>Ga0207697_10000695_pt1 | contig 19120 bp, 15 predicted proteins | sample KBSSwiS5withPhiX_FD_184293 | JGI IMG/M metagenome (GOLD analysis project Ga0207697, IMG submission 184293) | Switchgrass rhizosphere microbial communities from Kellogg Biological Station, Michigan, USA, with PhiX - S5 (SPAdes) (version 2) | ecosystem: Host-associated > Plants > Roots >... | reverse complement strand
AACCGTCGCCGAGGGTGACCACGACGCCGTCGTCCGTGCGCTCGACCGTCTCGGCGCGGGCGCGGGAGAGGACCTTGAGCCCGCGGCGTTCGAAGACGCCCTCGAGGACCTCGGCGGCGTCGGTGTCCGAGCCCGGCAGCACGCGGTCGCGGCTGGAAATCAGGGTGACCTTGGAACCCAGGCCGTTGTAGGCCGAGGCGAACTCTGCGCCCGTGACGCCGGAACCCACCACGATCAGCTCTTCGGGGAGCACGTCCATGTTGTAGATCTGGGCCCAGTTGAGGATGCGCTCACCGTCCGGGCGGGCCGTGGGCAGCTCGCGCGGGTGGGCGCCGACCGCCAGCAGGATGGTGTCTGCCTCCACCGTCTCGGTGCCGTTGGCGGTGAGGACCTCGATGGTGTGGTTGTCCAGCAGCCTGCCGGAGCCGATCAGGATGCGGACGTTCTGGTGTTCCAGCCCGACTTGGATGTCCTCCGACTGCTTCCGCGCCAGCCGCAGCAGGCGGTCGTTGATGTGCTTGAGGTCCGCGCGCATCGTAGGGGTGCAGTCGCCGCCGTCGAGGTCGAATTTAACCCCGAGCTCGCCGGCCTCGCCGACGCGGGTCATCAGATCTGCCGTCGCGATCAGGGTTTTGGACGGTACGACGTCGGTCAGCACCGCCGAGCCGCCGAGGCCCGCCCGCTCGATAATGGTGACCTGCGCCCCCAGCGAGGCGGCGACCATGGCGGCCTCGTAGCCGCCAGGCCCTCCGCCGAGAATTGCGATGCGGGGTGAGCTGAAGTCAGGATGCGTAGTCACAATCAACCATTGTCCACCATCCGAACCGGAGCCACCAAGAATCCGGGCCGCGCGCGGGTCCGGCCGCGCATGCTGGGCAGCGGGCCCCGGCCGCGATAACTTGTACCGGTGAGTACAACAGAATTCCTGAACACGGACCCTTTCGACGCCGCCCGCGCCGCCGCCGACTACATCGCCGCAGAGACGGGCGTCGACTCCCATGACGTCGCGCTGGTCCTCGGCTCGGGCTGGGGCGACGCCGCCGAGCTCATCGGCGAGACCACCGCCACCTTGTCCGCCGCCGAAATCCCCGGCTTCTCCGCACCGTCCGTGGTGGGGCACGTGGGGACCATCCGCTCGGTCCTGACCAAAGAGGGCAAGCGGGCCCTGGTCCTGGGCGCACGCACGCACTACTACGAGGGCAAGGGCGTCCGCGCCGTGGTGCACGGCGTGCGCACCGCCGCCGCGGCCGGCTGCAAGACCCTCGTGCTGACCAACGGCTGCGGCGGGCTCAACGAGAACTGGACGCCCGGCACGCCGGTGCTCATCAGCGACCACATCAACCTCACCGCCACCTCACCGCTGGAAGGGGCAACGTTCGTGGACCTGACGGACCTCTACTCCTCCCGGATCCGCGGGCTGGCCCGCGAGGTGGACCCGTCGCTGGACGAGGGCGTCTACGCCCAGTTCACCGGCCCGCACTATGAGACGCCCGCCGAGGTGCAGTACGCCAAGCGGATCGGCGCCGACCTGGTGGGCATGTCCACGGCGCTTGAGGCGATCGCCGGCCGTCACGCCGGCATGGAGGTCTTCGGCATCTCGCTGGTGACCAACCTCGCCGCCGGGATCAGCCCCGTGCCGCTCAGCCACGGGGAAGTCCTCGAGGCCGGCGAGGCCGCCGGCCCGCGGATTTCCAAGCTGCTGGCAGACATCATCGCCAAGCTCTGATCCTGGCTCTGGGCTAAGGCCCCGCGACAGGTCCTGGGCCACCCGGCCGCGGCTATTCCGCGGCCAGGTAGTCCAGGACCTTTGCCTTGTCCGCCGGGAACCGCCGCTCCATCGAGTCCGCGATCCCGGCGATGCTCTGGCGCGCCAGCGCCTGCCGCCAGGCGAGTTCGGCCTGGCGCATGGTCTGGGAAATCAGGCACGTCCGCGCGAAGTTCTCCTGCCGGTCCGGTTCCGGAACATTTCCGAGGATCGCCTCGCACCGGAACGCCGGGTCCTGGCCCTCCAGCGCCAGCACGATGTCCAGCACGGTGATGTTCTCGGGCCGGCGCGCCAAGAGAAAGCCGCCGCGGGGACCCGACACAGAGTCCAGGACGCCGGCCCGGACCAGCGACTGAAACTGCTTGTTGAGATAGGCCGCCGGGAGTTTGTAGAACTCGGCCAGCCGGGCACTGTTCACCGGCTCACCGGGCGGTGTCCAGGCCATGTTGACGCAACTGTGCACGGCCCATTCGACACCACGGCCCATCTTCATATTCCAGACGTTACGTGTCCGGAAATTTGGGTGTCAAGGTCCCGCGACAGGGCTCGAGATGGAACTGAAACCCGAACTCTCGATTGTCTGGGCAGGAATCGCCCACGATTGGCGATAGTTTGGTTCCATGACGTCTTCTGATGCCGAACTCGCCCGCCTCCTGAGCGATGCCCGCGATTGGGCAAGCCAGGACCCGGACCCGGCCACCGCCGCCGCCCTCTCCGAACTGGTCCGCCTCGCCGACGGGGGCGTCGCCGCGGCCCGCCAGGAACTGGCCGACAGCTTCAGCGGCACCCTGCAGTTCGGCACCGCTGGACTGCGGGCAGCCCTCGGCCCGGGCCCGAACCGGATGAACCGCGTGGTGGTCCGCCGCGCCGCCGCCGGCTTCACCGCCTTCCTCACCAACGCGGTCGGGCAGGCCTCCCCCGGCACCCGGCCGCGCGCCGTCGTCGGCTATGACGCCCGTTACAACTCCGACATTTTCGCCGAGGAAACCGCGGCGATCCTCACCGCGGCGGGGGTTGAGACCTTCCTGATGCCGGCCGCGCTGCCCACCCCGCTGCTCGCCTACGCCGTGCGGGCGCTGGACTGCGACGGCGGCGTCATGGTTACCGCCAGCCACAACCCGCCGCAGGACAACGGCTACAAGGTGTACCTCGGCCGTCACGCGGTGGAGGAAAGCGGCCGCGGCGCCCAGATCGTGGCACCCTACGACGCCCTGATAGCGGCGAAGATCGACGCCGTCGGCGCCCTGGACTCGATCGTCCTGGCCGCGGACGGGTGGACCGTGCTGGAGCCCTCGATCGCGGCCGACTACCAGCGCGCCGTCGCGGCCTTGGCGGTTCCTGAGCACTTCCCGGCCCGCGGGCTGAAGATCGTCCTGACCCCCATGCACGGGGTCGGCGGGGAAACGGCCGTCGCGGTGCTGAACGCCGCCGGATTCGACGACGTCACGCTCGTCACCGAACAGGCGCAGCCGGATCCGGACTTCCCCACGGTGAACTTCCCGAACCCGGAGGAGCCCGGGGCGCTGGATCTTGCCCTCGAGGCGGCGACGCGCGAGGACGCCGACATCGTGATCGCCAACGATCCCGACGCCGACCGGGCAGCGGTGGCGGCGAAGGATCCTGATACCGGCGCGTGGCGCATGCTGCGCGGCGACGAGGTAGGCGCATTGCTCGGTGCCCACGTCGTGGCGCGGCAGGCCGCCAGTGGCGAAGCACCGGCCGGCGTGTTCGCCAACTCGATTGTGTCCTCCCGGCTGCTGGCGCGGATCGCGGCCGCGGCAGGCTACGCGCACGAGGAAACCCTGACCGGCTTCAAGTGGATTGCCCGGGTGCCGGGGCTGGTCTACGGCTACGAGGAGGCGCTGGGCTACTGCGTTGCTCCTTCGCTCGTGCGCGACAAGGACGGCATTTCGGCCGCGGTCCTCATTGCCGAACTCGCGGCGGCCGCAAAGGCCGAGGGCAAGACGATCTTTGACACCCTGGACGAGCTGTACCTGGTGCACGGGCTGCACGCGAGCGACCAGCTCAGCATCCGGGTCGCGGACCTCGGCCTGCTGGACGCAATGATGAACCGGCTGCGCGTGAGCCCGCCGGAATCGTTCGGCGGCTCCGGCGTCGAGGCCGTCACGGACCTTGCCGAGGGCAGCGAACTCCTCCCGCCCACCGAGGGCCTGCTGTACCTGACCCGGGACCTCAGCCGCGTGATCATCCGTCCCAGCGGCACGGAACCGAAGCTCAAGTGCTACCTGGAAGTCATCCGCAGTGTCGGCTCGGCCGCCGAGCTTCCGGCAGCCCGGGACGAGGCCCGCACGGCCCTGGACGGCGTCCTTGCGGACGTCCGCGAGGCACTGGGCCTCTAGAGCTGCACCTCAATGTACCCGCCCACAATCCGGGTACCGAAGGTGGCGAGGCGGAGTTCCGGGCTGCCGAGGCATTCTCCGGTGCCGAGGTCGTAGACCTCCTTGTGCAACGGCGATGCCACCGTGGGCCGGTCCCCGCGGGATCCGGTGATGCCGCGTGCCATGACGTTCGCCCCGGTGGCCGGGTCCTCCTGCGCGACGGCGAAAACCTCACCGGCCAGGGTGCGGAACAGGGCCACCTGGCGGCCCGCAATCAGTGCCGCCTCGCCCCAGGCCGGTTCCAGGTCCGCCACGGCGCACACCCGGTGCCAGCCGGCTGCGGCTCCAGTAATTTGGTCCTCAACGTCGTATACGGCGGTTTCAAGTACGGCGGTCATCCCGGCCCCTCTCTGATACATCCCTTGCGGGCTCAACCGCTGCTGCGGCCACATATTCAAGCTAGGCGCGCGGTGTTTCATCCGGACGCGCCGGATGTGTCCGGCGCGTAAAAGAGAGCTCACACGGCGGGAAATGCATTCGTGATGCAGAAGTTAAGATCACGAAACATAAGGGAAACTGAAGCGAAATTCCGGTTGCCTAGTCTGGGACGACAAGCTGCAGAGCACCGTCTGCGGCCCATGCGAAAGGCCCACCGTGACCGGACACCCCTCAAGCCACCCGAACCAGGGCGCAACCAGCGCCGCCCCGCGCCGTATTGTGGTGGCCGGCGGCGGCCCCGCGGCGCACCGTTTCGCCGACGCCATGCACGCCCGCGGACTCGATGGCTGGCACGTTACCGTCCTCACCGAGGAAGCCCACCTCCCCTATGACCGCGTCGCGCTGAGCAAGGCACTCACCGACAGCGACGTCGACCTCACCCTGGGCAGCGCTTCCATGTGGGACCACACGGCCCTGAACCTCAAGACCGGCGAGCGCGTCACCAGCATCGACGCCGCCGGCAAGACCGTCCAGACCGCGGCGGGAACCGTCTATCCGTATGACGAGCTGGTGGTCGCGACGGGCTCGGACGCTGCCCGCCTGCCCATCCCGGGCGCCGAACTCACCCATGTGTACCGCACCCTTGAGGACGTCTGGTCCATCAACAAGGCCATCGCGGACCTCACCGCGAAGCTGGGCCGGAAGGTCAACGCGGTCACCATCGGCGGCGGTCTGCTGGGCCTGGAATCAGCCGCCGGCACCGAACAGCTCGGCGCCACCCCGATCGTCATCAACGGCTCGCCGTGGCTCATGAACACCCAGCTGGACGAGGGTGCCGGGCAGGCGCTCGGCCGGCTGATCGAGGCCAAGGGCTTCACCGTCCACGGCGGGGTGTTCCCCTCCGAGGTCCTCTCCGACGACGACGGCCAGGTCACCGGCGTCCTCATGGCCGACGGCCGGACCATCGACGCCGACATCGTGATCGTCGCGATCGGCGTGCGGCCCCGCGACGAGCTGTTCCGGGCCGCAGAGGGCGCACCGCAGCAGTTCCAGCTCGGCCAGCGCGGCGGCGTCGTCATCTCCGACGACTGCTCCACGGAGGTTCCCGGCATCTGGGCGATCGGCGAGGTCGCCAACTTCGGCGGCATGTGCCTGGGCCTCGTGGCACCGGCCAACACGATGGCCGAAATCGTCGCGGACCGGCTGCACGGCGGCGACGCGACCTTCCCCGGATTCGACACCGCCACCAAGCTCAAGCTCTCCGGCGTCGACGTCGCCAGCTTCGGTGACGCCTTCGCCCGCACGGAACACGCGCTCGAGATCGTCTACGCCGACCCCGCCCGCGGCGTCTACCAGAAGATCGTCACCACCGACGATGCCAAGACCCTGCTCGGCGGCATCTTCGTCGGCGACGCCTCGCCCTACACCTCCCTGCGCCCCATGCTGGGCCGCGAACTGGCCGCCGAACCCGGCGCCTACCTCACCGCGGCCGGCGGCGGCGACGCCGGGGACGAAGTCTTGGAGATCCAACTGCCGGATGACGCCATCCTGTGTTCCTGCAACAACGTCTCGGCCGGAACCATCCGTGACACCGTCAACGGCTGCGGGAGCTGCGACGGCAACGCGCCGGTCCAAGAACTCGGCGAGCTCAAGGGCTGCACCCGCGCCGGCACCAGCTGCGGTTCCTGCGTGCCGATGCTCAAGAAGCTGCTCGAAACCGAACTGACCAAGTCCGGCGTCGAGGTCTCCAAGGCCCTGTGCGAACACATCGAGCTCTCCCGCCAGGAACTCTTCGACGCCATCCGGGTCCTGGAGCTGACCTCCTTCGAGGAGATCATGGCCAAATACGGCACCGGCGCCGGCTGCGACATCTGCAAGCCGACCATCGCCAACATCCTCGCCAGCCAGAACAGCGCCTACGTCCTGGACGCCGGCCGCGGCACCCTGCAGGACACCAACGACCGCGCCCTGGCCAACATGCAGAAGGACGGCACCTACTCGGTGGTCCCGCGGATCGCCGGCGGCGAGATCACCCCGAAGAAACTCGGCGTGATCGCCGCCGTCGCCGAGCAGTACGGCCTCTACACCAAGATCACCGGCGGGCAGCGGATCGACATGTTCGGCGCCCGGCTGGAGCAGCTGCCCGAAATCTGGAAGGTCCTGGTCGATGCCGGCTTCGAATCCGGCCAGGCCTACGGCAAGAGCCTGCGCACGGTGAAGTCCTGCGTCGGCTCCACCTGGTGCCGCTTCGGGGTCCAGGATTCGGTGGCCATGGCCATCGCGCTTGAGCTGCGCTACCGCGGCCTCCGCAGCCCGCACAAACTGAAGATGGGCGTCTCCGGCTGCGCCCGCGAATGTGCGGAGGCCCGGGGCAAGGACGTCGGCGTCATCGCCACCGCGGACGGCTGGAACCTGTACGTCGGCGGCAACGGCGGCGCCACCCCGGCGCACGCCCAGCTGCTGGCCAAGGACCTCGACGACGAAACCCTGATCAGGTACATCGACCGCTACTTCATGTACTACATCCGCACGGCCGACCGGCTGCAGCGCACCGCGCGCTGGCAGGAAGAGCTCGACGGCGGCATCAAGCACGTCGAGGACGTGGTGGTGCACGACACCCTGGGCATTGCCGCGGACCTCGAAGCCGCCATGGCCAAGCACGTTGACACCTACGTCGACGAATGGGCCGACACCCTGAAGGATCCCGAGCGCCTCCGCCGCTTCCGCTCCTTCGTCAACGCCCCGGACCAGAAAGACGATTCGATCACCTTCGTCTCCGACGAGCGCGGCCAGATGCGCCCCGCGACTGCGGAGGAGAAGGCGCGGGCCGGGCAGCAGCCGGTCCTGATCGGGGCTTCCATTCCGGTCCGAGCCACCACCCCGGGACTGCCTGACGAGAACGAGGTATAGCCATGCAGCTCACCATTGACCTCACCGGACGCGAAGTCCTGGTCACGGGCGCGGACCACGCCGCCCGTCAGGCCGTACGGCGCTATGAGGCGGCCGGCGCCGTCGTGTTCCGCCTCAGCACCCCGCAGGGCGCCGGCATTGACGGCCCGCTGCCCGAGCGCCCGTTCCTGGTGGCGGCGGTCGACGACGGCCAGCCGGGCTGGGAGGCCCTCCTGGGCCGGTGCCGTTCCACCGGCATCCCGGTCGCGGCCGAGCCCCCGGCCGGTCCGGCGGGCCACGTCACGCTGGTCGGCGGCGGCCCCGGGACCACCGAACTGCTCACGGTCGCCGCCGTCGCCGCCCTGCGCGATGCCGACGTCGTCTTCTACGACCGGCTCGCCCCGTACCAGGACCTGCCCTCCCTGACCTCGGCAGAGCTCGTGGATGTGGGCAAGAAGCCCGGCCACCACAAGGTCAGCCAGGCCGACATCGAAAAGCTCATGGTGGAAAGCGCGCTGGCCGGCAACAACGTGGTCCGCCTCAAGGGCGGGGACCCCTATGTGTTCGGCCGCGGCGGCGAGGAAGTCGCGTCCTGCGTCGCGGCCGGGGTTCCGGTCCGCGTCATCTCCGGCGTCACCAGCGCCATCTCGGTTCCGGCCGCCGCCGGCATCCCGGTCACGCACCGCGACGTCAGCCACATGTTCACCGTGGTCTCCGGCCATGCCCCGCTGACCGAGAACGAACTGACGCACCTCGCCGGGCTCGGTGGAACCATTGTGGTCCTGATGGGCATCGGCACCCTGCACCACCTCGCGGCCGGACTCCGCCGGGCCGGAATGCGGGCCGACATGCCGATGGCGGTCGTCGAACGCGGCTACCGCCCCGGCCAGCGCACCACGATCGCCGAGCTGGGCACCATCACCTCCGCAGCCGCGGGCTGCAGCAACCCCGCCGTCCTGGTGATCGGGGACGTTGTCCGGGTGGCCGAAGCCAACCGGGGCTGTGCCGGTGCCACGGCAGAGCTCGACCGTCTGGCCGCATCACTGATGGAGGCGTAAGGATTCCCATGAGCGCATTGAACGCCGTCGCCGCGGCCCTCCCGGAGCCCGGCGCACCACTGTCCCCCTTGAACCCCGCCCTAGCCTCCGCACTGACCGCCGGCTCATCCGCGCCGGAACCCGCCGAGGACGCGACCGACCGGGACCTCCCCCTGGACGGCTTCCGGATCGGCGTCACCTCGCACCGCCGTTCGCAGGACCTTATTGAGGCCCTGGAACGCCGCGGTGCCGAGGTGCTTCACGCCCCGGCACTGAAAATCGCCCCGGTCCGGGAGGACCAGAGCCTGATCGATGACACCCGGGCGATCATCGCCGCCCGGCCCGATCTTTGCATCGCGACCACCGCCTACGGCATGCGCCGCTGGTGCGAGGCCGCGGACACGTTTGGCATTGGCGACCAGTTGCTGGAGACCCTCTCCGCCACCCGGATGTTCGTCCGCGGGCCCAAAGCCCGCGGCGCCGTGCGCGCCGCCGGGCTCGCCGACGTCGGAATCAGCAGCGACGAAACCACGTCCACGCTCGTGGACATGCTCCTGGCCGAGGGTGTGCGCGGCAAGACAGTCGCGGTGCAGCTGCACGGCTACACCGATGTCCGCCAGCTCGAGCGCCTGCGCATGTCCGGGGCCACCGTCCTGACGGTCACCCCGTACCGGTGGGTCAAGCCCGACGGCGCCGACCGGCTGCCCAAGCTGATCGAAGCCGCGTGCAGCGGCAACCTCGATGTCCTGACGTTCACCAGCGCGCCCGCCGTGGACGCCATGTGGAGCACGGCGCACGAGATGGGCGTCTACAAACAGCTCGTGGAGAGCCTGAAGACCACCGTGGCGACCGCCGTCGTCGGGCCCATCACCGCGCAGCCGCTGCTCGATGCCGGGCTGCACCCGCTGATCCCGGAACGGTTCCGGATGGGCGCCCTGATCCGGCTGGTCTGCGAGCACCTGGCACTCAACCACGTCCGCCGGCTCGACACCGTTTCCGGCAGGGTGGAGCTGCGCGGCCGCTCGCTGCGCATCAACGGCGAGCCGGTCGAGATGGCGCCCGCACCGCTGTTGCTGCTGCGCGCGCTCATCGGCGCCGGCGGGGCAGTGCTCTCCCGCGAGGCGCTCTCGGACCTGCTGGAGCTGCGCGGTTCCGTGCATGCCCTGGACATGACCGTCAGCCGGCTGCGGTCCGCGCTGCCGGACACCCGGCTGGTGGAAACCGTGGTGAAACGCGGCTACCGGATCCGGGTCTAAACCAACGCGGGGTGCCGGCCTTCGCGACGGTGTGACCCACGGCATTACCGGCCGGTAAATACTGGCGAACGGGCAGGGCAGAAGCGGCAACACCCGGGAAACACCCCGGAAAAATCGGACGCCTACGCTGGGGTTCATCAAGCACACCGGCCACACGATGGCCACCCAGCGAAAGGGCCAGCACATGTCCGCTCCGGCAATGTCTCCCATCTCCACTTCCTCCCTGACAGGCGCTTCGGCTGCCGCCACCACGGCCGCCCGGCCCAGGATCGTCATCGCCGGCGCCGGCCGGGCCGCCCAGGCGCTCGTCCGGCAGCTCACCCGGACCCCGTTCGCCGGCGCCATCACCGTCCTCAGCAACCGGGACGACGCCCCCGAGGAATTGCTGGAGCTCGCCGTCCTGCCCCAGGTATCCGTCCGCTTCGGCCAGCCGGCCAGCTATATCGACGCGGAAAACCGCCGCGTGACCACCGCCGACGGCATGGAGTTCGACTACGACGAGCTCGTCATCGCCACCGGTTCCGCCCCCGCCGAGGCACCGGTGGAAGGTGCCGCCCGCTGCCTGAGCTATTCCACGATCGACGACGCCGCCGGGCTGGGCGAGGCCGTCAAGGACGTCACCCGGGTCCTGGGCCGCCGACCCCTCGGCATCCTGGTCGGCACGGGTTCGGCAGCCGGCCAGGCCGAGGCCGTGCTCCGGTCCCGCGGCGTCCGCCCGGTCCGCACCACCGTGCGTCCCGCCGCCGTCGTTCCCACCGCCGCCGGGTCCGCCCTGCCGGCGTCGGGCATCGTCTTCGAGGACGGCTCCAGCATGAACGGTGACCTCGTGATCCTCGCCGAGGAGCGCATCGCCCGCGACGAGCTGGCCGCCACGGCCGGGCTCGCCACCGCTGCCGGCGGCGGGATCGTCATCGGCCAGGACTTCCGCACCTCCGTGCCGGGCATCTGGGCGATCGGTGACGCGGCAGCCTACGACGGCGTCCGGCTGGGGCTGCTCGTGGCCTCCGGTTCCGCGGCGTCGGTGTGCGCTTCCCAGTTGCTTCAGGCCACCATGGGCCTGCCCCTGGCGGCCGCCGCCTGACGTGCCGGGGAGGCCCTGCCGGGGGCATCCGCCGGGCACATTCCTATGGCAAGATGGTTCCCTGATAAGCCGCGCACCACGCGGCGCCGCCAGGGCCCGCAGGCCCACAAGGCCCGGGAAGGGACCGCCGCGTCCCAGGCCCGCCACGAAAGGGACCACCATGAGCCAAGAAGCCGCCACCGGGGGAACGCCCAACATCGCCTCCTACATCGACCACACCCTGCTCAAGCCGGAGGCCAGCGAGGCGGAGATCCTCAAGGTCTGCGCCGAGGCGGCGGAGTATCACTTCAAGTCGGTCTGCGTGAACCCGGTCTGGGTCAAGACCGTCAAGAAAGCGCTCAAGGGATCCGGCGTCCTGACGTGCTCCGTGGTGGGATTCCCGCTGGGCGCCACACCGAGCGACGTCAAGGCCTTCGAGGCCCGCGGCGCGGTCCTGGACGGTGCCGAAGAAGTGGACATGGTCATCAACATCGCCGCTGCCCGTGCCAATGACAAGGGCGCGCTGGTGGATGACATCGCCGCCGTCGCGGCCGCCGTGCACGAGGGCGGAGCCATCCTGAAGGTCATCATCGAAACGGCGCTGCTGGGCGATGACCAGAAAGTGCTCGCCTGCGAGGCCGCGGTGGAAGCCGGGGCGGACTTCGTGAAGACCTCCACGGGTTTCAACGGCGGCGGGGCCACTGCCGAGGACGTCGCTCTCATGCGCCGCACCGTCGGCCCGGACCTGGGTGTCAAGGCCTCCGGCGGCGTGCGTTCCCTGGCCGATGCTCAGGCTATGATTGCTGCAGGTGCAACACGTATTGGCGCCAGCTCCGGTATCGCGATCGTCAAGGGTGAACAGGGTTCGTCCGCGTACTGACCGTGCCGGCACCGCCCACAGTTTTGAGCCCCCCGGGGCCGAGGAGGAACGAATGTCCAGCAACACCACCCCGCAGACCGAGAACAGCCTCGGCTCGACCATCGTCATCTTTGCCGCGATGATGGTCCTGTTCCTCGGTGCGATCTACTCGCTGTCCTTCCTGACGCTGGAAAACACCTGGCCGATGGCCGTCTGCCTGATTCTCTTCGCCGCCGCGTTCTGGATCCCGCAGACCCTGCTGGGCCGCTCGGATTCGGCCGGCGAAAACTAGGCCACTCCTGACCCTTAAAAGACTGAAGCTCCGGTTCATCCGGAGCTTCAGTCATTTAACCGGTGGCAGGCCTAGCCGGGCACCAGCGCGAACAGGCCCTTGACCAGCCCCGTGCCGAGCGCCAGGGCCGCGGGGAAGTGCGCCTTGGCCACCGCCAGCCCGGCGCCAAACATCCCCACCATGGCGTAGCCGCTCACCGGGATCAGGACGAACCATTCCCGCCGCGAACCCGCCCGGCCCAGCAGCGGGATGGAGAACGCCCCGTTGGCCCTCCAGATGTTTTTCAGCAGCGGCAGTTTCCGCAGGACCTTGGGCGGCTTGATCACCAGTGGCCAGAGCAGCGGCACTCCCCCGGTGGTAATCATGTCCCCCACAATGTGCACCAGCACCCCGGTAAGCATCGAAACCGGCAGCCAGGTCCACTGGTGCGGCGCGAACCACGTCACGAGTCCGGCCATGAGCAGCCCGACGATCCAGTTGCTGATCCAGCCGAATTTCGGGAAGAGTTTCAGTGCCTTCGCGGCGATGTTGATCATGAACATGCACAGCAGGCCGGCCCCGACGGACAGCAGCCCCCACTGGGTCTGCACCTGCCACTGCCCGGCGATCGTGGCCAGCAGCACGAAGAACGCCGCGCCCAGCACCGAATGAGTGCCCTGCCGGTGGCCCCCGCTGGCGTTCTCAATGCCGCGCGCCACCAGGTTGGACAGCGGCGGCAGCGCATGCGCCACCGTGCTGGCGCGGTGGTCCCAGTCGCAGACCAGCGCGGTCCCCGCCGTCGCCATCGCGCCGATCACGATTCCGGTGGGATCCAGGGGGTACCAGCCGAGCGCATACGGGCCGGTCGAGGCAATGGCTACCCACGCCGCGGCTCCCGACGCGGCGTGATGTCCTCCCATCATTCTTTTATTTCACCGCCGGTGTGGCAGAGACAGGGGCGTCGGAGAAGATGTTGCGGATCACGCCGTTGGCCCATTCCAGGATCTCGGCGTCCTGCAGGTCCCGGCCGCCGATCCTGGCGGTCTTGGGCTTCGGAACGAGCACGGCGTCCAGGGCCGGCTTCGCCTGCGCGCCCGGGTACATCCGGGTCAGGCGCATGAGCTTGGACTCGGGCAGTTGCGCCGGGGAGAACTTGATGAAGTTGCCCTGCAGCGCGACGTCGGACAATCCGGCCTCGCGGGCGCCCACCCGGAACCGGGCGACGTCGATCAGGTTGGAGGCCGGCAGCGGCAGTTCGCCGTAGCGGTCCACGAGTTCCGCGAGGACCTCCTCGATCGCCTCGTAGGTGATGGCGCTGGCGAGTTTGCGGTAAGCCTCCAGGCGCAGCCGTTCGCCCGGCACGTAGTCGTGCGGCAGGTGCGCGTTGACCGGCAGTTCGATCTTCATTTCGGCGGCCTTCTCCTCCGCCTCGCCCCGGTATTCAGCCACGGCCTCGCCGACCAGCCGGATGTAGAGGTCAAAGCCGACGCCCTGGATGTGGCCGGACTGCTCGCCGCCGAGCAGGTTGCCGGCGCCGCGGATCTCCAGGTCCTTCATGGCCAGCTGCATGCCGGCGCCGAGCTCATTGTGCGTCGCGACGGCCTTGAGCCGTTCCAGGGCCACCTCGCCCAGCGGTTTTTCCGAGGGGTAGAGGAAGTAGGCGTAGGCGCGTTCCCGGCCGCGGCCCACACGTCCGCGCAGCTGGTGCAGCTGGGAGAGGCCGTACTTGTCCGCGCCGTCCACGATCAGGGTGTTGGCGTTGGAGATGTCCAGGCCGGTCTCGATGATGGTGGTGCAGACCAGGACGTCGAAGCGCTTTTCCCAGAAGTCCACGATGATCTGTTCCAGCCGGCTCTCGGACATCTGCCCGTGCGCCACCTCCACGCGCGCCTCCGGGACCAGTTCGCGGATCTTCGCCGCGGTGCGGTCGATCGTGGACACCCGGTTGTGGACGAAGAACACCTGGCCTTCGCGCATCAGCTCACGGCGGATCGCGGCGGAAGTCTGCTTGTCCGTGTACGGGCCCACGTACGTCAGCACGGGGTGCCGTTCCTCCGGCGGGGTGGCCAGGGTGGAGGTTTCGCGGATGCCGGTCAGGGACATTTCCAGTGTGCGCGGAATCGGGGTGGCGCTCATGGCCAGGACGTCGACGTTGGTGCGCATCTTCTTCAGCGCTTCCTTGTGTTCGACGCCGAAGCGCTGCTCCTCGTCCACGATCACCAGGCCGAGGTCCTTGAAGCCGAAGTCCTTGGACAGCAACCGGTGCGTGCCGATCACGACGTCCACGGAACCGGCCTTGACGCCGTCGGCGGTTTCCTTGGCCTCCTTGCCGGTCTGGAAGCGGGACAGCGGCTTGACGACGAGGGGGAAGCCGGAAAACCGCTCGGTGAACGTCTCGTAGTGCTGCTGGGCGAGCAGCGTGGTGGGCACCAGCACGGCGACCTGCTTGCCGTCCTGGACCGCCTTGAACGCGGCCCGGACAGCGATCTCTGTCTTGCCGTAGCCGACGTCGCCCGAGATCAGCCGGTCCATCGGGATCTCCCGCTCCATGTCGGCCTTGACCTCGTTGATGGTGGTCAGCTGGTCCGGGGTCTCCACGTACGGGAAGGCCTCCTCCAGTTCCCGCTGCCACGGGGTGTCCGGGCCGAAGGCGTAGCCGCGGGAGGCCATCCGGGCCGAGTACAGCCGGATCAGCTCGCCGGCGATCTCCTTGACCGCCTTGCGGGCCTTGGACTTGGTGCTCGCCCAGTCAGCGCCGCCCATCTTGCTCAGCGCCGGGGTGTCGCCGCCGACGTACCGGGTGACCTGGTCCAGCTGGTCGGTGGGCACGAAGAGCCGGTCGCCCGGAGCCCCGCGCTTGGACGGGGCGTACTCCAGGACCAGGTATTCACGCACGCCCTCGCCGCCACCGGCAACCTTGCGCTGGATCAGTTCCACGAACCGGCCGATGCCGTGCTGTTCGTGCACCACGGAGTCCCCGGCCACGAGCTGCAGCGGATCCACGGCATTCCGCCGCTTGGACGGCATCCGGCGCATGTCCTTCGTGGAACCGGCAGAGGTCCGGCCCAGCAGGTCAGCCTCGGTCAGGAGCGCCAGCTTGAGCGGGTCCAGGACAAACCCGCGCCCGACGGCGGCGGTGGTCACCTCGATCAGCCCGGCCTGCGGATCGGCCTCGAGCGTGTCCACCCGCGCGCACGGGATGTCGTTGTCGTGGAAGAGTTCGGCGAGGCGCTGCGCCGGGCCCGGGCCCTCGGTGACCACGACGATCCGCCACTGGTCCCGGACGCGGGAGCCGATGAAGTCCATCATTTCCGCCACGTCGCCCTGGTAGCCGCGGGGTTCCCGGGCGTGCAGGTTCAGCACGTCGACGTCGGGCAGCAGCTCCTCGTCGCTGGCCAGCGAGGTGATGGACCACCAGGAGACGCCGTGCTCGAGGGCCGCGGTGCGGGTCTCGGTCAGCGAACGGAAGCTGGCCGAGTGCAGGGCAACGGATGCCGCAGAGGTCAAATCGAGCGGCGCCGTGCCGCCGTCGGACGCCGTGGACCAGGCGGCCTCGAGGAATTCCTCGTTCGTGGCGGCGAGGTCGTGGGCCCGGGTGCGGACCTTCTCCGGCTCGATCACCACCGCGATGGAACCCGCCGGGAGCTGGTCCAGGAACGGCACCATGGCGTCCACCAGCACGGGGGCCAGCGATTCCATGCCCTCGACGGCGATGCCGCCGGCGATTTTCTCCAGCATGTCCGCGGCGGCCGGGAGCTGGGACTTCAGGGTGGCGGCGCGGGACATGACGGAGGGTGTGATCAGGATTTCGCGGCACGGCGGGGCATGGAGTTCGGTGGGATGGTGCAGGCCGGGCGCGGTCAGCGAGCGCTGGTCGGCGACGGCGAACCAGCGCATCTGGTCCACCTCGTCACCAAAGAACTCGACCCGGATGGGGTGGTCCTCGGTGGGCGGGAAGACGTCCAGCATGCCGCCGCGGACGGCGAATTCGCCGCGGCGGGTCACCATGTCCACCCGGGCGTAGGCGGCGTCGGCCAGGCTCTTGACGACACCGCTGAAGGGGGCCTCCTGGCCGACTTTCAAGGTCACCGGCACCAGTTCGCCGAGGCCGGCGACGATCGGCTGCACGACGGCGCGGACGGGGGCCACCACCACGCGCAGCGCACCGGCGGTGGACGATTCGGGGTGCGCGAGCCGCCGCAGCACCGACAGCCGCCGGCCCACGGTGTCCGAGCGCGGGGAGAGCCGCTCATGCGGCAGCGTCTCCCAGCTGGGGAACTCCGCGATCGTCTCTGCCGGCAGGAAGGCGCGCAGGGCCTCGGTCAGGTCCTCGGCCTCGCGGCCGGTCGCGGTGACGGCCAGGACCACGGGCACTCCCCGGCCAGCCCCTGCAGAGCCGGTTTCGCTTCCCGCCAGGGTCGCGAGTCCGTCCGCCATTTCCGCGAGCAGCGTGGACCGCATTCCGGCCGGGGCGCTGATCTGGTAATCCTCGCTGCGGGCGGCGAACCCGCGGGCGGCCTCGGCCTGGATCCGGGCGTAGTTCCGGTCTTCGGCGAGGACACGGCGCAAACCGGTGAGAGAGGGGCCGTTGAGGCTCATAGCTGTTGCTCCTGATGGGATCACGGGGTGCAGGCAACACGAATAGCCGGAATTCGCGAGAATCCCGGGCCCTCCAAGCCTACCGCGGAGCCTCGGGGCCCGCCGACGGGCCCGGCCGGCGGAACTTGTCCGGGGCGCCGCCGACGGGGCTAGGCTGGCTTCAGGAGCGGGCGGCCCATCCAACGCGGGCCGCGCACCGAATGGCTTGGTAGGCCACCCGCCAACTGCTGGCTGACAAGGAGTCACCATGAACGGCACAACCGCAACCCCCGAACCCGCTGGAACTCCTGCTCCAGCCCCGCAGGCAGCCACCGCGAAGGCCGCATCCCCTAAGACCGTGCTCGTCACCGGGGCCACCGGCTACATCGGCGGCCGGCTTGTCCCCCGGCTCCTGGAAGCCGGGCACAGGGTCAAAGTCGTGGTCCGCACCCCGGCCAAGATCGCCGGCGTGCCCTGGCTGGACGACGTCGAGGTGATCCACAGCAGCCTCGACGACGGGGACGCCCTGCAGGCGGCGCTCGACGGCGTCGACGTCCTGTATTACCTGGTCCATTCCATGGCGGCCGGGGCCGGCTTCGAGGCCAAGGAAAAGACGATGGCCGGGACGGCCGCCCGGGCCGCAGCCGCCGCCGGAGTGGACAGGATCGTCTACCTCGGCGGCCTGCACCCGGCCGGGGCCGAACTGTCCACCCACATGCGCTCCCGCGAGGCGGTGGGGAAGGTGTTCCTGGACAGCCCGGTGGACGCGGTGGTGTTCCAGGCCGGCGTCGTGATCGGCTCGGGCTCGGCGTCGTTCGAAATGATCCGGCATTTGTCCGAGACGCTGCCGCTGATGCCCGCCCCGAGCTGGGTGCGCAACAAGATCGAGGCGATCGCGGTCCGAGACGTCCTGTACTACCTCGTGGCGGCGGCGTCGCTGGAAGGACCCATCAACCGGACCTTCGACATCGGCTGCCGCCAGGTGCTCAGTTACGCCGGAATGATGCAGGAATACGCCGCCGAGGCCCGCCTGCCGCACCGGGTGGTGCTGGCGCTGCCGGTGCCGGCGCCCAAACTGGCCGGTCTGTGGGTGGCGCTGACCACCCCCATCCCGCTCTCCATGTCCCTGCCGCTCGTCGAATCACTCCAGCACGACGCCGTCGCCGCCGAACACGACATCGACGCGTACATCCCTGCGCCTAAGGGCGGCCTGACCCCCTACCGGCGGGCCGTGGCCCTCGCCCTGGGCAAGGAACGCGACGGCCAGGTCGAGACCACGTGGGCCAACGCCGGCGTCGACGCCGATCCCCTGCCGAGCGACCCGGACTGGTCCGGCCACGCCGTGTACGTGGACGAGCGCAGCTTCCAAAGCGATGTGGACCCCAAATATGTGTGGACCGTCATCGAAGGAATCGGCGGCCGGAACGGCTGGTACTCGCTGCCACTGGCCTGGCAGGTGCGCGGCTGGCTGGACAAGCTCACCGGCGGGGCGGGGCTGCTGCGCGGCCGCCGGCACCCGCACCTGCTGGCCGAGGGCGAGGTGGTGGACTGGTGGCGGGTCGAGCGGATCGACCGTGGCCGGCTGCTGCGGCTGCGGGCCGAAATGCGGGCCCCGGGCCGGGCCTGGCTCGAACTTTCAGTGGAGCCGGAGGGGACGGGCAGCCGCTACCGCCAGCGCGCCATCTTCTTCCCCAAGGGCCTGAGCGGCCGCCTCTACTGGCTCGCAGTGCTGCCGTTCCACAGCGTCATCTTTCCCGCCATGTCGCGGAATATCACCGCCGCCGCCCGGGATCTGGAAAACCTCGAATCGGAGCCAGCCCGGCACACCACGTAGGATGTTGGAGCCCGAAACGTCCACTTCCACATCACGGAGGACCCCCCTATGGCCCTGAGTGCATCCACCACCGTTCCGCACAGCGTCGACCGCGTCACCGCGGTTTTCGTCAATGAAGACTTCCTGCGCCACACGAGCGAACTCGTCGGCGGCACCCTGGAATCCTTCGCCATCGACGGTGACACCGCCGGCGCTTTCAACACCACCACCGTGCGGACCATCCCCACCACCCGGATGCCCGACATTGCCCGGAAATTTGTTGGCGAAAGCCTGAAGGTGACCCAGCTGGAGGCTTGGGAGGCCCCCGCCGCCGACGGCTCCCGGCAGAGCAAGATCTCCCTGAAGGTCTCCGGCGCCCCGCTGGACGTGAAGGCTGTCCAGCGTCTCGTGTCCGACGGCGGCAGCACCCGGATCGAGCTCGAGGGCGACGTGACCTCCTCGGTGCCGTTCCTTGGCGGCAAGATCGCCGACGCCGCAGAACCGATGGTCGGCAAGGCCCTGAACCTGCAGTCCCAGCAGGCCCAGGCCTGGCTCGAAAGCCACTGACCCCGTGGAACTGCCCGCGGTCCTCGCCGTCGTCCTGATCGTCGCCGGCGTCTGGTCCCTGGTTGTCTGGCCGCAGTTCCTGCGCCGGGTCATGAAGGATCCGCGTGCCCGTGACGCCAACGGCAAGGCCACGCGCTTCCTGACCGTCCATGTGGTCCTGGTCAGCATCTCCATGCTGCTGGGGGCCGCGACGGCGGCGATTGGCGTGGCCGGGCTGCTCAGCTAGCATCCGGCACACCGGCGGCCGC
>Ga0207697_10000692_pt1 | contig 19173 bp, 16 predicted proteins | sample KBSSwiS5withPhiX_FD_184293 | JGI IMG/M metagenome (GOLD analysis project Ga0207697, IMG submission 184293) | Switchgrass rhizosphere microbial communities from Kellogg Biological Station, Michigan, USA, with PhiX - S5 (SPAdes) (version 2) | ecosystem: Host-associated > Plants > Roots >... | reverse complement strand
AAATCGATCACGCTTACGGTTCCAAACAACATTTACCAGCTTTGGATCGAGAGTAATTACATGCCGGCATTGCAGAATGCGATCACCGTCACGTTTGGCAGTCCGCGTTTGGTGAAGTTTTGCGGTCCGTCGATGGCCAGCACGCAAACCTCCGAAGATGCGGCCACGGTGAAAGAACCATTGCCAACGCCTCAAGTGGATACGCGGGCGGGCACAACAGTTCCGGGACTCAATCCGCGAAACACATTCCAATCCTTCGTAGTCGGTCCGAATAACGAAATCGCGCACGCAGCCAGTCTCGCGGTCGCACAGGCGCCGGCGCGCACCTACAATCCCCTCTTCGTTTACGGCGGCGTCGGCCTGGGCAAGACCCATCTAATGCAGGCCATCGGCCAATTCGTTTGGGCAAAACGAAAAAACATGAAGGTGCTCTATGTCTCGAGTGAGCTGTTCATCAATGAGTTCATCGACGCGATCCAGCACAGTAATCTGGTGAAATTCCGGAAGCGTTATCGCCAGGCCGATCTTCTCCTGATTGATGACATTCAATTTCTCGGTGGAAAAGAGCGCTCGCAGGAAGAATTTTTCCATACGTTTAACACGCTCTTTGATGGGCATAAGCAGATCGTCCTGTCCAGTGACCGGCCCGCTTCGGAAATCGCGAATCTGGAGCACCGCCTGGTGTCGCGATTTGAATGGGGACTAACCGCCGAGCTTCAGCCGCCCGCCATCGAAACGCGCCTCGCGATTCTGCGAAAAAAGGCCGATGCCATGCAGATCAAATTGCATGAAGACGTTTTTCAATTCCTCGCCAGCCGTATCCGCACAAACGTGCGTCGTCTGGAAGGCGCACTCATGCGTGTGGCTTCCTTTGCGTCGCTTAGCGGCAGGGAACTGACGAACGAAACAGTGGAGCATTTGCTAAAAGACATTCTGCAGGAAGAAGGCCGGCAATCGATCACCATCGAACAAATTCAGCGGCGCGTAGCCGAACACTTTGACGTGCGTCTTGCCGATATGACAAGCAAGCGGCGTCCGGCCAGCATCGCTTTTCCGCGACAGGTGGCGATGTATCTGGCGCGCGAACTTACCAAGGCATCGTTAAATGAAATCGGTGACGCGTTTGGCGGGCGCGACCACGGCACTGTGCTGCACGCGTGCAAGCTGGTAAAGAAACGAATCGCCGAGCAGGACAATATTCGCCAGACGATCTCGTACATCGACAGCTCCCTCCAGCGTTAGGGGCCGCAACGCGTGCAATCCTACAAGAGCCACAGATGAGAGATTGCGGTTGCCGAACAAAATCGAAGGCTTTACATCTTAGTCCTGCTTTCTGGTCCCATGAAATTTAGCGTTGCCAAGGAAAAATTGCTCGAAGCCCTGCAGCAGGTGCAAAACGTAGTGAGCACCCGTACCACGCTGCCCATTTTGTCCAACGTTTTGCTGCAAGCTAACGAGTCTGAATTGCATCTGACGACCACGGATCTGGACGTTGGCGTGCGCGGCACTTGCGAAGCGCACGTGGACAAAGCAGGAGCGACGACACTCCCCGCGCGACGTGTTTTCAACATTATCCGCGAACTGCCGTCGAGTGAGATTCAGATTGATGTCGATGGAAAAAATGCCGCATCGATCCGGAGCGGCCAAAGCTTCTTTAAGATCCTCGGCCTGCCCGAGGACGAATTTCCGCCGCTCCCTAAATTCGAAGACGCGAAAGTCGTCACGATGCGGCAGAAAGATTTGCGCGACGGGTTGCGCAAAACTTCGTATGCGATTTCCACCGATGAAACCCGCTACGTGCTAAACGGCGTTTTGTTCAGCTTTAAGGACAACAAAGTAACGCTGGTTGCAACCGACGGGCGACGCCTTGCCATGGCGGAAATTGAATTGGAATTCCCTCGAAGCCACGAATCGGACCTGATTATTCCGACCAAAGCCGTCACGGAGTTGCAGCGTCTGCTTACCGATGACGGCGACGTGAAGGTGAGCATGAGCAATGGGCAGATTGCATTTGATCTCAACAAGACGCTGCTCGTCTCCAAATTAATCGAAGGCAATTACCCGAACTATCGCCAGGTCATTCCAGGCGAGGCGAAAGAGCGCGTAAAACTCGAGCGCGAAATGTTTTTAAATTCACTGCGGCGCGTTTCGCTTCTGGCCAGCGACAAATCGCACTCGGTGAAACTCAATTTCAGCAAGAACAATCTCGATATCACCGCGAATACGCCTGAAGTCGGCGAAGCGAAAGAATCACTGGCGGTGCCCTATAAGGGGCGTGACCTATCCATCGCGTTCAATCCGGAGTTTCTAATGGCGCCGTTGCGCGCGCTCACGGAAGACGAAGTGTTTCTCGATCTGATCGATGAGATGAGTCCGGGCGTTGTGAAAATTCAAACGCCGTTCCTCTACGTCATAATGCCGATGCGCATCAGCTCCTGAGAGGCGGACGATCCTTAACACACCTTCCGCTGTAACGTGCGCTGTCCTCAGCGCATTCCTTTTAGGAACAAGATGAACCCATGATCGTCCGCTGAGGACAGCGGACCCTACAGCCGTTGCTCGAATGACGACGCGGCTTTCTAGCAGGTTTCTGCCTCGGTTCACAAGACCCGGCGCTGCGGCATCGCCGATTGTACCATCATCAATTCGGTGACGTTCTCCGGAGTGAGCAACCCGACCAGCCGTTTCATGCGATCCAGCACAGGCACGGCCGGGCAATCGCACTCCTGCATGATTCGAAAGGCATCCTCAAATCGTGTGCCGGTTGTGACCGTCGGAATGTCGCGCCGCATCACGTCGCCCACACGAAGCGTGGGATCGTTTTTGCGCAACGCCGAGATGAGATCGTGACGGGTTAACAAACCGGCGACATTCCCGGTTTCATCGATGACCGGAAAATCGTGCTGCGAAGTCGCAAGCAATGCATCAACAGCTTCTTCCAGCGTCGCATCTGCTGTCAGAGTGCGGAACTCGCGAACCATTGCGCTGGAGACTGGAAACCGACGCGAAACATCTTTCATCTGCGCCAGCGCTGCCTCTTGCGAGGCCCCGATGTAAACGAATAGCGCAACGAAAATTAACATAAACCAGCCCGGATTGACCAAGCCGATGAAGCCGAACACAAACGCAAATCCTTGCCCAACGGTCGCTGCGACCTGCGTGGCGCGGACATAGCTCATACGTGTCGCGAGCAGAGCGCGCAGAACCCGGCCGCCATCCATTGGGAATGCCGGTAGCAAGTTAAAAAGAAGCAAGACGACGTTCATCGTGAAGAGAATATCGGGAACGCTCGTCTTGGTCGTAGGCGGATAATCCCATGAACCACCGCCGATGAACGCGCCGAGCGCGATTAGCGCGGTCACAGCCGGACCTGCTGCCGCGATGACCAGTTCCTGCACCGGCTCGTCCGGAATACGTTCCAATCGCGCCACACCGCCGATGGGCAACAGCGTGATGTCAGGCGTGTTGATTCCGAAGGCTTTCCCCGCCAAAGCGTGCCCGAACTCGTGCAACACTACGCATGTAAACAACAACAGAATGAACAAGACCCCGCCGACTGCTGCGGACGAGCCGCCTTGCGTATAATAGGCAAATGCAATCCACGCGATCAGGAGCAGAAACGTGATGTGAATCCGCAATTGGATTCCGGCAACACGAAGGATTGGAATCGACCAGCCCATGCGAATTAGTGTCCTCTCTGATTAAGTAGTGCGCCAGCGCTGATTCGGTGCCCAACGACGTTTGTCATCCCGAGGGAACCGAAGCGAAGTCGAGGGATCCCGCGGTAAAACCTAAAGTGATGCAACGGGATTCCTCGACTTCGCTCGGAATGACGGAATCAAATAGGAATGGAAACATTTGACGTTGCAATCGTCGGCGGCGGGCCTGCCGGATCGAGCTGCGCCGCCTTTTGCGCAATAGCCGGTTTGCAATCGTTGGTGCTCGAGCGCGAAGAATTTCCACGCGAGAAGGTGTGCGGCGACTGTTTGAATCCGTCGTGCTGGCCCGTCCTGAAGCGGCTGGACGTCGCGGACCGAGTGCGGGATTTGCCGCATTCGAAACTATGTTCGGTCGAGTTCATCTCGATCAATGGATGTGGAGTGACTATCGATCTTCCATCGGGTCTCGATGGCGAGATTTCGGTAAAGCGCAGCCTCTTTGATGATCTGCTTTTAAGGCGGGCTCGCGAGCTTGGCGCGAACGTCCAGCAAAAAACGACTGTGACGGGGTTAAGAAGAGATGACCACTGGAACATTGAAACTTCTTCCGGCCAGTATTTTCAGGCTCGGTTATTAATCGGTGCAGATGGACGCAACTCAACGGTCGCGCACCTGTGCAATTTGTTGCCACGACCTGCGCGCGAACGTGTGGCGTTACAGGCGCATATCCCGCTGCCGCGAGATTTTGGAAACCGCATCGCTCTACAATTTCTGCGCGAAGGTTATTCAGGCCAGGCTTCAGTAAACGAGACTCAGCTAAATCTCTGCCTCGTCGGCAAACCGCCGACAATTTCGAAATTGCGTCGGTGGGCGGAAGGCCAATTTCAACTGCCCGCCGATCAAGGCTGGCGTACGATCACGCCGCTGACGCGTTCACCAGTCCCCCCTGCTCATGAAAATCTGTTTTTCATCGGGGATGCTGCTCGCGTGGTCGAACCATTCACAGGCGAAGGAATCTATTACGCGCTGCGTTCGGGCGAGCTGGCGGCAAAGGCGGTTGCAAAAATTCTTCGCGGCGATGATCGGAATTCGGTATTGCGCGAATTCGGTGGCGCTCACGCCCAAATGTATCGCGGACGTTTATGGATTAATCGCCTCGCACGCGAGGCTGTCTTGCGGCCGCAACTCGGCTCGCTGTTCGTCCATGCCGCGCGAATTCGTCCTGAAATTATAAAGCTTCTAACCGGGAAGATCGTCGAGAAACTGTAGGGGAAACTGACAGTTCCCGTGTGGTCGCGTTCTTTTGAAGCTGTCAGCTTCCCCTACAGGGGCGACGGAGGCGGCGAATGCCGTTATCCGAAAGAGGCTTGTCTCGCCGCTTTTACCGTGTTCGCCATCAACATCGCAATCGTCATCGGCCCAACGCCTCCCGGCACGGGTGTAATCGCACTTGCCTTCTTTGACACCTCATCAAATGCAACGTCGCCGACTAGTCGGTAGCCACGCTCCTTTGCCGCGTCATCGACACGATTAATTCCCACGTCAATAATGACAGCGCCTTCGCGAATCTGATCGGCCTTCAGAAATTCTGCTCGCCCGATCGCCGCAACAACGATGTCAGCCGAGCGTGTAATCTGCGCGAGATTGCGGCTGCGCGAATGTACAACGGTCACCGTCGCGTTGCCGTTTTTGTTTTTCTGCATCAGCAGCAGTGCCAAAGGTTTGCCAACGATCATGCTGCGCCCGAGCACCACAATGTGAGCGCCGCTAATCTCGATGTCGTTTTCCAGAAGCAAACGTTGCACGCCCAGCGGTGTGCACGGCACAAATCCGCTTGCATCTTCGAGCACGAGCTTTGCGACATTTTCCGGGTGGAATCCGTCCACGTCCTTCCGCGGATCCAACGCGCGCACGATTGCCGCTTCGTCGATATGTTCCGGCGGCGGCGACTGAACAAGAATGCCGTGAATGGTTAAATCGCGATTCAATTCTTCGACGCGCGCCAACAATTCACTCTGCGTGGTTGAAGTGGGCAGCTCCAGTTTCACTGAGTGCAAGCCAAGCTCGCGGCACATTTTGTCTTTCGAACGCACGTAAGCGCGCGAAGCTGGATTGTCTCCCACGAGGACCACAGCGAGTCCGGGCGTCACTCCTCGTGCTTTCAGTTCTGCAATATCACTGCGAAGATCAGCGTAAACTTTTTCCGCAACAGCGCGGCCGTCGATAAGTTTTGCCATGGTTGTTGTTGTCATTCCGAGCCTAGTCGAGGAATCCCGTTGCAAAACCAAAAGCTGGATTCACGGGATCCTTCGACTTCGCTTCGCTGCGCTCAGGATGACGAAGACTCAACGCATTTCAACCAGCGACATCAGCGCGTCCTGTACGCGGAGGCGTTGAGCTTCGAATTGCCCCGGATTGCTGGTAGGATCGACGCGAAGCGGTCGGCTTATCAGCACACGCACTTTGGAAAATGGTCGCGGGATGATGAAACGATCCCAGCTTCCCAAGCGCCAGCAGTGCGAATATTCCAGATTCATCGGCAATACCGACGCACCTGATTTCTGCGCGAGAAAAACGATTCCGGGACCAAGCTCGTAAGCCGGTCCGCGCGGGCCATCAGGCGTAATCACCACGTCGCGCCCTGACGCAAGCTCCCCGGTAAGCTGCAGAATTGCGCTCGCGCCAAGACGCGAACTGGAGCCGCGAATCACCTCGTACCCAAAACGATGGATGGCATCCGTCAGCAGATCGCCATCGCGGCTCGCGCTAATCAGCGCCGCTCCGGGACGATTTGGAAAAAAGCGCCGCAAAACCAAGGGGAAAATAAGCAACCGGTTATGCCAGAGCGCGCCAATGTAATTTTCCATTACTGGCTTGCCGAGAATACCCGCGCGATCGTCAATTTCGTAACGCAGCGTGCGTGCCCAGGCTCGCAACAAACAAACTCCAAACGCGATCAGACACCGCGCAAGCCTGCCTTCGATTTTCAACTTTTCTTGCGCGACGTTTTCGCCGATTCCTTTTCAGCCCAGCGATACGCACCCGGACTCGGCAATCCGATTTGATCGAGAATGCGCCAAACAACTGTGTCGACGACGGCGGTGAGGGAATTGGGCCGACTATAGAACGAGGGAACCGCTGGAAGAACAATCGCGCCAGCCTCAAGCAAAGTGACGACGTTGCGGGCGTGAATCAAATTCCACGGTGTTTCCCGGGGAACTAGAATCAGCTTCCGTCGTTCCTTCAAGAAGACATCGGCCGCCCGCAGGAGGACACTGTCGCTGGAACCGGAAGCGATTCGCCCTAGCGTCGCCATCGAACAAGGAACGATCACCATTGCGTCGAAACGCGCCGAGCCGCTCACAAAAGGCACGTTCATATCACCTTCAGAATGCTGCGAAACTTCCGTAGGAATTTTGAGATTATCCAGCTCCTGCTTTGCAACCGCTCTCGCATACGCACTCATCACGAGATGCACCTGGTGCACCGCACAGTCGATTTGCTCGAGCAAGCGTTGCAGATAGATCGATCCGCTTGCGCCCGTCGCAGCGATTACCAGTTTCATATGGGTTGTGTCATTCCGAGCGGAGCGAAGCGTAATCGAGGAATCCCGCGGAGCAACCGAACGGTGGGCTCCGGGACCCCCGCTTGTCAGGATGATGAGGCGAGCCGTCGGGATTTATTGTTGATTCACTTGAAGTAGCGCGAACATCTTGGTGGCGCCGGCAAATTCAGTAGGTGGATCGTCGTAAAGCGAATCAAGACGCTTGCGCTACGTTTCGTTTTCAACGAAGCGTTTCGATTCGATGGGCAAACATACGCTGACGGGAAACATTAAATTGCACCGCGCGTTTCGGTCCGGAATTCTCGGGAACCGGCGCGATATTTGGGTGTATCTGCCGCCGGGCTACCGCCGATTTTCACGAACACATTACCCCGTTTTGTATTTGCACGACGGACAGAACGTTTTCGACGCTGCAACTTCGTTTGGCGGCGTGGAATGGGGCGTCGACGAAACGGCCGAGCGCCTCATCCGCACTAAAATTATCGAGCCTGTCATTGTCGTCGCAGTCGCAAACATCGGGGAAGACCGGGTCCATGAATATACGCCTACGCCAGGAGTGATCGAAGCAAAGGGAAGACGGAAAAAACGCAGCCGTGGGCTGGCGCGTCTCTACGCAAACTTTCTGATGGAAGAACTCAAACCGCACATCGACAGAAAATATCGGACCAAGCCTGAGCCGGAATTCACCGGCCTCGGCGGATCTTCTTTGGGCGGACTTGCGACACTCGCGATTGGGATTTTAAACCCAAACGCGTTCCGCCGGCTCATGGTGATGTCGCCCTCTATCTGGTGGGACGATTTCGCTATTTACCGCCTCGTTGATTCTATTAAGCGAAAGCCGCCGCTGAAAATTTGGGTCGATACCGGCACAGCCGAGCCGGGCTGGGAACAGACTCGCGAACTGTGCAAGCGACTAGTCGAGAAAGGCTGGAAGCCCGGCAAGGACCTTTTATACATGGAAGCCGACCACAGCGACCACAGCGAAGCCGCATGGGCAGCGAGAGTGGAACCGGCGCTAAGCTTCTTGTTTCCTGCGCGGAAATGATCTTTTTGTCGCGGTCATTCCGAGCGAAGTCGAGGAATCCCGCAGCGAAACTAAGAGCTAATTAAACGGGATCCTTCGACTTCGCTCCGCTTCGCTCACGATGACGCGTGGGGCTTATGGCAACGCCGGCGACGGATTCGGCGGCAATGGTTCGGGTGGAGGTACAGGAGGCGGCGGAGTTGGTCTCGGCGGAGATGGAATCTCAGGCATGGGGCTCTCGTAAAGAATCGCTTTTACTGCAGCGGCTTGCCGTAAACCTGATACACGCGAACAACGCCACCGACAAAATCCCAGTCCTTTTGATAGGAGAAAGCACGGTCGTGTGCAGACCAGGTAAGCTCGCGCGGCGACTCTGGATGATTTGGATCGTACACGAGATAGCGATCGCCGGGATTCGGCGATGAAGATTTCAGCTTAAAAACCAAAACGGAATGATTGATCGTGAATCGGGGATAAGTAGTAAGAAACGCGACGAACAACTCGCCGCGCGCCAATGCCGCGTTCAACCGTGCGTGAGTCTTTTCCTGGTAGCCGGTGCCGTCTTGAAACATCATCCGGGCATTGCTAATTCGAAAATAACTCGGCCAACCATGGCCAATGCTTAATTGCACGAGTTCGCGACGGGCCTTGCTCATTTCTTTCAAATCCTTGTATCCAGGGAAAACAATTCGTTGATTTTCCGGCAACGGCTCCGCCCAGGCCGCCTGCCGTGTTACAGCGCGAACGCGAGCTGCCAGCGCCGTGTCGTCCAGCGGCTTACTTCGCGGCTCGAACCGCGCAAATTTTTTGAATTGGGCGGCCGTGCGAGACATCACAAAGCAGTGCCGATTATATGCGTCTTTCTTCGTCGCCGACGATTTCCGTAAAGAAGCGTGTCCCTGGTGGTACTCGAACACGGTTTGATTAGCGAAAGCGAACGTGTCGCGATCAAAATGAAACTCCGACGCCGCGCTGCCGGCTCGCGCGAACGCGACAGCGGCAAAAGCACCGAGCCACCAAACCCCTACCGATTTTCCCCAAGTCCCCAACATCACATCAAAGGCGAGCCGGGACGGTAACCGTTTTTCCTTCCGAAAACACACCCAGACGTCGAAATTTTTGATATCGTTTCTCTAACAATTCTGCCACCGGAATTTGAGAAAGTCGCTCCAGGCTCCGTCGCAGCGCTTCTCCAAGATTCGCCGCAGCTGAAGCATAATCGCGGTGCGCGCCGCCTTCCGGTTCGGCAATGATTTCGTCAACCACCTCGAGTTTCAAAAGATTCTGTGCCGTCAATTTAAGCGCCTCAGCAGCTTCAGCAGCATGTCGCCGGTCTCTCCACAAAATGGCGGAGCAAGCTTCCGGACTAATGACTGAGTAGTAAGCGTTCTCGAAAATCAAAACATTATCTGCGACCCCTATGCCAAGCGCGCCTCCCGAGCCTCCCTCACCGATCACCGTGGCGATGACGGGAACGCGCAGCTTCATCATCTCTCGAAGATTCACAGCGATCGCTTCAGAAATGTGCCGTTCCTCCGATCCAACACCCGGAAATGCGCCAGGCGTATCGATCAGAGAAATCACCGGCATTCCGAATTTTTCGCCGAGACGCATCAAGCGCAAGGCTTTGCGATAACCCTCCGGATGAGCGCACCCGAAATTGCGCATTACGTTCTCCTTGGTATTGCGCCCCTTTTGATGAGTAATAACGATGCAACGCTGGCCGCCCAGCATCGCCATGCCGCATGGCATTGCGCGATCGTCGGCAAAACGGCGGTCGCCGTGCAATTCCACCCAGTTCGTGAAACAGCGTTGAATGTAATCGAGGGCGAACGGCCTTTGAGTGTGGCGGGCGATTTGGACCCGCTGCCAGGCCGTCAAATTGTCGTAAACATGACCGCGAGTCTCCCGAAGCTTTGCCTCAAGTTCTTCCACCGCTGAACCGAGATCCACATCGTGCTTTGTGGAATGACTTTTCAAATCCTGCAGCCGCCGTTCCAATTCAAAGATCGGCTTTTCAAAATCGAGCGGTTGCCATTCCATGTCAGGTTAAAAAGCTTAAAACGCAAAAAGTTACAATGTTAAGTGCCTCGTGGAATCAGGTTCCATTTGGCTGCTTTGTAACATTGTAACTCCTTTAACTTTTTTAGCTCAGTCACTAATCGTCACAGAGGTGCTCTTATTTACAAGCGTGCTTAACTCCTCGAGATCAACCGCAGCGAGACCCAGGCCGGTCGGAGGGGGCGGTTGGTCGAGATTGGGATGCGTTGCATCCGGGATGGCGTACAGCGTATAAGCTGATGCGCCAGCCAGCCTGATCCATTTTGTGCTCGCCAGGTACTCCTTGCTGCCAAGCCCAACGCGTTTGCCGCCTTTCCAAGCCATCGTCTCAGCAACTTTCGCCATGATTTTGGCCGGCTGCTTCTGCGGCAGCTTTGCCTCGCGCACGTGATATTGCTTGAAAAACGCTCCGTGATTCAACAGCACAATCAGTTTCGCCTTGCGCTGGATTACCATGGAGAAATCGGGATGTGAGATCAGCAGCTTGTCGCCAATCCGCAGCATGGTGCCGCTCATATTATTCATGCGCATGATCATCTCCGGTGTCGTCTTCAGTTTGCGCGCAATCTTCGCCAGCACGTCCCCGGATTTCACGATGTATTCGGTCTTTTCCGGAGATGGACGACGCGACAGCAAAATCGTGGTGTTCACTTCGCCAAGGATATCCCGGGCTTCATCGAGGTGCTTCCCGGCGGGATATTTTTGGATGACAGCGACAAGCGCATCACGCGCTTCGGGAAGTTTTCCATCCTGACGAAGTTTAACCGCCGCCTCAAATTCCGGCAGGCTGACGTCCACCACGGGCGGCGGAGTGACTTCTCCGCGCTGCTCCTTTTTCACTTCGATCTCTTCTTTGACGAATGTGTTGTAACCGAACCAGGCGGCTCCGCCGAAGATCGCCAGAGCCAAAAGTAGGACGAAAAGCCATTTCATGACTTGGATGAAGTTAAAGCGTTGAACCGTTGAATCGTTGAAGCGTCAAGTCACCGCGCCATGGTCTCGCTTTAACGCTTCAACGCTTAACGGCTCTGCGCTTTAGCCCTGTTCGGCTTCGCTTCCAGGAAAGAACCGATGCCAAAGGCGTCCAATTGTAGGCTCTTCCCGGTTTGTCCACGTAAAGTGGCAATCCTGACAGTAAAATTCTTTCGGTATAATTTTCAGCGCGCAAAGCACTCCGACGAGAGCAGGCGTCAAAAATTTCCGCGTCATCTGCGGGTACTCAATATTTGAAGAGTTGCATTGTGGGCAGCGAATCAGCGCAGCGGAAATATCGGGATCAGTCGATTCCCATTCGATCATCAGGCCTTGCGCCTTCTCGAAATCATTGTCCTCCACCATGACCTTGGCATTTGCTTGCGGTTTGGACATGAAGCCGAACTGCTGCATCGGCGCCTCATTGTGAACGTCGGCCTTGATCCCTGAATCCTGAAAACGCCGTTTAAGCTGGCGCGCTTTGGCGGGCTCATTAAACGTGGCAATGTTCACCATAAAATCTCCTTCACGCGCTGCAGCACATCGTCCTGATGAAACATCAAATCGCCGTTGAGCGCAAGATTTTGACAACGGCGGGATTTGCCGGTGTCCGCTGAAGACGCCACAGCGCTCAACGAGCAGGCGGAGGAAACCATTGGTAGAGCATTAGGTAAACGAGAACTCCAGTAATCGACACGTACAGCCAGATCGGGATCGTCCAACGCGCGATCCGCCTGTGCCTGTCCCATCTGCGACGAAAAACCGGTACGAGCGTCAAAATGACCAATGGCAGCGTCACAAACGCCAATAGAACGTGAGAGGCCAGAATTGGAAAATAAACGCCCGCGATCCAGCCTGTATATCCCGAAGATTTCTCGCCAACGCGCGCATGATAAGTGATGTAGCCAACCAGAAAACAAACAGACGAGAGAAGGGCTGTAATCATGCAAACCATGTGACGGCGCCACGCACCGCGCCGGATGAAGTACCAACCGGTGGAAATGAAAACGGTACTCACGAGATTAAACGTGGCGTTAACGGCGGGCAGGTCAGAGGTTGAAATCACGTTGAAGCGGCTGAACCGTTAAAATTAGAATGTCATTCCGAGCGAAGTCGAGGAATCCCGTTGCATCATTTATCGGGAACACTGCGGGATCGTTCGACTCCGCTTTGCTTCACCCCCGATGATCAATTGCCGCTTCGACGTTTCAACGGTTTAACGATTCATGCCTGTCGCTCTGGAACAACCTCAGGTTCACCATTCCCCGCAAATCCGCCAATTGCGCCGAACGCGTCGTGTTGTTGCAGTTGCAATTCGTCTGACAATTCTCGCCGCCGTCGTTGCAATCTTCGCCGGCGGTTATTATCTGGCGAGACGGGGATTTGGCCGTGAATGGCGGTCCCGCGTCGTCGAAGAGTTACACAAGCGTGGCGTCGAAGCTCAGATCGGACGGCTAACGCTGGATCCGTTCCGCGGTCTGGTCGCGAAACACGTGAGAATTTTCGATTACAGAAACCGCGAAAACACACTGGCCCTGATCAGCGAAGTGTCGCTCGATATTAATTACGCAGCGCTCATTCATCACGAACCGTTTCTTAACGCGCTGGATGTGCGCGACGCGCAGATCACATTTCCAATCAAGACCGCGGAAGGAAAAGCCAGTCGCGCGCAACTGACTAATCTCCGCGCGCACATTTATTTTCCGCCGGAACAGATTTACGTCAGCCAGGCCGAAGGAACTTTTTGTGGGATTCGATTGTCGGCGAGAGGGCAACTCATCAAGCGTGCCGATTACCAGCCATCGGCGTCAATCACACCGGAAGAATGGCAAAAACGATTGTCGCTTGCGCAACGTGTTGTGACCGAACTGCAAAAGTTCAGTTTCCCCGCAGGACCTCCTTCTTTGCAATTGAAGTTCAGCGGAGACATGGCAGAGCTCGAAAACGCCAGGGTAGAGGCGACTCTGCGCGGCGATCGGCTACAACGAGGCAGGTACGGAATTAATTATCTGTCCGCCGCAGCCGAATGGAACAACCAGAGATTGGATATCGCGCATTGTGAATGGAGCGACCCGAAAGGCGCTTTCGCTGGTCGCGGCGATTGGAATCGACAAACGAACCTCGCCAAATTCCAGATTCACAGCACGCTGGATTTGAAAGGATTTCTCGACGCTTTCGGCATTGGTGAACCGATGGCAGATGTAGAATTTCAATCGCCGCCTCTGGTCGAAATCACGGGCTCGATAAATCTGGCAGCCGACCGATTCCAACCGGACATCATCGGGCATGCTGCTTTTGGACAGTTCACGTATAAAAAGGTGCCCTTTTCCGAGCTCGGCGCGGATTTTTCATGGGACGGCGAGCGGACTTTCGTTCGGGAGCTGCGCGTGCGCCATCAGACTGGCCAACTCAAAGCGGATCTGTTCGATGCACCGCACGATTTCCGGCTAAACCTTGAGAGCACGATATCGCCAGAGGCAGTGCGCCCGTTCGTTTCGGCTGAGGCAAGCGGGTTTCTGCGCGAATGGCAGTGGCAACGTTCGCCTGCAATTCAGATGGCAATTCGCGGCACCGAGCGCAGTCCGGATAGTTGGCAGGGCGCCGGCACAGTTGATCTGGGACGCACCCGATTTCGCGGAATCTCGATGAATGGCGCCAATGCCCGCTTTCATTTCGGCGACGGCGCGGTCACTTACGACGACATCCAAGTCACGCGCGACGAAGGCACCGCTTCCGGGAGTTTCACGTACGACTTTAAAAAGCACGAGGTGCGGATCTCGAATATCCGCAGTTCGTTGTACCCGGCAGAAGTAATTTTCTGGATCGATCCGAAGACCTCGAAAACTATTGCTCCTTACAAATTCCGCCGTCCCCCGAATGTTCTCGCCGATGGTGTTTACCAGTTTCGCGGCGGCAAGAACACACGGCTGGAGATCAAGGTCGATGGCTTAAGCGGAATGGAGTATGTCTTTCTCGGCAAAACCTTGCCGTTCGATCGTGTCTCGGCGCGATTGCTTTTCACGAATGATCATTTGCAAATTAGTGATGTTCGCGCGGATCTCTTCGCCGGCACTCTGCGCGGGAATGCTGATATCTCGCTGGCACGGAACGATCCGCGTTACCGCGCCACCGTATCCTTAAGCGAAATCAATTTCCCGCGCCTGACTGACTTGTACTTCAACTATAAGACTGCTCAAGGACTGTTGCGCGGCACGTATGAGTTCAACGGCATGGGCAATGATTGGCGGACGATGCGAGGCAAAGGGAAAATTGAAGTAAGCGATGGGAACGTTTTCGCCATACCAATCTTTGGGCCACTGTCAGGAATTTTAAATCACATCGTGCCCGGCAGCGGCTACAGCATCGCCCACAAGGCAAACGCCGAATTCACTGTGGGAAATGGCATTATTCACACCGAGGATTTTGAGGCTGGTGGTTCTCTCTTCAGTATGCTCGGCAACGGCGACATTCATTTTCTCGATGACAAACTCGACTTCAATCTGCGGCTGGATATGAAAGGACCCGGAATAGTGCTCCTGCCGATGTATAAACTTTTCGAATACGTTGGCGAAGGCAGCCTCAAGAAACCCGATTGGCATCCGAAGCGGTTCTAAGGTGACGAACAAGGAAACGCAGAAAGGGCGAAAGGGCGAGACGGTGCTGTCCCCGGTTCGCCGGTCCGCCGATTCGCCGATTCATCCGTTACTAATCGGCGCGCACATGTCTATCCGTGGCGGGGCAAGCATAGCTATCGAGCGTGCGCGATCGATCGGCTGCACCGCGATGCAAGTGTTCGTGAAAAACAACATGCAGTGGTTCGCCAGACCGCTAACCCGCGAAGAAATCCGCGCGTTTCTCAATCACATTCAACGCGGCGAATTGTTGTCTGCTTTCGGGCACGCCAATTACCTGATCAACCTCGCTACGACGAATCCGCGATTTCACGCCAACTCCATTCGGGCCCTCGCCGAAGAACTGGTGCGGGCAGATCAACTTGAACTCCCGTTTCTGGTGATGCATCCGGGGGCGCACCTTGGCGCGGGCGAAGAAGCAGGTTTGAAAAAGATCTCTGATTCAATCGACGAGGTGTTTCGGAAAATTCCAAAAGTAAAAACGAAAATCGCGCTCGAGATTACGGCCGGCCAGGGTTCGTGCATCGGTCATCGGTTCGAGCATCTTGCGCACATCATCGCAAGCGTGCGCGAGCCGGAGCGTTTGCGCGTGTGCCTCGACACCGCGCACCTGTTCGCCGCCGGTTACGAGATCAACAGCGAATCAGGAGTGAGGAAAACATTCCGCGAATTCGATCGCATCATCGGTCGCGATCGTCTCATTGCCATTCACGTAAATGATTCGAAGACACCTCGTGGTTCGCGAGTAGATCGACACGAGCATATTGGCAAAGGCCGGATCGGTCTGGAGGCTTTCCGGTTCATCATGCGAAGCCCGCGATTCCGCAAAATCCCGAAAGTGTTGGAAACGCCGAAAGGAAAAGACCTCGCGGAGGACGTGGTAAATCTAAAAACGCTGCAACGATTGGCGCGAGGGCGGCAGTCTTAGGCAAGTGGTCATTCTGAGCGAAGCGAAGCGGAGTCGAAGAATCCCGCACCTTTGGCCGATAGTAATTGCACCGGGATCCCTCGACTTCGCTCGGGATGACGTGCTGAGCTATTTGATCAGCCGGATCGTAAACGGATACTGATAAAACTTTCCTTCGCTGGCCTTAACCGATGCGATGATCACCAGTACCGTGTTCAACACCCAGAGCGCTATCAAGATCGGAATTCCTATCAGGAAAATGCAGAGAATCGCGGCAATCGCGTCATAAATCAGCATCGAGATTTGGAAATTCAATGATTCTTTTCCATGCGCGTCGATCTCAGGCGAGTCGCCGCGTTTTAACAGCCAGACGGCAAGCGGTCCGAGAATGTGACCCAGAAAGTGAAAGAACAATCCAAGCAATGCACTGGCGTGGCACAAGACGCACCACGTTCGAACATTAGAGGAAGTGGTTGGAGTCGGCGGCGGTTGTAAATCCATGTGCAACCTTTCGCTCAAGGACAGACTGCTCGCCAGTAGAAGAGACAGAAAAAGATATGCGCTATTCTGATTTCACCCGCTCGATGTGCGCACCAAGTTCCTGCAGTTTTTCGTCAAGATGTTCGTAGCCGCGATCAATGTGGTACACGCGGCTGACTTCTGTGATGCCATCTGCTTTCAGTCCTGCTAGCACTAGCGCAGCAGACGCGCGCAGATCACTGGCCATCACCGGTGCCCCGAGAAGACTATCCACTCCTTCAATCATAGCCGTGGCGCCCTCCAACCGAACCCTGGCTCCCATGCGTTTTAGCTCTGCGACGTGCATATAACGCTGTGGAAAAATATTTTCCGTAACTGAACTCGTTCCTTTGTTCGTCGATAGTAACGCGCACATTTGCGCCTGCATGTCGGTAGGGAAACCAGGATAGGGTTGCGTTACGATTTCCAACGCGCTGGCTTGGCCGTTGGGCAGGACAGAAATGGAATCGCTGGCTATCTCCACGGCGTAACCGCACTTTGCGAGCGAATCGGTGACTGCACGCAGGTGCTCCGGCTCAACACGTTTTACCGTCACCCCGTCTCCAGCAATTGCACCTGCTACCAGAAACGTGCCCGCTTCAATTCGGTCCGGAATAACGCGGTGTTCCGCGCCGTGCAACTCAGGGACGCCTTCGATGATGAGCCGCTCCGTCCCGGCGCCTTCGATCTTTGCGCCCATTTTGTTGAGGAAAGTTGCCAGATCCACGACCTCAGGTTCGCATGCTGCTCCTTCAATGACCGTCACGCCATCGGCTAACGCCGCTGCCATCATCACGTTGTCTGTACCGAGCACAGTCGGACCGAATTTTCCGTTCATGTCGATTTGTGCCCCAGCCAGTTTAGGCGCAAAAACCTTGATATCACCGCCTTCGACGCGCACCGCTGAGCCGAGGGCCTCAAAGCCTCTCAAATGCAGATCAATCGGTCGATCACCAATCACACAGCCACCGGGCAAAGCGACGCTGGCTTCCTTGCATCTACCGAGTAACGGTCCAAGAACACAAACGGACGCGCGCATTTTTCGCACGACGTCGTAGGGCGCAACAGAGTGTATCTTTGCCGCAGTCACCGTCACCGTGCCGCTCGCCCGTTCCACCTGCGCACCCAGATGAGCGAGAATTTGGAGCATGTAATTCGTGTCGCTCAGATCAGGCACGCCGTGAACGACACACGGTTCGCGAGTCAGCAATGTCGCCGCGAGAATCGGTAACGAGGAGTTTTTTGAACCGCTGACCTTAATAGAACCGGAAAGCCGGCGGCCACCGTGAACTAGAATTTTATCCATACCTCGCGAACAGAAAACGTATCACACCCGAGTAATCTTTTTCTGTCGAAATGTCGCGATAATTTTTCTCCGCCAGCGCTGCCACAAGCGCTTCGCTTTGGCCGATCCCGATCTCCATCGCCAGCATTCCCCCCGGCCGAAGCCACGACGACGCCTGCCCAATCAATTGCCGCACCAGTTCGTCTCCACGCGCGCCTGCGAAAAGCGCCACTTCGGGATCATGCAACACTTCGCGAGAAAGATTGTGGCGGTCTTCGGTCGAAACGTACGGAAGATTCGCGACGATCAGATCGACCTGTGGTCGCACACTTTCAAGCAAATTGCTTTGCAGGAAATGGACACGATCCGCCAGGCCGAGTCGCTCGGCATTTTCGCGGGCGAGCATGAGAGCATCTTCGGAAATATCGGCTCCGACGATCTCGGCTTTTGGAAATTCCGCAGCCAGAGTGAGCGCAATGATGCCGCTGCCAGTTCCAACATCGATCATACGCGAATCTGCAATTTCGGATTTGAAGTGTGTAATCAGCAGCTCAATGAGTTGCTCGGTTTCAGGTCGTGGCACCAGTGCGCGCTTGTCACAGCGAAAACTGCGTCCGCAGAATTCTACTGTGCCGAGCAGGTGTTGAAGTGGTTCGCCTGTGCCGCGGCGCTTCACCAATTCGCGCAACGGCGCAAGCTCCGATTCCCGCAACTGCCGCTCGAAGTCCAGATATAACTCCATCCGTTTCCGGCTGAGTACATGCGCCAACAGGTGCTCCGCATTCAAACGTGGACTGTCGATGTTGCGCTTCTGGAAATAGCCCGTGGTCGATTGCAAGACCTCAAGCACAGTCATTTGGCAATTTACCTACTTAAAAGCTGCTGGCGCGGGGCCCCAGCTATGCCATTGCGCGGCTGATGGCCCAGGCAACTTCTTTGCCCGTGACGAAGCCGTGCGCATCGCGGCCGCTTGGATCCACGATGTATTTGCTACCTTCCAGATTGTGAAAATGAGCGGGCTGCCAGCTATAGGCGCCGCCCACCGCGAGCAGCCGATCAACACCCACTACAACTTCGCCCGGCTCCATTTTCTGCGCGCCATTTCGGCCGAGGCCGCCAAATTTATCGTTCGCGTCGCCAAAAGCTGATGCAACCGTGCCGGACAATCGCGAAGCAACGGGATAGGCGATCCCGACGGCACGATCGTTCGGCGTGTAAGTAAGAATGATCGGACCTTTGATGCGATGGTTATCCACCACGTTGCGAAAGAATCCGTTCATCGATTTCGAGAATCCGTTGTGCGAAAAAGCAGCCTGCAAAAGCGAAATGCTTTGTAATTTATCTGTCGTAGAGGTTGCCGCGGCCGCCGTCACGAGGCGACAGCCAAAGCTGTGGCCCACCAAATGAATCCGCTGCACGTGGCCGGCCAACCGATCAAGCAATGGCGCCACACCGGTCTGTCCGACTGTTCCGGCGCGCTTTTTCATTTCGTAGTAAGCCAAATAATTCAGGAACCGAATCGCGCCGGATTTGATTCCAGAAAAAATAT
>Ga0207697_10000690_pt1 | contig 19219 bp, 18 predicted proteins | sample KBSSwiS5withPhiX_FD_184293 | JGI IMG/M metagenome (GOLD analysis project Ga0207697, IMG submission 184293) | Switchgrass rhizosphere microbial communities from Kellogg Biological Station, Michigan, USA, with PhiX - S5 (SPAdes) (version 2) | ecosystem: Host-associated > Plants > Roots >... | reverse complement strand
CGGCGTCTGTGTTGCGAGCGAGGCGATGACGATCGGCTGCGGCGCGCGCTCGGGGCGCGGAACGGCGGCGGCATCGCCCGCAGCGACGTTCGCGACGACAGGAATCTTGCTGGCCGCGGTCGCATTGGTGTCGAGCGCCGACACGGCGACGAAGCCGAGGAACAGCACAACCGGCAGCCACTGAACGGCGATACGCGACCGCGCCTTCGCACTCATGTTCAACACCCCGCGTCCGGGGCGTTGAAACGGCAGTAGAACGTGCCGCTCGCTCCGGATCTTTTGACGGAGCTAGCGATACGGCCGGCGCTGCTTCGGGCCGGTTAAATTATGTAAGAAGTGCCGGTATCATCGGAGTTAGCGTGAGGGCGGATAAAATGGCGACGGTAAAAAGCGGTGAAAATTGATTCATGTAAAATTGAATCAAATAAAATTTGAAGCATTTGGCGCTCTGGATTCCCGCTTACGCGAGAAATGAGCGGAGCAAGCCGCAGGCTTCGTGCAAAAGACAGCCGCTCAGCCCCGCGGAACGGGGGTCCAGGGCGCGACAAGTGGCAGAAAATGAGCGGATTTCTTTTACCGTTCGCGGAACGCCTCGTCGCCGAGCATGCGGGCGGGCTTGACGAGATAATCGAGAACCGACTTCTTGCCGGTAAGCACCTCGACCGTCGCCACCATGCCGGGGATGATCGGCAGCGGATTGCCCTGCGTGCCAAGGTAATTCTTATCCGTGCGCACCATCACGCGGTAGAAGCTTTCCGGCTTGTCGCCGGTCTTTGACTTGTCGTCGATGATGGTATCGGCGCTGATGCGTTCGACCTTGCCCTTGAGCGAGCCGAAGACGGATGAATCGTAGGCTGTGAGCTTGACGACCGCGTCTTGGCCCGGGCGGATAAAGGCGATGTCCTGTGGACGTAGACGGCCTTCCACCAGCAGCGTGTCATCGAGTGGAACGATGTCCATCAGGTTCGCGCCCGGCTGCACTACGGCGCCGACGGTTGTGACGTTGATCCTGTTGATGATGCCGTAGACCGGAGAGCGCAGCTCGGTGCGGCGCACGCGGTCTTCCGCCGACTTGATGGTCTCGTCGAAGACGGCGATCTGGCCGGCCAGGTCGGATGCCTGGCGCTGCAGGCGCAACATCTCGATTTCCGGAACCACCTTCTGATCGTAGAGCTTGCTAGTGAGTTCGACCTCGCGACTGAGCAGCTTCAGGCTCTTGGCGGCCGACTCGCGCTTCGCCTTGACCTCGCCGAGGTCGGCAGAGAATTTCGTGTTGTCGATGCGGGCGAGCACCTGGCCCTTCTGTACGGTGTCGCCTTCCTGGACCGAGATCGCCTCGACCAGGCCGCCCTCGAGCGACTGCAGGACCTGTATCTGGCGCGAGGGGATCACTTTGCCCTGGCCGCGCTTGACTTCGTCGAGAATGGCGAAGTGCGCCCAGGTCGTGCCGGTGATCAACAGCAGGATGATGGCGCCGAGCAGCATGCGCGAGGTACGCGGCGTACGCAGCTCCGCGGCGGCGCGGACCTGGTTGGCGAACGTGAAATCAGATTCACGCAACGGTCTTCACTCCTTTTGCCTCCGCCGCGGCGTCCGCGACTCTGGTCGGCGCGCCGCGCAGCATTGCGATCACCTTGTCGCGTGGACCATCGGCGACAAGCCTGCCGCGCTCGAACAGGAGGATGCGGTCGACGAAGGACAGCAACGAAAGGCGGTGCGTAGAGATCACGATGGTCATGTTGTCCGCGGCGATCTCCTTGAGGCGCTCAAGGAAATCGGCCTCACTGCGTACGTCGAAGTGCGCGGTGGGTTCGTCGAGGAAAAGGGCCTTCGGCTGGCGGATGAGGCATCGGGCAAGGCCGATTGCCTGCTTTTGTCCGCCCGACAAGCTACGCCCGCCTTCTGCGATCGGCATGTCGTAGCCGAGCGGGTGACCGGCAATGAAGTTCTCGACGCCCGCAAGCCGCGCGGCAGCGATGATCTCCTCGTCGGTTGCGTTTGGTTTTCCGAGCGCGATGTTGTCACGGATCTTGCCGAAGAAGAGATCGGTGTCCTGCAGCACGAAGCCGACGCCGGTGCGCAGATCGGCCGGATCGTACTGGCGCGCGTCCACGTCGTCGATGATGACCTTGCCCTCCGTGGGCTCGTAGAAGCCTGCAACCAAACGCCCGACAGTGGTTTTACCGGATCCAACGCGGCCGATAATGCCGATCCGTTCCCCGCCGGCGATCTTGAAGGAGACCTTCTCAAGCGCGGCGTCGTTGGAGCCGGGATATTTGAATGACACGTTTTCGAAGGCGATGCTGCCCTTCTCGATGCGGCGAGCCACATAGAGGCGTTCCGGCGGGCGCTCGCTCTCGAGTTGCATGATCCGGTTGATGGCCTTGAGCGTGATGAAGGTCTGCGCAGCGCGAGTAATGACGGTCGCGATCCCGGCGATAGGGGCGAGCACGCGTCCGGACAGCATGGTGGAAGCAACCAGCACGCCAACGGTGATCTTGCCGTCGAGAATGAGAAACACGCCGATGATGACCATCAGCAAGTAGTTGAGCTGCTGCGCGGTGCTGGCGGTGGTGAGCGCGAGCGACGACCAGTGATGGACTTCCTCGCCGGAGCGGGCGGTGGCGGCCACCGAGCGTTCCCAGGCGTTCTGCATGCGTGCTTCGGCGCCGGTCGCCCGCACGGTCTCGATACCGGCAAGCGATTCGACCAGCACACCGTGACGGGCGGCAGATTCCGCCTGCAGCTTGCGCATGGCGCGCTCGAGCGGAAATTGTAGGCCTAATCCGATGATGATCATCACCGGCAGCATAAACAGCGGGATGAAGGCGAGCGGGCCGCCGATCATGTACAGGACGGCGATGAACACCACGGCAAAGAGGAGGTCGGTGACGGAGACGACGGTACCGGAGGTAAAGAATTCGCGCACCGAATCGAAATCGCGGATCTGGTTGGCGATGATGCCGACCGAGGCCGGCCGCTGCGCCAGCTTCACCGAGAGTACGTGCTCGAAGATGTTCGAGGCCATGATCACGTCGAGCTTCTTGCCCGTCATGTCGATGATGCGGCTGCGCACCATACGGATGACGAAATCGAATATCACCGCGATCCCCATACCGATCGACAGTGCGACCATCGAGGCCATGGCGCCGTTCGGCACCACGCGGTCGTAGACGTTCATGATGAAGAGGGGGCTTGCGAGCGCGAGCACATTCACGATCAGTGCCGCGACCGCGACGTGGCTGTAGTTCGACCAGAAGCGGCGCACGACCGACCAGAACCAGTGCGCGCGGGGCAGGTCGCCGGCGGCGACTGCGCGCGCATCGGCGCTCGCTGCCGGGCGGACCAGAAAAGCGAAACCCAGATATTCGGCGTTGAGTTCGCGCATCGCGCGCGATTGCGGGCGCGTACTCCTGCTCGGGTCGACCACAGTCGCCATTTTCGTGTCAGGGTCGATCGCGAGCAAAATGCGCGTCGAGCCGTCGCGCATCGAGAGCACGGCGGGCAGGACCAGCGCTGGGATTTCGGCGAGCTTGCGCCGTACGGCCTTGCCTTCGAGGCCAGCCTTGGCGGCGGCGCGCTCGAAGAGCGGCGGCGGCAGGCGGCCGTCGAGGACGGGGAGGCCGGCCATCAGGGCTTCGCGGCTGATCGCGCGGCCATGATGCGCTGCAAGGAAAAGCAGGGCATCGGCCAGCGGATCCCCGACGGTTTGGGAAGGCGAGGCCGCCGTGTTCGACTTGGCGGATCCACGCGCCTTTTTGTCAATAATCAAAGTTGTGATTCCCGCATGGCCACGTTCGATAAAGGCATAATCTTCCGAGGCTTATGCCATCTTTGTCTTTCGCAAGTCTAAAAGACAATATTGCGGTCGTGCAGCCGCTTTGTGGCCTGGTTAATAATAATCAGTCAAACATCAGAAAGACGGCCGAAATTGGCCGTTAACAACATGCCGAAGGCGTGGTGGGACAGCGATGTTATTGGTTTGACCGGGGGTCGCGAACCGGCCAGCTCGGCATGCCTTTAAGCTGGCTCGGCGAAAAGACGCTGCTTGTGGAGTAGCCCAAGCCTAGAACGGATCCACCTTGTGAGCTCGCCCCCGGGTCAAGCACTAGCGCGGGAGCGACCTTCGCCGTAACGGTCGGATCAAGCCAGCGATCGGAGAAACCGACCTTCGGCGCAGCCGCGCCTTCGTCCGCGCTCGCGCGCGCCCCTGTCCCAGGGACGGGCGAGGGGATCGGGCGGTCAGGCGTCGGCGGCACATAGCCGGAGATCACCGGCTGGGTACGCGGCGCCACGACATTGAGTGGCTCGGGGCCGGGCTGCGGAATGTTAATCAGGATCGGCGGAAACTTGACCGGGATCAGGCCGTAGTTGCCGGGAGGAACAAGCGGCTCTGCATCGACCGGATGCGGTGCGCGGATGTATTCGATCAGCCTACCCATCGCGGCGAGCAGCTGATAGTCGGCGAAGACCGCGACGCTGCGCGCGGAGATCAGCGAGACCTGCGCATTAAACGAGGTGTTCTCGGCGTTGAGCAAGTCGATCAGGGAGCGTTGCCCAAGGTCGTATTCTTTCGAGTAGGCCTCGATGACATTGCGCGCCGCCTGCGTCTGCAGCACCAGGGCCGCAATGCGATCGGCGGTGATCACACGCGCGGCCCAGGCCTTGTCGACGGATTCATTCGCGTCGCGCTGCAGGCGGGCATGCGCCATCGTGGTCTGATTGTAGCGTTCGGCGGTCTCGACGCGCTTCCATGTGTCCTGACCGCCCCGGAAGATATCCCACGTCGCCACGACCTTGAGGCTGCTTTCGGTAAAGTGTTGCGGGAAGCCGAGGGTGTCGTGGCCTTCGGTGCCGCGCGCTTCGAGCGCGACATTCGGCATGAAGGCGCCCGCTGCCGAATGGAATGCCTCCCGCGCCGCGTCACTGTCGGCCTGCGCGGCCTTGATGGTCGGATTGTCGGTGAGCGTGACCGCAAGGACGCGGTCTTTGGACGGGGGCAGGCCGGGTAGGCGTCCCGGTCCGCGCAGATTGTACGGCTCGATGCCGATCACCTTGCGGAATTTGGAGCGCGCATCTTCGAGGCTGCGGCGGAATTCGGTCAACGTGACTTCGGCAGCGTCGACGCGTTCACGTGTCTGTTCGAGATCGCCCTGGCCAGCGCGGCCGCCGCGGAAGCGCTGGTCGACGTTTCCAAAAATCCGCTTGTGCGCGGCGACGTTCTCCTGCGCCAGCGCAACAAGGCGCGTGTAGCGGACGACGTCAATGTAAGCTTCGGAGGCATCGAGTGCGATCAGTTCCGAGCGCTCGTGCGTGCGTGCAGCGGCTGCGTCCACGCGCGCGGCATTGCGCCAGATCTCGTGCAACGACGTGAAACCGTCGAACAGCAGTTGGCGGATGAAAATCGAGCCCTGCGCGCCGGCCACGTACTGACCATTGTTAAGTGTAGGAACGACGTTGCTGAGCGGAAAGGTGGCGGGGTTGTTGAGTCGCTCCGGTCCCGCTGACGCTTCAAGCCGCACCTGCGGGAGCAGCGTGCTCTGCACTTGCCGCAGCTCAGCTTCGGTCGCGCGCTTGTTGGCCGCTGCTTCGCCGACGCTGGGATTGGTCTGCACAGCCATCCGCAAGGCATCGTTGATCGTAAACGGTGCCGCATTGGCCCCGGCGCCGAACACGCCAAGACAGCTTGCAAGCAATAGCGATCGGAGGAATCCGCGCTTACCCATCCCAGTCCCCGCTCCTGGACCCCCAAGAAGGGTCGCTATTTCAAATCACGCCGTAGTAATAACATTTCCATGAACAAAGACTATCACCGCAAGGGTTTCTCTCTACAACCGCGCGCGTATCGTTTCCGAATGTGACGCAAAAGCCACAAATTCACGATATACGAATCGAACCCTTTCCAATGATATTCCAAAGGCTTATTCGGCTGCAACTGGAGCCGGCCCATGGCGGCTGGACCGCTCGCTGAGACTATTGGCATAGGGCAGGCCGCATTGCGCGATTTCGTCGCGGCAGAACCGATCAGTCACGATATCGATGACTTTCTGCAAGCCGAGATTCGGCAGGCCGGCAAAGATCTCGGCGGCGGTCGGGTCACGCGAGCGGGCGACGTGCTGGAAATTGCATTTGTGCTCTTCGACACAGGGTCCGATCTCGCGCCAAATGGATGCCGCGGACACGGCGATTGCGATGCTCTTGCCCCTCCGGACCTGACTGGCGACGTGGATGCCGAGCACCAAATAAGACCCCCCGTCGGGAGAAACCGAGAGAATCGGCCCGCCGGAAAAGCCGTCGGGCGAGTGACAGCTGTCGAAAATGACGGTGTCGTCGGAAGAGCGCCCGACAATGCGGCATTCTTTATCGCCGGTCATCTTGTGCGGCGTGCGTTTAGAATATCCGGCGGTCATAACGGGAATTTCGACCACCGGATTGACCTCGCGCGCGACCGGTAGCGCCGCCGTTTCGGGTTTCGGATCGCTCGAAATCTGCAGCAACGCCCAGTCGCTGGCGATCGATTCCAGAGACTTACGCGGGTCGTATGCCGGCGGCACGTAGTAGGCGACGACGTGAAAATGCTTGCCGAGGCGCTGGTTGTCGTAGCCAAGGACGAAATGGAGCGATTCCGGCGGCAAAAAGCGGCGCAGGAGTCTAAAATAGAGGCAATGCGCAGCCGTCAGCGCATAGTCGCTCGAAATCAGGACGGCCGTGCAGGAGCCAAAGGCCCCATTGTTAAGTTTGCCGATTGCCGACCAAGGGTGGCCGTCGGCGGCGATGACGTTCTCGTCGGATTCCGGACGACCGCTATATTTTGGCTCAGCGAGCGATGGGGCCGCGGCCATCATGATCATCGAAGCAAGAACGGCTCTTAGAATGACGGCGCGGCTGGGCAAGGCTTACCTCTCAATATTCGTTTGAGATTGTTCGAGAGCGGCCGACTTCCTTGGCCAGCCGCTAGGCGTTTCCATTTTTTTTGGCGAGGCAGCATTCGGTCGGGTGGGTGTTCAGTTGGGCCAGGACAAATCCGAACTCGGATAAAGCTTCGCCATCGCGGCGCGCGGCCGTGGTTGGTTACGCTTGCTGTACCGGCAGAAACCGAACAAAGGAGCTTGTTCGATGGAACTCGAACGTCGTTTTTAATAGCGGCAAAAGGTGATGGCCGTCAACGACCACGCGGAAGATCATTGGCCGCGCGGGTGTCGGGACGCCCAATCCCGCACAATCGCGCGCCTAAAATGCTTGCGCCACTTAGAGCTTTCGGCGGGCCTCGCTCTATTGCTCATGCTGGTTTTGACCGGCGTGATCTTGGTCGTGCTAAATCCGAACGAATGCGGCCCAGCAACCAGCATTCAAGGTTGAAACCGTTATTGGACGGCTGCTTTCATTGCCGGATTCACCTTGCGAAGAAACACCCCGTGACAATCAACTTCCACCGCCCTAAGTCAACGCTATCTGTCGTCAGGAACATTTAAGGTCATGCACCTGCAGCAGCGTATCGTGGTGACCGGCGGTTCCGGCTTCCTCGGCTCGCATCTGTGCGACCGGTTGCTGGCGCAGGGTTCGGAAGTCATCTGCATCGACAATTTCTTCACCGGTGCCCGGCGCAACATCGAGCATCTGATGGGCCAGAAGCATTTCGAGCTCATCCGCCACGACGTGACATTCCCGATCTATCTCGAGATCGACCAGATTTACAATCTCGCGTGCCCGGCATCGCCCATCCACTACCAGTACGATCCGGTGCAGACGACCAAGACCTCGGTGCATGGCGCGATCAACATGCTGGGCCTCGCCAAACGCGTGCGGGCGAAAATCCTGCAGGCCTCGACCTCGGAGGTCTACGGCGACCCGACCGTGCATCCACAGACCGAAGACTATTGGGGTCATGTCAACCCGATCGGGCCGCGCTCATGTTACGATGAAGGCAAGCGTTGCGCCGAGACCTTGTTCTTCGATTACTGGCGTCAGCACAAGCTGCGGATAAAAGTCGCGCGCATCTTCAACACTTACGGCCCGCGCATGCATCCGCATGACGGGCGCGTGGTGTCGAACTTCATCATCCAAGCGCTACTCGGGCGCGAGATCACGATCTACGGCGACGGGTCGCAGACGCGCTCGTTCTGTTATGTGGACGACCTTGTCGACGGCCTTATCCGTCTGATGCACTCGGCCGACGAGGTGATCGGGCCGATCAATATCGGCAATCCGGTCGAATTTTCGATGCTGCAGCTGGCGCAGGAAGTGCTCGATCTCACCGGCTCGAAATCGCGCATCGCGCACCGGCCGCTGCCGCAGGACGACCCGAAGCAGCGCCGGCCCGACATTTCCAAGGCGCAAAAGCTGCTCGGCTGGAAGCCGGCGACGCCGCTGAAGGAAGGACTGAAGAAGACCATCACGTATTTCGAGGCGCTGTTGCGCGAGCCCGGCACTATGGACGTGATCAACAGCGGCAGCGGCACGCGGGGCGGGGTCTAGACCTTCTTCACAACCTTATGGCTGTGACAAATACCTTAGGATGGCTCGCAAACCATTTGATCAACTCTGCACCGCGTTGATCGACACGTCGCGCGGCATCGCGCAATACTGCTGCTGCTGGCGCTCTACGTGGTGACGTGAACCCTTACGGCAGCATTGCCCGCAGCAGTCAGGACATGCATCAGGACATGGCCGAGCTGATCTTGTGGTCGCGCGATCTCAGCCTTGGCTATCTCAAACACCCGCCGCTCGCAGCCTGGGTCGTGGGGCTTTGGTTCAGTATATTTCCGCTGAATGACTGGTCCTATTACCTGTCGGCAATACTCATGCCGGCGATCGCGGGCGACGACAACTTTGTGTTTTTTGCACTCATGTAGGACCTGCACGACGCGCTTGCCGGCATCGCACTGCTGGTCTAGGCCCGGCCGCGAGCGCCGAAATTGTCCCCGCGACTAGAGAAAGCTGAGAAGGCTGAGGCCGAAAGTCGCAAAGATCAAAGTGGCAAAGACTGCCGGAAAGACGATCCAGTACGACAGCCGCCAATCAAGTGCGGTTTTAAGGCCCAAAGCGGCACACGCCACCAGCACGATTGCAATCGACACCCACACAAAGCCTTCGCGCGATGCCGTCACTGTCACGCTGATCAAGCCAAATGATATCGCTTCCATGGAAGCAATCGCGGCGACAACCGACAAGAACAGCAAGATTACGCGGCTAACGAGACCGATGACGCGTGAGCGCATTCCGACGCCAAAAATGCACAGAAAGAAAACGACGCAGGCGATGAAAAGAGCAGCACCGGCGAGGGCGGGGTTTACGGGGAAGGTATCAACAATAAAGAATGCAACGGGCACCCAAATCTTGGCCGATAAAAGCGTGCCAAAAATTGCGACAGCGAGCAGGCCGGTGTGCCTGCCAATAAGCGAGAGGCGGCTATGTCCCGTCTGAGGCTGCGAGACTGGACGCGGGTCACGTTTTTCGGACGTGCTCATGCGCCTTCCAGAGCGAGGTGAGCATCCAGCCACTCGAGATTCCGACAAAGCCACCGGCAATCACGTCGCTGACGAAATGGTAGTTGGCGCCGATCAGTCCGATTGCGACCGCGAACACCGCCAGCACGTAAAGCCACCGCCACGCCGGGTAGTAGACCCACAGAACCGAGATGACCGCGCAGGTGACGGCGGTGTGGCCCGATGGGAACGACGCGTAGGCGTGGCCGCCGTGGAAGAAGTTAAATCCATAGACGCCATCGTGCAGGAATGACGGATTGTTGTCTCTGAACGTGTCGGGCCAGGTGCGGCCGAACGCCAGCTTCAGCTGGATCTTGGTCAATTCCGCGACAATCAGGCTGAGGCTGCAGAGGAGCGCGCAGGTCTGCAGCCGCGACAGCGCGCGGCCCGATAGGTTCATCAACCCGAGGACGATAAAGACCGTCACGGCCAGCGGCACCATCGGGTCGGGCGCGTAGGTCAGCGTTGCGAAGGTCTGGGGCCGCGCGACGGTGTGGTGAAAAAACAGGGCGATTGGTCGGTCGAGCCATTGGTAGGAAATTCCGGCCGCGATCGCGGTTCCGGCAAGGCTCAGCGTCCATTTTTGCAACGCATTCATCGGTTGGTCGACTACCACATTTTCCGGGCTTTGGCGGGCGGACGAGAGACGACGGCGGCTAAACGAGAGACGCCGGCGGCCGCGGTTTGCGCCGAGACAGGCGTTTGTCGGCTTGCGTTCGGTCCCGTGTTTTCTTTGCGTTATTGCGGGTGGCAGCGATCTCCCTTTTCGGTGTCATTCGACTGTGGCCGCGCTTTGACCGGCGATGTCGGCCTGTCCTTCGTTCAAGAGGCCGCCAACAGTCCTGCGTTAACAATGGGTAGACTTATATAGATTTATGGTATAAAGGTAGAAGTCATGAGTATGAATATCAAAAACAGAGAGGCTAACCGCCTCGCCCGGCAACTTTCCAAGCTAACAGGAGAGAGTCTGACGACGGCCGTTACCGAAGCCGTCCGCGAACGCCTTGATCGCCTTCGTGCTGAGCATGACGGAGATCTTGCTGAACGCTTATTGCTGATTGGGCGTGACTGCGCCACACACCTCAAGCAACCATTCCGCACCATCGATCATGAGGACATGCTCTACGACGACCGTGGGCTACCTAAATGATTATCGATACATCGGCCATTATCGCCATCCTTCGCGATGAGCCGGAAGCAATGGTCTGTGCGCGAGCGATTGCCGATGCGACGATCCGCCGTGTCAGCGCCGTTAATTTTGTTGAATCCGCAGTTGTGATCGACGCAAGCCGCGATCCCATAGCCACGCGGCGGTTTGATGATTTCATCAGAGAAGCAAACATCTCCATCGAACCCGTGACCGAAATTCAAGCCCAGATTGCCAGGAGCGCCTATCGAGACTTCGGAAAAGGCAGTGGGCATCCGGCAAAGCTTAATTTCGGCGACTGCTTCGCCTACGCGCTTGCAAAAGAATTAGGTGAGCCGCTGTTGTTCAAAGGCGATGATTTCGCTCAGACGGACATCATGACCTAAGGACTCTGGAAAAAGGGGCGCGTGCCGAATTCACCGACGAAAACCTGCGCGGCCCGGAGGTGCCGCTGTAGAAGTCAAAATAGCCTAGAGGCCAGATCGAACTGCCAAGCAGATTTGCAAACGGCATCGCCTCGAGGCCAAAAAGTCTCGAGAGCTAAAAAGCCCGGTCTCAATGGCGGTCGGTCGTCATTCGTCTTTGGTAGCACTTTGACGGGTGATGTCGCCCTGTCCTTCGTTCGGGTGCGTTTGCTCCCACAATTGTCGGGCGGTGCGCAGCGCGTCGATCTTAAGTGTCTCCCACCAGGCCACTTCGTTTCCCGCCTGATGCAGCTGCCGATGATGGCCGCGGCAGAGCGGTACTGTGAACTCATCGCTCACCTTGACCCCCAAAGCGCGCGGCTGTGCAAAACGCAAGTGATGCGGATCGCTGGGGTGCCGTCCGCAAACAGTACACGGCTGCGACGCGACGAAGCGAAGGTGGGACTTGTCCCGACGACGTTTTGGTTCGGGTAGGGGCAGGGAGCTCTTATCGATTTTTTCCGAGGCTGCCGGCGCAAGTGGTGGTGCGGCTGCTGTGATTTGTGCTGGCCGTCCTGTCTCGATTTTTGGGTCTTCCCGCCCACCGTGATAGCGCGATGGCCGCGAGATCGGCGTCGTATCATCAGGGTGAAATCCCAAGCGGGTGGGCGGGATGATCGGTAACTTTAAATCCGCTTCCTGAACACGGTTCTGACGATAGAGCTCTAGCCCGAACGGCTTGCCGAACGTGGCAAAGGCTCTTTTTGTAGCGTCGGTTTCTGCGGCTTTGAGCGCGATATCATGAACATCACCGGGGGAGGTCCCGCGGCCTTCGCCCGAGCCGTGACCCTCGCGAACGATTGTGGCCCCGTCCGCCTGTACCGTGATGCGCACCTTGGCAGTATAGATCGCGGTAAAGGTGCCGCGATTTTCCCGCGCCAGAACGCAACGGGATTCCACTGTTTCGCGGCACCAGCCGTCGAAACCGAATATCCGGTTGGCTTCGGAGATCGCAAACCAGCCCTCAATGTAAGAAAGTTCGCGTCCATGGGCTTCGCGTGTCCGAATTTGCCGAGCGTTCAGATTGCGTTTGAGCGCCATAACTTGTTTTGCAGAGAAGCCCATCACTTGACCCGTACACTAAGAAACGGTTCAGCGTTGGAGAGGGTAACGCCTTCGATTACGGACCCACTCTTAAGTTCGTCGAGCAATTCCTGTCGCTTGAGCCGTGGTTTTCTGGGTTCCCAATAGACAGGTGGCACCACTTCTTCGTTCAAAACTAAAACCGTTGGCAGACCCGGGCGGATCGAGATTGAAAAATCGGGTGCTGTAATCTTCTTCAGATCTAGCTCGATCATCACCTCTTTGACGATCTGCCGCCGTTTTGAAGACCGATCCTGCAGGCGTCGCAGCCGCTCTTCCATTTCAGCAATTCGGCCTTTGATGCCTGTAGCCAAAGCTTCGTCACAAAGCGCCGCACGGATAATAGCGCCAATGATCTCGGGAATGTCTGTTAACCCATCCACAGTATCGGCGAGGATCTGCTCGTCAATTTGGGGGTCTTCGGCGCGAATACGGTCGCGGATAGCCCGATATGCAATAGCTGCAAACTTAAGGTTCAGGGGCGGGACCATTCATTAGTTGCCAAAGTTCGTGGCGCCAACGGTACTTTGATTGTTGGCCTCGTCACACGTGTTGGGACAACTTTTCATTGAGACCTCCGTAACTCGAACTTTAGCTACGTGCGAACGTCGTAAAACTGCGCGAGTGGGAGGCTTACTGAATGAACCAAAAGAGTTCAATTAATTTTGTACCAATTAAATTGAACAATTAAGAGCAGCCCGTGCTTTGCTGAAATGCTCTCAAACCAAACTAGCGTAACAGTGAGGACGGTCTCTTCCGACGGCTAAGCGCGAAGAAAATGAGCGCAGCGGAAAAGTATCACAAAGGTGCGAGCGACGCTTTAAGGCGCGCGTTAGAGTTGGCCGGCAATTGAATCATACGCGAAAACGGTGGCGGTCCAGGCGTGCGATTGCAGCGTCACAGCACTACGAAGTGCGAGTAACTTCGACGGCTGCTAACTGTTTTGCTCCATGTCATCGAGTAGTCTTCGCACCGCCCCAGGTCTCTCCAGAGCTGAATGATAGGTTCGGATCAGATCCTGCATAATCGAAAAAGCGATACGCGCTTCCGGAGTTGATTTGCCAGCTGAGTCAAAATCGCCCATCAACGTCCAGCATCCCACACGCGCCTTGATGCATAATCCATCAATCGTATTTGCAGGCGTACAACAAATTTTTTCGAACAGCGTTTCAAAGCGATCTAGATCACAGATCTTCGAATGGTCGGAATCAAGTTTTGCAGACAACTCAACAAACTTAGGCCAAAGCTCGCTTAACTCAGCATCTGATTTCGATGCACCGCAGAATCGCGCAAATGGTAATGAGACTGCAAAAAGGGCAATACGCCGTGAACATTCGAGAGTACGCGCCATAGGCAAGTCGTCTCCTTCGTCACTCACGACATATTGCCCTGCCCAATTAGGTCCAGGCCTTTTGCATCATGACTGGTCTGTTTCAGTTTTGACGGTTTCCGACGGCAACTCCGTTTCAGGAGTGTCATCTGGCACCATTGGCACAGATTCGATCTGCGCTACTTCGAACAGATTGGGTTCGGTGCGCTTCAACACTTTCAACGAGGTCAGACGCCGCAACGTTTTGTCAATCTGGGTATCTAATCTCGCGAGCAGGTCTGATACATCTTTAAACTGGCCATACGTTAAGGAATTCTGAGATTGCTTTTGTCCCTCTGTGTCCGGAGGGAGTGCTTCCTTATCGCGGAGAGTGTGGTTACGGGAATTGTTTTGCGGCCATCCTTGAAAACGACTTTGTGCCCATTTGCGCAACCGCTGTTTGAGCAAAATCAGGTAACCCAGATCAAAAACGGCTTCGACTTCGCTACGGCCGTGCGGCAGCCATTCCGTACCAAGATCATCCAGCAGCGTCCTGAATTCGCTTTCGGATTCGTCCGGCAAAATGACGAACTTGCTGTACAAGCCATGTGTCATTGCATTCCTGTTGCCCTTTTTCTTGTCGCCAGCGGACTTACCCGGCTTCGGCGCCGGGCCGACCGCGTCTGACGACTTCGTCGTATCGAAGTCGTTGAGTTTCGGCGTTTGCTGGTCGTTCGATGAATTTCCATTTGAATCATTAGTCATTACTATCTCCTTTATAATAATTTATATTTAATTACTGGGATACCTTCCACGATTACTCGATGAATACTGCTGTGGTCAAGGGGCCAAGACAATGTTTCTTATGTAGCTGGAGCTTTAAGCGACGGCGATTCGACCGCTCCCGCCCCATTTCGGGTGTTCGAGAAGACGCGTTGGTCCCGCTTGTAGCGGAGTCGCATTGTGGCGGTGACCGGCTACAGCTTGTGTCGCAAGGCGCTTGGCCTAGAAAGTGCCTGTGGCTTACCACCATAATCGCGCATAGTTGTACAATTTTCATATACAACTGAAAGATGTACTTTGGCAAAACGAACCGAAAAAGGGGAGTTCTTTTCCGACCCTGCGGTACCTCAAACTTGCCGTTGTGCCGCGCCTTGCCAGTCGTCCCGCCACCGATTGCCAGGAAGCACCGTGGTTCCCGGAATGACATTCGCGGCATTCGGCAAAGCCGAATAGCCTTGGGCCCCGGCAGGATCGACAATCGTAACGAAAGCTATGCACGTCAGAGCAAAGACGAATTTTCTCATATTCCGTTCCTGAGCCGGGCCGGGAAATCTCCGACCCTATCAAACGACTCGGATCGCCTAAAACGCAGCCCAAAGGGGGCTATTCAGGTTTAGAAATGGGCAGGCCACTACACCGGCGTCCGCGCAGATCCCATCAGTACTCACGCGCCAATCGCGGCGGAACCAGCGCGGCGGGCAACACGGCGGAATTGTCCAGTTCGTCCATTTCGGCGGTCGCTGCGATTTCATTCACGTGTAATTTGGGGCAAAGCGGAAGTCGTCCAGCGCGCAATATTAAGTCCTGATTAAGGGATTCGTCCGAGGGTTCGCACAGTATTGGCGGTGGCGATTCGATTGTCCTGCCGCATTTCCTGAGATGATGCGTTTGACCCTGCCTTCAATGGAAGCGCTGGACTATGAAATTCATCGAGCCTGCCTTTGACACTGGCGGAGACCTTTGGCGACCGCCATTGAACGTTCCTGATTCCGACGCTCACGCGCTCAACGAAAAATTCGCCAGGCAATCCGCCGAATTGAGACTGCGCCTCACTGAAGTTCTTGAACTACACAATGTGCAGCAACGCCAAGCTAATGAGCTGCAAGATCGATATGACGACATAGATCGTCTTAGCCAAACAGTTTCGGCGCTTCAGGAGGCCGTGAATCAGTACAAAATGGGGACTGCCGCCGCGGAAGACAAAATCATTCTTCTGGAAAGTGAAAAAGCGGTCTTGCAAGCGCAACTCGACGTCGCCCTTGAGGAATCAAAAACGTTGGCTGACCGGGTGCATGCAGCAGAGGCGGCGTCCGACCGAAGGGAAGCAACAGTCGCATTGTCTATTAAGCAGATCGAATTTTTGAACACTGAACTAACCGCCGCCGCGGCAGAACGGTTCAGGCTAGTTGCGGCGATGCAGGGCGAGCAGCGGCGGCAACGGAGCGTATTCAGTCAGCAGAAATCGATTTTGGAAGACAAACTTCAAGAAAAAGAAGCACTAGCGGCAACTCAAGGGACGAAAATAAAACAGCTTGAGGGCGTTCGCGACGAACTGGACAAGCGCGTTCGGGTCATTGAGGCTCTGCTCGCGAGCGAGCGCGAGGTTGCGGAGCGTAAAACCAGGCGGCCGACCGAAATCCTTGGCGCCGCGGGCTAAGTTTTACGACGCGCCAACCTTCGCAAGGCTGCGGCTAGAGCGGCGGGCGCTGCGGCAGCACTCCAGTATGCGTTTGGGGGGACGCGCCGTCGGGTATGCTTGCGCCTGGGATGCTCCTGCGATAGCAGGGCCAGCCGGAATGATGAGGCGGGTTCCGCCGGTTTGCTGCGGCGATTTCGCGGGTGTAGCTCAATGGTAGAGCAACAGCCTTCCAAGCTGATGACGACGGTTCGATTCCGTTCACCCGCTCCAGCCTTCAGGCCGGAATTCCTTAATTTCGGGGCTTTCTTCCCTTGCAAAGGCCCGGTGTATAATGCATGACATCGCTGCGGCGGGCCATTATATGGTCCGCCGCAGCCGCTTTACGGAGGAGTGTAGCTCAATGGCTAGAGCACCGGTCTCCAAAACCGGGGGTTGGGGGTTCGAGTCCCTCCACTCCTGCCAAGCGGACCAGACATAGATAATGAGTGAGATAGATTAAGAGCGAGCACGGATGAGCGATCAAGCGCCGGCAGAGGTGCGACGCAAGCGGGTCAGCCCCTTCCGCTTCCTGCAGGAAGTGCGCGAAGAAGGGCGCAAGGTGACCTGGCCCACGCGGCGCGAAACCGCGATCACCACGGGAATGGTGTTCGTAATGGTCGCGATCGCGTCCATTTTCTTCCTGGTCGCGGATCAATTAATCCGGATTGCCGTTACCTTCGTGCTCGGCATCGGGGGCTAAAGGTTCAGGAGCGATGAACGACACCGCTGAGACGACGACGTCGACCAAGCCGAAGCGCTGGTACATCGTCCACGCCTATTCGAATTTCGAGAACAAGGTCGCGGATTCGATCCGCGAGCAGGCCAAGCAGCGCGGGCTCGCCGAGCATATCGGCGAGGTACTGGTGCCGAAGGAAAAAGTCACCGAGGCGCGCCGCGGCCGCAAGGTCGAGACCGAGCGCAAGTTCTTCCCCGGCTACGTGCTGGTGAAGATGGATCTCACCGACGAGGTCTATCACCTCATCAAGAACACGCCGAAGGTCACCGGATTTCTCGGCACCGACAAAAAGCCGATGCCGATTTCGGATGCCGAGGCCGACCGTATCCTGCACCAGGTGCAGGAAGGCATTGAGCGTCCGAAGCCGGCGGTGTCGTTCGAGGTCGGCGAGCAGGTGCGCGTGTCCGACGGACCGTTCGCCTCGTTCAACGGCGTGGTCGAGGAAGTCGACGAAGGCCGCTCGCGCGTGAAGGTCGCGGTGTCGATCTTCGGCCGTGCGACCCCGGTCGAGCTGGAATTCGGGCAAGTTGAGAAGCTATAAGAGTTTGTCAGGGCCGATACGCCGGTCATGATATGTGCAGCAGATGTGGGAGGTGAGGCGGTCGCCAACCGTCAATATCCGCACCACGAACAGAGGTGAGTTATGGCAAAGAAAGTCACTGGATTCCTCAAATTGCAGGTGCCCGCCGGCGCCGCCAATCCGTCGCCCCCGATCGGGCCGGCGCTTGGCCAGCGCGGCTTGAACATCATGGAGTTCTGCAAGGCGTTCAACGCGCAGACCCAGAAAATGGAGAAGGGCGTCCCGATCCCGGTCATCATCACGACCTATCAGGACCGCTCCTTCACCTTCGAGATGAAGACGCCGCCGGTGTCATATTTCCTCAAGAAGGCGGCAAAGCTCGACAGCGGTTCGAAGACTCCGGGCCGCGAGCCGGTCGGCAAGGTCACCAAGCAGCAGGTGCGCGAGATCGCTCAACAGAAGATGAAGGACCTGAACTGCGACACCGTCGAAGCGGCGATGAAGATGATCGAAGGCTCCGCCCGCTCGATGGGCCTCGCGGTGACGGAGTAACAGCCATGACAATCGGAAAACGCACGAAGAAGGCCCGCGAGGGTATCGATCGCGAGAAGGCCTATTCGATCACCGAGGCGGTGAAGCTCGTGAAGGAGCGCGCCAAGGCGAAGTTCGACGAAACCATCGAGATCGCGATGAACCTCGGCGTCGATCCGACGCATGCGGACCAGATGGTGCGCGGCGTCGTCACGCTGCCGAACGGGTCAGGCCGCTCGTTGCGCGTCGGCGTGTTCGCGCGCGGCGCCAAGGCCGACGAGGCCAAGGCCGCTGGCGCTGACGTCGTCGGTGCGGAGGATCTCGTCGAGAAGGTGAGCAAGGGCGAGATCGACTTCGATCGCTGCATCGCCACCCCAGACCTAATGCCGCTCGTCGGGCGGCTCGGCAAAGTGCTCGGCCCGCGCGGCATCATGCCGAACCCGAAGGTCGGCACGGTAACCATGGACGTGACCAATGCCGTGAAGGGCGCCAAAGGCGGGTCGGTCGAGTTCCGGGTCGAAAAGGCCGGCATCATCCAAGCCGGCGTCGGCAAGGCCTCCTTCTCGGAGGACAAGCTTGTGGAGAACATCAAGGCCTTCGCGGACGCCGTTCAAAAGGCGAAGCCGTCGGGCGCCAAGGGTCACTACATCAACCGTGTGGCGATCTCCTCGACCATGGGTCCCGGGGTTAAAGTCGAGATTCCTAGCCTGTTCGGGACCGCCACCGCCCACTGAGGGTGCCGCACGCCGTTTTCGGGGTGAATCTTCGCAGATTCCCCTTGGCAAGACGGACTTGAAGGTCTAGATCAACCGCGTCGGGCGTGCCGGCCCAATTTGTCGGCGCGCCTTTGCGCGTCCCTACAAACTCATGGTGATCGGAAATTATTCCTTTTGGATAGCCCAAGCCGGGATCTCTAAAGGGAGGAAAACCGATGCTGTTGGATGTGGTGACACGCAGGCCGTCCCGGAAACGGGCGGCCACCTGTCCAAGACTGCCGGCGCGGAGGTCTTCGACCAACGCTTAATCCCGCAAGGGGCCAGCACAGACGGGGAAGCGACCCGAGTTTGTGCGCCGATGAGGCGCGCCAGTTCGGTTCGAACCTCGAGACCCGGTCGCGGCCGCAAGGTGTGGATCGGGGGGCAGGCTTGTCGAAGCGTCGTCCTGCCCTTGGTTCGCTGCGCGTGAACTTGGAAAGCGGGACGGCTGGTAGCAACCCGGCGGCTCCCGCGGCTCACGCGGGCCAGCCGTCAAAACGGAAAGAGCTTGCAGTGGATCGAGCGGCTAAAGCGGAGTCCATCACCGAACTGAACGGGGTCTTCAAGACCTCCAACGTCGTGGTGGTGGCTCACTATTCCGGCCTCAGCGTTGCCCAGATGCAGACTCTGCGGAAGCAGATGAAGCAGGCGGGCGCGCAGGTGAAGGTCGCGAAAAACCGTCTCGCCAAGATCGCACTCAAGGACACCGACGCTGCCGCCATCGCGCC
>Ga0207697_10000682_pt1 | contig 19316 bp, 19 predicted proteins | sample KBSSwiS5withPhiX_FD_184293 | JGI IMG/M metagenome (GOLD analysis project Ga0207697, IMG submission 184293) | Switchgrass rhizosphere microbial communities from Kellogg Biological Station, Michigan, USA, with PhiX - S5 (SPAdes) (version 2) | ecosystem: Host-associated > Plants > Roots >... | reverse complement strand
CCCCCAAAGGGACGGGCCGCCGTCGTGCGGTGCGGAAAAGCTGTTCGGAAATGCGGTTGGGATCCGCTGCCGGTGCGGGGGGCTACCGCTGGCCGAGCTGCTTGGTGGGGACCCGGAATGTTTCCTTGGCCGTCAGCGCCGCGACGGTGGCGATGAGGCAGATGATTGCGGTGAAGATGGAGATCTGGACCCAGCCGCCGGGCTGGATGCCGCCCATGGCCGCCACGATCGCCGGGGCGAAGCCGGCCATCAGGAAGCCCAGCTGGGTGCCGATTGCGAGGCCGGAGAAGCGGACGTTGGTGCTGAACATCTCGGCGTAGAAGGAGGGCCAGACCGCGTTGGCCGCAGCGTAGCCGAAGGAGAAGAACGCGATTGCCGCAAGGAACATCAGCGCGACGTTGCCGGATTCGAGGCTCAGCAGGAAGACCGGGGTCAGGGCTGCGCTGGACAGTGCGCCGTAGATGAAGACCGGCTTGCGGCCGATCTTGTCGGCGAGCATGCCGAAGAGCGGCTGGGTGCCCAGTGCCATGAAGTTGGCGCCGACGACGAGCCAGAGGGTGGTGGTGCCGTCCACGCCGGCGACGTTCTTGGCGTAGCTGATGGCCAGGGTGCCGAAGACGGTGGACACGGCGGCGATGAAGGCGCAGGCGATGACGCGGAGGACATCGCGCCAGTGGCTCTTGAGGAGGTCCGCGACGGGGAGCTTGGAGATCTGCTTGGTCTTCTGGGCCTCCTCGAATGCCGGCGGTTCGTGCAGGGTGCGGCGGATGAAGAACGCGATCAGCACAACCACGGCGCTGAGCCAGAACGGGATGCGCCAGCCGATCGTGTACTTGATGTCGTCAGGCAGGGCGAGGACCGGGATGAAGACGAGGGCGGCGAGGATCTGGCCGCCCTGGGTGCCGGTCAGGGTCCAGGAGGTGAAGAAGGAGCGGCGGTTGTCCGGGGCGTGCTCGAGCGTCATGGACGAGGCGCCGGCCTGCTCGCCGGCAGCGGAAAAGCCCTGGCAGAGACGCGCCAGCACCAGCAGGACAGGGGCCCACCAGCCGACCGTCTTGAAGTCCGGCAGGCAGCCGATGGCAAAGGTGGAAGCGCCCATCAGCAACAGCGTGAACATGAGGACCTTCCGGCGCCCTATCCTGTCACCGAAGTGGCCGAGGATAACGGCGCCGACCGGGCGGGCAATGTAGGCAAAGCCGAAGGTGGCGAACGACATGATCGCCGCGTTGGTGTCCGCATCGGGGAAGAAGACATGCGGGAAGATCAGCGCGGCTGCGGAACCGAAGATGAAGAAGTCGTAATACTCGACGGCGCTGCCCAGGAAGCTGGCAAGGGCCGCCTTCTTCGGCGTCCCTCCTGTGGTTATACCCGGCGTCGTGGACGGGACAGTGTGGCTCATGGTGTTCCTTTGGTGTGACGACGTTGTCGCGGATGGATCAGGAAGGTCTCGGCTGCCGCTTGCTTAAGTGTGGTGCAGCCGGAGGTCCGTGGAAAGACCCGGACTAGTAGCCACATGGTGGAAGCTACTTGTGCGATGTAGCAATCATGACTGTGAGCGCAGTCACTTGTCAACAAAAATAATCACCATCTAGAAATAGCTCTCACTATGTGGGAACATCGATGCATGAGTGTGAATCAAACCACAGATGTTCCCGCCGCTTCCGGGTATCCGGCGGAAGCCCCTTCGAAGCCTGCCAAGGCCGCCAGGGAGGACTCGCGGACGGACATGGTGGGCAAGGCCCTGGGCCTGCTGGTCCTCCTGGGCGACGAGCCGCGGGGCGCCAGCGCCGCGGAGATCTCCCGCCGTGCGGATCTGCCGTTCAGCACCACGTACCGCCTGCTCGGCTCCCTGACGCGGGACGGCTTCGTTGACTACGAACCGGACGGCCGCCGCTACCACCTGGGGCTGAGGGTCTTCCAGCTTGGCCAGCGCGTCTCCAACCACCACGGCTTCGCGGGTACGGCGCTGCCCATCCTGCGGCGCGTGACCGAGGAAACGGGTGAGGCGACCATCCTCTCCGTGCGGGACGGCATCCACCACCTGACGGTGAACAAGGTGGACGGCCCGCAGACCTTCCGGGTCACGAGCGACCCCGGGCATCTCGGGGCACTTCATACCACCTCGGTAGGCAAGGCACTGGTGGCGTTCGCCGACGACGCCACCCGCGCCCAGCTCGTCGAGGAACTGCCCCTGGAGCCGCTGACGGCGCTCTCCATTACGGACCGCGAGGCTTTCCGGGCCGAAATCGAGCAGGTCCGGCGCCAGGGCTTCGCCACCATGGACGAGGAAAACGAACTCGGCATGCGCGCCGTCGCCGTCCCGGTTTTCAACGCCCAGGGGCACGCCTTCGCCTCGCTGGCCACGGCGGTACCGGTCTTCCGCCTGAGCATGGAGGCCCTCGTGGCCCTCGTGCCGCTGCTGCAGGCGGCGGCCGCCGAGCTGTCGGCCCGGCTGCCCCAGCGGTGACGGCCGACCAGCCTGCGTCATGAAAGCCTGCGTCATGAAAGCCGGCTTCATGAAAGCGGGCGCCGAAATACGCCGGTGTCGTAATAATATGTTCGTCATTCGAACAACAGTGCAACATGTGAACAAAGTCTGTAATGTAATCCCTATCACCCGGCCCGCCGCGGACGCCGCAAGCGTCGCAGCCCGCCGAGTGCCGTTGTCAAAGGAGCAAACTGGATGAGCAATCGAGCAGAGTCCTTCCTCGTGGGCCTCGTGGGAGACGGCGTCATGCCCTCCCTCACGCCCTACATGCATGAACGCGAGGGCGACGTGCAGGGCCTCCGGTACCTCTACCGCCCCATCGACCTCACCGAACTCGGCCTGCCCGGCCGGGCCGTGGGGGAGTTGCTCTCCGGCGCCCGGAGCCTCGGGTTCAACGGATTGAACATCACGCACCCCTGCAAGCAGCTCGTGCTCGAGTACCTGGATGAGGTCTCCGCCGACGCCCGGCGCCTGGGCGCCGTCAATACCGTGGTGATCCGCGACGGCCGCTTCATCGGCCACAACACCGACTTCTCCGGCTTCGCCGCGGCGCTGGCCTCCGGGCTCCCCGGCGCCGCCCTGGATCGCGTGGTGCAGCTGGGAGCCGGCGGCGCCGGCTCCGCCGTCGCCTACGCCCTGCTCACCGCGGGGGTCCGCGAGCTGGACCTCGTGGACACCGACGCGGCCCGGTCCGCCGCCCGGGCGGCCGAGCTCGCCGGGTTCTTCCCGGACCGGACCGTCACCGCCCGGACGACGGCGGAGCTCCCGCAGCTCATGCCGCAGGCCGACGGCCTGGTGCACTGCACCCCGGTGGGCATGGCCGCCCATCCGGGGGTTCCGCTGGACATGTCCCTCGTGGAGTCCCGGCACTGGGTGGCCGACATCGTGTACCGGCCGATCGAAACCGAGCTCGTCCGCGAGGCGCGCGCCAAGGGCTGCGAGGTGCTCGACGGCGGCCGGATGGCCGTGGGCCAGGCGGCGGACGCCTTCCGGATCTTCACCGGGCGCCAGGCCGACGCCGACCGCATGCGCTCCCACTTCCTGGAACTTGTGGCCGCGGAAGAGGTGCCCGCCTGATGCGCACCGGGATCGCCACCGTCTGCCTCGCCGGCACCTTGCGGGAAAAAATGCAGGCCTGCGCGGTGGCCGGCTTCGACGGGATCGAGATCTTCGAACAGGACCTCGTGACGTCCCCGCTGAGCCCGGAGGACGTCCGGAAACTGGCCGCCGACCTCGGCCTGAACCTGGATCTCTACCAGCCGTTCCGGGACTTCGACAGCGTTCCCGAGGACCTGCTCGCCGCCAACCTGCGCCGCGCGGACGCCAAGTTCCGGCTCATGTCCCGCCTGGGCATGGACACCATGCTGCTCTGCTCCAACGTCGGCACCGCCACGATCGACGATGACGAGCTCCGCGCCGCACAGCTTTCCCGGCTCGCGGACCTCGCGGGTGACCACGGCGTCAAGGTCGCCTATGAGGCCCTGGCCTGGGGCAAGTACGTGAACGACTACGAGCACGCCCACCGGCTGGTTGGGATGGTGGACCACCCCAACCTGGGCACCTGCCTGGACTCCTTCCACATCCTCTCCCGGGACTGGGATACCGCGCCGATCGAGGCCTTCGACCCGGAGAAAATCTTCTTCGTCCAGGTCGCCGATGCCCCCAAGCTGTCCATGGACGTGCTGTCCTGGAGCCGGCACTACCGGGTGTTTCCAGGGGAGGGCCAGTTCGAACTCGCCAAGTTCATGGGCCACGTGGTCCGCGCGGGCTACACGGGACCGGTGTCGCTGGAAGTATTCAACGACGTCTTCCGCCAGGCCGACGTCGAACGCACCGCCGTCGACGCCATGCGGTCGCTGATCTGGCTCGAAGAGCAGAGCGCCGCCTGGCTCGAGGCAAACCCGGCGAATGCAGCAGACGGCATGGTCAGCGGGGCGGCCGGCCCGGTGTCCGGTGCCCGGCGCCGCTACCCCATGGAGCTGGCCACGCTTCCCCGCGTGGCCGAGCCCGCCGGCTTCAACTTCGCCGAGGTCCGGGCCGGTGACACCGCCGGACTGGAAACCCTGCTGGGCCAGCTGGGGTTTGCGTTCAACGGGCGGCATCGCACGAAGGATGTGCAATTGTGGACCATGGGCCACGCGCGCGTGATCATCAATGAAGAACCGGCAGCCATCGGCACGGCGACCGCGGCCGCCGGTACAGGCCAGCCGGCTCCCGCCGCCCCTGCCATCTCCGCCCTGGGCTTCGACGTCGACTCTCCCGTCATCGCCGCCGCCCGCGCCCAGCAGCTCAAGGCCCCCGCCGTGCCGCGCAAGAGCCAGGCCAACGAGGAAGTCTTCCAGGGCTTCGCCGCGCCGGACTCCACCGAAATCTTCCTCTGCCAGGGCAGCCCGGACGGCACCGCCGCGTGGACCCGGGAATTCGGCGACGGCCTGGACGTCGCCGCTCCGGACCCGGCAGAGCACCCGGGCGCGGTGATCGACCACGTGAACCTCGCGCAGCCGTGGCAGCACTTCGACGAGGCCGTGCTCTTCTACACCAGCGCCCTCGCACTGGAACCGCAGCCGTTCGCCGAGGTGGCCAGCCCCACCGGGCTGGTCCGGTCCCAGGTGATGCTGACGCAGGACCGCGGCGTCCGCCTGGTGCTGAACCTGGCCCCGCTGATCCAGCAGGAAGGGACTGCCGGCACCGGCCACCGCCCCGGCTACCAGGAGCACATCGCCTTCGCCGTGGAAGACCTCGTGGCCACGGCCCGGTCCGCACGGGACCGCGGACTGGACTTCCTGCAGATCCCCGCGAACTACTACGAGGACCTCGACGCCCGGTTCGCTCTGGACCCGGAATTCCTGGCCACGCTCCGTGAGCTCAACCTGCTCTATGACCGCGACGCCGACGGCGAGTTCCTGCACTTCTACACCGCCACCGTGGGCAGCGTGTTCTTCGAAATGGTGGAGCGCCGCGGTGCCTACGACGGCTATGGCGCCCCGAACGCCCCGGTGCGGCACGCCGTCCAGTACGACCACCTGCACCAGCTGACCCGTACTTCCTGACCCCATCCGAACAACAAACACATCAACGAAAGGAGGCTGCTGTGCCTGAAGAAATCAACCTCGACGTCTTCAACGCCGACCCGATCACCGAGGACGTGTCCGACGAAGCCACGGAGGCCGCACCAAAGACGCATGCGCCCGCCGTCCATGCCTTGGATACTGCCGCGGAGTCGCAGGCGGACCTCAGCGCCGAGATGAAGGCGATCGGCGAAGCGTACGCGCAGGCCCTCAAAGGCGGAGCCCCGGCCGAAACCCAGCCGCGGCTCGACTACGCGCCGTACCGCAGCAGCGTCCTGCGCCACCCCACCAAGGATCTGCACCACGCGGATCCGGAAACCATCGAACTGTACTCGCCGGCGTTCGGGCACATGGACGTGCACGCGCTGGAAGCGGACCTGACCATCGCGCACAACGGCGAGCCGCTCGGCGAACGCATCGTGGTCTCCGGCCGGGTGCTCGACGGCGACGGACGCCCCGTCACCGGCCAGCTCGTCGAAATCTGGCAGGCGAACTCCGCCGGCCGCTACATCCACAAGCGTGACCAGCACCCGGCACCGCTGGACCCCAACTTCACCGGCGTCGGCCGCTGCATCACGGGCGCGGACGGCTCCTACAGCTTCACCACCATCAAGCCCGGCGCCTACCCGTGGAAGAACCACCTCAATGCCTGGCGCCCGGCCCACATCCACTTCTCCCTGTTCGGGCAGGAGTTCACCCAGCGGATCGTCACCCAGATGTACTTCCCCGGTGACCAGCTGTTCCCGCTGGACCCGATCTACCAGTCGATCGTGGACCAGGATGCCCGCGACCGGCTCGTGGCCACCTACAACCACGAGCAGACCAAGCCTGAATGGGCTCTGGCGTACAACTGGGACATCGTCCTGACCGGGTCCAAGCGGACCTGGACCGAAAACGAGGCATTGGGCGCAGGAGGCGATGAGAATGAATAGCAACGCCGTGGGTAAACTCACCCCGACACCGGGCCAGACCGTGGGCCCGTTCTATGGCTACGCCCTGCCCTTCGCCAAGGACCGCGAGCTCCTGGCTCCCGGCTCCCCGGGCTCCATCCGGCTCCAGGGCACCGTCTATGACGGCGCCGGGCACCCGATCCCGGACGCGATCCTGGAGATCTGGCAGGCCGACGCGGACGGCAAGGTCCCGCACCGCACGGGCTCCCTGGTCCGGGACGGCTACACCTTCACCGGCTTCGGCCGCAGCGCTGTCGGCAACACCGGCGTCTTCACCTTCACCACGGTGAACCCCGGCCCCACCGAGGAGGGCGCGGCACCGTTCATCGCCGTCGCCGTCTTTGCCCGGGGCCTGATGAACCGCCTGTTCACCCGCGTCTACCTGCCGGAGGATGAGGAGGCCCTGGCCAAGGATCCGCTGCTCAGCTCGCTTGACCCGGACCGGCGCCGGACCCTGATCGCACGCCGGGATCCCGACGGCGGACTGAGCTGGGACATCCGCCTCCAGGGCGACGGCGAGACCGTGTTCCTGGACTTCAGCAGCGCCGAGGGTGCCGCCAAGTGAGCTTCTTCGAAACCGACGGCGACGCCGGCCTGCTGAGTCCCGTGTCGGCGTCGCCGGTTGTGGCGGCGCTGACCGGGGACCGTGCGGTGCTCGCCGCCATCCTTAAGGTCGAGGCCGCCTGGGCGGCGGTCCTGGACGAGGCCGGCCTGGCCCCGGCCGGGTCCGCCGCGGTGGTGGCCGCCGCCGCGGACGTGCAGCGGTACGACGTCGGGGGCCTCGCCGTCCGGGCGCAAGGCGGCGGCAACCCCGTCATCCCGCTGCTCGCCGACCTACGGGAGCAGGTCAGGAACCTGGACACCGCCGGACTCGGCGCCGTCCGCGCCGTTCACACCTCCCTGACCAGCCAGGACGTGCTCGACTCGGCCCTGATGGTGCTGGCCGCCGGGGCCATCCGCGAACTGCTCGCGGAGCTCCGGTCGGCAACGGCCGCCCTCGCCGGCCTCGCCGAAACCCACGGGCACACGCTTTGTGTCGCCCGCAGCCTGACCCAGCACTCGCTTCCCTACACCTTCGGGCTGCGGGCCGCGCAATGGTTCAGCGGGCTGGCCGCCGCGGCCGGCCGGCTCGAGGCCCTCGAACTGCCGGTACAGACCGGCGGCGCCGCCGGGACCCTCGCTTCCGGCACTGTACTTATTGACGGCGCTGTACTCACTGCCGGCGCTGGGCCGGCCGCGGGGACACTGTCCCCGTTTGACCTCGCCGACCGGCTGGCCGCCCGCCTGGGTCTCGCTCCCGTTCCTGCCCCCTGGCACACCAACCGGCTGGCCGTAACCTCGCTCGGCGACGCGCTGGCGGCGGTGACCGACGCGGCCGGAAAGGTGGCCGCGGACGTCCTGTTCCTCAGCCGGCCCGAAGTTGCCGAGGTTGCGGAACCGCGCGTCGCGGGGCGCGGCGTGTCCTCGGCCATGCCGCAGAAGCAGAACCCCGTGCTCTCCGTGCTGATCCGCAGCGCCGCCCTGCAGGCCCCGGCACTGGCCGCACAGCTGCATCTCGCGGCCGCCAATTTCAACGACGAACGCCCCGACGGCGCCTGGCACAGCGAATGGGCGGCCCTGCGCCAGCTGCTGCGCCTGGCCCTCGGCGCCGCGGTGCAGCTGCGCGAACTGGCCGAAGGGATGGCGGTCTTCCCCGGCGCGATGCGCCGCAACCTCGAGCTCGGCGGCCCGCTGCTGCTCTCCGAAGCCGTCAACGCCGCCGTCGCACCGCTTTTGGACCGGACCGTTGTGGACGGGACCGTTGTGGACGGGAACGGCGCCGGCCCGGGAGCAGCCCGGACCGGGAAACAGCGGCTGCAGGCCGTCGTGGACGAAACGCTCCTGGCCCCGGCTGCGGAGCAGGCAGACACCTACCGGGCACTGCTCCGCGCCGCTGTCCCGGAGGAGCTGCTCAGCGACGCCCGGCTTGAGGAACTTTTGAACCCGGCCAACTACCTCGGCCAGGCCGTTGAGATCTCCCGCCGCATCCTCGCGGCGTATCCGGAATACACCGGCCACGCCGGCGCCCTCGCCCACCAAATCCAGAACGGAGCTTCCCGTGGCTAGACCCACCGTCAAAGCAGTCCTGCTGTCGCCCCAGCGCGAACTCGGCGACAAGCCCCTCCTCGTCGTCGGGCCCTCGCTGGGAACATCCTCCCTGCTGTGGAGCCAGGCCGGCACATTGCTGGGCGCCGACGTCGACGTCATCGCCTGGGACCTGCCCGGGCACGGCGTCTCGCCCGCGGCGGAGGAGACCTTCACGGTCGCCGACCTCGCGGATGCCGTGATCGGCCTGGTCGATTCGATCGCCCCGGGCGCGCGCTTCCACTACGCCGGGGTATCCCTCGGCGGCGCCACCGGACTGCAGCTTGGCATCAAGCACGGCGACCGGCTCAAGAGCCTCTCCGTGCAGTGCTCCGGCGCGAAGCTCGGCACTGCCGAGGGCTGGCTGGAACGCGCCGAAACCGTGCGCACGCAGGGCACCCCGGTGATGATCCAGGGTTCCGCGCAGCGCTGGTTCGCGCCGGGCTTCATGGAGAGCCAGCCGGAGCTCAGCAGCCGGCTCCTGCACAGCCTCCGGGACGCCGACCGCTTCAGCTACGCCTTCTGCTGCGAGGCCCTGGCCGGCTTCGACGTGCGGGACCAGCTCGGCACCATCCGCGTCCCCACCCAGGTTGTGGCGGGCGCCCTGGACGACGTCGCCCCGCCGTCGATGGCCGGGGAAGTCGCCGCGGGCATCACCTCCGGCGGCGGCACGGCGACGGCCGTCAGCCTGGAGGGCGTGGCACACCTGGCGCCGTTCGAGGCGCCGGGCCACGTCGCCGAGCTGCTCAAGGGCCTCATCACCTGGACCGAGACCCAGGGAGCGGGGGCATGACTCTCTCCGAAACCGGCAGTGCCGAATTCAACGGGCCCGAACGCAACGGTGTGGTCCAGCCCGGCGCGACCAGCCAGGAGATCTACGACGGCGGCATGAAAGTCCGCCGCGAGGTCCTCGGCGCCGCGCACGTGGACCGCGCCAACGCCAACAAGGATTCCTTCACCGAGGACTTCCAGGACATGATCACCAGGATCGCCTGGGGCGGCATCTGGACCCGGCCCGGGATCAGCCGCCAGATGCGCTCAGCCGTCACCCTGACCGCCATGGTGGCCCACGGGCACTGGGAAGAACTGGCCATGCACATCCGCGCCGCCATCACCAACGGCCTGAGCCGGGACGAGATCAAGGAAATCCTGCTCCAGACCGCCATCTACTGCGGGGTCCCCTCCGCCAACACCGCGTTCAAGACCGCCCAGCAGGTCTTCCATTCCATGGACGACGCAGCCATGGACGAAGCAGAAACGGACAAGAACCCATGAATCAGGCATTTATTTATGACGCTGTGAGGACGCCGTTCGGGAAGTTCGGTTCCGGCCTCGCCGGGATCCGCCCGGATGACCTTGCCGCGCACGTGATCCGCGAATCCGTGAAGCGCGCCCCGGCCCTCGACGTGGAGCGGATCGATGAGGTGGTGTTCGGCAACGCGAACGGCGCCGGCGAGGAGAACCGCAACGTCGCCCGGATGGGCACCCTGCTGGCCGGGCTGCCGGTCTCGATCCCGGGCACCACGGTCAACCGGCTCTGCGGGTCCTCCCTGGACGCGGCGATCATCGCCTCCCGCCAGATCAACACCGGCGACGCCGAGCTGATGCTGATCGGCGGCGCCGAATCGATGTCCCGGGCCCCGTGGGTGCTGCCCAAGACCGAGAAGCCCTACCCGGCCGGGGACCTGACCCTGGCCTCCACCACGCTGGGCTGGCGGCTGGTGAACCGGGCCATGCCGCAGGACTGGACCATCTCCCTGGGCGAGGCCACCGAACGGCTCCGGGAGAAGTACGGTGTCACCCGCGAGCAGCAGGACGAGTTCTCCGCCGCCTCCCACAACCTCGCCGCCGCGGCCTGGGACGAGGGGTTCTACGACAACCTCGTCGTCCCGGTCCCGGGCACGGACCTGGTCCGCGACGAGGGCATCCGTCCCGGGTCCTCGGCGGAGAAGCTCGCCGGGCTCAAGACCGTGTTCCGGACCGGGAACGGCACCGTCACGGCCGGGAACGCGTCCCCGCTCTCTGACGGCGCGTCCGCGGCGTGGCTGGGCAGTGAAAAGGCCGCCGGGATCCTGGGTATGGAGCCTTTGGCCCGGATCGCGGGGCGCGGCGCGCACGCCAACGACCCGCAGTACTTCGGCTACGCCCCGGTCGAGGCCGCGAACAAGGCCCTCGCCAAGGCCGGCATCGGCTGGGACCAGGTCGGCGCCGTCGAACTGAACGAGGCGTTCGCCGCGCAGTCCCTGGCCTGCATCAACGCCTGGGGCATCGACGCGGGCATCGTGAACCGGCACGGCGGCGCGATCGCCATGGGCCACCCGCTCGGCGCCTCCGGCGGCCGGATCCTGGGCACCCTGGCCCGGTCCCTGCAGGCCTCCGGGCAGCGCTGGGGCGTCGCCGCGATCTGCATCGGCGTCGGCCAGGGCCTCGCCGTCGTGCTCGAAAACGTAACTTCCCGCGATGCGGCATAGAGGACAGGGCAAAGACAGATGCTGAATTTCATCGACACCGTCGGCGAGGCCGTCGCCGGCATCAAGGATGGCTCCACCGTGATGATCGGCGGCTTCGGCAACGCCGGGCAGCCGTTCGAGCTCATCGACGCGCTGCTGGAGTGCGGCGCCACCGGCCTGACCGTGGTGAACAACAACGCCGGCCAGGGCGACCAGGGCCTGGCCCTGCTGATCAAGGAAGGCCGGGTGAAGAAGATGATCTGCTCCTTCCCGCGGCAGTCCGACTCCTGGCATTTCGACGCCAAGTACCGCGCCGGCGAGGTTGAGCTCGAACTGGTCCCGCAGGGAAACCTCGCCGAGCGGATCCGTGCCGCCGGCGCCGGGATCGGCGGTTTCTTCACGCCCACCGGCTACGGCACCATGCTCGCCGAAGGCAAGGAAACCCGCTTCCTGGACGGCAAGTGGCAGGTGTTCGAGACCCCCATCCACGCCGACGTCGCCCTGATCAAGGCCCTCACGGCGGACGGCCGGGGCAATCTGGTCTACCGTAAAACCGCGCGGAACTTCGGCCCCATCATGGCCGCCGCCGCGAAACACACCATCGCCCAGGTGTCCGGGATCGTCCCCACCGGCGGCCTGGACCCGGAAAACATCGTGACCCCCGGCATCTACGTCAACAGCATTGTGAAGGTGGCCTGAGATGAGCATCCCAACCAATGACCAGAGTCTGCGGACCGGCAACCAGGCTGACCTCCAGACGTCCGGCAAGCCGCTGGGCCGTGACGATCTCGCCCGCCTCGTGGCCCGCGACATCGTCCCCGGATCGTTCGTGAACCTCGGCATCGGCCAGCCCACCCTGGTCTCGAACTACCTCGAGCCGGAGCAGAACATTACGCTCCACACCGAGAACGGCATGCTCGGCATGGGCCCGGAGGCCACCGGGGACCAGATCGACGGCGACCTCATCAACGCCGGGAAGATTCCCGTGACCGAACTGCCCGGGGCGTCCTACTTCCACCACGCTGACTCCTTCGCGATCATGCGCGGCGGACACCTGGACATCTGCGTCCTGGGCGCCTTCCAGGTTTCCGCCACCGGCGACCTCGCCAACTGGCACACCGGGGCCCCGGACGCGATCCCCGCCGTCGGCGGCGCCATGGACCTCGCCACCGGCGCCAAGGACGTCTTCGTCATGATGACGCTCCTGACCCGCGACGGCGTGTCCAAACTCGTGGAGACCTGCACTTACCCGCTCACCGGGATCGGCTGCGTGACCCGCGTCTACACCGACAAGGCCGTCTTCCTGACCGGACCCGACGGCGTCCAGGTGCGGGAGACCTTCGGCTGCACGCTCGAGGAACTCCAGGCCATGGTCCCGATGCCGCTCCGGGCGGCGGACCCAAGCTGACAGGCCTGCGGCCGGACAAGCTGTGGGCACCGCTAAAGTGATGCGGGACCGAGAGGCGGAAAATGACTGAGCCAGCCAAGAGCGGCGGCGCGCCCGCGGCCAGCGACCAGTACGTGCAGTCGCTGGCGCGCGGGCTCGCAGTGATCCGTGCCTTCGACACGGAACACCCCAAGATGACGCTGACCGAGGTGGCAGCCCGGACCGAGCTGACCCGGGCCACCGCCCGGCGGTTCCTGCACACGCTCGCGGAGCTGGGCTATGTCCGCACGGACGGCAAGATCTTCGCCCTGACTGCCAAAGTGCTGCAGCTCGGCTACGCCTACCTGTCCGGGCTCTCCCTGCCGCAGCTCGCCCAGCCGCATCTGGAAGAGCTCTCCCTCGAACTGGGGGAGTCGACGTCGGCCGCGGTGCTCGAAGGCACCGACATCGCCTACATCGCCCGGGTGTCCACCCGGCGGATCATGACGGTCGGCATCACGGTGGGCACCCGCTTCCCCGCCTACGCCACGTCCATGGGCAGGGTGCTGCTCGCGGCCCTCCCGCCGGCGAAGCTGGAAGAGTACCTCGCGGCAGCCGAGATCCGGCCCCTGACTCCCGGAGCCATCGGAACGCGGGCCGCCCTCCTGGCGGAGCTGGATACTGTTCGCGCCCAGGGCTGGTGCCTGCTGAACCAGGAGCTGGAGCTGGGCCTGATGTCCATTGCGGCGCCCGTCCACGACGGGCCGAAAGTGGTGGCGGCCATCAACGTCTCGCTGCAGGCCCAGACGGTATCCGCGCAGCCCGATCCGGACGCCTACCTCAAGGCCGTGCGTGAGGCGGCGCTGGCCACGGCGGAAATTATCTCCGAGGACCTGACCTCGGGCCGGTGAAACGCGTTTCAGACGGTACGTCTGGGAAGGCGTACGTCCTGGGAAGAGAACCGTCAGGTAGCGGGATCCGGGATCGGCTCAGTTGAAACCGTGATCGTCACGCCACCGGGTTCGTCACCGATTTTCAAATGCAGGTCCCTGCCCACCAACAGGGCATGGATGTCTTCGCTGCCTCCGGGCGCGATCTGCTCGGCCAGCCGCGTGAGCGCCAGTGCCATCGCCCGGCCCCAGTCGTGCGGATCGACGCTGGATGATTCTGCCGTCGCTGAGTAATTCTCTGTTTCAGTCATCTGCCCCCGCTTTCGGCGTCCGGAGCGCAGCCTCCGGCACATCACGAAGTCCAGTCTAGTGAGCCTGCGGAGCGCACGTCCACGATTCGCGCCGGCCCTGCGCAGGTTACGCGGGCACTGCGGCTAGGATTTTAGTTCGGGAACCCTCCGCCGAATTGCCCCTAAGGACGCCATGACAGAGAACAGCACCGCGACGTCGGAGACCCTGGAAACCGGGGACAATACAGCGTCCCGGCGCGCCGCCGTGGTTATCAACCCCATGAAGTCTCCCGGCGACAGCTTCCGCGCCTCCTTCTTCCGCCTGTGCGAGACCCAGGGCTGGGCGGAGCCGCTGTGGCTGGAAACCACGAAGGAGGACACCGGGCTGGGCCAGGCCCGCGAGGCGCTGGAGGCCGGAGTCGACGTCGTAATCGCCGCAGGCGGCGACGGAACGGTCCGCTGCGTGGCGGAAGTCCTCGCAGGCACCGGAACGCCGATGGGCCTGGTGCCCCTGGGGACCGGGAACCTGCTGGCCCGCAATCTCGGCATCGACATCACCGACCCCGTGGCGGCCAGCTACGACGTCCTGAGCGGCACGGACACCAAGGTGGACGTAGTGAAGGCCACGCTGGACCACGCCGAGACGGAATCCACCTTCCTGGTGATGGCCGGACTTGGCTACGACGCTGCGATCATGGCCAACACCGTCGACGAACTCAAGGACCGCGTGGGCTGGCTCGCGTACGTTGAGGCGGGCATCCGGCACCTGCCGGGCAAGCCCATCAGGGCGAAAATCAGCATGGACGGCGAGCACCCGGTACGGCGCCGCATCCGCAGCGTGATGGTGGGTAACTGCGGCAAGATCATGGGGGGCGTGGAGATCTTTCCCGACGCCAAGATCGACGACGGCATCCTGGACGTCGTGATTTTGGCCCCCATCGGCCGGTTCGGCTGGCTGGATGTGCTGGCCGGCGTCTTCGGCCGGAGGAACGCCAAGAACGCGTCGGTGGAATATTTCTCCGGAAAGTCAGCCGAGATCGAACTCGCCCACGAGCAGGAATTCCAGCTCGACGGCGACCCGCTCGGCAAGGCCAAGCACCTCAAGGTCACGGTCGAGCAGGATGCCCTCACCATCCGGATGACAGGCATCTGACCCCGCGCCAACCACCGGCCGGCTATTTCACCGGCCAGCCGGGCCACCGGCCGGCCGTGCCGGCTAACGCGCCGCCGGCCGGTGCGCCAGGATCTCCGCGAGTTCGGCCAAACGGTGCGCGCGGGCGGATTCGGCAGGCGTAAACGGCTCGCCGGGCCGGGAAAACGTGATGGGCCCGTGCCACGCCGTTGGGATTTTCAGGACCGTCCCGTCACCGCCCGTCTGGGGTGGGACCTCGGTGTTGCCGGCGGCCGGTCCGGGGATGATCCGTGCCCGCAGCAGTTCCGCGACCGCCAGCGGCAGCTCCTCCGGGCTGGCGGCGATCCGGGCGGCCAGGCTCAGCGCGCCGGTTTGCCCGTCGGCCATGGCCAGGGCGGTGGTCGGCCAGACGTGCGGGTCCGCTCCGCCGCCGGCCCGCAGCGCCCGGAGCAGCTCGGCTTCGCGGACTTCGCCCGGGGCCGAGAGCACAAACTCGTCCAGCACACCGCCGGCCACGGGGTGAACATGAATGCTGAGGATGTTCGTGTTCAGCGCGGCCAGGGCCTGCGTCAGTTTCTGCAGCGACCCGGGCTTGTCTTTCAGGACGGTCCGCGCCCGCCACAGGGCGGGTGCGGCGCCGAGCCGTTTACGGTGCCGCAGGGCCGGGGCATGCAGCCACCCCCTGAGCATCCGGGCCGCCGAGGGCTCGGCCACCCAGATCACCAGGATGGTCGCGGTCAGGGTCAGCACCAGGACCTTGGCAACGTAGGGCAGGTGGGTTTCCACCACCGCCGCGTGCACCAGCAGTTCGATCGGGAGCATCACGGCGACATTGGCCAGGGTCAGCCGTGCCTTGGTCGGTTCGGGCATCTGGCCGCACACTTCGCAGCTCAACTCGGAAGTGGCCGGGGACTGGGCTTTGCCGGTGGTTTTGGCAGGGTTTTTGCCTTTAGCGTTGCGCGTCATGCTCCCATGATTCCCGCCGGCTGTTTCGGCCGGGTTGCCGCCGGGTGACGGTTTCGCGCCGGGACCGGGACCGGGCCAGGCCAGGTGATCGTGCTGTTACAGGCCCGGTCCACCCTCCGGGCCGCGCAGGAGCAGGTGGCGGTGGGCGTAAAGGTCGCGGAGCAGGGCGACCTCGGCCAGGTGGTGGATCATCTCACGGTTGATGTGCAGGACCAGCGCTGCCATGGGGGCATCGGCGTACGGGCCCTCGGCCGGCCCGCAGGGTGCCGCCAAACCCGATTCGTGGAGGCCCTTCACGCCGTGGATCCACCGGCCGTAGTACGCGTCCAGCTGGGCCAGCGCCCCGGCCGCGGTGCCGGGGTAGGCGAAGCTCTGGTAGTCCACCGGTGGGCCGCCAAAGTGCGATGCCGTGCGTGCGCCGAGGACGCCGACCAGAATGTGGCACAGGCGCCACGCAATGGTCGTCACCGGAGCAGGAACGGGCTCCGGGTACCTGAAATCTATGGTGAATTCGCCCGAACCCGGCGCGGCCGGGGGTGTTGAGGCGTCTTTGCGGCGGACATTCCAGCCCGGTACCGGCTCCCAAAAGTACTCGTGGTCAGTCAACCCGTCCAGCCGCGGCCGGGCCTGGTTGGCAAAATGCCAGTCCAGTTGGTCCACCAGCTCGTGGTTCCACTTAAGGTCCGGCATAGTGTTACTCCTTGGCAGCCAGGCTCGCGCGGCGGGGCCCCTACATCAAAGCACTCCACTCCGGCCGCCCGCCAGAGGGCACAGCAAGGAGGGGTCAGACGTGAGTTCGGATTGCGGTTCCGGCCGGCTCGGACGAGTGTGCCTTCCCATCCGGGTACTCCCCGTCCGGGTGTTCCCCGGCGCGGGCACGGGTGGCGGCGGAGTCCGGGCCGGCCAGATTGGCCAGCAGGTCGCGGATCTCGGCCAGCAGCGCGGTGTCGGCCGGGATGGGTTTCTCCTCGGGCTCGGCTGCCTTGAGCCGGTTCTTGACCATTCGGTTGATCCGGTTCATGGGGGCCACGAAAATGAAGTACACCACCGCGGCGGTGATCAGGAAGGTCAGGAAGGCCGTCACCACGGCGCCGATGTTGATGAAGGTCTTGTCGTTGCCAGGCCAGACGTAGAAGCCCAGGCCGTGGGTCTCGACTCCGCCGGCGGCAGCCAGGATCGGGTTGACGACGTTTGCGGTGAAGGCACTGACCAGGGCCGTGAAGGCGGTGCCGACCACGACGGCAATGGACAGTTCGATCACGTTGCCGCGCAGGATGAAATCCTTGAATCCTTTGAGCATGGGGAACCTCCGGTGTGCGTTGCGGGCTTGATTCAACCGATAGACGCTACCACTTCGCGGTGAAGCCGGCCGATCCCGATCAACGGATTCCGATGCCGCCGCCGCGCCGTTCCGGCGTAAACTCCCCCTTGGATGCCAGCGCCGCCGTCGTAACACTCCGGCTGCAACGAAAGGCATCCCGACCCGTGAGAACCCGCCCATGAAGAGCTTTTTCGCTGTAAGGCCGGCGCTATGAAAGTGTTCGCCGAGATGTTCACCATCGCGCCGGCCAACAAGGACCACCAGGTTGCCCTCCGCTGCGCCGTGGGAGTCTTTGTTCCGCTGATCACGCTGGTGCTGCTGGACCGCCTGGACCTGGCAATCTTCGCTTCCTTCGGCGCCTTCACCGGCATCTACGGCCGCAACGAGCCGCACGCCAGGCGCCTGACCCTGCAGGTCCGGGGCGGCGGGCTGATGCTGCTGGTGATGTTCCTGGCCGCCCTCACCGCGCGGGTGGACGCCCTGGCCGGGCTGTCGGCGGCAGACACCACCTGGGTCCTGGTGGTGGCCACGACCGTGATCGCATGGGGATGCTCCCTGGTTGTCGCGTGGTGGCGCCTGCGCCCCGCCGGTTCGCTGTTCCACATCTTCGCGTTCGCGGCCATCGCGTCAATCCCCAACCAGCCGCCGCTGTGGCAGGCCATGCTGGTGGCGGTCCTCACGGTGGCTTTCTCCCTGCTGCTCGGCCTGTCCTCGCGGGTGGCCCGGAGCCACCGGACCCCGTGGGTAAATCCGAGACCGGCGGCCCTCACTCCGCGGGAGAAACGCACCGCGTGGCACGAAAGCTGGGGTTACCTCGTGGCGGCAGGCCTGGCGGGAACGCTGGGGACCCTGGCCGGGGAATGGCTGGGCATTGGCCACAACTACTGGGCGATGGTGGCCGCCGTCGTTCCGCTGGTGGGCCACACCACCCGGCACCGCGTCAGCCGCGGCCTGCAGCGAATCGCGGGCACAGCCCTGGGGCTGGTGCTGCTCGCCGGCATCCTGCTCCTGCAGCCGACGCCCTGGCAGACGGTGCTGGTCATTGCCGCGTGCCAGTTCGGCGCCGAGATGTTCATCGCGCGCCAGTACATGCTGGCGCAGGTTTTCGTCACGCCGCTGGCGCTGATCTCCACGCTTCTCGTGGCACCCGTGCCGCCCGGCATCCTGCTCCGCGACAGAATCGTGGAGACCATCATCGGTGCCGCCGTCGGCATCGCCGTCGTGCTGGCGCCCGGCACGTGGCGCAAACTCAGGGTCCGCCGCGAGGCGCGGACCCCGGAGCGCTTCTCCTAGGAGCGCCTGACGGCTACGGGTGCCCGACGCTGGCGCCGGCGCGGGACACTGCCGGGACGGTTTGCGGGACGAAGGCGAGGGCGAGGACCGCCAGGACCGCGGCGGCGGCGAAAACATAGAAGCCCCACGGGTAGGCGATGCCGGCGGCCACCAGCGCGCCGGTGACGGCCGGGCCCATAATTGCCCCCAGCCGGCCCACGCCGGCGGCAAAGCCCAAAGCGGTGCCGCGCAGGCGGACGGGGAAGAGCTGGGTGACCCAGGCGTAGACCAGAACCTGGGAGCTGAAGACGAACACGCCGGTGACGAAGACGGCGGCATAGAGCACCACTTCGTTCTGGATCTGGATGCTGAGCGCGGCCAGGAACACGGCGGAGAGGCCAAACCAGAGCAGGACGATCTTCTTGGTCCCGTGCCGGTCGGCCAGGACCCCGGCGATCAGCAGGCCCACCACGGCGCCCACGTTCAGGACCAGGAGCAAGGCGAGGCCGGCGTTCAGGCTGTAGCCGGCGGAGGCCATGAGCTGCGGCAGCCAGGTGTTCAGGCCGTAGACCAGCAGCAACCCCATGAAGGACGCCACGGCCACACCGGCCGCAATCAGCGGGTAGGGCTTGCGGCCCAGATCCCGGAAGCTGGCGCGTTCTTCCGCGGGCGCGGCCGCGGCCTGCGCGCGGGCCTGGCTGCCGGCCGGGGAGGCGCCGGCCGGGGACTTGGCGGCCGCAGGGATGTGGTGGACCGGCGGGAGGGTCTCCGGAAGCTTGAACCACAGGAAGGGGACCAGGGCGAAGCCGGCCAGGCCGCCGGCCACGAACATGGTCCGCCAGCTCGGAATGACCATGAGGGCCAGGAACGCGGTGGCCACGGCGCCGACGTGGTACCCGGTCATGGTCCGGGTGGTGGACTTTCCGGCCGTGCCGGCGGGTGCGTAGTCGTTCATGTACGCCAGGGCGGCGGGCAGGCAGGCGCCCAGGCCCAGGCCGG
>Ga0207697_10000681_pt1 | contig 19317 bp, 17 predicted proteins | sample KBSSwiS5withPhiX_FD_184293 | JGI IMG/M metagenome (GOLD analysis project Ga0207697, IMG submission 184293) | Switchgrass rhizosphere microbial communities from Kellogg Biological Station, Michigan, USA, with PhiX - S5 (SPAdes) (version 2) | ecosystem: Host-associated > Plants > Roots >... | reverse complement strand
GAGGACGACGACTGGGGACAATAGTTATTCCTCTGAGTCGTCGTCCGGGGGTGGAACGATAGGCGTCGGCGCTGGCGTCACTGGATTTCGCTGGATGACGCCGCGCTGATGGATTTGGCCCGGCTGAGTTGGCCTGCCCTGCTGGTAGGTAGGCGGGAGGGCCGGAATCGGGGCCGGCTTTATGTAAGGTTGCGGCGGCTGCGGCATCCCGGGCGGGAAGAGCGGCGGTTGCGGTGCGTTCATCTGCGGCTGGTTCGGATTCTGCAACGCTTGTGAAAGTATCGCCTGATTGAATGTCAGCGTCGCGTATTTGCCGTCCTTGGTGATCGTGACCTTGGTTTGGCCTATCTGGTCCGACCATTGGATATCACTGATGGCGAAGCCGTGTTCATTTTGCCCTTTCGTTGACAGGTACTCTTTAAGGTTCTTGTCGGTAGCCGAAGCAATCGTGACGAACCCACCATCGGCGGAGCGCGCTGCGTTCGCGACGAACAAGTCCTTGGCGAAATCAGGAGTTGCGCTCGGAACCGCAACGGTGGCGATGGCGAAAGGCGAACGAGTCAACATCGCTTGATAACGATTAAAATCCGGACGCTTCGGCAACGGATCGTCTGCCAGTGCGATCAGCGGCATCAGACTAACGGCAATTAGAAGCCTGTTTCTCATTTTGTTGCACTCGCCGGTGCATACCAGCGGGCGATTTTAAATTTACCACGCATTTGCGTTGGATCACTCGAATCGATGGCAATATTTGCGCTCTCAAAAACAATGAAAGCATCAGGTGCTTGCACGTCGTAAAGAAAATGAACCAGCGGCGGCCACGGACTCTTGGTTTCGATGGAAGCGAATACTGATTGATACGCGCCCACCGTGGGGCTATTGCCAATAGCCGGGTTTTCGATCAATACCTTATGTTTGCCGGCGATCTGTTTGAGCTGATCGAGCAAGGCCGAGGCATCGCTGGCCCCGTGAAAAACCGGCTGGTGCTCACGTAACCATTGCTCGCGTTTCGACCATAGATCACTTTCCCGCAGCAAAACCGTTTGCTCATTGTGTGTTTGTTTTCGTTTCGCGACTTCGACTCGCGAATCTCCAATGGCGCGCAAAAGCCAGCTCCACAAAAACAAGTTGGCCAGCAAAAACACCACCAGCGCCACGAATCCGGCCAGTACCTGCTCACGCCGGTTCATTCGTTGCAGTACTTGCGCAATCATCGCGGTCTTCCCTCCAACCGGAATTGAGCGTGATCGTTCGGCAATATCCGCGGCGACTGCATATCGAAGGTAAAATTTTGCAAATCCGGATGTTTTTTGACTTTGTCCGCGAACTGATAAGCGAGCGCGGCTTTGTTGGCCTCGCCCTCGATCGAAATCTGGCGTGCTGACTGATTGTAGGCAGTGATGCGCACATCCTGCGAGGGCAGGCTATCGAACACGTGCAGCAAAATTTCGATCGGATAAAAATGAGGATCGATCGCTGGCACCAGCGCCTTCCAGTTATTCGCGGCCGCTCGCACAAAAACGGTGCGGGGAGCGTCGCGTTCAATCTGGTGATCGAGCTGTCGGGCCCGAAATTTCAAGTAACCAAGGTGGATGAGCGCCAGCGCGACGATTGCGCCATAGGCAATTCCCGCTACCACCAGCCGCTTTTTCCATTGGTCGCGCCGGACCTGACGTTGCCGCTCCTCGCGCCACGCTTGCGGAAGAAGATTAAGCCCGGTGGATGCGGGTGGCGTTTCCACCGCCATCATTTCGGTCGGTGACGCCAGCGCTTGCTCGACTTTGCCACGCAGGGCAAAACATTTTTCGTCTACCAGCACATTTTGAAACGACGCGCTGATACCCTGTAACTCGGCCGTCATCGTCAATTGCGGCAGTTCGAGCTCAAGCGGCGCGTCGACGCCGCCATCAATCGTGCGCGCAAAGCTAAGCTTACCATTTTCAGAAATAGCGGAGACCAACGCGCCCGATTCCGGGTAGATGAACAAAGCGCAGCCTTTGCCTGCGTGGGTGGCGACACGTTGTGCGGCATAGACCGTGACGGCGCGCGGAATGACCCGCCGATTCAACAGGGGTGCCGCGATTTCCGTCAGCCTTTGATTTTGTACCGCTACTGCAGATATCACGCACTCGCCGTTGGCTTGTTCGATCACCTCGAAATCACTGGTGATTTCTTCAGTAGAAAAGGGAAGTGCCTTCTCCAGTTGGATGCGAACCATCTCGCGCAATTCCGATCCCTCCACGCTGGGCAAACGCATCCGTTGCGCCAGCACGGCCGAGATCGGCAGCGCCAGGACGACATCATCATCCGTACTCAAGGTTTGCGCCGCATCGTCCAAACTAGGAAACGCGCGCACTCGCCAATTGCCGTTTTCCGCGGGGCGACTGATCAAATTCCATCCTTCCGCTCCGGGCACAAGAAAGAACTTGCTCATTAAAACTCCTTCCATGTAATCAGCTGCGCAGTGGTGCCGGCGCGGCGGAAGACGAGCTGGATTACACGAGTGACGTCGCTGGACCGCCCAGTGCTAACGATTCGTAAGACGGAATCGTTGAACGAAATGAAAGGACTGAGCTCTCGAAATTGCTCCGGGGAAAGTGCGAGCGCGGCACGAATGTCGTCGAGGCTTTTGAAGACGGTGTCATCAGCTGTCCCATCCTTCCCATCTGGTCCCGCCCGCAATTGGAGAAAACGTTCGACCATCGCATCAGTAAATCCCGGTAAAGCACGCAGGACGTCGCGTGGCGCCCAAGCCAAATCAACCGGTCCAGTGCTGTTCACCGTCAATTCATCATCCCAACCCGGCGCCGAAGTAAAAGCTTCCCATCCTTTCACTTTCTTCAGCTCGTCGATCCGGACCAATAATGCATTGGCCGGTTGGTAGCCCTCGCTCGCTTCCGCCCCATTCAAGCGCACCAGATCGTCTGGGTCCACCCAGTCAAGCAGACAATCGATCATCCGATCGCGCTCATTCAGATCAATGCCTTTTGCCTCAAGATACTGCCGCAGCATTTCAATCCGCGCCGGATTTTCTCCGGCCACCAGCCAGTTGATATTTAAACGCCCGCCTTCGCCCGTGATGCGAGCGCTATAACTTTGGCGGGGCCCAAACTTGCCTTCGAGGTTCGGCGAATTCGGTTTGATCGTCGGAGTGATCGCCACTTCCGCACCCGAGGCCGCCATCGCCTGTGCCTCGAGAATCCGGTTCTCAGTCCCCGAGATGTTAAGACGCGAATCGATGTTCAATGCCCACGACATGACCAAGGCTGCCAGCAAAAAGAGAGCCCACAGCGAAAGCAGAAGGGCGGCTCCGCGCGATTTCGAGGGCTTCATAATGGCATTCGTGCAAGCGGCACGGTGATTTCCTTGGGCGCGGTCGCATCGGTGCGACCGATCACTACCTTGACCAGACGCGGCAACGTGACCGTGTCAGTCCAGCGTTGCACCCATGTATTTAAACGCGAATCGAAAAAGCGAATTTGCAAAGTGCCAACATTGTCGATTAGACGCACCCATGTTTCGTGTTCGTTTGAAACAGCGGTGTCATCTTTTGGTTTCCGCAAAAGACCGAGATCAAGCTGCCGGCTTTTTGCGTCGTGAGGGCGGAGACGGAGGCTAACCTGAAAATCCCCCGTCGCATAGCGCGTCAATAGTCCCGGGCCCGCCGGGCAGACCCAGCTTAACTCATCGCGATCATGCCCTTCGATCTTTAACGGTTCGCCCGCCAGGGCACCGGTCCCCGGCGGCAAACTTTGCAACTGCTGAGTCAGCAACTCGCGCAATCCATCGTAGCGCGCTTCTACCGCATCCACTTCCGACGAGACCCGCATCGCGGTAACGTTGGCTTGCACGAAACGATAAATCGCCAGCGACATCATTCCGAGAATGATCACCGCCAGCATGATCTCAAGGAGGGTGAAAGCACGCGCACGTATATCCCTGGGGACCACAGGCTGTCGGGTAGCGCTCCCCGGAAAAGAACTCGAGCATCGTTTTTGATCTTCAGAGCCGGTAAACATAAAATGCGATCGCTTTCGACTGGTTGGCTCGGCCGCGCGTCCAATTCGCGGTTAAGGTCACTCGAATAATTCCGGTTAGCTCGGTCCCGTCTTCTTCTTTCATTTCCTGAGGTACAGCTTTCTGCACCAGTTTTATGATACCAAATCCGGTATCGATTTTGGATTCCTTTGCTTTGTCCGGTTGCCCAGGGGTTGTTTCGATTTCCACCATCTGGTTCGCCAAAATCTCCCGTACCCGGGCGTCATCCGCGCTTAACACACTTGCATTCATGCAATTGTTGACCGCGCGCCCGAGCGCGATGATTCCAACCGCGAAGATCAATAACCCGAGCAACACCTCGTAAAGGGCAAATGCTTTTCGGGAACACAGACATGCCTGCCTGTGCGCCCAGCGGGCTTTTAGCCGGCTGAACTGAAACAGGCTTAAACCCTGTTTGCCGCACAGACTTGGAAGTCTGTGTTCCATCAAATGCCCTGCCAGAGGACTTCTAGCGCGCTGCATAACTGATGATCTCCCCCAGCCCGCTCAACGGCGAATACTCCGTGGTCCAGCTTCCATCATCACTGGCAAAACGGATTCTGGCTGGCTCGCATACGCCCGACTCCCAAAAGATCCACTCAGCGGGCACCTTTTTCGACAACGCCGCCGGCAACTCGAGCCGCCATTTCTCATGGCGCGCGATTGGCATAGCATCGATGGGGTCGTGCGGTTCGGTTTTCAAAAATGCCGCGGGTTGCAAGGTGATAAAAGCATCATTCCAGACAATTAAATACGCACGGTGTTCAGCCAGACTGCGCTCGTGTGCCTGACGGACCAGCTCATTAAAACGATCCAGCGACCGATGTAGCCTCTTATCCGCCAGCACGCCATTCAGGCTCGGCACGGCCAACGTAACTAAGAGCAGTAAAATGAAGACTGCGATTATTACTTCCACCAAAGTAAAACCGCGCTTGCGCCACATGTGTGAAATTTACGACTTGGCCGCAAAATCACAATGCGCCACTCAGACATGGAGTGTTGGAGTACTGGAGCGGCGAAAAAGCGACAGAAGAGTGGCTCCGCCGAGCGCCGCCCTACCAAAAGACCGATGTGCAGGCAAAAGCGTAGGGCGCAACACTCAGTCGAGCCGATCTGCTCCATCCTCCGTCATTCCATTCCTCCTCTCGGCAACGAGCTGGTGGAACACAGGCACGCATGCCTGTGCGCCCAGCGGGCTTTTATCCTGCTGAAGGGAAACAGGCTTCAAGCCTGTTTGGCGCCCAGACTTGGAAGTCTAATGTTCCGCCCCGTCCGGACAACGAGCCGCTAAAAAATGGCAACCGAGCGACAGCGTGTCGAAGTTCGATATGTTAGGTTTGTAGTATGCCTAGCACGCTTGCGCGCGAAGCCTGCCACCAGCCTGAGCCGAATGTCAGCCGGCGAACCAGGCGGGAAAATGGGCTTTCGCGCGGAATCGGTGTCCGCGTGGGCCTGTTGTTCGCTGCGCTTTTTGTGATCGCGATTTTCGTCTGGCAGGGAATCGCAGCCCATGGTGCGCCCGACCCGCTGCAAGCGCACACCACCGCCACCGTCGCCTCGCTCGATATCGGTGTTCTCGTTTTCCGTGAGGGACTCGAATGCATTCTCGTTCTGGCTGCCGTCACCGCCAGTATGACGGGGCCGCGCCGAGATTATCGCAAACCGGTGATGTCAGGCGCCGCCATCGCTTTCCTCGCCACCCTTGTGACCTGGTTTGTCGCCGTCGGAATTATGAAGCAGTTGAGCGAGAACGTTCCCGCTCTGCATTTGCAGGCAGCAACCGGACTACTCGCAGTGATCGTGCTGCTTGTTATCATGAACTGGTTCTTTCACAAAATCTATTGGGGCGGCTGGATTCGCGCTCATAATCGCCGGCGCAAATCGCTCCTCGATGCCGCGACCAGCAGTGCCCGGCTGCGCTGGGGACTAATCCTTCTCGGGTTCACCTCGCTGTATCGCGAAGGATTTGAAGTGGTGCTTTTTCTCCAGAGCTATCATCTACGACTAGGTGGTGCTGTTGTGCTCAAGGGAACGCTGCTCGGTCTCGTCCTGACCGGGATGGTCGCGCTCCTGACCTTCGTGCTGCAACAACGTTTGCCTTATCGCAAAATGTTAATTACTACCGGGATTCTGCTCGGAGTTGTTTTGTTGGTGATGGTTGGAGAGCAAGCGCAGGAAATGCAGCTTGCTAACTGGATCTCGGCTACGCCCATTCCCTGGCTCACAAATTCCATTCCCGCTTGGGTCAGTCTGTGGTTCGCAGTTTTCCCAACTTACGAAACGATGGCCGCACAATTTCTCGCCGCCCTTATCGTCATCGGTTCCTACTATGCCGCGAAGCGCTTCGGCGGCGTCCCACTCGGCGGCACCGATTCGTTTGAGGAAGCAAAACGCGTTAGCATCGATACCGGAATCGTAAAACCGCTCCAAGCCGTGCGGTAATCGCTGGCTGTTAAACATTGGGCAACCGGTGAAGCAAACTCTTTGTGCAATTTGCGCGGTTCTTCTTCCCTCAATTTGTCTGGCCGGTGCGCGCCATTTCACTTTTATCTACGAAGCGCCTACATCCCCGCCCGGTTCATTTGAAATCGAAAATTACGCGACCACGCGATTTACGAATGGTTTTACTGAAGCCGTCTTTCGCAATGAGCTGGAGATCGGAATTACTGAACACTTTCAAGCCAGCATATACTTTGCGAACTGGAATTACACGCGACGTGGGGCCGATCGTGGCTTTCACTACGACAGCGCGTCGATTGAAGTTATCCATAATCTCACCAATCCGGTTACCGATCCGATCGGTATTTCTCTTTACCAGGAAATCAGCGGTGGCCGGCGCGCGTTTGAATCGGAAACAAAACTAATCGCACAAAAGAACTTCGGCCCGCTCATTCTCGCTTATAACCTCACCCTAGAAGCGGAATGGGAAGATGAAAGTCTGCGCGAACATAACGGCGAGATCCAACAAGCTTTCGGCGCCAGCTACGAATTGAGCCCGCGAGTTTCAGTGGGCGCCGAAATGTTGCACGAGGTTCTTCTGCCCGCCTGGCACAGCTCCGAAGCCGAGAACAATTTCTTCATTGGTCCAAACGTTTCCTATCGCGGTAATCGCTGGTTCGCCACTGTTACCGCCCTCGCCCAAACCACCCACACCGAAGGCGAAGCTGATTATCAAGTGCGCGTGATCTTCGGAGTCAGCTTGTGAGCGCCGGCGCCTGTAGCCGCGGCCATGCTCGCGAAGCCTCTCGGAGTGGCTGGCCTCTACCTCGAACTCGCGGCCTCCTCTTTTCCTCTCTCTCCCCGGGGGAGAGATGGACGCGAAGCGCCAGTGAGGGCAAAGAGTTTCTTGCTTCTGAATTTGGAGCCGGGATCGGTGCTCGCGACGCGAAGTTAGCCGCGACCACAATTTTGGGACATTGCACCCGTTGCGTCGCCCAAATCGCCGCGGTCGTCATCATCCTGTTTATCGTTAGCTGCGCTAACCTTGCTCCGCCCCCGGAAGTCTCTCCCGCCTTGATTTCAAATGCGCGCTTCGATCACGTTGATGCGGAGCAGTTGCAAAATGGACGCAGACTTTTCCTCTCCCATTGCCTCGAATGCCACACCCTGCCACCTGTCTCCAAATATTCGCGAAATGAATGGCCACATCTCGTTAGCCGCATGTCCGGCCGCGCCAATCTGTCCCCCGGTGAGCAAGCCGCCATTGTCGCCTACCTGCGCGCCGCATCGCTTACGCGCCACTAATTGTCATCCTGAGCGAAGTCGAAGGATCTCTTGGCATCTCGCCCCCTTCATTGGACACTGGCAGATTGGCGTTAGAGTTTCCCGAAGGTTATGCTGCGTCCGAATGGCAAATTATCATAATGCCCGAATTCTTCTGGTAGAACATCGGGAACTCAACATACAAAAAATTGCAGCCGCGGCGTTCCGTCGCCGCGTTTGTAGTTGAAGGAGGCGCGTAAGTCTGGAACTTACGCGCCATGAATTCGCGTGGTCTTCGTTTTTTCTTCGCCTTTCTTGTTGCATTGACCGGTGCCGTCGGCGCTGCGCCAGCGCCGCCGCCGAACGCGTCGCCCACCCCGGCGCCACAAATCGATCCGAAATTTTTCTCGGGAATGCAGTGGCGACAGGTCGGACCATTCCGCGGTGGACGCGCCCTGGCCATTGAAGGGGTGCCGGGAGAACCGAACACCTGGTACTTTGGCGCGGTTGCGGGCGGAGTCTGGAAAACGCTGGATGGCGGCGCGAACTGGACGCCGCTCTTTGATAAACAAGACATTTCGTCCATTGGCGCGATTGCTGTCGCGCCCTCTGATCACAACACCATTTACGTGGGCACCGGCGAGGCCGCCATTCGTGGTAACACCACCTACGGGACCGGGGTTTACAAATCGGTCGATGCCGGAAAGAACTGGAAAAATATCGGGCTGCGCGACACCCGCCAGATCGGCGCGCTCATCGTTCATCCGAATAATCCAGACATAGTACTCGTGGCCGCCCTTGGTCACGCCTTCGGCCCAAATCCGGAACGGGGAATTTTCCGGACGAGCGACGGCGGCAAGACGTGGACGAAAGTTCTCTCCAAAGATGAGAATACCGGCGGGATCGATGTCGTATTCGATCCGCGCAATCCCAACGTCGTCTTCGCTTCCCTCTGGCAGGCGCGACGACAGCCATGGTTTTTTTCGAGTGGCGGGCCGGGCAGCGGTCTCTACAAATCGGAGGACAACGGCGTGACCTGGAAACAGCTTACGGGAAATGGACTGCCGGAGGGTATCCTCGGAATAATTGGGATCAGCGTTTCGGGCGCAGACTCGAACCGGGTTTATGCCATCATCGAAGCGAAAGAGGGCGGGATTTTTCGCTCGGATGATGGAGGGGAGAAATGGACTAAGGTCAATGACGACGGCCGGTTTCGTCAGCGCGCCTGGTATTTCAGTAAAATTTACGCGGACCCAAAATCAGTCGATACCGTTTATGTGCTCAATACCGGCGCATTCAAATCGGTGGACGGCGCTAAGACCTTCAACCTTCTGCCGGCGCGTCATGGTGATCATCACGGGCTCTGGATTGATCCGGAAAATCCGAATCGGGTCGGCAACGCCAACGATGGCGGCGCCAGTATCTCGATGGATGGCGGGAAAACCTGGACGACGCAAAATAACCAGCCAACGGCACAATTTTATCACGTCGCGACTGACAATGCTTACCCCTATCACATTTATGGTGCGCAGCAGGACAACTCGAATGTAGGCATCGCAAGCCGGAGCGAGGAGGGGGTAATCACGGCGCAGAACTGGTTTGTGGCGGGGGGCGGCGAGTGCGGCTTTGTCGTGCCTGATCCGCGCGACTGGCACATTATTTATTCCAACAACGAGGGCTACATCACTCGATACGATAAGAACAAGGAAGAAGTACAGGACGTGAGTGTGTGGCCGTTGGACAATGCCGGGCACGGCGCGATCGATCTGGTGCATCGTTTTCAATGGATCACACCCCTTTTTCTTTCACCGCATAATCCAGATGTCGTCTACACCGCGGCGGAATGCGTTTTCAAATCAACCGACCACGGCATGAGTTGGACGCAGATCAGCAATGATCTAACGAAAAACGATAAGTCGAAACAGCAGCCAAGCGGCGGTCCCCTCACCAACGACATCACGAGCGTGGAATACTACGACACCGTTTTCGCGCTGGCTGAATCACCCAAAAAACAGGGAACGCTTTGGGCCGGCACGGATGACGGGCTGGTCCACGTCACGACCGACGACGGCAAAAACTGGGCGAACGTTACACCAAAGATGCCAGAGTGGAGCACGGTCTCGATTATCGACCCTTCACCGCACGACGCGACCACGGCTTACGTCGCGGTCGATCGTCACCGGCTGGATGATTTCAAGCCTTACGTTTTCAAAACGACGGATCTGGGAAAGAGCTGGAGTACGGTCACCAATGGAATCCCGGAGGGCGCATACGTCCACAGCGTGCGGGAGGACCCCAGGCGCAAAGGCATGCTCTACGCCGGGACTGAGCTTGGTGTCTACTTCTCGTTAGACGATGGCGCGCACTGGCAACCATTGCAATTGAACCTGCCGCAATCACCCATTCACGACCTAGTGGTCAAGGACGATGATCTTGTCGTGGCCACGCATGGCCGCTCGTTCTGGGTGCTGGATAACTTAACACCGTTACGCCAGCTCAGCGCCCAGAATCCGTCGTCCGACATGCTGCTTTACCAACCGCAGACAGCGGTGCGACTTCATTACCCGGAAGAGATCGACAAACGCCAACCTGCCGGCGACAACCCACCCCCGGGCGCGATGATCGATTACTATTTTAAGAGCGCACCGAAGGATGAAGTAACTCTCGATATTCTCGATGCCCAGGGAAAATTGGTTCGCCATCTGTCGAGCAAGGAGAAAAAGGAAAACGAGCAGCCGCCAGAATGGCCTGACCGGGTGGAAGTGCCCAAGACGATTCCAGCAAATGAAGGAATGAACCGGTTCGCCTGGGATCTGCGCTACAACGAGCCGATTCAAGTTCCGGGCGCATTTTATGCGGGCAACGCGCCGCGTGGAGCACTGGCATTACCGGGCGACTACCAGGTGAAACTAACGGCAAATGGGAAAACGCAAACGGCGGCGCTCCACCTCGTGGTCGATCCGCGCACCAAAGATCACGAGGGAGAATTACCGAAGCAATTTGAGCTCTCGACGCAGGTCAACGCCCGCATTTCCGAGTTGCACCAAGCAGTGAACGAAATTCGCGAGATAAAATCGCAAATCAAAGAGTTGCATACAAAGTTCGGCGACGACCTGAAAGTGAAACCGGCGCTGGCGGCCGCCGATGCGATGGAACACAAAATGTCAGACGTGGAGCAGCAGCTAATTCAAGTGAACATGAAAGGCTCGGAAGGCAATCTAGCGTTCCCAAATATGCTGAACGAAGCGTTCGACAGTTTCAGCCATTCAGTTGATGCGGGCGATCGCGAACCGACCAAGCCGCAAAGGGATGTGTTCGCCTCGTTGAGTGGACGGCTCGATGAGCAGTTGAAAAAATGGAACGCGATCAAGAAGGATGATCTGCCGAAAGTCACCGAACTGATCAAGCAAGCAGACTTGCCCGCGCTGATTATTAAGGAGAAGAAGAGCGAATTGTGAATGGTGACGGAAATTCAATTCTCACCTTTTGTCTACCCCTTATCCACGCTGTATTTGCCGGGGCCGATGAAGGAAAGACACACGAGAACGATGACCGCTTCGATCGGAATAGTTATCGAATAAAGGCCGTGCTCGTGGTGCGCAACGGCAATGGCATTTACCAGCGCAACCAGAAAGGCGAGAAGAATGCCGATGCGAAAGGCAAATCCCAGCATCATGAAGATTCCGCCGACACATCCGGCGAGGGCTCCGAGAAAACCCCACCAATCGAGATGCGAATGAAAATTAAAGACGCGCATGGCACTGCCAAATTGCCACCAGCGATGTTCCCCAGAAAGAAGAACGGGGGCGCAAATTAAAATGAAGATGAGCCCGACGCTCGCGCGTAACAGCAGGAGACCGGCTTCGCGATATTTTCCAAGAAACTTTAACACGCGCGAGATGCTGAACGAGTCGAGGCGCGAAATCAACTCGCGATGAAGAACATTGTCATCCCAAGCGAAAAAGAAACACAAGATGGTTTCATCCCGCTTTCGTGCCTCAAAGGAATGCCAACTCCTTGCGCGCTTGCGTAAGCAGCAAAGCCGCTAAAGCTCCTTTTGCGATTTCCTCTCCCTCGGGGAGAGGATTAAGGTGAGGGCAAACATGAGTGTTCAGCACGCCAGACGCCTGCGAAAAGGAGCTACCGATGCAGAGAAACGATTGTGGTCACGTTTACGTAACCGGCAGATCGGCAATTTAAAGTTTCGCCGGCAGCATCCCTTTGGTAATCGGGTCGTCGATTTCTTCTGCGAAGAGGCCAAGCTTGCCATTGAGCTGGACGGATCTGGTCACTTAACCGGTCGCGGACAAACTTCCGACCTAGATCGAGAGATCGAGCTTTATGAAAAAGGCATTCGAGTTCTTCGTTTCTACAACCACGATATCTTCAGCAATCTCGAAGGCGTTTTGGACGCAATTATCTACGCAGTGGATCCCGAACGATCGTTGTGGCCATAGTTACGCTTAGTATCTCAACTTCTCAGCCACGCGCGGCATTGCCCTCACCTCAGTCCTCTCCCCGAGGGAGAGGAGGCCTGAAGCGCCGAGGTGAAGATAGTGGCAATATCCGTTATGAGTAACATCAGCAAGGCAGTTCTGCTTGCAGCTGGTCGCGGCACACGGATGCGCGAGCTAACAGCCGAGCTCCCCAAACCGATGATCAAAGTGCGGGGAAAACCAATTCTCCTGCATATCGTTGAAGGATTACAGGCGGCGGGGATTAAAAACTTTTTGATCATTGTCGGCTATCACGGCGACGCCGTCCGAAGCTATTTTGGCGATGGCACCTGCTTTGGCTTGCAAATTAAATACGCGACCCAGGTAGTGCAGGATGGAACCGGCCGCGTCGTCGATCTCGCGCGCGACTTTGTCGGTCAATCGCCTTTTGTATTGAGCTACGCCGACATCCTGGTCGATCCCGGGAACTACAAAGCGATTGTCGATTTGGCGGACGATGTCGAGGCGATTGTGAGTGTGAAACAGAACGAAGATGTGAGCAAAGGCGGGGCGGTTTTTGTTAACGAGCGGATGGAAGTCACCGACATTCGCGAGAAGCAGCCGCCGGGTGAGCTGGCGAGCGCGTGGTACAATGCTGGGGTCTATGCATTCCGGCCGAGCATTTTTAATTGCACCTCGAAATTACAGCCGTCGCCGCGCGGCGAGTATGAATTGACCGATGCCATTCGCGACTTGGCGCAATCTGGAAAGAAAGTTCAAGCGTTCGAGCTCGAAGGCGCTTGGGCGGACGTACGCGATCCGGAGGTACTGGCGGAGTTAAACCGGGGCAAATTGTAGCTGCCGCTGTCTCAGCAGCAGAGGACGCAGAAAGATTTCTGCCGCCAGAGACGGCGGCAGCTACATCGCCGTTGTATTTCAGCTCCGGCGGTCATAGACCGCCGCTACAGAAGACGGGTGAATCGTGATTAGTGATCGGGATCAGCAAACTAATCACTATTCACCGACCACGGCTTCATCGCCCCCCTCTTCCCCAATCTCCTCTTCAATTTCACGCCGCCAGCGTTTGGAAACCCACGGACGCAGGAACCCGTAAAGCAAATAAATCAGAAACAGAACCGCAGGCATCCATTCGTAGTTCAAGGCGGTGAAGAACATGATGAGAATGATGGCGGCAAATCGCGGAAGCGAGCGAGTCGTGCGCCAGGTAATGGCTTTGAAACTGGGATAGCTCAGCCGGCTAAACATCATGATTGAAAGAAAGATCATTAAAGGCGGAAGCACCCATTTCCAGGTGCCGATCAAATGATCGCGTTCGCCTAACCACCAAAGCATAAAAAGTGTAATCGATGCGATTAAGCCGGCGGCAGCAGGAATGGGAAATCCCGTGAAAGCTTTTCCGTCCCCGGCGCCGCCAGCAGCAGAAACGCAATTGTAACGGGCCAACCTAAGCGCGCCGCAAACCAAATAGACGAAGGCCACAAGCCAGCCGAGGCGCGGAAAATCAATCAACACGATTCGGTAAACCATCAGCGCGGGGGCGACACCAAACGAGACAATATCCGCGAGGGAATCGAATTCGCGGCCAAAGGCACTGTCCTGTCCTCCCAAACGCGCGAGGCGGCCGTCGAGCACATCGAAAATGCAAGCACCGAGAATGAACCAGACTGCGGCGTGAAAAAGAGTCGCCGCTTCATCCGGACTGGACCATTGAATGAGCGCTCCCTGTACGATCTTAAGCGTGGCCGCGAATCCGCAGAACAAATTGCCTGCCGTCATCAGGTTGGGCAGCAGATAAATCTTTGGATTGTGCTCGTTCATTCGGGCAACCGTGCAATCACGCTGGCGCCACCCTTCACGTGATCGCCTACTTTGACCAAAATTTCAGCGTCGAGCGGCAAATATACTTCAGTCCGCGATCCAAATCGAATCATCCCGAAGCGTTGGCCGCGTTTTAGTTCGTCGCCCACTTTCGCCCAGCCCACGATGCGGCGCGCGATCGCGCCGGTTAGCTGTCGCACGACGATAGTGGCGCGGGGATTTTGAAAGGCCCATGTCATCGCTTCATTTTTCTCCGAACATTCAGGGCGGCGCGCATCAAAAAAGAAGCCCTTGCGATGTTGCTGAAAAGCAATACGGCCGCTCACAGGTGCGCGATTGGTGTGCACGTCAAAGATCGAAAGGAAAATGCCGATGCGTTTACTCCGCGCTTTCAGAAATTCTTCCTCGTCGATTTCCTGAATGTCGGCGACCGTGCCGTCTGCCGCCGCGACCACAGCGCGTTGATCGCCGGGATCTGGCCGGTCTGGATCTCGAAAAAAAGCGACGGTGTAAAGAATCAGCGCGACAAACAAAAACGTGAACCACCATGAAATCAGCGCGCTGGCCCCTGCCAGAACAAGCAAGATGGCAAAGATCCAGCGACCTTCGAAGAGGGTTTGAAAACGCATAATTTCGCGGTCATTTTCCGACCCATAAAACCCGCGGTCAAGCCAGCGAAAATGGAGTTCCAGACCATGGCGCGGCCACCACAACCGGCTGGTTTTGGCCCCTCTTTCAGCCCAACCGCTAGGGTTCGTCGCCCGAAATTTTAACCAAGATATTTGTTGTGACGGGCCCATTTTCCGCTACCATATTTATCTGTGGTCGCGCGACCATCTTCTATGCCGAAAACTGACGACGATTTGCCCGCGAAATCTGTCTCGTCGGCGCGCCCTACTGGCATCGACACGGCCCAGAAATACGATGCCGCTCAGATCGATAAACTCGAAGGCCTTGAAGCGGTTAGGAAGCGGCCCGGCATGTACATCGGCGATCCCGATGAGCGCGGTTTGCATCACATGGTTTTCGAAGTTCTCGATAACTCAATCGACGAACATCTAGCCGGATTTTGCGACAAGATCGAAGTGACCGTGCACGTCGATGGTTCGGTCTCCGTGCGCGATAACGGCCGCGGCATTCCCGTCGATATTCATCCGAAATGGAAAATGCCGGCGGTGGAGTTGGTCCTAACCAATTTGCACGCGGGCGGAAAATTCGGCCAGGGCGCGTACAAATATTCCGGCGGCTTGCACGGCGTCGGCGCCAAATGCACCAACGCGCTCTCTGATTGGTTCAAGGTCGAAGTCACGCGCGAGGGCAAGGTTTACCACATGGCGTTCGAGCGCGGCAAAACCACCGAAAAACTCAGCGTTATCGGCGAGATCAAAAACAAAAAAAATACCGGGACGCTGATCACGTTTTTGCCCGATCCGACGATCTTCACCATCACGACGGAATTTAAATTCGAGCGATTGGCCACGCGATTGCGCGAGCTCGCATTTTTGAATCCCGGGCTCGAAATTTCACTGTCGGATGAGCGAATCGATCCGCCGAAAAAGGAGACGTTTCTTTACAAGCACGGCATTGAGGAATTCGTCCGGCAATTGGGCGAGAACAAGCAGGTCATTCATCCGAAGCCGATCAACATTTCGCGACAACGCGACGAGACTTTTGTCGATTGCGTTCTCCAATACAACGACAGCTACAACGATCAGATTCTTTGTTTCGCCAACTCCATTCCGAATCCCGACGGCGGAACGCATCTGACCGGCTTTCGAACCGCGCTGACGAAGGCGATTAATCAATATGCGCGCTCGAATAGCCTGACCAAGGACAAGGATCCATCCATTTCCGGCGACGATGTTCGGGAAGGTTTGGTTTGCGTGTTGAGCATTAAACTGCCGAATCCGCGATTCGAATCGCAGACCAAAGTGAAGCTGGTCAACACCGAGATCGACGGCGTAGTGAACTCCGCTGTTTACGACGGGTTAATGAACTATTTCGATCAAAACCCGCCGATCGCGCGGCGCATTTTCGATAAGGTTCTGACGGCGGCGCGCGCCCGCGAAGCGGCGCGAAGAGCGCGCGAAACCATCCGCAAAGGCGCGCTCACGGGCGGCGGGCTGCCCGGAAAACTGGCCGATTGTTCGGAACGCGATCCGGAATTAACCGAGCTTTACATTGTCGAGGGTGACTCCGCCGGCGGCTCCGCCAAGCAAGGACGCGACCGACGTTATCAAGCGATTCTGCCAATTCGCGGCAAGCTGATCAACGTCGAGAAAGCGCGCGAAGACCAGTTCCTCAAGAACAATGAGATCCAAGCCATGATAACCGCCATCGGGGCAGGGATTGGCAAGCAGAAGGAAGAAGATGGAAACGGCAAAGAGGAAGGCCGGTTTGATATTATGAAGTTGCGCTATGGGCGCATCATCATCATGACAGACGCGGACGTCGATGGATCGCACATTCGCACGCTATTGCTCACGTTCTTCTTCCGGCAAATGACCGACCTGGTCCGCGCCGGCAAAATCTACATCGCGCAGCCGCCGCTCTATCAAATCAAGCGAAAGAAGCGCGAAGAGTATGTCGATGACGACGTGCAATTGAACAAGATCCTCATCTCGCTCGGCGCCGAAGACGTGCGCTTGAAAAATCTGGCCGACGCCAAGGAAGTGACGGCGGCACAACTCAAAGACATTCTCGAGTCACTCGAGAAGCTGGCGAAGCTGAGCGAGTCAGTTCGCCGGCATGGCGGCGACTTCGAGGCTTTTCTCGCCAAGCGCAATTCCAGGTCGGGCAAACTGCCGAACTATCTGGTCAAAGTGCGCGCCGGTAACGAAGAGACCATTCATTACTTCCATGACGAAAAAGCCCTGCGAGAATTCCATGAGAAAAATCCCGATCTAAACTTGCTCGATGCGGAGCTTGGCCAGGAATTGCTTCCGCTCGGCGATTCTGCCAAGACCAACGGCACCAGCCGCCGCCGGGGCAAGAAGGTTGAGCTTCATGAATCCGCGGCGATCCAAAAGTTAATCGCAGAGTTGGCCAGGAAAGGGCTGAAAGTGGATCATTACGCCGCGAGCGATCGTCCGATCTTTGAATTGATCGAAGGCGAAGGCGACAAGGCCGTCTCGCACCCGCTTTTCTCCATCCCGGAGATTCTTCATAAGATTTTGGAAATCGGCCGGCGCGGCGTGCAGATCAAGCGCTTCAAGGGTCTCGGCGAAATGAACGCGAAAGAATTGTTCGAGACCACGATGAATCCGGAAAAGCGCAAGTTGCTGAAAGTCGATTTGAACGATGACAATACTGTCGAAGCGGATCAAATGTTCACCCGACTGATGGGGGACGCGGTTGAGCCGCGACGGCAGTACATCGAAGACAACGCGCTCAACGTGCGAAACCTGGATGTATAGAGAATGACGAAGCTCGAATAACAAATGTCAAAGGAAATGGAGCAGTGACGTTGTTCCTCGTTTCGTCATTCGTCATTCGTCATTCGTCATTTTTGCCCTGTGTATAACGCGAACGAAAAGGTAGAGCCGATCAATGTTGCCGAGGAGGTATCGAGGTCGTTCCTCGATTACTCGATGTCGGTGATTATTTCCCGGGCTTTGCCGGACGCGCGCGACGGGCTCAAGCCATCGCAAAGGAGAATCCTCTACGCGATGCACGATCTCTCGCTCTTTCCCGGGCGACAGCATCGTAAATGCGCGAAGATCTGCGGTGACACCAGCGGTAACTATCACCCTCACGGCGAAGCCGTAATTTATCCAACGCTCGTGCACATGGCCCAACCGTGGGCGATGCGCGAACGCCTCGTCGATGGTCAGGGCAATTTCGGATCGGTCGAAGGCGATCCGCCCGCGGCCATGCGTTACACCGAAGCGCGCATGACCCATCTGGGCGCCGCGCTCATGACCGACATGGAGAAGGACACGGTCGATTTTGTCCCGAACTACGACGAGACGCGAACTGAGCCAACTGTTTTCCCGTCCGCCTTTCCAAATTTGCTCGTTAACGGCGGCACCGGCATCGCCGTCGGCATGGCGACCAATATGCCGCCGCACAACCTGGTCGAGGTCATCGACGGGATCTGCGCACAAATCGATGACCCGGACATCACGCTCGACCAGTTGATGAAGCACGTGAAGGGACCGGATTTCCCGACCGGTTGCGCCATCTGCGGCATGAGCGGCGTTCGCCAATATCTCGAGACTGGCCGCGGGAGCATGAAAGTACGCGGTAAAGCCGGCGTCGAGGAAATCAAAGGCGGCAAAGAACAGATCGTCATCACCCAGATTCCGTACAACGTGAATCGCGCGACGCTGGTGGAGCGCGTCGCCCAGCTGGTGAACGAGAAAGTTCTCGGCGACATCACTGCAATTCGCGATGAGTCCGATGAAAACACGCGGGTCGTCATCGAGCTGAAACGCGACGCGAACCCGAAGATCGTCATCAATAATCTTTACAAGCACACGGCGCTGGAAAGCTCGTTCGCCGTCATCATGCTCGCGATCGATCACGGGCGGCCAAAACTCCTTTCCCTCAAGGAGGCGAACGCCGCTTACATCGATCATCGCCGCGAAGTGGTTCTACGCCGGACACGTTTCGAGCTGCGTAAAGCGGAGGAGCGCGCCGAAACGCTCGAAGGTTATCTCATTGCCCTGGCCAATCTCGATGAGTTCATCCGCATCATCCGCGGTTCGGCCAACCGCGACGAAGCGCGACTTAAATTGCTCGCTTTCGAATTCACGCGAAAACAGGTCGAGCAGATCGGCATTTTAATTCGCCACGAAGCACGACTGGTCGAAGGCCGCTACGCCTTCAGCGAACACCAGGCAAACCAGATTCTCGATCTTCGCTTGTATCAACTGACCGGACTCGAGCGGGAAAAGATTGACAAGGAATACAAAGAGCTGATCAACACGATCAAAGATTTGCGCGACATTTTGGCGAAAGAAGCGCGCGTTCTCACCATCATTAAGAAAGAGCTGCGCGAAATCCGCGACAAACATGGCTCGCCGCGGCTAACCGAATTCATCGCTGACGAAGGCGAGATCAACATGGAGGATCTCATCGCCAATGAGGGCTGCATCATCAGCATCACCCATGGCGGATTCATAAAACGCACCGCGGTCAGCGCGTTTCGGGCGCAGCGACGTGGTGGCAAGGGCGTGATCGGGATGTCAACGCGCGAGGGCGCCACGCAGGAAGAGGAAGGCGATTTCGTGCAGCATCTTTTCACTGCTACGACGCACGATTTTCTGATGTTCTTTACCGAATCGGGACGCGCTTACGT
>Ga0207697_10000677_pt1 | contig 19374 bp, 13 predicted proteins | sample KBSSwiS5withPhiX_FD_184293 | JGI IMG/M metagenome (GOLD analysis project Ga0207697, IMG submission 184293) | Switchgrass rhizosphere microbial communities from Kellogg Biological Station, Michigan, USA, with PhiX - S5 (SPAdes) (version 2) | ecosystem: Host-associated > Plants > Roots >... | reverse complement strand
GCCGTCTCCAAGGCATGAAACTCCATTTCGGCATTTGGCACATCTGCCCTTGTTTCGGAACAATCCGGTTGTTTTCTTTACCGTCTGCACCTTTCAGAGACGCAAAATTCTAGCGTCAGCACAGTGCGAACAAATCTTGCGCGACATCTGGCAACGTTCGGCCGAGCACGATGGTTGGTGGGTCGGCAGCTATGTTCTGATGCCGGACCCCATGCATTTTTTTGCACGGCCCGCAGCTAACGCGCGGCCAAAAGCAGAATGGATCGGGATGTGGAAGAGCGTTAGTTCACGACGCATTGCGGCGACGCTTCCACTTGAACCGCCGATTTGGCAGTCCGACTACTTCGATCGGTATTTGAGGTCAAGCGAGAGCTATTCGGACAAATGGCAGTACGTTGAGGAGAATCCTGTTCGCGCCGGTTTAGTGGGACACGTGGAAGATTGGCCGTACCACGGGACAATTAACGATCTCATGTTCTAATGGCGCGCCCCGAGAATGGAGCCGGCGCGCCCCCGCGCCGAACGGCAGACCCTGTGCGGCCCGAGGGCGGGCCGTCTCCAAGCGAGAAAACCGGCTTGGTCCGCGCGCTTGGTCCAATCGACGCGACGATGATTGTCATCGGCTCGATGATCGGGTCTGGGATCTTCATCGTGTCAGCGGAGTCATCGCGATTGAGTGGCGCGCCGGGATGGTTGTTACTCGCGTGGGCGCTCGCTGGCTTGCTGACGATCACGGGCGCCCTGTGTTGCTCGGAGTTGGCGACCATGATGCCGCGTGCCGGCGGTGTTTATGTTTTTTTGCGGGAAGCGTTCGGTTCTCCCATCGGATTTTTATATGGCTGGACATTGTTCCTCGTGGTGCAAACAGGGACCATCGCAGCGGTTGCGATTGCGTTCGCGAAGTTTCTCGGCGTGTTTGCCACATCAGTTTCACCGGATAACTACCTGCTCTCCCCAATCTCGTTAGGCGGTTACGCGATCAGTTTATCCACGGAGCAATTGGTGGCCATAGCATTGATCGCGCTTCTGTCTTGGACAAACACGCGCGGGCTCGAGGTAGGCAAAATTGTCCAGAACACGTTCACCTTTGCAAAGACCTCGGCACTGACTGCAGTCGTGTTGATAGGTCTGTCGTTAGGCTGGAAAGCCAATGCTGCCGCACTTAGCTCGGCATGGTGGGACTCCTGGGCTAATGGCTGGAATCTGCAGGCGGCTCAGCCCGGCTTCGCCGTCACCGGCACGCTGGCTCTCGCGCTGCTTTTTGGCAGGTCGATGGTCGGTCCGCTCTTCGCCCAGACGGCGTGGACCAACGTGACATTCATCGGCAGCGAAGTGCGGGATCCGGGAAAAAATCTCGTACGCGCGCTGGTGGGAGGGTGCGCGGTGGTGGTCGTGCTCTATTTACTGGCTAACATTGCTTATCTGGCAGTGCTGCCGTTTCCAGAAATCCAGCACGCGCCACACAACCGCGTAGCCGTAGCTATGATGGACACCATCTTTGGCCGGCCCGGAGCGATGTGCATGGCCGCAGCGATCATGATTTCCACTTTTGGTTGCGACAATGGACTCATTCTCGCTGGAGCGCGCGTTTACTATGCCATGGCGCGTGATGGTTTGTTCTTCCGAAAAATTGCAACCACAAATCGATTTCGTGTTCCCGCGGCAGCACTGGTGGCACAGGGAGTTTGGACCGCATGGCTCGTTTTGCCGCGCACGGTTACAACCAATGCCGCGACACATCAGATGTCTTACGGAAACGTTTACAATCAACTGCTCGAATACATCGTCTCGGCGGACTTGGTATTTTACCTTTTGATGGTGGTCGCGGTCATTGCTTTGCGCCACAAAAAGCCGAATGCTGAGAGGCCATATCGTACCTGGGGTTATCCATTTGTGCCGATCATCTCGATCGTGCTATCGGCACTGTTGACCATTGATCTTGCATGGCTCGCGCCGGCGACGTCAGGAATTGGAATTCTTATCGTGTTGACCGGCGTGCCGGCTTACTTCTTCTGGCACAAAGCTTCTCATTAACACCCTGCTTTAGCGGGGTGCTATCGCTAAACTATACAATCTTGAACCGCTTCACGTGGCGGCAATCACCTCGCTGAAGCGAGGTGTTAATGAGAGCGTGCTTCTGCCGTGAATCCGCGCTCGGTCGCGCTGGTTCTTGAGATCGCCTCACAGAACCGAAATACTCGTTAGGCGCGAAATTATCTTGTATGCCTGCAAAATCAAAGAAACAACAAATGGCAGCGGGAGCTGCGCTTGCGGCGAAGCGCGGCAAGAAGTCGAAGTCATCGCTTAAGGGCGCATCGCGCCAAATGGCGAAGTCGATGAGCGAAAGCGAGCTACGCAAAATGGCAAAGACGAAGCGCAAGGGAAAGCCCACACGCAAGAGCAAGAAAAAATAGAACTCGTAATTCGGCGACAAGACAACTGACCGAGGTGAAGTCTACGCTCGAGCCAAACAAATCTAGTGGCCAAAAAACATGAGTGGAGACGAAGATTTTCACTCTCCGGCGCTGTCGCTCTCCATGGCCACCCTCGCCTTTGTCAAGGGTTCCAAGCTTACTCTGCTCGTTCCGGTGAAGGGGTGATCGAGCACATAAACCAGGAACAAAATTGACGTAACAGTTACGGTCAGTGTCATGGTAATGAGGTACTGTGCGCGTATGTTTTTCATGCCAAAGAAAAAGGTGTAGGAGACTGCGATCGCGCCGCCAACGAGTAACACCAACCAGATGACGGGCGGCACGGTGTCGTTACCGGCAAATATCCTCATACGGCGATACTGAGCCAGGTTGTTCAAACACCGTAACGCTTCACCGTACAGCTCCCGGTTAGGAATCGAGCTCGCGTCCACTTGGCCGAATAACACTCTCAGACTGTTGTGAGCTCCGCCGGCATAAAGCTGAAGGTCTCCCACTGCCATCTTCGGAACTTCATCGTCGTAAACCTCAGTGAGGTAATTTCTCAGTCCCTGTTGAATGATTTTCTTGGAAGAGTCAGGAAAGCTTCCGGCAGTGTGAAAAATATCCAGAGCCTCGCTGGCCTCCATTTGCAGATTCTTAGTTGCCTCGTCATATCCGCTCCAGGTAACGAACACCACAAACGCTACCAGCACCCCATAGAACAATCCGAAGGCGTTGAAAATGATCGCAGCGACTTCGTGATTTTCCTTTAGTACTTCGGCCGAATACTTTCTTCGCACCAGGTAAAGCCCGGCCAAACTGAGGAAGGTGGTAACCGCCGAGACGATGAAAAATGAAACTGGCGGCGGTAACCCAAGCAGGAATTGCATAAATTTATTAACCCTTTAGAAAACGTCCCAGGAATTTACTGCTTTTGATTTGTTACTTCACGTTTGAGCCGATACCCGTCGGCGCGTGCACCGTACCCGCTGGCGTATTCAACTAATCCAACGCCCTTTTTCCAGGCAATTTTTTTGAAATGTCCAGAGGGAGGACTCGCCTCATAAATGCAGAGGTCTCCTTTCAATTTGATTGTCGTTTTCCACTCGCCCTCCTGGTGCTCGAAGCTGCCACTGGTGATCGCGTAGGTGTCATTCGGTTCGAATTCCGGCGGTTTGTCCAGTGCCGAAATCTTCTTAGCTGCGACGTCGTTATCCTCTTCGTTCAACAGAACGATCCGATCATCAGTTACGATAAAATAGTCTGGGCGAATTTCGCGCTTCTTCGGTCGAACTCCCGCAGGATTTCTCGCATGCGAAGTGACATCGGTGAATTCGATTTTGAAAATGGCGCCCCAATCCGTCCTGGCAATGCGCGTGGTAACCACTCGTACCTTGAGCGGGATTTCTTCCGCCTCGATGTCGTCGCCCCACTGTGTTCCTCGAAAAGTTGCGGACACCGGCTTGTCGTTTTTGGCATCCAGAAACGGATTGGCCGCGAACCCGGAAACAGTCAGCATCAACATTGTGATTACTGCGATTTGGCGACCAATCATGTCGCAATGCTAACTACCAGTGCATTGACAATGCACGCTGAAATTCTCATCCAACCCTTGTCTCATTGAATGCAGGCTTGATTTTGTCGCGATTTTTTACTTCCATCGCAGCGTGGGGCTACCGTCTGGCGACGATGCAACGTCATGGATCGCGAGTGACGTCACAGCTGCAGGGCGACGAGGTGCAGTCGCATTTGCTACGACCCATTGGAGCATTGTGCTGGAGGCACAAGGTGAGTCGGCAATTGCACAGGAAGCGCTCGAAAAGCTTTGCCGCATTTACTGGCGGCCCATTTATAGCTTTCTGCGTCGACAGGGTATTGGACAAGAAGAGGCTGAAGATCTCACCCAGGGTTTCTTTGCGCTGTTACTGGAACGCAGAGACCTGAGTGCCGTCCGGAGGGAAAAGGGGCGGTTGCGTTCTTATCTGCTCACCGCGCTGAAGCACTTTCTAAGTGACGAACGGCGCCGTGTGATGGCGATCAAACGCGGAAAAGGCCAGAGGCTTATTCCGTTGGAGGAACTGCGCGCCGATCAATCGACGGACATGGAGCCAGCCGACACCCTGACCGCAGAGCGGATTTACGAACGGCGTTGGGCATCGACAGTGTTGGAATGCGTCCTCAAGCTGCTACAGGATGAATACGCGGCGACAGATAAGGCCGAATTATTTGATTCGCTGACGCAATTGCTAGCAGACGAACGGGGAACGCCGTCGCAGGCGGACATTGCCGCGCGATTTGGCATGACTGAAAATGCCGTGACGCAGGCCTTTCATCGATTTCGGCGGCGATATCAATTGTTATTACGCCAGGAAATTGCCCACACTGTTGCTACTCCCGGCGATATTGAAGACGAACTGCGTCACCTGATTGCTGTAGTCCGAGCGTAAGATGTGACCAAATTTTGCGCAGTACAAGAGCGAGCACCGTAGCTCTCCGGCGATGATTAGAGTGACCAGAATTTGTCGAAAATGCCGCGCCAAAATTTTTTCCGATGCCCCAAAAGGGCTTTGCACAGGCTGCATGCTGGAAACAGCGTTGGGCATTTTCCCAGACCCTGTAGCCGGGTTCGATGACCCCGGCCAGCCGGCATCAGCGATGCCGGCTGCAGCAGATTTGTTAGGAGAGTTCGGCGACTACGAGTTAGTGGAAGAAATCGGTCGTGGCGGTCAGGGTGTGGTGTTTCGCGCAAGACAAAAAAGTCTTAATCGCACAGTTGCGCTAAAGGTCATCGGTCTTGGTCAGTGGTCGACCAAAGCGCACTTGAAGCGCTTTCGTCGGGAAGCAGAAGCTGCCGCCAGCCTCGATCATCCGAGCATTGTTCCCATCTACGAAGTAGGCGAGCGCGAGGGTTCCTGCTATTTCAGCATGAAACTCATCGAAGGCGGTCAGCTTGATGAAGTAGTCAGCTGTAACCCGATGTCGACACGGCAGGCGTCGCAACTCATTGCAAAGGTAGCTCGCACCGTTCATTACGCGCACGAACACGGCATCCTGCATCGAGACATCAAACCGGGAAATATCCTGCTCGATGTAAAAGGCGAACCACATCTTACTGATTTCGGGCTTGCGCGATTGCTCGAATCTGAGAGCACGGTCACGCGCACATTGGAGGTGTTAGGCACACCTAGTTACATGGCGCCCGAGCAAGCAGCCGGTAATAACACCAAGTTAACCAGCGCAACAGATGTCTATGGACTTGGTGCTGTGCTCTACCAGCTTCTGATTGGCCATCCGCCTTTTGCTGGAGGAACAACTTACGAGACTGTCCGGTTGGTTCTGGAAACCGAACCGCGGCAACCGCGTCTCTGGAACCCAAAAATAGATCGCGACCTTTCCACGATTTGCCTGAAATGCCTCGAGAAAGATCCGCAGCGCCGTTACTCGTCCGCTCTTGCGCTGGCCGAAGATCTTGAACGCTGGCTAAAGCACGAACCAGTCCGTGCGCGCCGCACTCGACTCGTGACCCGTGTGAGAAAATGGGTGCGACGTAACCCGGCTATTGCTGCACTGGTAACGCTGTCAGTCGCCCTCGCAGTCGGTTTGGGCGGATTGATTTGGAAAAGTGAATTAGCTGGGCGCCCGCTGCCGAAGGGCGTCGCTGTAATGCCATTCGAAAGCTTGAGCGAAGAGAAGAGCAACGCCTATTTCGCGGAGGGAATCCAGGACGAGATTCTAGCGCGACTTTCCAAGATCGCGGATCTGAAAGTCATTTCGCGGACTTCGACGCAAAAATACAAAGGCTCGCCCTTTAATTTGCGCGAGATTGCGCAACAACTTGGCGTTGCGAATATTTTGGAAGGTAGCGTTCAAAAGGACGGCGATCAGGTGCGTATTACGGTGCAATTGATTAACGCGCCAACCGACAATCACCTGTGGGCCGATACTTACGATCGTAAAATGATCGACATGTTCGGCGTCGAAAGCGATATCGCCGAGAAGATCGCAAGCAAGCTCGAGGCAAAGCTAACCGGCAAGGAAAAGGCTGCCATTAACGCGCGGCGGACCGATAACCCGCAAGCCTACGAAACCTTTCTTCGCGCGATGGCGCTAAACAACTCGCAGTTGGATGCTGATAACGCACGAATGCGCGACCTCCTGCGCGAAGCAGTGCAACTCGATCCGAATTTCGCCGACGCCTGGGCGTGGCTCGCCGCGAAGGAGTCCAATCGCTATTTCTTTCCCGAGGAAAGTCCCGCGCAGAAAGAACGGGCGCGGGTTGCAGCGGAAACAGCGTTACGCCTGGCACCCAACCTGGCAGATGCCATCGGTTCGATGGGTTTGTACTATTACTATGTCGAGAAGAATTACGACGAGGCTTTGCACTGGCTCGACCGTGCGCGGGAGATTGCACCGAACGACGCCAAGCTCGTCGATGCGACGGCGCTGGTGAAACGCCGTCAGGGAAAACTCGATGAAACAATCGCATTGCAGAAACGCCAGGCTGAGCTCGACCCGTTGAACGTCAACCTCTGGGTCGGCCTGGCCCGGAGCTACCGTGGTCTCCGTGATATGGAGCAAGCGCGCGCCATGCTTGACCGGGCGCTCGCAATTTCACCGAACGACGCCATGGTCATTGCGACTAAAGCCGAAACTTACCTTGCTGCCGGCGAGGTAGAGAAAAGCTGGGCCATGCTGCGCGGCGAAAAATTGGGACCGGGCGACGAGGGCTTTGGTGTACTGTTCAATATAATTCTCGCGCGACGCGATTACGATGAAGCAATTCGCCGCATCAATGCGATGCACGAAACCGGCAATGAACCGCCCTTGTTTAGCGCCCTTGATCGCGCATCGCTTGGCTTCGTACAACTCGCAAAAGGTAATCGCGCGGGGGCCGAGTCTCTGTTGCATGACGCAGAACGCGAATTGACCAAGCTCCGCGATCAGCACGAGGGCGGCCCCATCGTTCTCGAACAATTGATGCTCGTCGAAGCATGTTTGGCGCGGCGCGATGAAGTGGAGCAAATTGGCGATCAACTGCGCGCGATGCGACGCTTCGATAAATGGACCTACCCGTTAGCAGGTGAAAATATCGCGACTGCCTACGCAGTGATGGGCGATGCCGACCGCGCGATCCCACTGCTCGAAACAGCGCTACACGAGACCTACGTGTATGCAATCACGCCGGCGTACCTACGCACCGGGCCCGCCTTCGACCGCATCCGCAACGATCCGCGGTTCCAAAAACTGTGCGAAGATCAGGCGAAATGACGATCGATAGTTTCCTTCAGCGAGCTGTAGCTTCTCGTCGGTACCGGTAGCCTCGCGAATCAGGACGCCGACAGCGAGGTCTCCTGCTGCGTCGCTACTTCAACGCTTCGTTGGCCCGCCTGCCTGCTCGCGAACGCTTTCGGAATAGCCTTGGCGAAGGAGGCAACGGTTTAACGACTTTAACACGCCAGGCAAACTTTCCGCGTAAGGGATCGCAACGTTTTACGCAGTACATTGATAGAAGGCAAAAAAGGCCAGCACCCCTCACACAACAGAAATAACCAGGCAATGAAAGGAAACATGCAAGACAAAACAAAGAAGGCCAAAAAAGAGATCAAAGTCCGCGACCTCAAACCAGGAAAGGATCCTAAAGGCGGTTTGCCACCGGGCCCATGCGGTCCCGGCCGGTCCGGCCCGAGGCCAGATGAGCCGCCAGGTCCACCCATTAGATCGTAGGCCAGTATAGGAAAAGAGCGGCACCGCGGTTCTATCCCGCGGTACGGAGAAAAATAAAATTCTGAAAACAAGAAATATCGCATTCACAACGAGCCTGCCGCTATTGAGCTGCTCTGCGGTTTCGTTCAGCGCGCCAGCGCTGCGCTATTTTTGTTCCATTCATCTTGCTATTCTTGCCATTTTGCTCTGCTTACTTGCATCAGGCGGTTGCGGTAATCGTCCAGGTTTATCCAGGCTGAGGCCGTGCCGGTTGCCGGGAATTGATGATGAGGTGCTCTGCGGGAAATTTAGGGTATTTGAAAATCGGGAGACTCGCAGCGGGCGGACGATTGATCTCAATGTAGTGGTCCTGCCGTCTCTCGATCCGAAAAACAAATCGGAGCCGTTATTCGATCTTGCAGGCGGGCCGGGCGTGGCTTCGACCAACAGCGCAATATTCTACGCCACCGAAGGCAAAGAATCTCGACGCAAGCACGACATCGTGCTCGTCGATCAACGAGGAACCGGGAAATCGAATCCGCTGACGGCGGAGCCGGTAAAGAAAACGCCTCAGGATTATCTCACCGAGATGTATCCGGTGGATTACGTCAAGAACCTGAGGCGAAAACTGGAACAGCACGCTGACCTCACCCAATACACGACGTCGATCGCAATGGATGACCTCGACGATGTGCGAAGCTGGCTCGGTTACGACCGCATCAATCTTTTCGGACTATCGTACGGATCGCGCGCAGCGCTGGTTTACCTCCGTCAACATCCAGACCGGGTGCGCTGCGCCACCATCATGGGCGTGGTACCGACGTATTTGAAGATGCCTCTTTATCACTCTCAAGCGGCGGCGCGTGCAATGGATTTGTTGCTTGAGCAATGCGAGAGGGATTCGACCTGTCATCAAGCATTCCCGCAAATCCGGCTGGACTGGCAGAATGCGTTGTCGCAACTAGGACGCGAACCGGCGCGTGTCTCGTATTTACCGAGTGACAAAAGCGCACCGGTCACAGTGGAGATTCAACGAGACATTTTTGCGGAAAAAGTGCGGACATGGATGTATGGGCGCGATAAGGCACGACGGATTCCATTTATCATTCATCAAGCTGCCCAAGGCGATTTCGCGCCGTTCCTTCATGAAGCGATTTCACCGTCTATTTCGGACTTCATCGCAGATGGAATGTATCTCTCCGTGACGTGTGCTGAAGACACTCCGTTCATCGATCAGGCGGAAGCTGCGAGACTGAACGAGGACACCCCTTTTGGTAACTACCGTGTGTTTCAGCAAACCCGCGCCTGTAGTTTATGGCCGCAAGGAAAGATACCGGCCGATTATCACGACGCCGTCGCGTCGGATGTCCCGGTGTTGATATTTTCCGGCAACATGGATCCGGTCACGCCGCCGCAACGAGGCGACGAAGTCGCGAAAGATTTGCCGAATAGTCGGCATGTCATTATTCCGCAAGCTGGCCATGGCGTTGATGGACTGAGCGATCAAGGTTGCGTCGATCGCATCATCATGGATTTCGTGGACAAGGGAAGCGCCAAAGATCTCGACACTAGCTGCGTCGAGCAAATGGCTGCGCCGCCATTCGCGACTAGCGCAACTAAGTAACAGGCTTCCGGAGAGGGAACGCGATTGACTCCTAATAAAAGGGAACGAAGGCGACGAAGTTTTTTTCTACTTCAGACTGAACGGAGTCTTTGACCTTCTGTCTGCAACAATTCCCAAACTTTTTCGGGTAAGGGATCGCAAAATTTTACGCAGTACATCAGTGAAGGCCGGAAATGAGTTCTCAATGACGAGGGCTCAATGAAGGCCAAAACAAGAAAGAGAGCTAAGCTTATGAAAACAAAAAATATCGCGTTCACAATCATCCTGCTCCTGTTGAGCTGCGTTGCATTGACATTCACGGCGCAAGCGGATCCTGCGGGCCAGCACGTCGTGACTCAGTTCCACCAGACGGTACTAGGCACGGTAAGCGTCAACGGCGAACTGGTCGATTTTTACGGTATGATCCACGTCGTTGTCGATGTTCAGATCCCCGCTGTGCAACTTCCCCCAGATCCATGCCGCGTCCACGCGAACCTGAGTGATGTAGTCGGCATTGGACGGGATACGGGCGGGACTTACCATGCCGACGGGGCGACTGACTCGGACTTGATGGTGGATCTGTCGGAAGGCCTCTTCCTTGAGGCCGACTACCTCATCCCGGAAGTTCCGCCAGACCCGTGCCGCGTGTTTATCAACATTGCGTTCGACCAGTCCGGCCACGCGACCGCATTATCAGCAGTAATCGGCGCGCGTTAAAGGAAGCGCTCATAGGATGTTGTAGCCGGTTCGCTGCCTGCCACGCCGAAGCTGTGCGAAGGCGGGTGTCGAGGCGCTGCCGGCGGTGTTGGTGCTCGCAGCACAGCCGAAGATTCTAAACAGCAGACAACAAAGGAAACAAAGGCTTTGTCCTGCGCCGCTGCGAAAACCTTCGTTCTCTTCGTTGCCTTCTGTAAAAAATCCGAACTTTTCGCGTAAGGGATCCAACAATTTTACGCAGTACATCAGTGTAAGGCCGGAATTGGGTTCTCAATGACGAGGGCTCAATGAAGGCCAAAACAACGAAAGACAAACGAAAGGAAATAAACTATGAAAGATCGAAACAACATAATCGGGATGATACTCCTGGCGCTAGGTTGCTTTGCGCTTCCTCAGAGGGCGCTGGCCGTTAGTCCGCCGCCAGACGGAGGCTATCCCAACTTCACCACCGCAGAAGGGCAGAGCGCCCTTTTTAGCCTCACCACCGGCGCTGCGAACACAGCAGTTGGTTGGTTTTCGCTCAAGAGCAACGCAGAGGGCAGCTTCAACACCGCTACCGGCGCAGGGACGCTCCTTCTCAACACCGCAGACAATAATACGGCGTTTGGCGCCGCGGCGCTTTTATTCAACACCGTCGGCGGAGATAACACAGCCGTTGGAGCGGCCGCCCTTTTAAACAATACCGAAAGCAGCTTCAACACGGCCACCGGTTTTCAGGCGCTCACGAACACCACCGGCGAGAGAAACACCGCCGATGGTGCTGATGCACTCCTTTTCAACACGGACGGCAACAGCAACACGGCCGTCGGTAATAATGCCCTCCGTAACACTACCGGCGGGAGAAACACGGCTTTAGGCGCCAACGCCGGCGACGCTCTCACTACGGGCGTTAACAACATCGATATCGGCAACGACGTTCACGGCGCGGCGGGTGAGAGCAACACCATCCGGATCGGCGGCCAGGACATCGCCATCACCGACACTTTTATCCAGGGAATCAGTGGAACGACAGCCGCTGGAGGCGATGCGGTCTTTGTCACTTCGGGCGGCCACCTGGGTACGCTGACCTCCTCGGCGCGGTTCAAGGATGAGATCAAGCCGATGGGCACAGCGAGCGAAGCCATTCTGGCGCTTAGACCGGTGAGTTTTCGTTACAAAAAACAGATCGATCCCCAGGGCATCCGGGAGTTTGGACTCATTGCTGAGGAAGTGGCAAAAGTAAACCCCGCCCTGATCACCCGCGATCGGGAGGGCAAGCCGTACACAGTGCGCTACGAGCAGATCAACGCCATGCTGCTCAACGAATTTCTCAAAGAGCATAAGGCGGTGCAGGAACAGGGAGCGACGATTGCGGAGTTGAAGAAGGATTTTCGAGCAACCGTTGCACAACTCACTGCGCGTCTTGAAGAGCAGGCAGCGCAAATCCAAAAGGTGAGCGCGCATCTCGAAATGAATAAGCCCGCGCCACAAATGGCCGCAAATCATCCGTAAACATTTCTCAACCGGGTCTGGCCGCGAATCACGCCAATTAACGCGAATAGAAGCAAATCCTTTGGTCGATTCTTTCGCGTCCATTCGTGCCTGCCGCGCCGGAGTGTGAAGGCTGGGTGGTTCGTGGGCAGTTCCCTACGAACTAAAAACCGCACACCAAACAGAAGGAAATGACAGCCATGAAGACAGCAATCAAAACATCAATCGGACGGCCCCGAAAGCATTCGGGATCCAGTTTCATTCTTATCGCCCTTGCGCTTGGCCTCTTTGCGCTCGCCCAGACGGCCCAGCCGGTCACTCGGCCTCCGGATGGCGGCTATCCCGGGCAGAACACAGCGGAGGGCCAGAATGGCCTTTCGCATCTCGCCGGCGGCACCTACAACACGGCCAACGGTGCTGGTGCGCTCGCTAACAACAACACCGGCACGTTCAACACCGCCAAGGGAGTGCAAGCGCTCCGTGACAACACCACCGGCGGCCGCAACCCCGCTTTCGGTAAGTCTGCACTGACGTCGAACACCGTTGGTGTCGAAAATAACGCCCTCGGCGTTGAGGCGCTCAGCCGCAACACCACCGGCTTCGACAACACGGCTATCGGTGATGAAGCTCTGCGTTTTAACACGACTGGCAGCGACAGCACCGCGATCGGTAACTATGCCCTGAACAACAATATCGTTGACGGTAACACAGCGGTCGGTGCTGGAGCGCTCGAGGCTAACACCACTGGGCTCGAAAACACGGCCATTGGTGAAAAGGCTCTCACGGGCATTGTTGCGGAAAACGGGGTTAACTTCAAACCAGCGCTTTTCGCCACACTTTGCGAAGGAATTCTGTTCTCGGGCTTGCTCCCAAGTGGTGACTTCACGGAGGAATACCTCCCATGATTGATCGTCCACGATTGACCGCATATTTGATAATCGCCTCTCTGGCTCTCACCCAGCTCCATGCGCAAGACAGCAAAACGACGACAAAGCCTGCAAAAGTTTTTAAGAACGTCCAAGCCGCCGGCGAGCAGATTGAGGCAATAGGACCGATAGACACAGATCTGAGCGGTCCATTGGCGAAACGGCGGAGCGGCGTCGGTGATGAGTCGATGCTGTTTGGTGCGAAGTCCGCGATAGTGAAAAGCTCTCCTTCTGGCGTCGCGTCTAAGGTGCACGGCTTGGAGATCGCTGGTCCATCGGCGGTTCTGGCGGCCGGCAAGTTGCCCGAAGTGCATACCGAGTCCTTTAGCTTCGGCGAGTCACTGTTCTTTCTGGCGAGTCAGCGTTCGCAGCCGCTGACAACGAAGTGGAAAGACGGAGCAAAAGCGAATGGCGGTCAGGATCCGCAGATCGCGGCGGGTCATTCCGTCATCGCTGTGCTCACGTGGGACACCCTCGCGTTCTACGACAAGAATGGAAATCTGTTGCCATCGACAGAGCACTTCACGAATCCGACCAATACCGAAACGATCTTCGCCAAAGTGGTGAAAGCGCTGGACCAGAACCTCCACTTGAATTCCAAAGCGAAAAATGATCCGACTTTCTTGTTTGAGGCCGGCGAGGTCGGCGATGCCCGGGTCATCTTCGACAACTTTAGAAACCGCTGGGTAGTGCTGGCAACGGCGAAAAACAATCATCCCAATACAAAAGATTTCGCGCTGCTGACTTCGCAACGCCGCACCAAGTTCCTGCTGGCGGTGTCACGCGATGAAGATCCTAGAAAGGGATTTCACACCCTCGGCTTCAACGCCACACCGGATGACGGGGCTTGCGGGAAAAATAGCGATGATTCGCCCTGTCCGGGCTCGCACTTTACGCCGGGAAATGCAGCTGACTACCCCTCGCTTGGCGTCTCCGGCACGCACTATATTATGACCGCCGGAGTTGGTCATGCCCCTTTGGACGCCTCAGAGCACACGAAACTGTTTTCCTTTATGGTGGTGATGAATGCCGACGATGTTGCTAACGGGAATTCGCCGATACGAATGCGCTCTTTTGCTGGATGGGATTTGGGTGATGGAGATCGTCCCATCGGCGTAGCGTTGCCGGTAGTCATGGAGAACGATCTGCCACTCGGGGGGCCACTCGTGGGAAAAGGATGGGGAGTGGTTGCCAGCACAGTAGATAGCCGCTTTGTGTTGACAGCGGTAGGTCCCACTGATCCGCCGGAGCTGCATGCCATGTCTTGGGACATGCCGGACATGCAGGGAGCGCCTGATTGGCCCCAAAAAGGGAGCCTGAAGGCTGTGTCCTACGGCAACGTGGGTAATCAACCGATTACGGCAACCCTGACGGGAACAACCTTGGTCACTGGGTTTGTCGATTGCCGCACTTGGGTCAATTCGCAGAGCGAATGCTCTCCGTCACTGCACCTGTTGGCGATGGATCTGACGCTTTTTCCTGTTACCAGTACATTGGGCAAGGACCGTGTCGTTGGCTGGCGTAGTGTGCTCGACGATGCGCCGAACGATGTCGTCGCCTACGGGCTTCCCGGTATCGCCTCCAATAACGATGGAGACATCGCCGTAGTCTACGGGCGGAGCAGTCCAAAGATGTTCATGGAAACTAGATTCAGCACCTGGCTTCACAATGAGGTGGACATTCGGCCTAGCCGGGAGCTCCAGAAGGGAGAAGCACCCATACCTGCACAACTGTCGGACTGCGCGGCAGGGTGCAAGTCAACTCACTCAGATACGGCAGGAGTGTCGCTGGATCCTTTTGACAATAAGTCGATCTGGATTGCGCATTCGTTCGCAGATCCTGGTTCGAATGTGAGAGTGGCAGTTGGAAAAGTCTTTGGAGAACGTCACCCCGACCTATGGGTGTTGAGTGCCAAGCTGAGTACACCGACGACAGGGCTCAAGCCCGGCGATCCGGTGGGCGTTAATGTTGAGCTATATAACGGCGGAGATGGCGCTGCTCCTTCAAGCCGCGCCGAGCTACTACTGATCGCGACCGACGGGAAGAAGAGTTCGCTGGGACACACAAACCCGTCTGACATTCATGCAGGCGACTCAATTGAGACGAATCTTGTGGGGACCATTCCAGCATCGCTAGCCAAAGGCGCTTACAAGGTGGAAGTGCGCGCGAAATTGCAAAAGGGTCTGAGGCAGTACAGCGAGGACAATGACGTCCTGGTGGCCGGGACGGTGCACGTGAAGTAAGCCGAATTCGAAATGCATTTTAAAAAAGGACCTGACTATTCTCAACAAGGAACTTCTCAATCAAAGGAGGACATAACCATAACAACTCGTTTGCAGATTCTAATTGCGGGAACACTCTTTCTCGTTTCGATCAACATCGTCAGCGCCAAGCCTTCGACCTGTGAATTCCTAGCTTCAGGATCCGCCAACTCGGCCTCAGGACCACTGAGATTGGCATGCACCGTTGACGGCGAGAAGCGCGAGGCGCTGGTTTATGCGCCGACGATCGGAATCAAAGGCGAAAAGTTACCGCTGGTGTTTGCGTTTCACGGCCACGGCGGCAACATGCAGGGCGCGTCGCAGTTGATGCGTATCCAGATCCTTTGGCCCGGAGCCATCGTCGTATATCCGCAGGGAGTCGATAGACCAAGCCCGGTCGATCCCAGTGGAAACAAGCCCGGGTGGCAACTTGAAGCGAACCAGGCGCTAGGGAATGTTGGAAACAAAGACCTGCATTTCTTCGACGCCATGCTCGCGGCTATGCACGAGAAATTCACCGTTGACAACCAACGAGTTTACACCACTGGCTTTTCGAATGGCGCCGGCTTCAGTTATTTGCTCTGGGCCGAGCGTGGCCAGCAGTTAGCCGCTGTCGGCGAAGTCGCGGGCCGGCTGTTTAATCCGCCGGAACATCTCACACAACCAAGAGCGGTGATCGCGATTGCCGGTACGATGGATACGACTGATCCCTTCGCCAGGCAAAAAGCCACGATTGATAATGACGATCGCCCGGTTGATGGCGCGACGGGTCAAGGCCAACCGTGCCAGGTGCCGAACGCAGCGACAAACGGAACGGAATGCACTCTTTATGCGTCAACGACGCAAACGCCGGTCAAAACCCTGATTCATCCTGGCGCGCACGTGTATCCACCTTGGGCGCCTGCGGAGATCGTTGCGTTCTTCAAGAACCATAAGCGGCCCTGACCACTCGAATTAGAGTAGGAAAAGTGCAGTCCCCGAAAGGACGGAATTATGAAGCAAAGTTCTTTGATCTTATTTTCAGTGAGCTTGCTGCTTTTGTGTGCTGCTCTCTCTAACGTTATTCGCCCTGTCAGGCAACTGACGCTGTCGTAGAAAATCGAAAAGTAGAGTGGACACTAGCGCAGGAAGAGGCCGCTACGGGCCCCGTCTTTTCCGGCAATCTGAAGCTCGGCCGTCTCATTACGAACGTCGCGTCGCGATTCGACAGTGGTTCATGTCGAAATGCTAACTACCAGTGCATTGACAATGCACGTCCTAATTTCCTAATCTGGCCGCCTGAAATCCCTCCGTCTATCGGCGTTACTTGCTTGCCTGCTGGTTTTTACTCAGCGGAGTTATGCCCAAGAGTCTCCCGCGTTCGAAAAAATTCGTGACGTTTCGCCGGACGGAAAATTCGCGGTGCGAGTTTCTTGCAGCAGCGAACCAGAAGATCCTAATGATATCGATTCCAATCTGATCACAGCTGTCGAGCTCGTTTCCCTTCCATCGAAGAAGGTTCTCGTAAACGTCGGTGAACGCAATGAAGTCAGTGCGCCCACTGTGATTTGGTCACCAGATTCAAAATGGTTCGCGTTTCCTTTCTCCGAAGGGCACCGCGTCACTGACACCAATGTCTATCATCGTTCAGGCGATGATTTCAGCCGACTTGAGACGGAGGAATTGCGAGTCGATGCCAAAGGCGACGTTAGAAACGAATATGTCACGCCAATCCGGTGGATAAAACCAGGCGTCCTGTTGCTTGAGCAATTCGACATCTTTCGCGGCGGGAACGGCGAAGACGCTACATATCAATTCGCTGCGAAATTCGACGAGAAAACCGGCAAATTCCAAATCAGTTCAGAAAAAAGTTCGATCTAAGAAATAACACACTTTGTGAAAAGGATCATAGCCTCCAGCACAATTTTCGTTATCGCTGCATTCCTCCTACTTGCGAATGCGCCTTCTGCTTTCGCCAAGCCGCAAAAGAAAACAGTTGAATCCAGCCAGGAAAACCTGGATCCGCTCGTAAATGCGGCAATGAAAAACATGGAGACTGGAGTGTGGTCAGTGAACGGCACTGTCACGGCTAGGAAACCGATCAAGCTGCAAGGACTTCTTTCCGGCGAAGATTTTGATTTGACGATGGAACCGGGCGTGAACCCTAACACGCCCATGCGCGAAATCGTGATCAAAAATAAAGCGTGGATTTCCTCTGATAGCGAGACGTGGCACGCTACTACACCCGATGATCGATTAATCTACAATTGGACGCACGTGCCAATCATGGCTGATCGCAAGTTACCGCCATTTGAGAAAGTGGGATCTGAGCAACGTAACGGACAGACTTGGCTGCACGTTCGGCTCAAGGTTTCTGGGAAGAAGGTCAATCCGAAAGAACTGCCGCAATATTGGCTCGTCCTCGATTCTCAGGGACAGGCTCAATACATAGGGCACACCGACATGCCCTTGTTTTCGCAAGCGCGGAACGAACTGACGTACTGCTCCTTCGATTACGCACCTGCCAAAGAAAAGATCGCGCCACCGCCACTCGGTGTCCCCGTGGATGACAAGGCGTACGGATTTAACGACATCGAGCAACACAAGTTCGATTGGAAAGGTAGAGTCGTTAGGATCGAGGTGACTCCGAAAATTTTGGAGTCCAAACAAATCGGGCAGGACACGTACCGCGGCTTTTTGAAGGATACCGCGACACCCAATCATTACGGCATAGTCGAATTTCCGCACGACGCGCTGGTCAAGTTGGGATTTCTCAAAAAAACTGTGAAGGGCGCGCACGCGTGGGAAGATCTGGAAAAGATGGATGCCCTGGGTCGCACCGAAGGCGAACCAGTTTCGTTTTACGTCCAGGTGATTCCAATCGGTGAGAAGCCCGCCGCAAGAGCAGTGGCTGTTGGCGCAAGGCTCGTGCGCGATCCCGATGGAAGCGTTGGTTATACCTGGGAGACCGATGAGAAGCAGGCTACGAAATCACCACCTGCTCCTGCGGCGCCGGACGCTTCCGACGGCAATCTCGTGAATCGAGGAATCGAAAAAGCGAAGAACAATGACCTGGATGGTGCAATAGCTGATTTTAATCGCGCTGCCGAACTCAATCCAAAAGATGACGCGCCCTACTATAACCGGGCTCAAGCCAGACGGCTTAAGAATGACACAGCTGGCGCTATCGCCGACTACACCAAAGCAATCGAACTCGGTTCCACAAATCCGGCCGCTTATAACAATCGCGGTAATGCCAGGGCGAAGAATAAAGATCGTGACGGCGCAATTGCTGACTACACGCGCGCCATTGAACTGAAACCTGATTACGCAACAGCCTACTACAATCGCGCGATGATGAAGAAGGAGAAAGGAGATGCGGCTGGAGCTGACACAGATTTCAAACAAGCTCAAAAACTGAATCCGGACTTAGTAAGCGAAGGCTCGGCGCCCGCTTCCAGCAGCACAGCGAATGAGCGAGCGACAGGAACAACAGTGAGTCTTCTCGATGGCAAGCTGAAGCTCGACATCGCCTCGGAATTTTCGCGCGATGCTGACGACCCGAAGAGTCCAAAGACGGTTGCCAAGTTTTCAGGACCCGATAGCGCATGGGGAGAAGTTTTGCGCGGAACACACGGACTAACGCCCGATAAACTGGATGGTTATCTCAAGATGCGTGTGGCCGAATACAGCAAAGGCTTCAACTGGCTGCCGAAAGATTCGCAGCTTCGATGGCTCAAGAAAGACATCGTTACTATAGACGGCCGGAAGTGGGCGGACTGGCGCTACGTTCCAATGCTAAAAGGAATGAAAGATTATTCGCACAGCCCTGTCTACACCCGCTTCCTAACCACTTCCTACAAAGGTCAGCTGTTAGAGATCACCTTCACTTCAAACCTGAACACCGCGCCCGAGTTAAAGCAGAAGATAGATCACATCATGGGCTCGGTGCACCTCGAAGAATAAGAGACACGAACTTCAGCAGAGTACACTAACCTTTCAGAACGTGATGAAACACAAGGCAGTTATTTTCGCATTGGTAACGGCGGTTGCGTCATCGGCGCTGGGCGCCGCAGACGCGCCAGAGGAGGTGATTCGCGCGCTTTACAACGCTCACCGACCATGGGAGCACAAAGAGCTCAACCTTGGTAATCGAGCTGTGCTATCGAAATATTTTAGTCCTGAACTAACCAAGTTATTCCTGAAGAATGCGCAACTGGAGCGGGACTGTCCCAAGGGCGACCTTTGCGGACTCGAATTTGACCCAATCCTTGGATCTCAGGACTTCGACGACCACCTCG
>Ga0207697_10000675_pt1 | contig 19408 bp, 14 predicted proteins | sample KBSSwiS5withPhiX_FD_184293 | JGI IMG/M metagenome (GOLD analysis project Ga0207697, IMG submission 184293) | Switchgrass rhizosphere microbial communities from Kellogg Biological Station, Michigan, USA, with PhiX - S5 (SPAdes) (version 2) | ecosystem: Host-associated > Plants > Roots >... | reverse complement strand
CGACTACATTTCCGCGTACGGCGAAGGTTGGGCGCTTTATTGTGAAAAGCTGGGCCAGGAAATGGGGATGTACGAAACGCCATACGAGCGCTTCGGCATGCTTGGCTATCAAATCTGGCGCGCAACACGACTGGTGGTCGACACCGGCGTTCATTCCAAGGGCTGGACACGCGAACAGGCGCTCAATTACATGCATGATTACACCGCGCTACCCGAGCATGAGATCGAAACCGAGGTGGACCGTTACATCGCCTGGCCCGGGCAAGCCCTCTCGTATTATATGGGCGAGCTCGCGATCGTGCGTGCCCGCGAAAAGGCGGAGAAAACGCTCGGCGCAAAATTCAACGTCCGCGCGTTCCACGACGCCGTGCTCGAGCTAGGCTCGGTACCGCTGCCTGTTGTCACGTGGCGGATCGACCGTTTCATCGCCGAAGGCGGCAAAGGCCCTTATCCGGATATGGAGTGAGTAGCTCTTCGTTCCGGGGAGCGCGCGCGTCTCGCGTGCTGGTTTCGGCGTCTCGCCGAAACGAACTTTCGCATACCTATGGTGAACGCCTTTTGCTTCCCGGGCAGCCGAAATCAATTATCGGGGGAAGAAAAATTGAATCAAAAAGCCGGGAACGCAGGAATCGGGGAATCGAGGAAAGGGATTTCCAAGATGGAAGGTAAAGCTGCGAGGGTAGCGACTGAGTTTCAAAGGGACTTCCGAGATAGAAGGCAAAATCGCGAGGGTAGCGAGGAGCGAAGTGGGAACCGGGCGAGTTTCAAAGGGATTTCCGTGACGAAAAATTAAGGGCGTCTACGTCGATCGCTCTTGCTCAAGGCGTCGCCTGAATAGATTCGAGTTCGCGAACGTACTCTGCGGGCAGGTTCCAGTGCCTCGCACCTTCGACGATTAGCTCTTTGTATTCGTAACTGGGCAAAGGCGGATCGAGCTGCGGATGGCCACGATAGAGCGCGACGAGGATCGCTTGTTTCACATCACCGTCCGGCCACACGTAATGATTTTCGCGAGTGTACTCGTTCTCGCCGTCAGGTTGTCCCGGTCCAAAGCTTTCGTCCTTGTCGAGATCTCTCAATTCATTTTCCGGGAGTTCATAAACCACTCCCCAGACCTCTTTCCCTTCATCATACAAGACGTCCGCGACGCCACATCCGCGCTTGAAAGACTTAAGCGTAAACGCGAGACGGTGTGAGGGTAGTTTTGCCCGGCAAACGAACTTTGCTAAGGGGCAACGTTGGTTCATCTGCGCCGAGTGCATATTTGAGCCGTAGGCGAAGTACAACATCCGCGTTCTCCGGTTAATGTGGCACCACTGCATAGCGAAGCGAACGCAGACTCCAAAATAGAAAATCAACCGGGAACCCAGGAATCCAGGAACGGGATGTAGCGGCAGCCGTGTCGGCGCTGATAACGTTGTTCGTTATTTTGGCGACGAGAGGCGCGGAATGCGAAATAGCTTGTAGGGCAAGGCGCGTCGCCTGCCATCAATTCGGCAAGCGGAGCGCTTGCCCTACAATTTTTCAACGTGTTTCACTCGACAATCCGACGCGATACGTAGTTATCGGTTAATGATATGCAACGCCCGCTTCTCGACGTTGAGAGCGGCTTCTCTGACGGCTTCGCTTAAGGTTGGGTGAGAATGAGTGGTGCGACCGATGTCTTCGGAGCTGCCACCAAATTCGATCACTGAAACGGCTTCCGCGATTAACTCTGAAGCCGTGTGATGCAAAATGTGCGCGCCGAGAACGCGATCGGTTTTGGCGTCAGCGACAAATTTAACCATTCCTTCCATATCATCCCCGGTAAGCGCCCGGCTGTTGGCGCGAAATGGAAATTTGCCGATTTTCACATCAATTCCCTGCTCTTTTGCCTGGTCTTCGGTAAGACCAACGCCGGCGAGCTCGGGATTCGTGTAAATGATGCCTGCGATTGCCTGGTAATTTACGTGCCCTGCCTTGCCCGCAATGATTTCGATCGCAGCCATGCCTTCGTCTTCGGCTTTGTGGGCCAGCATCGGCCCAGTGATCACGTCGCCGATGGCATAAATACCTTCGACATTCGTGCGGTAATGCTCGTCTACTTTGATGCGCTTCTTTTCATCGAGCGCGACGCCGACCTTTTCCGCGCCCAAACCATCTGAGAATGGCCGACGACCGACTGAAATGAGGACTTTATCTCCGTCGAATTTCAGTTCCTGGCCATCTTTCGTTGCGGTGACAGTCGCCCCGCCGTCATTCACATTTACGGCGCTGACTTTCGCTTCGAGGTGGAAAGTCATGCCCTGTTGTGTCAGCAGACGTTGAAGCAGGTTCGATAGCTCGAGATCGAACCCGAGTGCGATGCGCGGTAGAAATTCCAGCATTGTCACTTCCGAACCGAGCCGATTCCAGACGGAACCCAGTTCGAGGCCAATTGCGCCAGCACCGATCACCACCAGCTTCTTTGGCGGTTCGGCGAACTCCAGCGCTTCGGTGCTGCTGACGATTGTTTTGCCGTCAAATTTCGCAAACGGCAGTTCCGCCGGCGCGCTGCCGGTCGCAATGACGATATTCTTCGTCTCGATCTCCTGTGTCTGGCCGCTGGACGATTTGATCGAAACTTTCCCTGGCGCGCTGATTGTGCCGAAGCCTTCGATCACCGTCACCTTGTTCGTCTTCATCAGCGATCGCACGCCGCTGTTGAACGTTTTTACGACCTTGTTCTTGCGCTCCTGCATTTTTGCGAGGTCGACACGCGCGTTTTCGATCACGATCCCGTGCTTCGCCGCCTCTTTTTTCACGAACATGAAATGATCGCTCGACGTGAGAAGCGCTTTGCTCGGGATGCAGCCCACGTTCAAGCAGGTGCCCCCTAATTCCTTGTCTTTCTCCACAAGGGCGGTCTTCAACCCAAGCTGCCCGGAGCGAATGGCAGCAACATAACCGCCCGGTCCAGAGCCGATGATAACAACATCAAATTTTTCCATAACTCGTTTCTGTCATTCAGCATTCGCGAAAAAAATCGCGTACGCAACTGCCGTCAGCGCTTCTAATTAACACCGTGGCTTTAGCCCGGTGCTGCGCGAGTCAGGAGCGACTGAGCTGTTTCAACAGCTTTCCCATCTTGGCCACCGAACGAAAGCCGTTGAAACGGCTCGTTCATTCCGCGGTCAGGAGCACCTGGCTAAAGCCAGGTGTTAATCAAAGGCCAACGGCGACAGGAGTGCGGTTCAAAAATCCAGTGGAAGCTTTTTCGGATCTTCGATGCACTCCTTCACTTTTATCAGGAAGGTAACTGCTTCTTTGCCGTCGATGGCGCGGTGATCGTAGCTGAGCGCGAGATACATCATCGGCCGGACCTCCACTTTCCCGTCCACGGCCATGGGGCGCGGCATGATTTTGTGCATCCCGAGAATGCCGCTCTGCGGCGGATTCAAAATGGGCGTGGCGAAGAGTGACCCGTAAACACCGCCGTTTGTGATCGTGAATGTGCCGCCTTGGAGATCTTCGAGCTTCAATTTCCCGTCACGTGCCTTTCCGGCGTAATCGGCAATGTCGCGCTCCAAATCGGCAAAACTTTTCTTGTCCGCGTCGCGCACCACTGGGACCACAAGTCCGCGCTCGGTCCCGACCGCTACGCCTATGTCGTAGAAGTTGTTCTGGATAAAATCATCTCCCTCGATCCGGCCATTCACTACAGGCACAGCTTTGAGCGCTTCCACAGCCGCTTTCACAAAGAACGACATCAGCCCGAGTTTGATACCGTACTTTTTTGTGAACCCATCTTGTTTGCTTTTGCGTAATTCCTGCACCGCGCTCATGTCGCATTCGTTGAATGTGGTGAGGATCGCCGCGGTGTGCTGTGCCATCACCAGTTGCTGCGCGATTTTTCGACGCAGCGGAGACATCTTTTTGCGAACGAAGCGGGCGTCATGGGATGGCTGAACTTCTCGTGGTTCAATCTTTTCCTCCGCCTCAACCACTTCCACCTCGGATGGTTCGGCCTTACCGCGGTCTTCCACCGCCTTCAGCACATCAGCTTTCGTTAGGCGGCCGCCTTGCCCCGTCCCCGTGATTTTTTGCAGGTCGAGCTTTTCTTCTTCCACAATCCGACGAACTCCGGGCGATAGAGTTGTAGCCCGAGCTTTTGATTCGGGTCTGCCGCCGTCGGCGCCCGCGGCTATAGCTGCCTTTTCCTTTGGCTCGATTTCTTTCTTCTTTGCTTCAGGCTGCGCTGTTTTGGGTTGTTCTTCCTTCTGTTTCGCACCCGGTTTCGAGTCATCGATGGTGGCGACGACTTCGCCAATTTTCACTTCCTGGCCTTCGGGCACTTTCGTTTCGAGCACGCCGGATTTCTCCGCCACGATATCCGTCGAGACCTTATCCGTCTCGAGTGCAAAAAGCGGTTCGCCTTCGTTCACGAACTCTCCTGACTTCTTGTGCCACGCCGAGACGACTCCACTCGTCACCGACTCTCCAACCGACGGGACTTTTACTTCAGTGATCATTGGAAAATTTATCCCGCCTGGGCGGGACTGATCGAGCGTCGCGGTCGATGTGCATTTCGTCAACAGCAAGCCTGATTGGCTGAGGTCACGAACTGGCGCTGGAATAATGTCCCAGGGCAAATTTCCAAAACACACGCGAAAGCCAGAACACAATGCTCGACGCGATGACTAGATGCAGCATCAAAGGAAACGGTTGACCGAGTGATTTGATGAGTAGACGCGCAGGGATGTTGGCAATGATCACCACCGGAATCACCCAGCCAAAAATCAGCCTGAAAAGCCACGGGAAAATGACATCCGGATAACGCGCGATATTGAGAAAGTTGAAATAGCCATACACCAGTCCCTGCGCGCGAATGATCCAAAAGCTCACCGCGGCCAGGCCGAGCATGATGGAGTAATGCACGGCGATTCCGAAACAAAGCGCCACCAGATAGAGCAAAATGGAGACAGGGTTTGGCACCACACCAAGCTTGGACAACGAGAAGCACACCACCGCAGCTCCGAGCAGGGCGTTGACAATGCTGTCGAGCCCGAATTGTTTCGTGGAAACCGCGAATTGGCTGTCGATTGGTAACACCAGAACGGAATCCAGTTTTCCCATCCGCACGAGCTCGGGGATATTTGCGAGGTTCACGAAAAAGAACGCCTGGAAGAGCTGCGCAATAATCTGGTGAGTGCCTACGAGCAGCACCACTTCCCACTTTGTCCAGTCACCGATACGATCGACATTCCCAAAAATGATGCTGAAAAAAACGATCTGGCCGCAAAACCACAGAACCTCCACCACCATCCACAACAGGAAGTTCGCCTTGAAGCTCATGTCTCGAATGAGCGAGTTGCGCAGCAAAATGGAATAGATTTCGATGTAACGGCGCATCACCTTTGGCTGTCATTAATGTGTAGGAGTCCGTCCATAGGTCGGCTTGTCATGTTGAGCGAAGCGAAACACCCAGCTACTTCAAATGGTTCAAGCTTTTCCCGTTAAATACAAAGTGCCAATCGTTGCTGGTCGCTCGGCACTGATTAATTGGGAAGTAGCTGGGTTTTTCGCTTCGCTCAGAATGATATTACGAGATGGGTTACCCAAGCCGTCAACCGCAGATTAAATGAAACGTTTTTTGCCCTGGCTCATCGTAATCGGCGCACTGTTGCTGATTGCGTTTGTTGTTCGGCACCTGCGAACCGGCGGTGGTGCAACTTACCAGACCGCAACCGTCACAAAGGGCCCGATTACGCAGGCAGTGACCGCCACGGGCACGCTAAATCCCGTGGTCAATGTGCAGGTGGGCAGCCAGGTCTCCGGGAACATCTCGAAGTTGTTCGTGGATTTTAATTCGGAGGTCAAAGCCGGCCAGGTGGTGGCGCAAATCGATCCGGTGGTTTTCCAAGCCACGGTCACTCAAGCCGAAGGCGACCTCGCCAGTGCGCAGTCTGCGCTTGAACTTGCCAGGATCAACGCGAAGCGCACTCAGGACCTGTTTACCAGAAAAACTTCGTCGCAGGCCGACCTCGATCAGGCGGTGGCGAGTCTTCATCAAGCCGAGGCCAATACGAAAATCAAACAAGGCGCGTTGGACAAGGCGAAGGCCGATCTTGACCATTGCACGATCACTTCCCCGATCGACGGCGTGGTGATCTCGCGCAGCGTCGATGTAGGCCAGACCGTTGCTGCCAGTCTGCAGGCGCCGGTGATTTTTCAAATCGCAAATGATCTTACGAAGATGCAAATCGATTCGAATGTGGCTGAAGCGGATGTCGGTGTGGTACAAGTCGGACAGGACGTCGATTTCACTGTGGACGCTTTCCCAACGCAGACGTTCCACGGCAAAGTTGTGCAGGTGCGGAATGCGCCGATCACGGTGCAGAATGTCGTCACCTACGACACAGTGATCGGAGTGAGCAATCCGGATTTGAAATTGAAACCAGGAATGACCGCCAACGTTTCAATCATCGCCGCTCGTAAAGACAACGTGCTTCAAATCAAAAACGCCGCGCTGCGGTATCGGCCCGCTGATGCAGGAGCGGCCGAAATGGGATCACGATCGCCATCGTCGCGCGGTGGACGTGGCGCGCCCGGACGCGAGCGAACGAGCAGTGAGCGCACGGTTTATGTTTTGTCGTTTGGACAACCGAAGCCGGTCCAAATCAAAACCGGAATCAGCGACGGAGTTGTGACCGAAGTGGTTGAAGGATTGAAGGAGAGCGACACCGTCGTGACCGCCGAGATGACGACGAAAGCCCAGCCCGCATCCACACCAGCAAATCCATTCTCCGGCGCCCCGCGAAGGTTTCCATAGCTTTCATGCAATTCTTGCAAAGACGCGCCTGCCACCAATGCATCCCATTAACACCGCGCTTCAGCGCGGTGATCGCAAATAGCGTCAGATCCCAACCGCTTCAGCGGTTTTCATACCGCACCGAAAAACCGCTGAAGCGGTTTTGTACTTGTATGGTCGTGCTCAATCACCTCGCTGAAGCGAGGTGTTAATAAAATCGGAGATGAATAACGGCGCGCTCGTTAAGCTCATTGAGGTGCATAAGGTGTATCGCACCGGCGAATTGGAAGTGCCGGCTGTGCGCGGCGTGTCGCTGGAGATCAAACGAGGCGAATTCGTCGCGCTTATGGGCGCCAGCGGCTCAGGCAAATCGACGCTAATGAATATTCTCGGTTGTCTCGACCGCCCGAGTTCCGGTCGGTATTTCCTGGATAATGCAGACGTTTCCGGGCTCGACCGCGATCAGCTTGCAGAGATTCGCAACCGCAAGCTGGGTTTCGTGTTTCAAAGTTTCAATCTGCTGGCTCGCACGTCCGCGCGCGAAAACGCTGAGCTACCGCTCGTTTACAGCGCACATCACCTCTCACATGCGCAACTCCGTGAAAAGGCGGATCGCGTGCTTGCATCAGTCGGGCTTGCAGGTCGTGAGGACCATTTCCCGAGTCAGCTTTCCGGCGGACAGCAACAGCGCGTCGCGATTGCGCGGGCGTTGATCAATGACCCGGAAGTGCTGCTGGCGGATGAACCGACCGGCAATCTCGACAGCCGGACCAGCATCGAAATCATGGCGATTTTTCAGCAACTCAACGAGCGCGGCATCACGATCATCATGGTAACGCACGAGACCGACATCGCCGGTTATGCCCAACGTAACGTTATCATGCGCGATGGGCTGATTTTGGAAGATCGCCTCGTTTCCCAACGCACGAACGCAGCAACACAGCTCCAACAGACGCCCGCTTCAACTGTTTAACGCTTCAACGTTTCAACGAATCCCATGCGCATCGCTCCCACATTTAACGTCGCCTATCGCGCGTTGCGCCGAAACAAAATGCGTTCCGTCCTTACTGCGCTCGGTATCATCATTGGCGTCGGAGCGGTCATCGCGATGGTGGGGATTGGTAACGGCGCCAAGGCACAGGTCGAATCACAGATCGCAAGTCTCGGCGAAAATGTGATCCTGATCTTTTCCGGCAGCACAACGTCGAGCGGGATCCGCACAGGCTGGGGCGGAGCGGGCACATTGAAGATTGAAGATGCCGAAGCAACCCGTCGGGAAGTACCAGACGTAATCAGCGTTAGCGAAGAAGTTGTTTCCACGACTCAGGTGGCCGCTGGAAATCAAAACTGGTTCACCCGTATTTACGGGGAATCAGCGGATTACTTCGATATTCGTCAATGGCCGCTGGCCGACGGCGCACCGTTCACGGCGCAGGATGTCCGCAGCGCAAACAAAGTTTGTGTGATTGGCCGCACGACTGCGACGCAAATTTACGGCAACGAAAATCCGATCGGCCAGATCTTGCGGATTAAGAACGTGCCGTTCACGATTCTTGGCGTGCTCACGCCAAAAGGCCTCAGCCCGCAGGGCGTGGACCAGGACGACATTGTTGTGATGCCGTACACGAGTGCGATGAAACGTGTGATCGGTGGCACGACGTTGCGCAATATCAACGTGCAGATTGGCGATGCCCGCCAGGTCGAAGCAGCGCAGCAACAAATCATCTCGTTGCTTCGCCAACGACATAATATTCGCCCCGGACGCGACGACGATTTCACCGTGCGCACGCAACAGGAAATCGCTGAAGCTGCCACCGCCACTTCGCGGGTGATGACGGTACTGCTCGGCGCAATCGCAGGCGTCTCACTCCTCGTGGGCGGCATCGGCATCATGAACATTATGCTGGTGAGCGTAACCGAACGGACGCGCGAAATAGGTGTGCGCATGGCCGTAGGCGCCCGCGGAAACGACATCCTCACGCAATTTCTAATCGAAGCGGTAACGCTGAGTTCGGTCGGCGGCGTGATCGGCATTATCTGCGGTATCGCCGCGTCGAGAATCCTGTCGATTTACGCCAACTGGCCCACGCTCATCTCCATCAGCTCAATCGCAATCGCATTTCTATTCAGCGCAGCCGTCGGCGTCTTCTTCGGCTTTTATCCCGCGCGCAAAGCCGCCGCGCTCGATCCCATCGAAGCCCTCCGCTACGAATGAAATGAATGATGAAGCTCGATTGTCGAATGACGAACTAATGTCGAAGCCCGAATGACAGATTCGGCGTGATACCCATTTCGGGTTTCGTCATTCGGATTTTATTTCGTCATTCGTCATGGGGATTTCGTCATTCATCCGAATTCGTGTTTATTCGTGTAGATTAGTGGTTAGAAATCTGTTCACTTCTCACCTTTTTTCGCTTCGGCCGGTTCCAGTGTCTCCGCTACCGCATTGACCTCAACCGGCGCTTCGCCATTCACGCGCACGGTTCCCACAATACGTGCCTGATCGCGGCTTTGTTCAGCTCGCTCTCTGTCGTTAGACGTCGCCATCGCTGGCTGTTGCGCCGGCGACCCTTTGTAATTGCCCTCGAACACGAGCGTCTTTTTCAGGCTGAAGTTGTATCCAGTCGCGCGGAAGTACGATTCAGCGGTGGCTGATTCGCTTTGACCGACAACCTGAGGCGCGTTTTTTGGCGCCCGCTTAGCAGCGTAGCGCTGCGAGGACATGCGTGAGTCGAGCTCCGCATTCTTCGCCAGCTGCTCGATTTTACCTGTGTACGTCGAGCCATCTGCATCGAGCACGCGAATCTCATTTCCCTCTTGCTGAACTTGAAACGTGTTCAAGATATTCGTGGCTCGGCTCACCTGTTGCGCATTGTTCCGAAAAGATTGAACTGCCGATGGTTGGTAAAATTGCTGCTTCGTCCCGACGCTGCCGACTGATGCCGGTTGCGACACCGGCGGCGCGGCTGCTGCCATTCTGTCTGACTTGGCTTTCGAATCCGCGCCGGCTGGAGGCGCAGCCGCGGGTGCCGCCTGGATTTTCGCGCTGGCAATCTCCTTATCGAATCCTTTCGTTCCCCGATTTGGGAGCTCGGTCGTACCGCGCCCTTGTTGAACACCAGTTGACGAGGCCAAAGCTTCTGCTTCAGCGGCCGCAGTTCCTGCGGGTTCGATCTTGATTTGCCTGTTGTCCGCGAGATTTACTGTTGGTTTGCTCGCGCTCACCGGCGGAGCTTTCGCGAGAGTGTTCTCCCCAGGCACCGCGGGGTTTAATTCATGGGCTGCTCCAGCAGCAGCGCGGTCACGAAGCGCAAGGTTACCTGATTCTGCAACGGGGTGTGATTGGTTCCACCAAATCGCCGGCACCAGCACTAGCAACGTTGCCAGTGCCGCCGCCACTGTCACTCGTGGCCAGAACATCGTTATCCATGAGGGCCGCGACTCGGCGTTATCTTCTTCCGCCGCTCCTACTCGCCCGATCTCCTCGTGCAGTCGCGCACGCATCGGATTCGGCATCTTGGGGTCGTCACCAAATTCCGCGCGACGCGCTTTTGCCAGCGCCTCAAGCATTTGTTCAATGGGTTTCTTAGGTTCCGATCCCATGCTTCTATAGATTAGACGGCAAACGATTCTCCGGAGGCAAAATTTCCTTCGCGATAGTGAGCAGGCGATCCAGGCATTTGCTTAATCTGGAACTCACCGTTTTCGGATTAAGACGCAGTTCTCCCGCAATTTCATCATAACTCAACTCGCCAAAGTACCGCAGTTCGATGATTTCCCGGCATGGCTCACCAAGCCGATCGAGGCTTTCCCTCATGAGGCGTGAAGTCTCGGCAATCTGCAATAACGCGTCGGGACTGGGATTTCCAGATGGCGGATCAACCGGAGGGTCGTCATCAGTTCGGCCCGCATCGATTGAGACGTGGACCGCGTTTCCACCTCGTTTCGCGGCTCGCGTTTTTTCCCGGTAATCTATGGCCTTGTTCGCCGCGATCCGCAGCAACCACGTTTGAAATGAGCTTCGACCCTGAAATGAAGATAGATTTCTGACAACCGACAAGAACGTCTCCTGGCAGATCTCTTCCGTGTCTTCGTGGCTGAAATCACCGGAGAGCTGAAACACAAACCGGGCGACCGTGGCGTAGTATTTATCGAACAGAGAATCCCAAGCCGCCGTATTCCCCGCGCGGCAGTCGGCAATGATTTGGGCTTCCGACGCCAACGCCGAAACGTCTGCCGCCGTTAACGGTTCGGCAGTGCTGGAAAGCTCCTGATCAATCACAACACCTCGGGGACGGAGCATCTTACCGACGTCTGACTGTTGCGCCCAGTCTTCTGATCAAAAATAAAGCTTTCGATACCACGGGAGCATTTTTCCGGAATTCCCGACTAATGCTCCATGAACAAAAATTTGGTGCTGGCGATCGGGCTCTTCCTCCTCGGAGGCATCTCTCAATCCCGCGGAGATGGTTTCATTATTGTCGAGCGTCCGATTTACGTTCCTCCGACCCATTTCCCGTTCGCCCCGCTCGAAGTCACGAGTCACCAGGTCAACGTCAAGATTGATGGCCAGGTCGCCATCACATCGATCGACCAGGAGTTCTACAATCCCAACGACCAAAGGCTCGAAGGTTTTTACATGTTCCCTGTCCCGAAAGGGGCGCACATCGACAAATTCAGCATGGAAATCGGCGGCAAGACCGTCGATGCCGAATTGCTTCCGGCTGATAAGGCGCGAGGCATTTACGAGGACATCGTTCGAAAAATGCGGGATCCAGCCCTGCTCGAGTACGCCGGCCGCGACCTCTTCAAGGTTCGCGTTTTTCCCATCGAACCGCACAGCCGCAAGCCAATTAAGATCTCCTATACCGAACTGCTTCACTCCGACGCCGGGACTGTCACATATCTCTATCCGCTCAGCACTGAGAAATTCTCCGCTCGGCCGATCAAGAACCTGAGCGTGAAAATTGAGCTCAAGAGTGCGGAGCCGCTCGCCTCAATTTATTCGCCCAGCCATAAAGTTGAGATCAAGCGCGATGGCGCGAACCGCGCCGTCATTGGGTATGAGAGCAAAGACGAAAAGCCGGACACAGATTTTCAGCTCGTTTACAGCTCGGACACACGTGACGTCGGCCTTAAGTTAATCACTTACAAACCAGATGGTGATGACGGCTATTTTCTGCTTCTGGCGGCGCCGACGATTGGCAACGACACAAAGCCCGCAGCCAAAGACGTCGTCTTTGTAGCGGACACATCCGGTTCAATGGCTGGCGCCAAGCTGCAGCAGGCGCAAAAAGCGCTGCGGTTCTGCGTGGAAAATCTCAACGCCGACGATCGATTCGAGATCGTCCGTTTTTCCACAGAAGCTGAGCCGCTTTTTCGCGAGTTAGTACCAGCCGACTCCGATCATCGCAAACGCGCGAACGGTTTCATCGACGAATTCAAACCAATCGGCGGCACGGCTATTGCCGATGCGCTGCAAAGTGCTCTCAAGGTCCGACCGGATAAAACCGACCGCCCATTTGTTGTGATTTTCCTGACCGACGGTCTGCCCACGGTGGGATCACGCAATCCCGATGAAATCGTTGCAAACGTCAAAAAGGCGAGCGGCGCTCGGATCTTTTCCTTCGGGATCGGCTCGGACGTAAACACACAATTGCTCGATCAGATCGCCGAGGGTACGCGCGCTTTCAGCCAATATGTACTCGCGAATGAAGATCTCGAGCTCAAGGTCTCAAACTTCTACACACGAATCAAAGAACCCGCCCTAACGAATCTGAAGCTGGATCTCGGCGGTAGTGTTCGCACATCAAAAATGTATCCCACGGATCTGCCGGATCTGTTCAAAGGGGATCAATTGGTCGTAGCGGGTCGGTACACCGGCGCCGGCGATGTCGAGGCAAAACTGAGCGGCAACGCCGGCGGCCGCGAACAGACGTTCACTTACAAACTGCATTTCGATGATCGCAAGACGACTGACGATTACGTGCCACGGCTTTGGGCGACGCGCCGGGTCGGGTTTCTCCTCGATGAAATCCGCATCCACGGTGAAACAACTGAGCTTCGCGACGAAACAACCGAGCTGGCCCGGAAATACGGGATCGTTACGCCTTACACCGCTTACCTGATTGTAGAGGACGAAGATCGCCGGCGCGTACCGATGGCGGATCGATCGATGCAGAGCATGAGCGCCGATTCGGCGACACGTGCCGAAGTCGCCAAAGCCTGGGGCGGATTCAAGGATAAGAAAGAGGGCGACGACGGCGTAGCCAACGCGCGCAGCCAGAATGCGTTCAAGTTTGCGCAGCAGGCACCTGCATCGATCGCGTCCGGCGCTTCCGAATCATTGCGGGGATTTGCTGCGGCGGCTCCTGCTGGCACGCCGGCGGCGGCGCGCCTCGGTCAGTATGCGCAACAGTCCAGGTTCGTGAGCGGGCGCGCATTTTTCCAAAACGGAAATCAATGGATCGATTCAAACGCGCAGAACACCGCCAAACGCCAGCGCGTCCAATTTAACTCCGAAGAATACTTCAACCTGCTGACAAAACATCCCGAAGCCGGCCCATGGCTGGCGTTGGGTCAAAACGTCGTGCTCAAGCTCGACGACACCGTTTATGAAATCGCTGAATAACAATACAATGAAAACACTAACTACTCGTGGCATCGGCATCCTGCCGATAATCCTATCTGTCTCTGCAATGCTCGGCCTGTGGCAGCCGTTGTTCGCCACGACTGCGCCAACACGTCAATCCAAACCGCGCATAGAGGTCTGTTTTGTTCTCGATACCACTGGTTCAATGGGCGGCTTGATCGAAGGCGCGAAACAAAAGATCTGGTCGATCGCCAATGAAATGATCAGTGCGCAACCAACCCCGGAGTTAAAGCTCGGGCTGATTGGTTATCGCGATCGCGGCGATGATTACGTCCTGAAATCATTTGGTCTCACCGACGACATCGATGCCATCTATGGACATCTGCGCGAGTTTCAGGCCGGCGGTGGTGGCGATGCACCGGAAAGTGTAAACGAGGCGCTTGCCGAAGCCATTCACAAGATGCCGTGGAGCAGCGACAAGAAAGTCCTGAAGATCATCTTTCTCGTCGGCGACGCGCCGCCGCACATGGATTATCCAAATGGACCGAAGTATCCGGATCTCTGTCGGGAGGCAGCAAAGAAAGACCTCATCATCAATACCATTCAGTGTGGTGAGATGGCTGAGACCAAGCCGATTTGGCAGGAGATCGCGAAACTGTCAGAGGGCAGTTATGTAGGCATTTCGCAATCGGGCAACGTCGCTGTGATTTCAACGCCGATGGATAAGGAGCTAAGCCGGCTTAACGAACGCATCGGAGCCACTCTGATTCCGTACGGGGACAGTACGCTGCAGGCCGAAGTTCACGCGAAATACGCAGCGGCGAAGAGTGCACCAGTAGCCGCGATGGCCGATCGGCTCACCTACAACAGCAAGACTGGCAGAGCGATGCAGGGTCGCGGTGAGTTACTCGACGCGCTTAACGAAAACAAGCTTAAGGTCGATGAGATCGACCAAAAACAACTTCCGGCAGAGCTCCAGAAATTGGATCGCAGAGAACTGCAAGAGCACATCGCAAAGGCTCGTGACGAACGCGCTGACCTCCAAAAGCAGATCGTCGAAGTGTCAAAGAAACGCGAAGCCTACATTCAATCGGAAAACAAACGCCTCGCAGCCGAAGGCAAAGGCGACGCCTTCGATCAAAAGGTGACTGAAACGCTTCACGCCCAAGCCGCGAAAAAGGGAATCAGTTACTGATGCCGTCCCTCTTCTTCTGTCGCGGCGGTCTGCTTGTCACGCCGTAGCTGTGCGAAGGCGGATGACCGCCGAACCTGTAGCCACGCCGCTGTGCGGCGTCCTTCCACGCGAATTTCGAACGGGGCCTTAGACCCGTGGCTACAACCCCGCGAGCGAGGATGGTGAAAAATCAAATTCGTGTTTATTCGTGTCCATTCGTGGTTAGAAATCACTTATGGCTGAGCACACTGGTTTCCAAAAATTGGTCGCGGAAGCGAAGAAGCGTATAACCGAAATTTCGCCGCAAGATGCCGCTGCGAAATTAAACAGCGGCGAAGCGGTCGTAGTCGATGTGCGGGACAAAGACGAATGGGATGAAGCACACATTCCCGGGGCGACTCACATGAGTCGCGGCACGATCGAGCTCGACATCGAAGAAAAAGTTCCCGATCCAAATGCAATGATCATTTGTCATTGCGGCGGCGGCGGCCGTTCCGCACTTGCCGCCGAGGCTCTGCAAAAAATGGGCTACAAAAACGTCCATTCCATGGCCGGAGGCCTCAGAGCATGGAAAGCGGCCGGTCTACCGACGACGAAATAGTTTGGGGAGCGCGGGCGCCTCGCCCGCAGTGTTGCGCGCCTCGCGCAACACACATGCTCGAAGAGTATCGTCGAGGAGACACTTGCATCCGCGGCGTGACGTGACGACAAGTTACGCCTTATGTCTCTGCGTCCTTGTTTCTTTGCTTGCGCGCTGCTCAACGCTGCGCAAATCACCGCCGTGTTCGCCAGCGATCTAAAGGACAATCCGTTCGAAGCCGAAAGCGTCCTGCCATATCAATATCCAGCCTTCGATAAGATTAAGGACGAGCATTTCATCCCCGCCATAGAAGCCGGAATGCGCGACCAACTGGCGGAAGTCGAGCCGATCGCGAACAATTCTGAGAAACCGACGTTCGACAATACGATCGTCGCGCTTGAGCGCACCGGACGATTGCTCGATCGCGCCTATCGCACGTTTTCAAACCTTAACGCCTGCGATACAAATCCGACCCGGCAGAAGATCGATAAAGAAATCGCGCCGAAACTTGCCGCGCATCGTGACGAGATTTTTTTGAATCCGAAGTTGTTCGCGCGAGTCAAGGCGCTTTACGACAAGCGCAATGAACTCGGTCTCGATGCGCAAGCGGCCTATTTGCTCGAACGTTACTACAAAGACTTCGTCCGCGCGGGAGCCAATCTATCTGATGTCGACAAAGAAAAGCTGAAGAAGATCAATGCCGAGCTCGCCATGCTGCAGACGCAGTTCGAGCAAAACGTGCTGAAAGAGCGGAACGCGTCGTCTGTGGTCGTCGATAAGAAAGAAGACCTCGCCGGCCTAACGGACGATCAGATGAAGAGCGTGATCAATGCTGCGAAAGCGGAACACAAGGAAGGCAAGTTCGTCATCCAACTTCAAAACACCACCGGCCAGCCGTTGCTCGGGTCATTGCAGAATCGACCATTGCGTGAGCGGATCATGCAGGCATCGCTCGCGCGCAACAGCAAAGGTGGCGAATTCGATACGCGCAATATCGTCCTGCGGACGGTCCAGCTGCGTGCGGAGAAAGCGAAGTTGTTGGGCTACGATAACTGGGCGGCGTACCAACTCGAGGACCAAACAGCGCACAATGTTCCGACCGTAAACAAACTGCTGGCAGATCTCGCGCCTCCGGCTATCGCGAACGCCAAAGCTGAAGCAGCCGAGCAGCAGAAAATTGTCGATCAGGAGAAAGGCGGATTCCAGATCGCAGCAGGGGATTGGGATTTATATTCGGAGAAAGTGCGCAAGGCGAAATACAACTTCGATGAATCGGAGGTGCGCCCGTATTACGAACTGAATCATGTCATCGTCGACGGCGTATTTTTCGCCGCGAACAAGGAATACGGGCTCACGTTCAAGGAGCGGCACGATTTGCCGGTGTATCAGCCGGACGTGCGCGTCTGGGAAGTGTTCGATCACGATGGGAAACCGCTCGCGATTTTCATCGGCGATTATTACGCGCGAGCATCGAAGCGCGGCGGCGCGTGGATGAACGCTTATGTCCCACAAAACGATCTGTTCGCGACGAAACCGGTTGTGGCAAATCACCTCAACATTCCGAAACCGCCGCCGGGCGAACCGACACTGCTCACTCAGGATGAAGTGCGCACCGCGTTTCACGAATTCGGGCACGCACTGCATGGCATGTTTTCGGACGTAAAATATCCGCGGTTCAGCGGAACGAGCGTGCCGCGTGATTTCGTCGAGTATCCGTCGCAGGTAAACGAGATGTGGGCCCAGTGGCCGGAAGTCCTCGCCAATTACGCGAAACATTACAAGACCGGGGAACCAATGCCGCAGGCGTTGCTCGACAAAGTCAACGCCGCAGAAAAATTCAATCAGGGATTCAAGACCACTGAATACCTGTCGGCTTCGCTTCTCGACCAGGCATGGCACCAACTGAATCCGCCGGACATTCCGAACGATCCGGTTGCCTTTGAAGTGCAAGCATTGCGCAAAGCCGGCGTCAATTTTCCGCCAGTGCCGCCGCGTTATCGCAGCTTTTATTTCTCACACTCATTCGCCGCCGGCTACTCGGCCGGTTATTACTCGTATATCTGGAGCGAAGTGCTCGACGCCGACACGGTCGAGTGGTTCAAGCAACACGGCGGATTGAAACGCGAGAACGGCGATCGTTTCCGCGAGATGTTGCTCTCACGGGGAGGGTCTGCCGATGCTCTTGGCTTGTTTAAGAATTTCGTCGGACGCGATCCGTACGTCGGGCCCCTGCTCAAACGGCGCGGGCTCGATCGCGCACCCGCCGCCGACGACACGAAGACCGAATCGCAACCGCCGACAAAATAGCGTAGCGGTCGCGCTTCCAGAGGTTTGTCTGTAGCCGTCCCCTGCTGGCGACGCGCGCGGTTCGTCTTGGAGCCGCGAGGCCCTCGTCGCGCTGGGTCTCCGGCCCGAAGGCGGGCCGTCTCCAGCCGTAACAGCACGACTTCTAACGAATTGCTTCTCTAGCCGTCGCCCTGTGGGCGACGTGCGCGCTTCGCACCAGCCTTCGCGCGGCTTCGGCACGGCTGGCAGCGAAGCGCCTACGGCATGACTTCTAACGAATTGCCGGTGGAAATGGTCCTTCAATCTGTTACGTTTTTAATCCCGTGAGCGAAGGACTGGATACTGCTGCACAAACGATGACGCCGAACACCGACCGAGCCGATTTGCGGCCTGAAAGCATTCAGGACGCCGTAATCCGTCTCGCGGGAAATTCGCAGGATGGAATTCAAACCGCCGGCGCGTTCCTCGCGCGACTGGCCGGTCGCAGTGAACACGATGTCATGACCTACATGACCATCCCGGCGACGATTTCGGGTGGTCCGTCCATTTTTCAAGTGCGCATTGGTTCCGGCGAAGTGTTGTCGGCCGGTGATGAGGCGGATTTTCTGGTCGCGTTTTACCAGCACAGTTACCAGGACCATCTCGGTTTTCTCCGTGAAGGCGGCGTGTTGCTTTACGATTCAGACAACGTTGAGCCCAACCTCGACGATAAACGTTTCGTTTACGTAGGCGTGCCTATCACCGGTCTTACCGTTGAAGCGCTCGGCGGCACGGCCAAGGACAAGGGCAAAAACATTTTCGTGCTCGGCCTGATCTCAAAAATTTTTAATCTCGATGACGAGAAGCTCAAGAGACTTATCACCGAAAAATTCGGCGGCAAAAACGAGAGCGTAGTAAACACGGCATTGATGGCGTTTCAGGCGGGCTACGGCTATCCGGTCGGCAACGTCCTCACCAAGCATTATCGATTTGAGCACATCCCGAGAGCGAGCGGTCGCGCGCAGCTCACGATGGACGGGAACCAGGCGCTCGCCTACGGCCTGATTGCCGGCGGCGTGCGCTTCGGCGCCGGTTATCCCATCACGCCGTGGTCGTCCGTGATGGAAGTGCTGCGAAGCGAGCTACCGAAGTACGGCGGCATTTTCGTTCAAGCCGAGGACGAACTGGCGTCGGTCTCGATCGCGATCGGTTGTTCTTACGCCGGTTATCTTGCGGTGACCGGCAGCGCCGGCCCGGGCATTTCGCTCAAAGCCGAAGCAATTGGTTGGGCGTCGATGGCCGAGATCCCGCTGGTCATTTGCAACATTCAGCGCGGCGGCCCAAGCACAGGTTTGCCTACGAACGTTGAGCAAAGTGATTTGCATCAGGCGATCTTCGGCAGTCACGGCGACAGCCCGCGAGTCGTGCTCGCGGCCGCAAGCGTGGAAGATTGTTTCTATATTGCGATGGAAGCCGCACGGATCGCGCGAAAATACAGCACGCCGGTTTTCATTTTGAGCGACACATCGCTCGCCACACGAATCGAAGCTTTCGACGAACCGGATCTGTCGAAGTTAATGGTCGATCCCAAACCGGACCTTACGCCGCGGCAGACACACAAACCGTATCCCATTGATCAAATCACGCAGCACATCGCGCCCGGCACACGTATTCTCGATGGAAAATATCCGCTGCTCGCCGGACTCGAGCATGATGAAATGGGTCATCCCACCGGTAGTCCGAAACTGCATATGGCAATGACGGCGAAGCGTCGCAACAAATTGCGCAAGCTTGCCGAAGAAATTCCGGTGCCTGAAGTTTTTGGCGATCAGGAAGGCGACACTCTACTTGTCGGCTGGGGATCAACTTACGGCCCGATCCACGACGCGGTCGCACTGGCGCGTGAGCAAGGCGAAAAAGTCGGCGCATTGCACTTGCGTCATTTGCATCCGTTGCCGAACGGGCTCGAGAAAATCTTCGAGAAGTTCAAGCGCATTGTCACCGTCGAGATGAACGACCAGGGCGTTT
>Ga0207697_10000674_pt1 | contig 19410 bp, 19 predicted proteins | sample KBSSwiS5withPhiX_FD_184293 | JGI IMG/M metagenome (GOLD analysis project Ga0207697, IMG submission 184293) | Switchgrass rhizosphere microbial communities from Kellogg Biological Station, Michigan, USA, with PhiX - S5 (SPAdes) (version 2) | ecosystem: Host-associated > Plants > Roots >... | reverse complement strand
GACCGTCGATCCAGACGACGCGCGCGATTTTGACGACGCCATTCACGTCGAAGAAATCAAAGGCGGTTGGCAACTGGGCGTTCATATCGCAGATGTAAGCGCATATGTGCGGCCCGGCAGCGCGCTCGATCGCGAGGCGCAACGCCGCGGCAACAGTGTTTACTTGCCGGACCGTGTAATTCCGATGTTGCCCGAGCGGTTGAGCAACGGCGTTTGCAGCTTGAATCCCCATGTCGATCGGCTGACGCATTCCGTCTTCCTGCAATTTGATCGCAATGGGCGAATGCGGCAGAGCCGTTTTGCTCGAACCGTCATCCGCAGCGCCCACCGCCTCACTTATAAGAAAGCGTTCGCGATTCTAAAAAGTCCGGTTCGCGATGAACTGGGCGAACGTTTGCATACCGCGTGGAAACTGGCGGCGTTGCTGCGGAAGAAGCGTTTCGAGCACGGCTCACTCGATCTCGACATGCCAGAGGTAAAGGTCGTGATCGATAAAAAAGGAAAACCGATTCGATTTGAGCGAGTTGAGAATGATGAATCGCACCAATTGATCGAGGAATTCATGCTGGCCGCGAATGAAGCGGTGGCGCGGGAGCTAAAAAACCGCGGGGTTCCAGCGGTCTATCGCGTGCACGAAAATCCGGATCCGGAGCGACTGGGCGAATTTCGTGAGTTCGTTCTGGCACACGGAATTAGGGTGGGTGATCTGACGCACCGCGCTGAGCTGCAAAAGTTACTCGCGTTCATTGTGGGAACGGCCGAAGAGCATCCGCTCAAGATCGGGCTGCTCAAGAGTCTCAAGCGGGCACGCTACGCCACGACACCATTAGGTCATTATGGCCTCGCGAAAACGAACTATACCCACTTCACTAGCCCGATTCGGCGCTATGCTGATCTCGAGGTGCATAGGGCACTGGCCGAGCGCGATCTGCCGCGCCGAACTTCGCGCGCCGTGCTTCAGCTATCGGCGATTGCCGATCACATTTCCGCGACCGAACGCAATGCCGCGGAGGCAGAAATCGATGCGGTCAAAATGAAGAAGCTGGAATTCTTCGAGTCGCAACTGGAGGCTCGCAATCCGCAGGTCTTCGATGCAGTGGTAATCGACGTGCGCAATTACGGACTTTTGATTGAGCTGCCGGAGATTTTGCTGACCGGGTTAGTCCATGTCTCGACATTAGCCGACGATTTCTACATTTTCTCGCCTTCCCAGCGCCGGTTAGTCGGCCGGCAGAGGCGCCGCAGCTTCGCGGTAGGAGACAAATTGCGCGCGCATGTCGCACGGGTAGACCAATTTAAGCGACAAATTGATTTTGCGATTGCTGATTTACGACCCAGTCAGAAACGCCCTCCTCGCTCACGCCGCAAGTAGTTGAAACGGAGGCAAAATATCAGCCTTTTGGCGGGTTAAAACTAGGCAAAATTTTTGCTTCCCCAACCGCTCGCGTTCTGCCACACTTCGCCCGGAATGGACAATATTATCGAAGCGAAGGAGGTCCAGATCGAGCGGAAGCACTTCTATGTGGAATTCCGCGAGAACGATCGGGGAAGATTTCTTCGCATTACCGAGGAAGCGCATGGCCGGCGCAACACCATCATCGTTCCGAGCACTGGGACGAGCGAGTTCACCGCCGCCATTGAGGACGTTCTCGGCGCAACTCAGCACGCGTCGGCATAGGATTCCTTTCGGATTCGAACTAACGCACCGCGCTGAGCTCCGGTGTGCGTTGACACGTCGAGTCGGGGAATTACTTTGCCGCGCTCGGTCAACATCTCGTAATTCATGGCTCGAAAATCTTCCGCTTCACGCCGTACTAAACGAAAACCGGCTTCTAAAACCAAACCGGCGAAGTTTGTTTATTACTTCGGCGAGGGTAAGGCCGATGGGAACGGAAAGATGAAACCCCTGCTCGGTGGCAAAGGCGCGAACCTGGCCGAGATGACACGGATCGGTCTGCCGGTCCCACCGGGTTTCACGATTTCAACCGAAGTCTGCACTTACTTTTACGCGCATAACCGCAGTTACCCCCGGGCGATGCAGGCAGAAGTGGAGGAGGGGATTCGCCGGATGGAACGAATTATGGGCACGACTTTCGGTGATACCAAAGCGATGCCATTGCTGGTGGCGGTCCGATCCGGGGCGCGCGATTCCATGCCGGGAATGATGGACACGATTCTCAATCTTGGATTGAACGACGAGACCGTCCTGGCGGTGGCAAAGGCCACCAATAACGAACGCTTCGCCTGGGATTGTTATCGCCGCTTTATCCAAATGTACGGCGATGTCGTGATGGGTGTGCAAAAGCGCCCGGAGGAAGATCACGAGCCGTTTGAGACGGTGATCCACGAGCTCAAGCACGAGCGTCATCACACGGACATTGACGATACCAAGCTGAGCGTGAGCGATTTGAAAGAGCTGGTCGCACGTTTCAAAAAATTGGTGAAAGAACGCACCGGAAAGCAATTTCCGAACGATCCTTGGGCACAGCTGCAGGGATCGATCGGAGCCGTGTTCGGTTCATGGATGAACGATCGCGCCATCGTTTACCGCCGGAAGTACAACATTCCCCAAGAATGGGGCACGGCCGTGAACGTGCAGGCCATGGTTTTCGGCAATACCGGCGTCAATTCCGGATCGGGCGTGGCTTTCACCCGCGATCCCGCCACGGGTGAGAAAGTTTTTTACGGCGAATTCCTCATCAACGCTCAAGGCGAGGATGTGGTTGGCGGTGTCCGCACGCCGGAGCCGGTAGCAGATTTGAAGAAACATTTGCCGAAAGCGCTGGTCGAACTGGAGCGGATTCGGCACGTCCTCGAGGCACATTTCAAAGACGTGCAGGACTTCGAATTCACCATTCAAGACGGCAAAGTTTTCATGCTGCAAACGCGCAACGGAAAACGCACCGGGGTGGCGGCAGTGAAATTTGCCTGCGACATGGTCCGCGAAAAATTGATCGAATGGAAAACCGCGATCACGCGGGTGCCCGCCGATCAGCTCGATCAGGTCCTGGCGCCGGTATTCGACCGCGCCGCGCTGAGGAGCGCGAAGGCGATTGCGAGCGGACTTCCGGCAGGACCGGGCGCGGCTACAGGCAGAGTTTACTTTAACGCCGATCGTGCTGCAGCTGCCGCGCACAAAGGTGAGAAAGTGTTGCTCGTGCGGGTCGAGACGTCACCCGAGGATTTGCGTGGCATGATCGCAGCGGAAGGAATTCTGACCGCGCGCGGCGGCGTAAGTTCCCACGCAGCCCTGGTCGCGCGGCAGATGGGCAAAGTGTGCATTTGCGGCGCATCTGCATTGAACATCGATTATCGCGCGAAAACGATGTCCGTGAACGGCGCCATTTTTCGCGAAGGGGAAAATTATCTCTCAATCGACGGGACGAGCGGCACTGTTTACGCGGATCAGTTGCGCAATGCTCCTTCGGAAATCATTCAAGGTTTGCTTCATGGCGACAAAATCGCTCAGAGGAGTGAGACTTATCGAAACTTCAATCAGCTGATGGATTGGTGCGCGAAAGTCACGCGGATGAGCGTTCGCACCAACGCGGATACACCGGAACAGGTGGAAAACGCAGTCGCCTTCGGCGCCAGCGGCATCGGGCTTTGCCGCACCGAACACATGTTTTTTGAGGGCGACCGCATCGATGCCATGCGGGAAATGATTTTGGCGCGTAAAGCGGACGATCGGCAAAAAGCTCTCGCCAAATTGCTGCCGTATCAAAAAAGCGATTTCGTCGGTATTTTCAAAGCGCTCAAAGGAAAACCCGCAACGATTCGTTTGCTTGATCCGCCGCTGCACGAATTTCTCCCACAAGATCACGCTGCCCAAAGCGCACTGGCGGAGAAAATCGGTGTCAGCCAGGAGGAGATCGCCCGGCGTGTCCACGAATTGCATGAACAAAATCCGATGCTCGGCCATCGCGGTTGCCGTCTCGGAATTTCATTTCCGGAAGTAACTGAAATGCAGGCACACGCGATTTTCGAAGCGGCAGCGGAGGTGCAAAAGAGTGGAACCAAGGTGCATCCGGAAGTAATGATCCCACTGGTCGGTTTTAAGAGAGAACTCGAATTGCAAGTGGAGATCGTGCGTCGCGTCGCGCAGGACGTGCAGGCGGCGAAAAAAGTGAAATTCAGTTATTTGGTCGGGACAATGATTGAAGTGCCGCGCGGTGCTTTGACCGCAGACGAGATCGCGGAAACAGCAGAGTTCTTCAGTTTCGGCACAAATGATCTTACCCAAACTGCGCTTGGGATGAGCCGCGATGACAGCGGATCATTTTTGCCGCATTACGCCGAGTTGGAGATCGTGAAACGCAATCCATTTGCCACCATCGATCAAGACGGCGTCGGCCAGTTGATGCAGATCGCGATCGAGAAGGGCCGCAAGACACGGCGGAAAATCAAGCTAGGCATTTGCGGCGAACACGGCGGCGACCCTGATTCAGTGAAATTCTGTCACCGGCTCGGGCTCGACTACGTCAGTTGCAGTCCATTCCGCGTCCCAATTGCGCGTCTGGCGGCCGCCCAGGCCGCGCTAGCAAAGTAAATCGCGTAAGGTCCCGCCGTCCTTTGGCAGGGATGGCTCTCCGAGGCGTCCCAAATAAAAACCAAGTATGGGACGCCTCGGAGATGCGTCCCTACCATTTTCTAGGAGCGCTGCTTTCTCAAATACGACGCGGCAATTTTTCAAGCAACGCGGAGTGAACTTAGCTGTCGAAGGTGGAATGGGCGCAAACGGCAATGACAAAACAAAGCTGGAAGAAGACATTTGCATTCACATTTTCACCGTCTCAGCGGCGATGGTTGGTGTTTGCCTTACGGTAATAGGCGTTATCCGTGTCGTTATCACAGTCGGCAAAGCCGATACCTTGGCGGACGACCTGCTGGCAGGCGATGCCCTATTATTTCTCACTTCCTGTCTGCTTTCCTACGGTGCCCTGCGGGCTCGCAGTTTTTGCCGCATGCATCGAATTGAACGCGCGGCCGACGTTGTTTTTATCACCGCAATGGTGGTTATGACCCTTATTTGCGGGTTCATTACCTATGCGATGTCAATTTCTCCTAGCACGGCACACTAGCGACGACGAATATTTTACTCCCCGCTATAACAGAAATTGCTGGAGCTAGGAGACCTTGCTTTTTGCTTTTTCAAAGGCCTGCCAGGCATTCCAGGAACGTTCCCAGTTCCCTTTTGCCGCCCAGGCTTGAGCCTCCAATAAGTGGAAATAAGCTGGTGGCTTTCTGGTCACGGTAAAATGTCGGATGGTGGCGAGCGCGCCGTCGATCAACCCCCGATTCATTTGCTGGCGATAGAGGGTATAGGCCGCAGAAAAATTATTCGTGTCGCGGAAAACTCGTTCCCGCAACTGTTCGATTGACTGGCCTTTTTCTTCCGGCGGGAAAACAACGTTGCTATCAAATTTTTCCATCAATTCGCAGGCGCCCCGGAAATCGCCGGAGGTGCCGCGATACTTGGCGACGGTGCGCCAGGTGAATTGCAACCAATCGGGATGTTTGTTGACCGCGGCGATAAGCGCGTTGATGTCGCCGCGGCTGTCCCAAAGTTGGAAAAACTCGCGTTTTTCTTCCGGCTTCATCGCGACCAAGTCCGGATCCGCATCGAAAAACTTGCTGAAGGCGGGCCGGAATTCTTCGGCGTTTAGCTGCGCAAAATAAACGAGCGCCAGATCATGTTCACTGAACGCAAGTTGCCTGATAATCTGGCGCGCCGCCGGATCGCGCAGCTTGGCGGTAAACATAATCGTGCGGAAGATATCCGTCCGTTCTGTTCCCGCACGGCGCAGAGCTTCACGCCATGCAATCAGAGCAAGGTCCGGTCGCACGCGCAGCCAGACGAAACCTTCCTGCAACGGCACTGACTCGGAGTTCGGCTCGAGAAAGCGGGCCCGCCGAAAATCATCCAGTGCCTTCTGCGCTGGCTCACGTTGTCCGATCTCGGCAGTGGCGCGCAAATAATAAAGTTCCCAATCGAGCGGCACCCAATTCAATGCGCGCGTAGTCAGGTTGATCGCCTCGCCAAAGTTATGCCCACGACTGGCGACAATGGCGAGCTGCTTGGCGTTGTCGACCCCGACCGCGCCAGGCAACATCGCGATCGAGCGCCAGGCAATCGTCCAGGAAAGACCGATCACGACAAGCGCGACTCCGAGGAGCCGAAACGTCCACGGGATTGTTTTCGACAACTGCAGTTGCGTGGGACGATGCAGCGAAAGGCCGAGCAAGAACATCGCGGAATAAGCAGTGCCCACACGATGGCCCGAGACATCAATCAGGCCGTGTAAGGCAAACATGACCGCTCCAATCAAAGCGGCGAGGCGAAAACGTTGGTTAGTTCCGACTTGTAGTGGAGCGACGCGCCGAATTAGCAATACCGCGCCGAGAACGATGAGCAGCAATGCTACCAATCCCAGCTCGGACCAAACCCAAAGCCAATCGCTTTCGGGATGGAGCGACCGGGTATTGCCGTGAGAAGCATCGCGAAAGATCGCAAAAACAGATTCGAAATTACCGAGGCCAAGACCGACCCAGGGCGAAGAGCGGATCAATTGCCAGGTGTCGCGGAAAATGAGCCAGCGAAAATCGGATGTGAAATCGCTCCCGGCGAGTTTTTGGAGATGAAAACGGGCCAGGGTTTGCCCACCGGCGACTAATAGCGCGCTAACGAGAAGAAGGAGAAAGGAAACCGCTAGGGAAATACGATAGGCGGCGCCCGCGCGGGTAGGGGCATCGAGCCGAAGCGCGACGGTCCCGATCCAGATTGCGCTCGCAGCCACGAGAATAATCACGCCCGCCCGGGAAAAATTGAGACAGATGGCCGCGATGACAGTAATCAGCGCGATCGTCCAGAGGATCCAGCGTTTGCGCCGATGCCGAATATCATCCTGGGCCGCGGCGAGTATCAGGACTGAAGTCACGCCGAAAAGACCGGCCGTTTGGTTGCGATTGGGGAAAGGGCCGAAATTGCGCGGGTTTTTCCAGAAAGGAATCGAGTGCTGGGTCAGATAAAACAGAATGCTGAACGCAGCGATGACGACGATACCTGCAGCGAAGAGGCGCAATTGAAAACGAGCCACGCGCAACTCGAGTTCCTGGGCCGAAACGCGATAAAGCCAGCACAGACCGGCAACGAGACTGGCGAAACAGCCAGTCGTCAGCCATGGCTGCGGGGTTACGCTGGAGGGCAAAGCGATTCCGAAATCGTTCGTCAGAGCTGCCCGCCAATCGGGGGTAAAGAACCAGGACTGCGGCAAATAACTCACCAGCGCGCAGAGAGCAAAGGCCAGAAAGGTGGCGTTAATTTTCCAGCCGAGGGAGCGGCGCGGTGGTTGAAAAATCAGGAACGCACCAAAGAAAGCGACGATGATTCCTTCGGCCCATTTGCTGGTCGCGCCACCAAGAAAAACCGCAAGAACCGGTAGCAACGCGAGGAAAACACTGCGCGCCCATTGCGCCGGCACGGGATGATGAGTGGCGTGACTGGCAGTCGTTTCTTCCATCCGATTCTCAGGTCAACAGGCGATCGCGCGAAGTGTACATGAGTTGAAGCAGCACGGCCATCGCGTAGTCTCACGCCACGCGGTTTAAGTGATGCTCACCCAGCGTTCCGAGGGTCTTCGGCGACTTTTATTAATCTGCCAGATTTGGATTACGGCCGGACTCTTCTGGCTTGGGGTCTGGGTGATGGTGAAGTTTTATTCCCCACCCGGGGGACTGACCTGGCGCCGCTACAGCATTTATTGTGTGCTGCTCGTGCTGGGATTGACCTGGAGTATTTGACGCGAGCAGCTCGCGCGCTTATCCGCTGCAACTGATCTCCTGCGGGAGCTCTGGGAACCAGGAAAAATTCGTGATGGTGAGTTAACTCGCGCTCTCTTTCTCCTTCAGCAACTCGCGCGTTTTTGCGACCGAAAGAAATTCATAAAATCCATGTAACCTCGCAAAGTAATAGCCTTCGGCTCCATCGAGAAAACCCTTTTGCCAGACATAAACGTAGAGAAATCGCAACCACGGGCGAAACGGCAGTCGCTGCGAAAGGGTTTTCAATTTTCGGCGTCGACTGACGGTCTGGCTGCTGATTTTTCCTGAAGTGGGATCAAGCTGCGCAGCGGCCGCCACCCGCGCTTCCCAATTAGAATAGCGATTATGTTTTTCGACGAAAACGTCGATCGAGGGGAAAGCGTAATGATCGATCTCGACTTCTAATTTCGCGGTGCGCCCATCCACAAGAACGTGCTCGTGCACTTCGTTGTCACCGCTGTGCGTTGGCGCATCAGTTAATTTTTCATAACGGCCGAGGGCGTGCCGAAAAAGGCGCAGGTTCCAATTGGGATAGTAGGCATGCCGCAGCCAACGTCCCATGAACATAAAACGACGATTGATCCAGTATCCGGCAATATCCCCCCCGTCGGCGATTGCCTGGGCAAATTCCGTTTCGGCTTCCGGCGGCAAAACTTCGTCGGCATCGAGAACAAAAACCCATTCGTTGCGAAACTGCAGGTTCTCGAGTGCCCAATTCTTTTTCTTCGGCCAGGTACCATTGAATTCGAACTGCACCACTTTGGCGCCGTGCTGTTGGGCGATCGCGATCGAACCATCGGTGCTCGCGGAATCGACCACCAAAATTTCGTCCGCCCATTTCACGCAATCGAGACAGCGCGGCAGATTTGCCGCTTCATTTTTAATTGGAATGATGATGGAAACCGGAACGCTCGTGTTCATCTTGGCCGAAAAATCCGAGACGGATTTCCCGGGGCGAAGACATGGGACGGAACATCTTCGGTGACGACGGAGCCGGCGCCGATGAAGGCGTCAGCCCCGACAGTAATCTTCGCAGTAGGAGTGAGCGGCATGCCTGGTTGCGAAGAATCGTCACTGCCGGCGCTGAGATTAACTTCCGGGGCGACGGTGGCGCGCTGGCCGAGTTCGATTTCACCAAGCAAATAGGCATCAGCACGGTCTCCGAGACAGGCACGATCGTGCAAAATCAGCTTCCACGGGATTGCAATCCGCGCGCGCGAATGCACGAAGGGCGTCCCCTCGATCTTCGCTTCAAATACGTGCAACCAAAAAAGTCGCCATGGATTGAATGGCTTTGGAGTCCACCGACAGAAAACGAACGAGCAAAATTCCCAAAGTGCGCGCAAAGCGCGTTGCCCATAGCTCCACGGGGATTCGAACGCGCTGGTCTGATCCGGATTAACGACTTGTTCGTTCGGCATCTGAAATAAGTTTTTCGAAGTCGATCAAAAATTTATCAGCAACACGCGCGGGAAAATTCCTCAGATTTCAGCTGCCCGGCCCGGGCGATTCGTTCAAGTCGAACTGGATCGGACAAAGCATCGCGAAACGCGACCACAAGAGAATTAGCGGAATCCGGCGCGCCTCCTTCGAAGACAACCGCGGTCTCATTCGGTGAAATAAAATCGCGAAAGCAACCCAGATCAGAAACGAGCACGGCACAACCGTGCGTCATGGCTTCGAGCGGCGCGAGACCAAAAGTTTCGCCGCGCGTGGCCAGCGATGGATAAGCAAAAATTCGCGCAGCCCGAAACTCTCCTTCCAAAACTGCTGTTTCGAAGATTGGCCCGCGAAAAACGACTCGGTCGCGCGCCAGGGCCGCGCTTCGTCGCAGTTGGCGCAAATAAGCTTCACCTTCTCCGCCCCTCCCTGGAATCCGTCGAACCAACAATTAGGAGTTTCCAATCGGCAAATTCGCCGCGGCGTAATCGCGCGAATGCTTCTACCAGAAGGTTCACGCCTTTTTCCGGATGCAATCGGCCAACCATTTACCGGCGGAACCGGCAGAAATGCGCCGAGCACGATGGTGATTTTCATTGCGCTTGCAAAATCGCAAGCAGCGAAGCGGCAGCCCGGTTGATTTCGAACCGACGGAGGAAGCAATTGCGTGCATTCACCCGCATTAGATTTTGTTCCTCCGGCGGGGTGTGCAACCAGTGCTCAATTAATCGCGTCGTGCCGGCAAGGTCATCCGGTTCAACGAGGCCGGCATGGTCGGCGGCGATCTCGCGCCAGATATTCACGCGATCTGAAATCAACACCGGCACTCCGAAGGAAAGCGCCTCGATCACCGACATTCCGAAATTCTCCTGATGCGAAGGGAGAATGAACGCGTCAGCATTTTCTAATGCTCCGCGTTTCAACGGCCCTTCCAGCATACCCGCGAAAGTAACGCGCGGCGAAACGTCCATGCGCGCGACGCGCTGGCGTAACTGATGCGTCCAACCGACTTGATCCGGACCAGCAATAACAAGCAAGACCGCTTCGCCGGAAGCGCCACGCGGCAGTGCGTCGATCGCCAGATCGCATCCCTTTTTCGGGTGAACGCGGCCGAGAAACAAAAGCATGCGCGATTTTTCAATTTCGGGAAATTTGGCGAGAAAAAGATGGCGTGCCTCGGGTCCGGCCGGACGCGGTTCTTCGATCCCAAGTGGAGAAATTTTTTCCTTGACGCGATAAAGCCAGAAGGATTCGCGCGCCTTGGAACGTTCTTCTTCGGAAGTAAAAATTACCGCGGCAGCGTCGCGCAAGACCCGGTAATCGGCCCACGGCCAGTAGAGCCATTTTTTGAGATGTTTGAGAGGAAAGGTGCGCTTGAACCAGGGATCGAGCATGCCATGCGGAAAAACAAAGTAAGGAATGGCGGTTTTGTGAAAGCGTTGCCAGACGGCGAAGCTGTGGTGTTGCCAGATGCCATGGACGATAATGCAATCGAATTTGTTGCCATGTTCTTTGAGCCACTTCGGCAGGGCGCGCGAGTAACGATAATTTGTGAGACCTTGGCCGAGAGCGTGCACGGTAAGAGATTGGTCACGCAGCCAAGGCGATCCCGGTTGATCCAAGGCGACAATCTCAATCTCTACGCCATGCTGTTGCAGTCCCTTGCTCAACGAAGTAACAGCGCGCGCCACACCGCCCGTTTCGGGATTCAGCGTCTGCACTGTTTGCAGAACTCTCAATTTAGATGACGAAACCCTGGCGGCGATTGAAATAACCGCAATCGGGCGATAAAACGCTAAGTTCGTGTGCGGGCACGCCACCGTAGAGACGATGCGTCCGAGCGTGCGCCTTGTTCAGGAGCGATTTCGCACCCAGCAGACAATAATCGGGGAGGCTCGAACCGCCCAGCAACACGCTGTTGCCGCCGACAAAACAATAATCGCCCGCGCTAATCGGACGCGAGACCTGGCGATTCTGCGCGATGTCGATGGTGTGAGAAATGAATTGCGATTGGAATCCGGCAACCGTGGTGAAGCGGCCGATGTTGATCGCGTTGGTGCAATCGAGCAGATGGCGATGAGTGATGGCGGAATGCTCGCCCATGACTAACTTCGGGCGGCGTTCGGTCTCGCTGGCGAAATGAGGCGAATCGCCCAGCGGAAAACCGGTAATCCAATTACCGCGGCCGATCGTCGCGTGAGCTTTCAAATGCAGCAGATTGAGATTCCTCGCCACGGTGAAATGACCAATGCTGGTGTTCTCTTCCATGATCAAACGCGAGGGCAAGATCCAGGCCAGACCGATGCGAGCAGTGGGATGAATCTGGAAGCCAAATTGCTGTTCCAGAAACGCACGCCGCATTTTCCACGGCAGCAGCAGCAAAATGAGCTGGAGAAAATTTTTCATGCGGCCATTCCCAACTGGCGATAAAGCGAGAGATACTCCTCCGCCATTTTTTTTGCGCTGAAGCGCCTAGCATTCTGCAAACCGAGCTCACGATATTTTTCGCGCGTAGCCCACAGCCAAGATGGCTGTGCTACGGTAGTCGATTGTCGAAAGTATGGAGCAACGCACCCTCGAGCGTATTCGCCAGGAGTTTCAGGAGCCGGACCTGGATGGTGTTATCGAACTGCTTGCCAGCTACTCGGGACCGGAGAGCGATCGGGTAAGATGGGACATCCTTGAGCTGAGCAAAGGCGAGCTCGGGAAAATCGGAGAATACGTGAAAGCGGCGCAGAGTGATTACCGCGACATTCTTTATTGGGCTGAGTATTATAGGGATGATCCGCTCCTCCGCGGTCGCGACCCAAAACAAGTGGTTGAGGAAATCATTGCCAAATGGGGAAAGAAGAATGAGTGAAGACTGTCCCTACCGCACGCTGAGCAGGCGGTGTCCCTGCCAATACACGATTGCAAACGGGCTTGGCGGTTGAAATATTTTCGAGCAGGTGAACGCCTGGCTGAAGCTACAACCAACGATGACCGGGAGAGGCGCAGTTAGGGGCGATTGACCTCAATCGCCCCTAACTCCAATCAATACTACTTGGGCGAGCGCGAATCGGCGTGCGTTTTCACGTTGCGCCGTTGCTTGTCCACGACCCGGCGCAACTCCCGCTCCATTATCTTGAACGCGTCGTGTATCACCTTCGCCAAGGGCTCGTGCGTGCCGTTATCGATCTGTTTTTCTTCCGCGACCAATTCGTGGCCGGGCGGGACTGTAACATCAATCCGCACCCGGAATTGGTTTCCTTTTTTGTGAGTGTGATTCGGTTGCTCGATAGCAACGTCGCACCGGCTGATGTGATCGCAGAATTTGTCCAGCCGGGTCGCTTTCTCCAACACCAGTTGTTCGATTCCTTGGGATTTTTTCAGGCCGCGGTAAGTAATGTTTACGGGCAATTGCATAGCGGTTTCTATTCTAATGCCTCCGGGCCGCAAACGCCAAGGGTTCTCATGCGAGTCGGGCTGCCCCCCATTTCCTAGATTGGCTGCAATGAGCGAAAATGGGAAGCTAACTTTGCCGGCTCCACCTTTACGAGGTCGGATTTCACAAATTCGACAATGCGATTACGAACATCGGGCGCGAGTAGTTCAATGATCGCGTTATGGCAGGAGGCGGGCGCGGCGAAAGACCAGCCTCCCAGCCCGTTGGACTTCGCGATTTTTGTAATTTGATCGGCCAACTGCTTGTTGATCCGGCGTTCGGTCTCGGTTTCCAATTTGGTCTCCGCGATCGATGCCTGATGCATCCCGGCCCCATCGCTTGCCGCATAGCGCCCGGCCAAATCGGTGACTTTATCGATCAGTTTGCCATGCGCATCGGTGACATCAAAGGCCTGCACCAACTTCAAACTTGGCCCCCGCGTCGGGGTTTCGTTCACCCGGTAAGCTTTCAAGCTTCCCCGGTCGGCCACGATAATGAGCGAGGTCGGTGTCATGCCATCACAATGCGCGGACGCGACTTCCCTGCAATCTTAGTTCGTTTCCCGGCCATTTATCACGGCTATTCTTTTTTCTTTGGCGACGGCTGGGGGGCGCCGTGCGGGAAATCGAAGGGGCGTTTCCGGAACGATTCCTGGCGCGCCTGCGCGTGTGCCCCAGCGCTTAACTTGAGCAGGCAGGCGCCGCGATCGATTACCGGCACCTCGTCACCCGAGGCAAAACCTTTTGGCTCAGGCAGAAAACCGGACTCAATGGCAGTGTCGATGAGCAGTTGCCATTCAATGTGTTCCTGGCCGGGGAGAAGAAACGAAATCGTTTCGTAATGGGCGTTGATCAGAAACAAAAAGGTATCGTCGCGAATCGGTTCACCCTGAAAATTGAGGACATCAATAGTGTCGCCGCTTAGCATCATTCCGAGGCAACGCACGGAATGTGAACTCCAATCTTCCTCACTCATTTCGTTGCCACCGGGATTGAACCACATCACGTCTTTGATCTCGCTCCCACGAATGCGGCGGCCTTGGAAAAATTTCGGACGTCGAAAAACCGGGTGCTGGTGCCGCAGCTCAATGAGGCGCCGGGTAAACTGGAAGAGTGCATTTTGCTTTTCGTCTCGTTTCTCCCAATTAAGCCAGCTGATCTCGTTGTCCTGGCAATAGGCGTTGTTGTTGCCGTTCTGGGTCCGGCCGAATTCGTCGCCACCCAGCAGCATCGGCACCCCTTGTGAAATGAGGAGCGTGGTTAAGAAATTGCGGCGCTGTCTTTCGCGTAATGCGTTGATCTTTGGATCCTTCGTCGGACCTTCCACGCCGTGATTCCACGATAAGTTATTGTTGTCGCCATCGTGGTTCTTCTCCCCATTAGCTTCGTTGTGTTTCTCATTGTAGCTAACGAGATCCGTAAGAGTGAATCCGTCGTGAGAAGTGACAAAATTGATGCTGGCGTACGGTCGCTTGCCATCGTGCTGATAAAGATCGGGGCTGCCGGTCAGTCGATACGCCACTTCACCGATCTTTCCCTCGTCGCCCTTCCAAAAACTGCGGATGGCATCGCGATATTTCCCATTCCATTCCGCCCACAAGACCGGAAAATTCCCGACCTGATACCCGCCTTCGCCGACATCCCACGGTTCCGCGATTAATTTTACCTGCGAAAGCACCGGGTCCTGGTGAATGATCTCGAAGAAAGCGTGCAGCTTGTTTACGCCATTGGCATCGCGCGCCAGGGTGCTGGCGAGATCGAAGCGGAAACCGTCCACGTGCATCTCGAGCACCCAATAGCGCAAGCTGTCCATCACCAGTTGAAGCGTCCGTGGGTGCAGAAGATTGAAGGTGTTACCAGTACCGGTGAAGTCGAGATAGAAACGCGGATTTTCTGTGCGTAGTCGGTAGGAGGCGATGTTGTCGATGCCGCGAAAAGCCAGGGTCGATCCGAGGTGATTGCCTTCGGCGGTGTGATTGTAAACGACGTCGAGAATGACTTCGATTCCAGCCGCGTGCAGGTTGCGCACCATGGTTTTGAATTCCTTTACCTGGCCGCCGCGATCGCCGCTGCCGGAGTATTTCGCCTCCGGCGCGAAGAAACCGATCGTGTTGTAACCCCAGTAATTCGTAAGGCCGCGATCGACCAGCGCCTTGTCATCAATGTGCGCGTGTACCGGGAGCAACTCGACCGCGGTCACGCCCAGATGTTTGAAGTAATCAATTGCCCAGGTGCTACCGAGCCCGGCGTAAGTGCCGCGCAATTCCGGCGGAACGCTCGGACATAATTCGGTGAAACCTTTGACATGCACTTCGTAGATGATGGATTCCGCCAGCGGCCGCCCCAGCTTGCGATCGCCATCCCAGTTGAATGAATTGTCAATCACCACCGCTTTCGGCATTCCCCAGGCGTCATCGCGAAAATCTCGGGTCAAATCCTCCTTCTCGCCGCCGACGACGTAGCCAAACATTTCGTCGCCCCATTCCACCCGGCCGGCGATCGCCTTGGCGTAGGGATCAAGAAGCAGCTTGGAACTGTTGAAGCGCATTCCGATTTCCGGTTCGTAGGGACCTGAAACCCGATAACCGTAAATTTGTCCCGGTTGCGCTTCGGGCAGGAAAATGTGCCAGACCTGGTCGGTATGTTCCGTTACCGGAATGCGAACGTTTTCCTCGCGCGCTTCCATGCTGTCGAAGAGACAGAGATCGACTGAAGTGGCATGTTCGGAGAAGAGCGCAAAGTTGACGCCGTTGCCCAGCCAGGTCGCGCCGAGTGGATAAGGATAGCCGAGCCAGGTTTTGATTGGCGTCATAGAACCGCGTTCCTATTCACTACGCCGCGAAGATTCGCAACGGGTGAAGTAGAAATACACATTGGTCGTCGAGCTTTGGCGCGCGACCCGGCTTCGCGTTTCGAAATAACTACTGCGATGAAACATCTTTTACACTCAGCTGCCGCGATCTTGCTCGCTTCATCTATTTCGGGTTGCGCCACTCACGTCACCATGATTGGTCCAGCGCGCCCGCCCATTAGCCCGGCCGCGGTTCGAATCTACGAGGCCCCGCCACGGCATTACCAGCAAATCGCCATCATCAATTCGTCTGCCGGCACAACATGGCTTTTCCCTGATCGCGGCTCGCTCGATGAAACGATTGCGGAACTGCGCTCTCAGGCCGCCGCGCTCGGGGCCAACGGTGTGCTCTTACAGGCCGTCTACGATCAGCCGGTTGGCGGCCTTTCGGTGGGCGTCGGCGGATTTGGCGGGGGCCACCACAATTTCTACGGCGGCGGCGGCAGCGTTGGTGGTCCGTTAATTAATCGCCGCGTGCAAGCGATCGCGATTTACGTGCGCCGATAAGACCGATCACAGATCGTGTAGCACCTGTTGCGCTTTCTCCACATCGTCCGGGCGCAAGATCATCAAGCCTTTGGTCGAGTTCAGTGTCGCGGCCATGTAGGCGTATTCGATATTTACCTCCGCGTTGGCGAGGCGGTGCGCGATTTGCCCGAGCACGCCAGGATGGTTTTCCGTCTCGATCATTAGCACTTCTGTCTCCAACGCAAGCACGCCACGTTCGCCCAAGAGCATGAGCGCTTTGGTCGGATCGCTTACCGTCATTCGCACGACCGAATGATCGGCGGTATCGGAAATGGAAAGCGCATGGATATTAATTTCCGCCCCGGCCAATTCTTCACACACGCGCGCGAGCGCGCCAGGCCGGTTGCTGAGGAACACTGCCAACTGCGTAGCGGATTCGATCTTGATCGATGGTTGGTCTCCCATATCTGCACAAGGTGCCGCTCCTCGAGCGTGCTGACAATCAAAACTGTTAGCCCGTCCCAAGGAGCATTGTAGGGCAGGCATTTCTGCCTGCCACGGCAAGCGGGAACGCTTGCCCTACAAGAGGGAGTGTAGGCTCGTCATTCCTGAAACCTCCGAAACCAGGAGTACGGAAAGGCGTCGCCGGGACAATCGGTCGCCCACTGCGGCGGATTCACTTCGCGATGGGGGCGCACGACGGCGTAATGTGCATCAATTTTCCCGCAGCGTTTTCGCAGATAATTAATCAGCTCTTCGCAAGCCTCTAATTGTCGACGGGTCGGTTGATCGCGATTGAAATCGCCCACCAGACAAATGCCGAGCGCGATGTTGTTCAAGTAATCGCTGTGAACGTGTCCGCCGTTTATCTGACGGCGCCAGCGATCGCCCACTTCGATCTGGCCATCGCCGGTTGAGGTGCCGTTCCCGATGACGAAGTGGTAGGCGAGCCCATTTCGCATTCGGCGCACGTGCCGGTGGTAATAATCGAAAATCCGGGCGCTGCCCTGTCGTGTGCCGCTGTTGTGCACCACAATGAACTGCCAGCGACGGCGCATCACCGGCGCCCGATCGATTTCGCTCCGGACGGACCGCGAAAGGTAATGATAATTAACTTCGGGTCGCGACCAGAACCACCATCCGCGACGCGGTGTTGGGGTCGGCGGGGGCGGTTCGTAACCCTGATCTCCAACAAATCCTGACTTCTCAACATCGACCTGTGGAATGGTGCCGCTCGCAATCGTTGGCCGAGCGGTAGCCACCGGCGTGGAGGAAGGTGTTGGGGTTGGGCGCGGCCCTAGCTCCTCCGCCGCCGGCGGTACCTGGGTCAGCGACGGCGATTTTTCCGGTGACGGAGTGGGCGACGCTTTCGTTTTCTTTTTTGGCGAGGGACTCGGCGACGCCTTCGCTTTCTTCTTTTTCTTTGATGGCGTCGGTGTTTTTTTAGCAGTCGCCTTTTTTTTCTTCGGCGACGCTTTGGGCTTCGGCGTCGGTGATTTGGCCGGACTCGGTGAAGCTTTCGCGACGTTTTGCGGATTTTCCTCAGACGAAACCTGCGTGTAGGCGGGTGCTCCGTTGAAAGCGCAGCCTATCAACAAACACAAACAAAAACGACTCACCGGTGCGCACGTCACAGAAAAATCTCAGGCAGGCTGAGGCGCAGGAGCGGCATTTTGCAACTCGCGCTCGTGTTCGCGGCGCAGAATCGCGTTCAGTTTTCCGCCGAGTAACAACAACAAACAGGTCAAATACATCCAGGTCAGCAAAATGATGATGGAAGCAAGAGCGTGATAGGTTGGGTTGTAGCGATCGTATTTCGAGACATAAAGCTGGAACAATTTCGTCACTGCCAGCCAGCCAACTGCGAATAAAATCGCGCCCGGCAGGGCCTGGCGGATGGTAAGATAATTTTCCGGGGTCAGCAGATAGAGGCCGAGGGCCAGGATAATGAGGGCGATGGCTGTGAGTGGCAGATTCAGGGCTGCGACCCACTCCTGAAGCGGAATCTTTAGCTGCAAATTTACTTCTGCAATGCCGGCCAGCGTTTCACCAAAAACGACGGCGTTAAAGCAAACGAGAATGGTGAGGCCGAACCAAAAAAGCAGGAAAAAGGAGATGATATATTTTGACCACCAGTGCCGGTCCTCGACCACGCCGTGGGTATGACTAAGGGCGCGTGAAACCGTGCTGATAAACATGGTGCCGAGATAAATCCCCGCGATGATTCCCGCGTTCGCAATCCATCCACTCGAGCCGGTCACAACCACGCTGGCGAGAGCAGAATCGAGAATGTCCTGCACCTTCGGATCTGGCGGCAAAAATTCTTTCAGGATGACAAACATGCGATGCAATTTGGCTGGATCGGTCCCGAACAACCCGAGCAAGTGCCAGAGAAAAAGAAGGCCCGGGGCAAGAGTGAAAAGAAGTTGATAGGCCATCTGCGCAGCCAAACCGGTGGTGTTGTCCATCGCCGTCTCCCACACCATCCCCCGCACGGTGCGCCCAACCAGCCGCAACATCTTCATCGCGCCGAGTGTACTTTGCCCTGAGCAATTATCCATTAAACTCCCCCGCGCCGTTTCCGTCGTGAAAAAAATTCTCATTCTTACTGCCGGTTTTGGCGAAGGACATAACAGTGCCGCGCGCGGAATTCGCGATGCTCTCAGACAAATAGCGCCGGACTCAGCGGTGGAATCTCGCGATCTGTTTGCCGATGCGTTTGGACGATTGAACGAGATCGCGCGGCGGGCTTATCTCGTCGGGATCAATCGCGCACCGCGTGCCTGGTCGGCCATTTATTCCTGGATCGATCAACGTCCGGATTTTCGTAGGGGGATGCCCTGGTTCTCCCGCGTCCGCCAACGCTTATCGGAAATCATAGAGCGCGATCGGCCTGATGTCATCGTTTCGGTTTATCCACCATATCCGCACTTACTCGATGAGCTCTGTGGACCGGCCAATGGTTCCAAGCCAAGACGCATCGTTTGCGTCACCGATTCGATCACGATCAATTCGATCTGGTATCGTTGTTCGACCGATTATTTCCTCCTCGCGAATGAGCAGACCGCCGATGTGCTCGCCCGCGCCGGGATAGATCGGGCGTTGATGCGCGTCTTCGGATTCCCCGTCAGCCCGCGTTTTGCCGAGGTCCCCGGGCAGCAAATCCGGCCATTCGGTCCGCCCTGGCGGATTTTACAGATGATAAACGCCGGCCAAAGTTCCGCCTCCGGTATTAGCCGCTGGCTGGCAAGAATTCCGAATACTCAGCTGACCGTCACGGTTGGTCGGGATGAAAAGGTGCGGCGCGCAGTTGAATCGATTCGTGACGCCTCTGCTCAAAAATTTACAATCATCGGTTGGACACCGGAATTACCTCAGTTGCTCGCTTCGCATCACGTTCTCGTTAG
>Ga0207697_10000673_pt1 | contig 19420 bp, 29 predicted proteins | sample KBSSwiS5withPhiX_FD_184293 | JGI IMG/M metagenome (GOLD analysis project Ga0207697, IMG submission 184293) | Switchgrass rhizosphere microbial communities from Kellogg Biological Station, Michigan, USA, with PhiX - S5 (SPAdes) (version 2) | ecosystem: Host-associated > Plants > Roots >... | reverse complement strand
AGCAGCGGGCCGCACGCGCAGATCAGCGACAGCCAGAGCACGCTGATCTTCTACGGCGGCACGTTCATCGACAGCACCACGTCACCGATTCCGGTGGACGACAGCGTCGACTTCACCGGCGGCTGGGCGCTGATGGGCGGCCAGACCGTGATCACCGAGACCAAGGCGGTGGCGGACGACAACCTGATCAATCTCGAATGGTCGGACGACCGTGGGCACAGCTACGGCAGCCCGGTATCGCAGAGCATCGGCGATCGCGGCGAATACCGCACCAGCCTGCAATGGCAGCGCCTCGGGATGTGCCGCGACCGGGTGTTCCGGATCAGCTGGTCGGTGCCGCTGCGCACGGCGCTGCAGGGCGCTTTCGTTGACATCAACACAACAGCGAAGACATAGCGATGCCACTCCCTCTTGGCCCGCCACGCATCCAGTTCATCGACGCTGACGGCCATCCAATAGCCGGCGGGACCGTGGAGACGCTGATCCCCGGGACCTCAACGCCCAAGGACACCTGGCTGGACCCGGACAAGGCGGCGGTCAACACCAACCCTGTCGTGCTCGACGCCGCAGGCCGCGCCATCATCCTGGGCAGCGCCGACTACCGGCTGATCGTGCGCGACGTTGACGGCAACCTGATTTATGACGGCTGGACCTCCACCGGCATCAGCGATGCCATGCTGCCGTTCACCACCGCGCCGACGCTGGCGGATGCGCGCGCCATGCTGGGCATCGACGAGGCGATCCAGGTCGAGACGGATCGTGCGCTGGCTGCGGAAGCCAACCTGCAGACGCAGATCAACGACATCATTGCCGGGGACGTTTCCGGTTCGCTGCAATCGCAGATCGACACCGAGCGGTCGGAGCGCATTGCCGCCGATGCAAACCTGCAGACACAGATCGACGCACTGGGCGCGAGCGCGCTCAAGGTGGGCAGCAACGTCACCGACTCGTCGGGCCACATCCGTGTGAACTTCCCGACGCCGTTTCCCAACAGCACCACCGCCGTGGTGACGCAGCTCATGAACAGCGACCTGAGCGCGGTGTGGCTGTCGGTGAACTACGACGCCAACGGCTTCGATATCTGGTCGAGCATTCCATTGGCCGACGACACGGTGCATCCGATCCCGGCCGCCTTCTGCTGGATCGCCACCGGCAACTGAATGACCGTCGCGCTCAACACGGGCGTGCCCTCGGCGCCGCTGGTCGATCCGGTCAGCGGGCAGGTCACGCCGGCCTGGCGCGCGTTCCTCATCGCCCTCTACCAGCGCACGGGCGGCGCAGTCGGGCAGTCGTCCGATACATCCGAACTGGAGGCGCAGCTCGCGGCCGAGACGGCGGCGCGCAGCACGGCGGACACCGGGCTGGCGACCGGACTGGCGAGCGAGGCGGCAACACGCGCGGCGGCCGATACCACGCTGAACACCGCGGTGACCCGCGAGGCGACGCTGCGGGCGCGGGCCGACAGCAACGAGGCGACGGCGCGGCAGAATGCCGACGCGCTGCTGGTGCCCATCGCACAGCTCTGCTCGATGTGGGCTGCGTGCGACCTGTCGTTCCTGCCGACAGCCGATCCAGGCAGCGGCATGCCGTGGCTCGACGGCACACACATCGCCGTTGGCACGTCGGCAACTGCTGTGGTCGGCATCGGGAAAGAGGATGGCACCGGGCGCTGGGGCCTGGAGGACGGCACTGGCGCGTGGACGTGGGGGTGAGAATTGGCCGACACCAAGATTAGTGCGGGCGCCGATCCCGGCACGCTGACGGCGACCGACAAGCTGCCGCTGGCGCGGTCTGCGAGCACCACGGCCTACGCCGCGACGATGGCCGAAATCGCCAGCTACGCGAATACCGCCTACACGCCGAACTACAGCGCGGCGCCGCCGATCATGGACGGCACGGCAGCGCCTGGCGTTGCGGCAGCGGTCTCGCGCGGCGACCACATCCACCCGTCCGACCTCACCCGTGCGCCGCTGGCGTCACCGACGTTCACCGGCACGCCGGCGGCGCCGACAGCTACGACAGGAACCAACAGCACACAGATCGCGACAACGGCCTATGTCCTGAATGCGGTCACGGGCGGAACCGCCGCCGCTATTCCAGGCGCCAACAACGCGGACAATGGCGGGTTCGCCATCAACCAGCGGACCTATGTCAGCGGCACAGCGCTCGCTGCCGGGGCCTATGGTCACGACCGGTGGAAGGCAGGTGCTGGCGGCTGCACCTACACGTTCGCCGCACCATCTGGCCCCTCCAACAGCATCACCATCACCGCCGGCACGCTGCAGCAGATCGTTGAAGGCGAGGCGCTCGCTGGCGGCACCTACACGCTGTCATGGACCGGCACGGCACAAGGGCGGATCGGCACGGGTTCCTATGCCGCCTCGCCGGTCAGCGGCAGCGTGACGGCGGGAGCCAACACCACCATCGAGTTCAACACCGGCACACTGTCGCGGGTGAAACTCGAGATCGGCTCTGTGGCAACGCCGTGGGTTGCGTTGTCGCCGCAGCAACATCTCGCCGCCTGCCAGCGGTTCTATCAGACGCTAGGACAATATGTTGCTGGTTATGCAAGTGGTGCTGGATTGACCGTCGCTGCATCGGTGTCAATGCCAGTAGCCATGCGAGCGACACCAACTGTCGTGATGACTGGTAGCGCGCCGCTAAATCTTAATAGCGTCACATCCGCTGCGGTTGGCGGTTTTTTATACACACAGGGAATAGCTGCTGCCGCAGGGCAATGGGCTATCAACGTCGGATATAACCTGTCGGCGGACCTCTGAGGTAACCCATGCAGCTCATCTACACATCCGCAGCGAATACCACGATCCAGGCGACGCTGGACGACAAGGAGAGCCTCGGCAATCTCACCGGCCCTGGCGTGTTCTACGTGCCTACTGATCCGGCGAATGCCGAATACGCCGAGATCGTCGAGCAGGGTTACAAGGTCGAGCCATACGTGCCGCCGCCGGAGCCAGTGCCGGAGGCCGTGGACCTGCCGCCGGTGATGCCGACCGACCCGACGCATGCCACGCCCAAGGCATACGTCGACACCGAGATCGCGGCACTCGCCGCCCGCATCGAGACGCTGGAGGCCAGGCTCGGGTGACACCGCCGCCCTTCGTCGTGCTCAGCCTGCCACGCAGCCGCTCCTACTGGCTGTCGCGGTATCTGAGCTACGGCGGCTGGCATTGCGGTCACGAGGAAATCCGCCACGCGCGGACGCTGAGCGATGTCAGGGCGTGGTTGGCCCGGCCGCGCACCGGCACAGCGGAAACTGCGGCAGGGCCGTTCTGGCGGCTTCTGAGACGCCTGGCGCCGCATACCAGGGTGGCCGTCGTGCGTCGCGACCCGGCCGCAGTGTTCAACAGCCTGTTGCGGCTCGGTCTGCCGTTCGATGCCGCGGTGATGGTGCGACAGTTGCGGCGGTTCGATGCCGCCCTGGACGAGATCGAGGCGCACTGGCCAGGGGCGCTGAGCGTTACATTCGACGGTCTGCGCGAGGAGGCGACGTGCGCCCAGGTGTTCGAGCGCTGCCTCGGATTGCCGCACGATCCGGCCTGGTGGGCTTCGCTGGCGCCGCAGAACCTGCAGGCGGACATCCATGCCGTGACACGGGATATGGTGAGCAATGGCCCGCTGATCGCGCATCTGCAACGCGGTATCGGCCGGCGTGACTATACGGCCCGGCTGGAGGTGCTGGACAATGGCCAGACCTTCGCGCATCTCGACGTGCATCGTTGGACAGCGCGATCAGCCGCTGCGATGCGTCGGGATCTCGATGCGGTCATCGCGTGGCACAGCCCGATTTACGTCACGCAGACCGCGCACCCGCATAACGACGATTTCGACAAATGGCGCAGGTTCGTGACCATGATGGGGTTTAAGTTCCGCAACACGGCACCGAATGGATGGTCCGTCTACGTGCTCGGTGAGCAGCACTGATGCGGCATTTTGTCCGCATCGCTGACGGCATCGACACACTGCCGCTGCAGCTTGAGCTGACGCGCAATGAGGCGCTGTGGGATGCGCTGCCGACGCGGCGGCTGTATGACGGCACGCCACACGGCGCGATGACCGACATATACGCGCGGTATATGCCCGAGGCCGACCTGACGGACCTCGCCGTGCGCAGGCGTGAGCATCGCAATGTCTGGTGGCCGGCATGGCACGCACTGCCCGCATTGCGTCCGCTGGTGTTCGGGCTGATGGCGCGGGTGCAGGCGGTGGAACTGGGTAGCGTCCTGCTGACGCGGCTGCCGCCTGGTGGCGAGATCCTGCCGCACTCGGACGCGGGCAGTTGGGCGCCGACTTATTACCACTGCAAGGCGCATGTGACCGTTTCTGGCAGCGCGATTGTGCGCGTTGAGGACGAGCAGGTGCGTTTTGAGCAGGGATCAATCTGGACGTTCGACAACCTGAAGATGCACGCCATCGCCAATGATGGTGATGTTGACCGGGTTGTTGTCATCGTGTCGATGCGCGCGGAATGAACTGAACAGGAGGGTGTAATGCCGGCTGGATGGGTGGCGGCTGGTGCGGGCGCGCTGTCCGCAGGCTCGCAGTTGATGGGCGCCGGCAAATCAGCCGGTGGGGCGAAAGACGCCGCCAACCTGCAGAAGATGCAGTACCTGATGACGCGGCAGGATCTGTCGCCATACACCGCAGCGGGTGCGAGCGCATTGCCGGGCCTGACGGCGCTGGCGAGCAGCGGGCCGACCGGCGGCGGGCCTAATTATCTGGATCTCGCCTATAACCAATACCTGCCGCCACGGATGACGCAGGCGGAGTTGGAGCAGACGCCGGGTTATCAGTTTCAGCTCCAGCAGGGGTTGAAACAGACGCAGAGCGCAGCAGCGGCGCGAGGGCTTGGTGTGTCAGGTGCGAGCCTCAAGGGTGCGGCTGAGTTTGTGACGGGGCTGGCGGACAAGAACTATCAGAACCAGTTCGCCAACGCGCAGACGCGGTTCAAAGACGTACTGGAGATGAGCACCGGGCAGCAGAACGTCCTCAACAGCCAGTTCAAGCGGCTATATGACACGGCTGCGCTCGGTGAGAGCGCCGCGGCTGGGCTGGGTAGGGAGGGTACGACAGCGGCATCAAACGCCGGCAGTGCGCTGACGACGGCGGGGGGAGCGGAGGCGGCGGGACTGACCGGCGCCAGCAACGCGCTGAACCAGGGCGTGCAGAATTACCTGAGCTACGACGCGTTCAAGAACTACTCGAACCCGCAGAACACGTACGGGACGCCAATCTACGGCTCCGGCGCCAACCCCAACATGCTGTGGTCGCAGCAGTAAGAGAGGACCGCGCGCGATGAGTGGCTCGAACTTCGGCCTGGCACCGCCGGTTGTCGTCAACCCGCTGCAGGCGCAGACCACGGCGCTCGATGCGGCGGGCAAGGTCTACGACCTGCGCGACAAGCAGGCGACCGAGGCGTGGGGCGCCGCTCTGCAGGCATCGACCGATGAGAACGGCAATGTGGATCTGCAGAAAGCGCAGCGGCTCGCATCGCAGAATCCGCTGGCACGGCAAGGCATGACGCGCACGCTGCTGAACACCTCGACGCTGGCCAACGAGCAGCAAACCCGCAATCTCAAGACCAACGAGGTGCTCGGGAATGCCGTTGGCGCGACGCTGCAGCTTCCAGACGACCAACTGAAGCAGGCCGTGCTCGGCCAGGTCGAGCGACTTGTGGCGGGGCGCGTCATCACGCGCGAGCAGGCCAACGCATCACTGATGCATATGTCATCCAATCCCACCGAACTGCGGCAGCAACTGGAGACGCTCCGCACCGGCCTGATGCCGAGCGGAGAGGCGACGACGCAGATCTCAGGCAGCCTTGGGACACAAACCGGGCTGGGCGGTCGCACCATTGGCACCGTGCAAAACCGGCGCACTGGTGCGGTGAGTTCTCCGGATCAGCCTGGCGCCCCCCAGGGTCTGTCAGCCGAGCAAGCCGCCGAACGCACAAGATGGCTGCAGTCGCCGAGAGACTATGCCGACCCGGCCAATCCCAATGTCCAGAAGCACGGCACCAACGAGACCTTCCTGCGGGATAGCGGTGTGCCTGACCAATACATCTATCCCGGCGGTGCTCCGGCCTCACCTGGCTCGCAGGCATCGCCGTTCGGAACCGGGCGGCCACCACCGGAACTGCTTAATCCCAAGAAGCCACCGGCGGCGCCAGCACCCGCCGCCTCGCCTACAGCGACCCCAGCCCCGTCGCCGGCAGGAACGGGGGTCAGTGGCCCGACGCCGCAGCAGACTGCGGAGGCAGAGGCGACCAAGGAACAAGGGAAGCTAGGCCCGCCGCTGTTCCAGAAGGAAGTAAACGCGGGCGCCGAGGCGCAGATGCAACTGGCCAACTACGGCACCATGCTCTCCGACCTGACGAAATTCACCTCAGGTTCAGGCGCCGGCAAGACGCTCGACTGGAAGCGCGCGGCCGTCACATGGGCGCCGGGGCTAGCGAAGGCGCTCAACATCAAACCAGAAGAAGTCGCGGCACAGGAGAGCTTCGACAAGGTTGCGGCTCAGGTGGTGCAGGCGCAAAACCCAGGCAGCGACGGGCGCATGAACCTGAACATGGCGGCCACTCCACATTCGGCACAATCCCCAGAGGGCGTCGATTTCATCATCCGCACGCTGCAGGGCAATGCCGATTACATCCGCGCCCGTGCCTCGCTCGCCGCTAATTACAAAGAGAAGGGGAATTACCCGGCCTTCCAGGAGAGCGTGAAGGATCTCGACCCGCGCGTGTTCCAGCTTGCGCGCATGACACAGCCACAGCGAGACAGCTACTGGAAGAGCCTGGACGACACGGTACAGAGCCAACTCGGCGCAGCGATTCAGAAGGCCAAGGATCTGAAGGTCCTCGGTGGCTGACAACTACGACACGATCATCAACGACGCGGCGGCCGAGTGGAACCTCGACCCGCGGCTGCTCAAGGCGCTGATCCTGCACGAGAGCGGCGGCAATCCAAATGCCGTCAGCAAGGCGGGCGCGCAAGGTCTCGGCCAGATCATGCCGGAAACCCAGCGCCAGCTCGGCGTCACCGCGCCGTTCGATCCGGTGCATTCCATCTACGGCGCGGCGAAGTATCTGAATGAGGCGCTGGACAAGGAAGGCACGCCGGACAAGGCGCTGCTCTACTATCACGGCGGACCCGGCTGGCGGCAGAGCTTCGGGCCGGAGAGCCGCGGCTACGTGCCGGCCGTCACGGCGCAATACGTGAAGCTGGCGCCGAAGCAGGACGCCGCGGCGCGCGTGCAGGTCGCGCAGGCGACGCCGACAGTCATGACCGATGCAGCGCCGGGAAAACCTATGGCCAGTGATGACGTGCTGAAGCTGCTGCCGCCGGCTCCGAAGGCTGGCGGTGCTGCGGCGCCCGTTCAGGCACCTAGCGGCGGCGCTGGGACGGGGCAGGAGGCCGCTCCAGGCGGTAGCCCGCTAGACCTGCTGCCACCGGCGCCGAAGCCGTCAGCGACGGCCACAGCGGCGGCGCCATCCGCGCCAACATCATACACAGATCCGGAAGGGCTTGGACGGCCTGAGATCAACCCTCTCGATGTGCCGGCGTCCTCGCCTGCTGCTGTCAGTCGTATCGGCCAGGCGGTCAGGGAAGGCTGGGAGGGCGGCCCATCCTTCCCGCGCGTGCCGTCTTCTTACGTGACAGCACCTATCTACAATCCGTTCATTACCACCGCAGAGACCGTGCTGAGCGGCGGTAACGCGCTGCTTCGTGGCGCTCAGCAGACCGCTGTGGAGGCGACGCCAGACATCCATCTGCCGTCGTTGCCGCCGGGTGTGACGATCCCGCTCGGTGGTGGGCGGCAGCTTTCCGGTGAGCTTACGCCCGGGTCGCTTGGGCGCGAGATCGCGGCATTACCGGAGGCGTTTCCGACTGGCGGAGCTGAGATGCGCGTGCCGGGTCGCCCGCCCCTTCCTGGCGAGCCACCACCGACGCCGCGGTTTGTGCAGGAATACTACGGCGAAGGCACCCCGACGAACCCGCTGGCAGCAGCCCCGCCACCAGAGCGACCGGCCTTTGTGCCACCGGGCGTCAATGTCCAGGCCAGGCCAGTTGTCACACCGCCTGAGCAACCGCCCGCCTTCGTGCCGCCGGGTGAGGTGAAGGCTGGCGCAACGCCGGCCGCCGTCACCAAGGAAACGCCACTCGGTGCTACACCGGAAGGTGGCGGCCCGCAGCCGGTCGGTGCGCAGATCACGCCCATTGTCGGCGAGTCGATGTTCAGCCCAAAGGAAGAGGCGGCATATCGCGCTACCGCGGAGGGGCAGAAGCTGCTGGAGCCGCAGATCCGCGGCGAGGTGGACAACAACACTTACATTCCAGGCGTGGTCTCCAACACCGCCGAGATCGAGCAAACCGTCGAGGCTGCACGCGACATGAAGCAGCTCGGCATCCAGTCGCCAGCGGCGTCCCAGATGGCGCAGGATATGCAGCAGCGCAATATGGGTCTCCGTCGCGAGTATTCGCTGAACACCGAGAAATCACCGACCGACATCCATTTCCGTGAGCAACAGCGCGAAGCTGATCTGAACCAGCAGGCCGACCAAGTATTCGCTCCGACGAACATCAAGGGCGACGTGGCGATGCAGCCTCTGATAGATCATATGCGAGCCGAGCTGGCGAAGCCGCGCAACGCCGAGAACAGCGCGCTGCAGGCGGAGTTCAAGGAACTGGAAAAAAGGCTGACCAACAAGGACGGCACAGCCAGGACGATGGGGCCGGAGCAGGCGTGGTCGCTGCGTCAGGACATCGACAGGATGACCGACAAGCTGTCCACCACGGGAGACGACCTGCAAGCGCGGAACCGGCGGCGGGTGGCTCGGAACATCGACCAAGTGGCAGACGTGCTGGACACCGAGATCGAGAAGATGGCGCCCGGATACAACGAGATGAAAGCGACCTATAGGGCGCACTCGGATGCCATCCGCGAGATGCAGGCGCTGCAAGGGATGACGCAAGCCATATCGACTGGACCGAATGGCAACCTGTCATTCGCGGCAATGCAGCGGTTTATGAAGAAGGTCGTGCAGATGCGGATGACGGGATCGCAGGATCTGAACCCGTTCAAGGCTATTTCGGAAGAAACTATGCAACGGCTGTGGGCGCTGCGCGACGACCTGCGCCGGTCTGCCGGGGCACTGGAGTTGGCCCGCGCCGCCGGTAGCGATACCGCTGCGAACATGATCGACGTGCTGAAGCACTGGGGCAGGCTGGGTGGGCAGGGTGCCATGCATGCTGGTGCCTCCGCGCTATTCGGGCCAGCCGGTCCTGTGGCGATTCGGATGCTGCAGGAAGGGACGGCGCCGATGCGGGCAGCGCGGGCTGAGAGAAGGGCCGTGCAGGAGATGCAGACCCATCTCAATCCGAACATACCGATGCGGACGCCGCCAGGTCAGGAGAACGCGATGGCTCGCTAGTAGGGCTGCAGCATCTGTCTGAACTGGTGGCGCCAGTAGTAAGTCGGCAGGCTTGCAACGAACCATCCGGCGACGAAGCCGAGCACGATGCAGGCCAGTTCTGCGGCAGCACTCTTCCCGTGTTCTATGGCTAATCCGAGCAAGACAAAACCAGCGCCGAAGGCGAGGAATGTCACCACGCGGGCGAACCAGTGGCCGAGCAGCCAGAAATACAGCAGCGCGAGCGCAAGGCCGGCGCCAATCATCAGTTCCATGTCAGTAGCCGCACTGCGTCTGATAACCCTGCCCTGGGATAAACACGGGGCGGCACCCTCTGGCATCCGTCTGCCACATGGTAATGGTTGGTGGCGACATCATGTTGGTTGGCGGCACCGGCGGTCCGGATAGCTGCCACTCGGCATTCCCGGATGCGGAGTGCTGCTGCCAAGTCGTCTGCGCCATCGCTGGCGTTGCCGCGAGCAGGAGTGCCGCGGCGAGTGCTAGTCGGGTCATAGTCGGTAAGTCCTTCATTGAATGTGCGGCGCGTGTGTCATCCAAAGCGCTGCGCCGCTGAACGCTCTAGTGTGGATCATGTTAATATTCCGGCCCGCTCCAGCGCCTCTATGATGCGATGATAGTCGGCGCCGGTGTCATTCTCGACCATCGCCATTAGGCGCTCAGTCGAAATGTCCGGTTCGGCGTCCTCGATCATCTCCCAGATGGAGATGATCAGTTGGTCCCGTTCAGTTCGTGACATGCGCATTGTCGGTCTTCCCTGCCTGCCTAATGTGCCGGCTCGTCGATGAGGCCAAGCCGGCGCTCGATGCGCTCCAGCCGTCCGTCCAGCCGGTCCACTCGCAATGACACCGAGGCGAATTGTGCCTCCAGGGCGCCAACGCGCAGCCGCAGATCGGCGGTGTCCTCCAGCACGCGGCCAAGCATGTCGCGGATCTCGCGCAACCGGGCCAGCACCAGATTGTCGGGCGTCTCGCTCATTCGTCTGTCTCTTCATCCGTCGTGCAGGCGATGCCGTTGATGTTGCTCCACGAGCAGTCGCCGCCCTCGTCTTCCACCATTTCCAGCAGTGCCTTCGACGCCGGCATAACGGTCATGCTGCTTTCGCGGGTCCAGGAACCCAGCTCGTCGGTGGCGTCATCGTCTTCGCCTAGCAGTTTGATGCCGTCGAGTTCCATGTTGGTGCGCATGTCGTCCCATGCGGCCTTATCGGTCGCGCCGTAGCCGTAGATCACGCCACTGTCGTCGTGGACGATGTAGCCGGCGGCGGTGATTTCTGTCGTTGTCACTGGTCAATCCTCTTTTGGTCAATGATGCGGCGGATGAGATCGGCCACGGTGATGCCGAGCCTCTTCGCCTCGCGGCGCAGCCAAACCAACTGCGGTTCTGTCATGGTCAGAGACATTCTTGCCATGCACCCGATATGCACCACCGACGCACCAGCAGTCAACACAATAATGCAGGGGAAACCGCATGGCCGAGCCACCGACCTACCCGCACATCATTGTATTCGAGACCGCCGAGACGCAGCGGCTGTTCGTGCCTGCGGAGGTGGAGCCGGAGCCGCCCGATCCACCCGATCCGCCGGACCCGGAGGAGCCACCACCGGACGACGGCGAGGCGCGCGCCACAATCCGCATGGGCGGCAACGATTACGTGTTCCTCGCCAGCGAGGGCCAGGCGCTCGACAGCTACACCGACCCGGACGGCAGGTTCGTCATGGACAACGTGCTGTGCGTGAATCCCGGCTTGCCGCACATGCTGGCGTTCTACCGCCCGGACAGGTCCGGCGGCCGCGAAGAGTGGGTGTTCGAGCACGGCCAGCCACGCGCCACCGCACAGGCCGCCAACCTTCCCGCCTACACCGCCACCATCACGCGCCGCGACGGCTCCACAGCCACCGTAGAGGCCACCAGCGGGCACTACTGGTTTGGGCGCTGGCGCTGGCAGTCGGCACCGCGCCCGGTGCGTCGCACCTACGCACAGCTCGTGGCGCAGAACCTCATCCCGCCGCTCGACACGACCGGGCTGGCGAAAGGCCCGATCCTGTCGGTGAGCGCCTACAAGCCGATGGCGACGTGTGGCATGCCGGGCAATCAGGGCCAGACCGGCGGCTACCCAGGACTGGGCATCATCACGGGATGGCAGGCGCAGTACCTCGTGCGCAACGCCCCGGAGACTCCGTGGCGCGATCAGGCCGAGGCAATCAACAGCTATCCGTGCGTGGTGCGCGATCCCGAGACGCTTGCCCCAGCGCCAGGTGATATCGTGGACGACTTCCCCGGCGCCAACATGTACAGCAGCAGCGAGGGCACGCCCTACATCGCCAAAGGCCCCAGCCCGCTGCGGACGGACCAAGGGCATCTGCCCTCTGCGGTGTATATACCTTTCCTGCTGACCGGCGATCCGTACTATCTGGAGGCAATGCAATTCACGACGAATTACCAGCAGCTTTCGCTACCCAGTGATTCGCGCTGCATGGTGATGGGACGATACTGGGCGTGGCCGACCCGAGCCATCGCGGAATGCGTCGTCGCAACGCCCGCCGTGGTGCCGTCGTGGTTGTTGCCGAGGTCGTACTGGGAGCATTGGCTGGAGGTGAACCGGGGCCACGTCGAGACGCGGATGGCGAACGCCTCTGACCCGTATTACTACGTTTTCCATACGATCTACGAGAGCGGCCAGTCGTCGGAACTGGACCCCAACCGGTCGGGCGATCATGTCTGGCAGCAGGCCTTTGTGGACCTGACCGCGGCGTGGATCGCATCCTGGCGGCCGGAGTGGGTCGAGCCGGCCGAGTGGCTCATGCACTCCAGCATCGACCGCGCCTCGGCGACCAGCGGCTGGTGCCGGACGCGCTGCGCGCCGTACCACATCCGCATGCAGAATGCTTCGGTATTGGCGACGGCGATGACGAAATCGAGCTGCGAGCTGACGATCAAATATGTGCAGCAATTCCTGCCCGGCATGAGCGTGACGATTGACAGCGAGACGCTGACGCTGGGCGACAGCGCGGACGGATTGACGTGGGAAATCGCATCGAGGCCGAAGCCGGCGGACCACGCCATCAACAAGCCTGTGTATGGCGCCAAGTGCCTGAGCTGGCGCGAGGCGACGGATCTCAACGTGCTGACCTATGGTTGGGATGTCGCGGCGGACGGCGACCAGTTGCCCGCCAATACGACCGACCTGACGTATCCCAGTTATCAGCGCGCGGCGCTCGCCCAGGCGCTGCACAGCGGGCTGGAGGTGCCTGGCCTGGCCGACGCCTATGCGTGGCTCGACGGCGAGGTGCGGCGGCTGGTGAGCAGCAAAAACCTGCCGGTCGGCGACAACTGGGCCGTGGTGCCCGGGACCGCAACGCGCCGGCGGCATCACCGGCGGTCAGACCGGACGGATCTGCAGCGGAACGCCAAGCTGCAGGACATCATCGACGCCATCCGCGGCGAAGACTGATGTGGCCGGGCGGCCGCCGTTCTCGATGCTGCGGGCGTGCTTTGCCTTGTTCGGCGTCGTGGTACTGCTTCAATGCATCTGGGTAAGCATTGCGGCATTGACGTGCGTCATACTGATTTACCAGCGCGCCTACCCGCTCGGTGCCTGTGCTGACCTTGGCACGCGCGCATCGGGCGTCTTCTCGGAGGCCTTGGCCGGCATCCTGGCGCTGATCATTGCCGCGCGCGAGCCGCCATCGGATGAGGAAAAATAGGGGCCGGGGTTGGTTACACATCGGGGGGATGCGCCCCGGCCCAAGTTGCTTGTCTTCCGCCGCGCAGCTTATGCCGGCACCGATTCCGGGTCCAGCGCGCTCTCGTCCTCGTCCTCATTCGGCGGCTCAGCCCAGATGCGATTCACCATCGCCTTGCGTGCGGCCAGTGCCCGCTGGCGCGCGCTCTCGTTGATGACCAGCGCCGGATCATCCAGCCGCAGCACCCGCTCTTCGTTCAGGATCGCGTTGGCCTGCTCTTCGGTCTCGGCCCGCTGGCAGCGCAGCTCGAAGTCATCGAGCCACTGGCGCAGCGTCATCTTCTGCACGCCGGGCTGCTGCTCCAACGGCACTTCGCTGTTGATCTGCTCGCGACGTGTCTGAACCGGTGGCCGTTCATCGGCATCGAACACAGCCGCGCCCGGCAGCGTGTCCAGTTCATCCTCGCTCAACAGGCCCAGCCCGCAGATCGAAAGCGTCACCCGGCGCTTGGCCTTGGTGAGACACTTCATCAGCGCATTAGCCCGGCCGTCGCCCTGTAGCCGTCCAAGCGTCACGGCGCCGATGTCCTCATCTTCCCTGCCGTCTGGTGTCCTGGCCCGCACCGTGACGATGTAAACGTCGCCGTCCTGCTGTTTGTCGATCACCGCCAGATTGATCTTGTGGAGCTTGCGGAGCTGATCCGTGCAGTCGCGCGTCGCGTACATCTGGATCTGGCCATTGAGTTGCAGGAACCTGAATGGCCGGGTCAATGGATTGAGGCCAAGCGATTGACAGGTGCGGGCCATGAACTCAACCCGCTGGCCGGTTGTCAGTTTGGAGAGGTCGCCTGTACCGAGCACATGCTCCAGCGTCTGAGCCGAGACGGTTTCCTGTGTCGTGACTGCGTTCATAGCGACTGGCTTTCTGTGGCTTTGCGGAACTGCCGCGCTGGGATGATCTCGCCGTGCTCATCGACACCGCTCAGCACGACGCGCGTGACCTGCACAGGGAAGGTATATTCGTCGGTGATGCCGGGATGGTTAGCGCGCAGTTCTTTCCAGTCCACGCGCTCCTGCTGCACCGTCTTCACCTCGGCGATCCAGGAGGCGCCGGTGCGCGTGTCGGGGTCCGAGAGCAGGATGCCGCGGATCGCCGCCTCGCGCTCCTCCAGGCGTTTGATGTCGGCGCGGACCTGCGCCAACTCATCTGGCAGCGGGAGGTTGGGCCGGTCGCTCACGCCGCGCCCTCCATCTCGCGCTGTGCCGGCTCCGGCGCCTCCGGGGGCGTCTCCACGAGCCGTGGCGCCCGCTGGCGGCGCACCCGCGGCTTGCCGGTCAGCGCCGCCACAACCTCGCGGGTGGCCTCCAGGCGGGTCTGCAGGATCGTCATCTCGATCTCCAGCGCCCGCTCGTCGGCGCGGGCACGCTCCAGCAGGGCGGCGGCGTTGGTGAGCAGATCGGCGTTTTCCATCACGCGTCCTCCCTCAGATCCACACTGTCGTATGGCTCGACCGCCTCGTCGCAGCAGGGGCAGAAGCTCGCGCAATCGAAGGCGGCGTATTCGTCCCACTCCATCGGGCACGCATCGCAAAAATAGTGGTTGTGCCAGGCGGAATTGGTTGCATCCGCAGCATTATCGGTAACCAAATGACTATTTGGTGCGGCTGCATTTCCCGCGTCGGGAAGCAGGCGGCCACTTTCCGCGTAGCACGATTGTGGCAGACGGATTACCGTCGCGGCGGGCGCGACTATCCCGCCACCTGGGCGCTCGGTAACTGAACGCCCTCGCCGGTCCCGTCGGTAATCAACAAGGGGAATACTATGCCGCACGTCATGACCTCCAGATCTGGAGGCATTATAGCAGCTAATTTGTCATGTGCGACAGAAAAGTTGTCTGATGGGGAATGTTGTTACGTCAGGCGGCGCGTGCCTCCGATCGCCGCGAGGCCTTCGCCTGTCCCTTCTTCCGCTCCGAGTCGTCCTCCGGTCCAACCTCCGGCAATTCCAGTTTCTGCCTGAATGCCTCTACGAAAATCGCCAGTTCGCGGGCTAGCTGCCCTGGCACCAGCCGGTCATTGTTGAAGTAGACCCACTCCAGGGTGATGCCGGGTAAAAGCTTCTGGAGTGCGTAGACCGTCTCGTAGCGGGGCAGCACGTAGCCGTTGACTGAGTTGGACAGGCGCTCGCGTCGCATGCCCAGTTCCGCAGCCGTGTTCTCTACTGACAAGCCGAGCTTTCGCAGGATCGCGCGCATGCGCAATCCAACCTCTTTTGGGTTGGGCTTTTCCATCATGTCCGTCACCACTGGTTACCACCGCTTCGCCACGCGGCCCCTGAGTATTGCACGTCGACAGATTATCTGTCGCCGCCCGTCTTGGCCATCATCTTGCCGGCAAATCTCTTGTCAGGCTAGTATGTCATGACAATGACGACGGCCAAGCTGTTCCGGCTGTTTGGGGGACGGGAGATCGTGATGGCTGTAACCGGGGCCACCCGGCAGGCGGCGAACCACTGGATGCACAACGGGGTGCCTTACCGGCACTGGCCGGCGATCCGTGCCGCGGCGGCTGACGCTGGCATTCCGGGCATCACCGACGCGGTGCTGGCCTCCACGCGGCCGCGGTCGCGCCGGAAGGCCGCCGAATGAGCGTCCACAACCCAGGGCGCCAGCCGCATGAGTGGGGCGAGGCCGCCACGGCGCAACTGCGCCAGCGCTGGGCGGACGGCGCGGTAACCGCGCTGATCGGCGCCGAGCTTGGCATCAGCAAATCGGCGGTGGTCGGCAAGGCGCGCCGGCTGGGCCTGCCGCCGCGGGCCTCACCGATCCACGCCGCCGGCGAGCCTCCGGTGGTGCGCCCCCGCAAGCGCCCGACGCGGCCGGCCCTGGCCGCGCCCGCGCCGAAGCCGCCACCATCACCACTGCCGGAGCCACCGCCACCGCCGCCCGAGCCTGTGGCGCCGCGTGGCTGCCAGTATCCGCGCGGCAGCCGGCCGCACTGGGCCTGGTGCGACGCGGCGGTCGTCGGCAACGGGCCGTACTGCGCGGCACACCGGGCGGTCTGTTACCTGCGACCGGGAACCCGCGCCTGGATGCAGGAACGCGCTGAGGCGGCGGCATGATCGCTGCGCTCTATGTCGATCCGGCCGGCTGCTATGCGGGTATCGACGGCGTGGAGCTGTGGGACGAGGCCCGCGATGCCCGGCGCTACGGTGGCGTGTGGCCGGTGGTGGCACATCCGCCCTGCCAGCGCTGGGGGCGGTTCTGGCACGGTTCGCCACTGAGGCCGCATCAGTTTGAACTGGGCGACGATGGTGGCTGCTTCGCCGCGGCACTGGCGGCGGTGCGTCGCTGGGGCGGCGTGCTGGAGCATCCGGCGCACAGCCACGCATGGCTCGCGCACGGGCTGCCGTGGCCGCCGGCCGGCGGTGGCTGGCAGCGGGACATTCACGGCGGCTGGTGCTGTCAGGTCGAGCAGGGCTTCTACGGCCACGCCGCCCGCAAGCCCACGTGGCTGTATGCCGTGGGCGTCGGCGAGCCGCCGGCGCTGCACTGGGGCCGGGGTGAACAGCGGCTCGATCCGGTGATGCTTCAGCGTCACGGCTACGCCAGGGCGCGTCGCTGCGGGCTGGTCGCGATGGCTGGCGGCAAGCGCAAGACGGAGATCAGGAACGCGACGCCCCCGGCATTCCGCGACGTGCTGCTGGCGATTGCGCGGGAGGCGGCATGAACAGCGACCGGCCCATGCGTGTGTCAGGCGGCAGCGGCAACGGCGTGTTGGCGGCGCATTCGGAGCCGGCGGTCATCTGCGGTTGCTGCGGCCAGCCGATCCCTGACCTGACGCGGCACGGCGAGGGCTGGACCAGGGAGCAGGACCAATTCATCAACTACGCCCGGAGCCACGGCTCGTCGTACAAGCTGATCGCGCACACGCTGGGCACCAGGGACCGGCTGGTGATCGGGCGCATCAACAACCTCCGCGCCAAGCGTCCGGCATGAGCTTCCGCCTGACAGCGCCGGTGCCGCCGGAGGACGAGTTGCATCACAGCGTCGCGCACGCCTTCGCCGTCCTCCTGCCGTTCGATGCGGTCTGGACGACGTGGGAACTGCGCAACGCCGCGTCTGCCGCCGAGGGCGCACGGCGCAAGCGGCTCGGTGCGCTGCCTGGCTGGCCGGACCTGGGGGTGTTCTATCGCGGCAGCGTGGTGCTGCTGGAGCTGAAGCGCTCGCGCCACGGCGCGCTGTCGCCGGCGCAGCGGGTGCTGCATCCGCGGCTGTCGGACAACGGCTTTCCGGTTGCCGTGTGCCGGTCGGTGGACGAGGCGCTGGACGCGGTGGCGGCTGGCGGCGTGCCGGTGCGCGGGCGGGTGGCGGCATGAACAGCCAGGCACCGTGGAAGGGCTGGCTCCGCAAGGGCGATACGGCAGGCACGGTCACTGGAGAACTGGTCGATTCCTGGGGTTGGCGCGTGGCATTGACCGGCACATTCGTCGCAGCCTCGGGGTCCTATGCGCTGACCGGCGTTCTTGGAGAGCCTCCGTCGAGCCTCGTTATCGGGGCGATTGACGAAGAAGCGGAGCCACCGAAGTGACCCCGCTTCCCACGCCACGTCGGGCCGCGTCTTACCCAGCCCAGCCTCGCCCAGCCTGCCTTGCTCCGACAAGCCCCGCCTGGTCTCGCCAGTGCCCGCCATACCAAGCCGTGCCTGCCGCGCCCCGCCGTGACCAGCCGGGTCGGGCGTTGGCTCGCCCTGCCATGCCGATTGCTACGCTAACCCTGGGGAGGAACTTATGCCACTAGACCAGACCAAGACCAAAACGCGCCGGCTGAAAATTCCCAAGCTGGAACAGGATGAAGTCGAGGCCCTCAAGAACGGTGCGGCACCGCCCGAGATCATCCGCGTCACCCGCCCGCGGCTGCGCATTGCCGCCATCCAGATCAAGGGCATCGCGCCCTACGTGCAGCACGCGTTCTCCGAAAAGCAGCGCAAGGCCATGGAGGAAACGCAGCGCCAGGGCCAGCAGGCGCGCGGCAAACGGACCCGCGTGCCCAAGGATTTCGAGGCGGTGTACGAGGCCGCCAAGCACTACGCCCGGGAGGGTTGGATCGGCATTCCGGCGCCGGCCTTCCGCAATGCCTGCATTGATGCCTGCCGCCTGGTCGGCTTCAAGATGACGCACGCCAAGTGCAGCATCTTCATTGAGCCGGATGGTTTCGATCGCAACGATGGCACGCCGCTGGTACGTATTCAGGGCGAGCCGCGCATCCATGAGGCGTCGGTGCGCAACGAGAGCGGTGTCGCTGATATCCGGTGGCGGCCGATGTGGGAGCAATGGGGTGCCATCGTCAACGTCCAGTGGGACGAGGACCAGTTCAGCGCGACGGATGTGCTCAACCTGATGCTGCGCGCTGGCCTGCAGGTCGGCATTGGCGAGGGGCGGCCGTATAGCCCCAACTCAAACGGCATGGGTTGGGGTCGTTTCGAAGTCGTGGAGTAGTCGTAATGGCGAATCCAGGGGATCGAGTGAGACTGATGAGTGACGAGGAGCGCGCTGTCCTTGTCAAGCGCGCGCGGGACCATGACCGCATCTCTTTTGTCATTGACGACATGCTCTCCGACGAAAATCTGGATGTGAACCTGCGGGGCGTTCTGGAGGGATTCCGGTCGATATTGGGGGCCATATGAGCGACAGGACTGACAATCTGGCGAAAGAGCTGTTGGCGTTGAAGGGCGAGGATGGCCTGATCAACGTGGCGAAGGCCGAGCAGTGGGCGAAGCGACATCCGAAGTCTTCGCTGTACGCGCATCTGGAGTGGGACAACGAAGTCGCCGGCGAGAAGTATAGACACTGGCAGATACGCTCGCTGATCTCGGTGCATATCGTCGATGCCGAGGGATCGCGGCAGCTGGTGCATCTGTCAATTGACAGCAGGAGCGGCGGCTACCGCCCGATCAACGACGTGCTCGGGCAGAAGGAGCTGCGGGAGATCATGCTGGAGGATGCGCTGGGCGAGTTGGAACGGATGCAGCGCAAGTATGCGCGGCTGCAGGAGTTGGATGGGGTCTGGGCTGCGCGCGATCAGGTCAAGCGCAGCAGGCGGGCGAGCGCCAGCGGCGTCGTCTTATCGGCCACCAAGCCGAAATCGCTGAACTGCTTGTAGGCGATCTCGGTCTTGCCGTCGGCCGTCTCGCGCACCAGCATCCGCACCGGCCAGTCGAGCCCGGCGTAGGGATTGGCCTGGATGAACTGGACGCCGAGCGGAGGGTTGCCGAACAACACCAGGGTCGACTT
>Ga0207697_10000668_pt1 | contig 19498 bp, 20 predicted proteins | sample KBSSwiS5withPhiX_FD_184293 | JGI IMG/M metagenome (GOLD analysis project Ga0207697, IMG submission 184293) | Switchgrass rhizosphere microbial communities from Kellogg Biological Station, Michigan, USA, with PhiX - S5 (SPAdes) (version 2) | ecosystem: Host-associated > Plants > Roots >... | reverse complement strand
CTTAACTTCGTTGGCAACATAGAAGGCCGCCATCTCTTTGAAGATCCGGTTGAAGTTGTCGTGTGCGATGGATTCGTTGGCAACGTTATCTTGAAAACGTGCGAATCGATCTCGGTGGCGATGTTTAAATGGCTCAAGCACGAACTCATGCGTACACGGATGCGAAAAGTCGGCGCATTCCTCGTGAGGAATGCCATTGGAACGATTAAGGACAAGACGAATTATGAAGAGTACGGCGGCAGTCCACTTCTCGGGATAAATGGCATTTGCATCATCGCTCACGGCGCGAGCACGCCGCTGGCCGTCAAGAACGCGCTGCGCGTCGCGGCCGAGTCCATTGAACAGCAGGTGAACCCGCATATCGTCGAGGAGATTCGCCGGTATCATGAAACGACAGCCCCGCTCGAACCCGCGCTCTCATAAGACGTTGCGGACGGTCTCAATCATCGGCACAGGAAGCTATGTGCCCGAGAAGGTCCTGACTAACGAAGACCTCTCGCGGATGGTAGATACCAGCGACGAATGGATCACTACTCGCACCGGCATTAAGGAACGCCGCATCGCTGCAAAGGACGAAAATACGAGCGACATGGCGGCGAAAGCGGCGCTGAATGCCGTTGGGCAGGCGAAAATTTCGCCCAAGGAAATCGATCTCATCCTTGTCGCCACGGCCACGCCCGACATGCTTTTCCCGGCCACCGCTTGCTTCGTGCAGAAAAAGATCGGAGCGACGAACGCTGCTTGCCTCGACATTTCCGCAGCGTGCGCGGGTTTTATTTTCGGGTTGGAAATCGCGCAGCAATTCATCACATCACACACATACGAGACCGTTCTCGTGATCGGCGCGGACAAGTTGACCTCAATCACCAATTGGACCGATCGCAATACGTGCGTGCTATTCGGCGACGGCGCTGGTGCGGCTATTTTGCGTCATCGGGGCAGCCCTCATGGCATAATCAGCACCCACATCGGAAGCGACGGACAGTACACCAACATCTTGTTCATGCCGGGTGGCGGCTCGCGTTGCCCGATCACGCGTGAAAACGTCGACAAGAACCTGGTCACCATCCACATGACCGGAAAGGAAGTGTACAAACAGGCTGTCATCGCAATGTTAAATGCGGCCAAAAAAGCGCTCCAGTTGGCTGGGCTTTCCATCGACGACATCGCCTGCGTCATTCCGCATCAGGCAAACTTACGAATCATGGAGGCGATCGCCGATCGGCTCGGCATTTCGCGCGATAAAATGTTCGTGAACCTCGACCGGTACGGCAATACCTCTGCTGCCGCGGTAGCGATCGCGCTTGATGAAGCAAACCGCACCGGGCGAATCAAACGCGGCGATTACGTGCTGATGGTCGTGTTCGGTGGCGGCCTCACCTGGGCCAGCACCGTCATCGAGTGGTGAGGCGGGCGTCGGTTTAATCTGGAATCTCTGGCTCGACTAGTTTAGCCAGCTGAGCTAGCGATTCCTGCCAGCCGAGATAGCACGCTTCGGCTGGAATGACGCCGGGCACACCTTCCTGCACGATGCTTAGTTCAGTTCCGCATGAGACCTTCGTTAACGTAATCGTTGTCTGCATTTCGCCGGGCAGATTCGGGTCGTCGAATTTGTCCGTGTAACGAATCCGTTCATGCGGAGTCAATTCGAGATATTTCCCACCGAAGGAATGACTGTTCCCTGTGGTGAAGTTCGTGAAAGACATTTTGTGCGTGCCACCAACTTTCGCGTCCATCTGATGCACCTTTCCGGTGAATCCGTTTGGTGGTAGCCATTTGGCCATCGCGTCGGGGTCGAGAAATGCCTTGTAAATTTTTTCGGGCGTCGCTCGGACGACGCGGTGATGTCGAATAGTATTTGTTGTCATAACCTTTTTCCTCTTTCGTTTATTTGGCGTTCGTATCCGGCTCGATAACTCCAAAGACGTTGCCGGCCGGATCTGCCGCGTAAGCGAGCCAACCGACCTTTGGAATCGCCATTTTCGGCACGCAGATTTTTCCGCCGCGCTGCTCGATTTGCCTGATCGTTTGATCAAGAAACTTCACTGCGACGGTGTTTAACGTACCTGGGCTTTGACCTTCACGCGGCCGGGTCATCCCGCCATTGATTCCCGGCTGTTTGTCATCGCCAGTCGTAACCAGCCAATATTCGATCGGGCCGCCCTCGAATTTGTTGAACTTCCAGCCGAAAACGTCCTGGTAGAACGGCTGCACCGCTTGTGGGTCATCGGTGTAGATCTCAAAGTGAGTGATACGATTCATTTGTTTGCTCCTTCCTTTTAACTGGTCTCAAAATTCAAACTGCCGCCGCGGACAATCCATCGAACAGTTAGGCTTCGACTATTGTTTTGAATCCCCCGTACATCATTCGCTTCACGTCGAATGGCATCGCCTTTGGATTCATCATCTTCGCAAGACGCGGGTCCTTCATCACCTTCGCGTTGACGCGATCACGATGAGTGCGCGACTTAAAAACGATGTAAGAGAAAAGCACCGTCTCACCGGGCTTGGTTTTAATCCCACGCGGGAACGACAGCGCCATTTTCACATTCAGATCATCGCCAACACATTCCCTGAAGTCCAAGGCACCGTGGTCTCGCCAGACTTTCCCAGCCTTCTGAGCAAGCCGGCGATACGCGGTTAGGTTTTTCCTAGGCAAAGGGATAACAAATCCGTCAACGTAGTGAGCCATGAGACATTCTCTGGATGCGTCGCGTTATGCGTTCGCGAACTGCGTCTGATGTTTAAGTTCGCTCGCGACCGGGCATTCTGCCGCAACAGGCCTGACTTCCACTTGCACACCGTACGGTAATCCGGGACATTCTTGTGCGATAACCACTGCGTCATCGAAGCTCGCGACATCAAGGAGAAAATAGCCGCCGATCGCTTCCTTCGATTCCGCAAACGGACCGTCCGATACCACGCGATTTTTTCCCGAGACGATTTTGCTTTCGCGCTCGAGCGGGTTCCCGGCGATGGCTTTTCCTTCATCCGTCAGCCGCCTGAACCAGGCCATCCACTGGTCGGTGACTTTCTGCTTTTCCTCCGAAGAAAGGCTCTTGAGCCAATCGTTTCCGCGAAACAGCAACATATATCCGTTCTGATTTTGTGTGTTCATATTATGTGGTTAGTGGTTGTGAGTTTAACTGTTGTTGAGTTTAAATGTTTACAAGTTCTTCTTCTCGAGCCAATTCACGAGCCCGGACGTCGAGAGGACATTCTTCCGCCACCGGCCGCACCTCGATTGAACCGCCATACGCAAGCCCCGGACTGCTCTGGGCAATGGCAATGGCTTCTTCGATCGTTTCGACATCCAACACCAAATACCCGCCGACAGCTTCTTTGGATTCAGCGAAAGGTCCGTCCGTAACAAACCGTCCGTTCTTGCCGGAGACAGTTACGCCTGTGCGTTCCAGCGCGCGGCCAGGTTTGGCTTTGCCGTGAGCAGTCAATCTTTCGAACCAGGCTTTGTTCTGGTTGATGAGTTCCTGGAGCTCTTCCTGTGAAAGCTTGTTGTACCATTCGTCGGTTCGGTACAGCAGCATGAATCCATCATGATTTTGTGTATTCATTTTTATTTTGGTTGGTAGTTGATTTGGTTAATTTTTATCCCTTTCAAAACTACGACGAACGAGCGACCCAGATTGGGACAATTATTTTCAGGCTGCCGCCGGATCGCTCTCCCAAAGTCCAAAGGGGTTACCCTCGGGATCCTGGCACACGGCGAAATAACCCATCTGTGGCACGGCCGTTTTGGCCATGCAGATTTTTCCACCGAGTTTCGAAATTTTATCAGCGAACTTATCCACCGAATCCACGCTGACGTAGTTGACGACTGGCTCTTGCGGATGTTTACGCCTCTTTAGCGCGCCATCCGGACTAGCGTCTGCACCACCGGTATCGATGTGCCAGTAATCGCCGCTCCCGGGAAATGGACTGATTTTCCAGCCAAACAAATTGCTGTAAAAAGCTGTGGCGCGTCCCGGATTATCAGCCGGAATTTCAAACCAAACGATGCTTGCATCCTGTTTCGTGTCTGACTTGCTCATGTTTGCCTTTCTGTTGATGTAAATTTCAGAGATACGACGAACGAGCACCGGTTTTTGGGACACTACGCCAAAAAAATTCAAAAAATCGCTGCGGATCCAGATCGTCAGGCCAACGGCCTGAACCATCCCAGCCGAGGGCAACGCCCTCGGTCATAAATCGAAACAATATTCGCCCTGTAAGGGAAATCCAGATCACCTTGCCGTTCCGGCGCGGAAATCACTCCCGCAGTGCTGAAGCCGTTTCAAAAGGAACGCTCGCTCCGATTTTGTTTCAGCGAGTTCAAATGCTCTTCGGAATTGTTCGGCCGCGGCTTCACGATTGTTCGATCGCATCTCAAGCTCGCCGATCACAGAATAGAACAAGTAATACGAAGCTAATTTGTCGCGGTCCTTTATGGCGCGCACTGCTTTTAGTCCTGCGTACGGCCCGTGAACATTTGCGACTGCCACGGCGCGATTGAGTGCAACCACAGGCGAATCATCAAATTCTACCAATCGATCGTAGAGCGAGAGTATCCTCGCCCAATCGGTCGATTGATAATCGGCGGCAGTCGCATGACACGCGGCGATCCCAGCTTGAAGATGATATTCGCTGACCTGGCCACCGGTAGCCGATTCGTGGAGGCGCGACATACCGCGTGCGATCATCGTCTGATCCCAGCGCGTCCGGTCCTGTTCTTCGAGTCGAAGCAGGTTGCCTTGGTCATCCTCACGCGCCGGCGTGCGGGCAGCGTTCAGCAGCATCAGCGCCAGCAATGCACGTGTCTTTGGCTGATTTCCAGCGCGATGTTGTAGCAGTAATTCCGTAAGACGGATCGCTTCGTGACAGAGTTCTTCCCGAACGAGTTTGTCGCCACTGGATGCTTTGTAGCCCTCGTTGAACAGCAAGTAGAGCGATTGCAGCACGCTCTCGAGTCGCCGCGCCAACTCATCGCCGACAGGAATCTCAAATGGGACGTGCGCCTCCTGGATTTTTTGTTTTGCCCGGGTCAATCGTTTGGCAATCGCCGCTTCAGTCGTCAAGAAAGCCCGACTGATTTCAGTCACGCTGAACGCGCAGAGGGTTTTCAATGCCAGCGCGACCTGCGCCTCCGGAGGAATTACCGGATGACAGCAGACAAACATCATTCGTAGTCGGTCGTCTGCGATTTCGTTTTCTGAAAGAATCCCCGTTTCAGCTGTGAACGATCCGCTGGCCTCGATCAGGCGCGCAATTTCCGCTTCCTTCCCGCGGAAAACTTTTTCTCGCCGGATCACATCGAGCGCGAGATTGCGCGATGCGCGCATGATCCACGCGGAAGGATTTTCAGGGATTCCGCGATACGGCCACGTTTGCAATGCCCTTCCCAGCGCTTCTTGGACGACATCTTCAGCCAGGTTTAAATGCTCAATCCCGAAAATCCGGGTTAGCGTCGCCACCATTTTTGCCGACTCATGGCGAAAAAGATGTTCGACCAATTGCGATACGCCTTCGGGCTTTTGCATATGGAATAGATTGGCGACCGTGCCAATATGAGTGACACTCGAAGATGCAATACGCAATTGTCTGCAATGGATTTAATTAAATACGACCGCTGTTCTCTGCGCGCGCGATATTGCCGTGAAATTTATGAGTGTTTTCCCAATGGCTGAGAGGCAAGAGATCGTCCAGCCGGAGCAGCTAAAGTTTAAGGACGACGGCATTTATCCGGGCAGCGCGCTGCCTGTGTTATTATATCGGGCTGCGATCACGGTTGACACGCAGGATGGCGCTTCCGTTTTCGAACGCGCATTCGCTCAGAATGATTGGCGGAACTCCTGGCGAAACGGCGTCTATTCCTTTGCTCATTATCACAGCACGTCGCACGAAGTGCTCGGTGTCTTTGACGGCACTGCACATCTGCGACTCGGCGGAGAAGGCGGCCAGACTGTCGAGGTCCGCTCCGGCGACGTCGTTCTCATTCCGGCGGGTGTTGCGCACCAGAACATCGGCGCGAGCCCGGACTTTAACGTTGTGGGTGCTTACCCGGATGGACGGCAGTGGGATTTGCTTCACGGGTTGCCTGGCGAACGACCAAAATCCGATCGCACCATCGCAGCTCTGCCAATTCCTGATTACGATCCGATTTACGGCGCTGACGGGCCACTGCGGCAGATCTGGAAATCCGCACGGTAACACAGCCATCCTGGCTGTTTCGTCTTGCGGGCATTCCTGCCCGCAAAACGGCAGGCTGAGAAGCCTGCGCTACGGATCAGGCAAGATGCCTGAGTTACGTGCGCGATCGCTCGCGCTTATGGTTGCCGCGCGTAGTTTGTCTATATGAACTCACCGCAACATGAATCCGCAGCAGCAAAATTTCGCTCGTTGCACCAGTCGGGCTGCTTCGTGCTTCCAAATCCGTGGGACATCGGTACCGCGATTTATCTCGAACGGCTTGGGTTCCAAGCGCTCGCCACGACTTCCGCGGGATTTGCCTTTTCGCGCGGCAAACCCGATGGCGGCGTTCCTCGTGACGAGATGCTCGCGCACATCCGCGAGATTGTGGAAGCAACCGCATTGCCGGTAAACGCGGACTTCCACGCCGGCTACGCGGATGAACCTGAAGATGTCGCGGCGAATGTGCAACTCTGCGTCGAGACCGGCGTTGCCGGCTTGTCCGTCGAGGACAGCACTGGGCGCAGCGATTGCCCGCTGTATGAGAGAAAGCTCGCCATCGAACGGATCCGAGCGGCGCGCTCGGCGATCGAAACCTCGAAAAGTGGCGTAATATTAACCGGCCGTTGCGAAGCCTGGCTGGTCGGTGATCCCGACCCGCTGCATACCGCAATCGACCGACTCACCGCGTACGCCGAATCCGGAGCCGATTGTCTCTACGCGCCGGCGGTCACTGATCCGAATGAGATCGCGCAGATCGTAAATGCGGTCGCGCCGAAACCGGTCAACGTCCTCGTCTCCGGATTCAATCATCAGCTTACATTGTCCGGACTCGCCGATCTTGGTGTTCGCCGTATCTCTGTCGGTTCGGGTCTCGCGCTGGCAGCCTGGGGCGCTTTCCTCCGGGCAGCACAAGACATCAAAGCAAACGGTGCCTTTACTCTTTTGGCCGATAACGCGCCTTCCGCCGAGTTAAACGACTTATTTCGGCGGACATAGCCCGCTCCGGTTCTTCATGATTTGAACGCGCGACGCCTGTGCCCTGTCAGTATGTGGCCGAAAGACCAGTTGCAATTTGAAATCCTCCATCTTGATTCTGTTTAAGGCTTTTTAAGGTTCGAGCCTTTCCGTCCCATGAAACGCATTTTTATCATCGGTTACGCTACTTTGCTGTTCGCGTCTTTTGCGCACGCTCAGGAAGGCACTCCGGCACCACCGCCGATGGAACCGCAAGGTCCACAACAGCGGCCGGGTCCATGGAAATCAACCCCTCCCGCCGCACAAGAGGTGGTTCCGGTGCCGGTGCCTATGGCCCCGCCAAAACCCAACGGACCGGTTCAGAAAAGTCTCGTCCGAATCACAGCCACGGCAGTGGATCCCGATTATAAGGCCCCGTGGAATGCAGGTGGGCTCCAGCGCGGCGTCGGCGCGGGGTTTGTAATCAGCGGCAATCGCATCATGACAAATGCGCACGTCGTTGCGAACAGCCGCTACATCACGGTGGAGCGCGACGGCGATCCCAACAAGTATCCCGCACAAGTGCAATTCATCGCCAACGATTGCGACCTGGCATTGATCACCGTGTCTGCCAAAGATTTCTTCAAGAACATGGTCCCGCTAAAATTTGGCGGCATCCCCGGGCTGGAATCGACCGTGTCGGCATATGGTTATCCAATTGGCGGTGAACGGATGTCCGTCACGACCGGAATCGTGTCGCGAGTTGATTTCCAGCTATACACGCATTCCTCAGTTGACCAGCATTTGGCAATCCAGATCAGCGCTCAGATCAATCCGGGCAATAGCGGCGGTCCGGTCATGCAGGACGGCAAAGTCGTTGGCGTAGCGTTTCAAGGTTACAGCGGCGACGTTGCTCAGGGCGTCGCCTACATGATTCCGACTCCGGTGATCAACCGGTTTTTGAAAGACATCACCAATGGGCAGTACGACGAATATCCCGATCTGGCGATCACCTATTCGAAATTGCAAAATCCGACGCAACGAAAATTTCTCGGATTAAAAGATGACGATCGCGGCGTGCTCGTGGGCTCCGTGGTGGCGGCGGGTCCGTCCAACGGTATTCTAAAAACGGGTGACGTGCTTCTTTCAATTGAGGGTCACCCGATTGCAAGCGACGCGAACGTAGAGTTGGATGGCGAACGCTCGCAATTTGAGGAAGTCGTGGAGCGCAAATTCAAGGGCGACTCGGTCAAGCTCGAAATCCTGCGGGACAAAGAGCCAATGACCGTAAGCATCAAATTGTTCAAGCCATGGCCATACTCGATTCAGGGTCACAGCTACGATGTGCGCCCGCGTTATGTGCTTTACGGCGGACTGTTGTTTCAACCGCTAGACTTGGACATGCTCGAAGCCTATCGCACATCAGACCTGCGCCTCCGGCATTTCTTCGAATACTTCATCCTGGATCAAATTTATTTGGATCATCCTGATGTCATTGTGCTGAGCAACATTTTGCCGGACCCGATCAACAGTTATCTCGCACCGTACCGCGGTAGTATCGTGGATGAAGTAAACGGTAAAAAAATCCGGACGCTCGATGAACTGTCGGAAGCTTTCGCCCAGGCACCGGAGCGGCTGGTGATTCGGATGATTGGCGACGGACCTCCGTTGGTGCTCGACCGCAACAAAGTGGAAGCCGCACGTGAACGTATCAAGACGCGTTACAATGTTTTGAAAGAGCAAAATCTTGAGGACAAGCCTGCATCACGCATCGCAGCCACGGAAGATAAAAACTGAAATGCAAAAACACGCTTTCGTCACTTTTGGCATTGTTCTCGTCGCAGTTAGCGGCGCGCTCGCAAAGAAGGAACCGGCCCTTCCGACCACGGCTACCAAGCCGAAAGAGCTGGCACTCGTTAGGGTGAATGTGACCGGACAGGGATATGATTACTTTCGGCCATGGCAAAAGAAAGCGCCCTTTTCAAAGCGCGCACTCGGCGCGGTTTTGCCCAAGGGTCGCGTTCTTGTCACTGCCGATCTGGTCACAAATCAAAATTACGTGGAGCTCGAGCGCGCGGAGTCGGGCGAAAAAACCGCAGCGAATGTCCGTGTCATCGATTACGAAGCGAACCTGGCGCTTCTCGAACCGGCTGAAAAAAGTTTCCTAGACGGCATCACGCCACTCGAAATCACGTCCGACACCGTCGTTGGCGACCGGCTCGCGGCCTGGCAACTGGAACCGACCGGCGCGTTGCTCGCGACGGAAGGTCTGGTGACGACCGTACAAATGATGCCTTATCCGATCGATGTTGGGAATTTCCTCACGTACCGCGTCAGCATTCCCATGCAGTATCGCGAGAACAGCTACACGGTGCCATTGGTCAAGAACAACAAGCTCGCCGGGTTACTGCTGCGTTACGATTCGCGCTCGCAACTGCTCGATGCTATCCCGGCGCCGGTCATCACGCATTTCTTGAGAGAAGCGGAAGGTCAGAATTATCGTGGTTTCCCATCGGCCGGTTTCACATTTTTCCCGACGCGGGACCCCGCGCTGCGCGAGTTCGCGTCTGAAAAGGGCAAGCGCGGCGTTTACATAACTAATGTCGAGGCAGGCACCCCTGCAAATAAGGCAGGACTGAAGGAGGGCGACATCGTGACCGCGGTCGGGAATCACGACATTGATGAGAACGGCAACTACGTCGATCCGCTTTATGGCAAAATCGAGTTCACGAATCTGCTGACAGCGCACGCGTACGCCGGCGACGTCGTTCCGTTCAAGATTCAGCGCGAGGGCAAACCAACTCAAGTCAATGTCACTCTGGAGCATCGCGACGCGAAGGATTACGTGAGTCCGCCCTATTATCTCGATCAAGCGCCACGGTATTATGTTCTTGGCGGCCTAATTTTTCAGGAGCTATCCCGCCAGTATCTCAAAGAATGGGGGCCGAACTGGCAACGCGAAGCACCGCAGCGCCTGGTTTACATGGACCACTTTCAATCTGAGCTTTTTCCAGAAAGAAATCGCCGCGTGGTGATTCTCAGCCAGGTCCTTCCGGCTAACAGCACAATCGGCTACGACGATCTCGCCTACCTCACCGTGAAAAAGATTAACGGAAAAGAAATTAGATCGCTGGACGAACTGGCGGAAGCCGTGAAGGAACCAGTCGAAGGCTTCATCAAAATCGAGACCGAAGAAGATCCCAAACAGATCGAGCTCGACGCCGCGCAAATCGCCGCCGAGGCTCCCGCCCTTCAGGAAAACTACGGCATTTCATCACTGCAAAGATTGCAGTGAACAGTTGAGGACTCTCTCAACTCTTGATGTAGCGGCGGTCTGCAACCGCTGAAAGTGCAACTCTCGGAGGCGCTGCTACAGCAGTTGGACATTACCATTGAAAAACTAGAAACGCCGTCTAACAAACGCCCAATACGCAAGCAAGGTCGTCAATAGCAACAGGGGGCTCAGGACCAGAAAGAAACCGTACGGGTGTTGATTTAGCGGAATGCCGCCTACGTTCATGCCAAACAAGCCCGCCACCAGATTGATCGGCAACGCCAGCACAGTTACCATTGTTAACAGAAACAGTGTGCGATTGGTCTGTTCACTGACAAGGGCGGCCAATTCTTCCTGAAGCTGTTTGACGCGCTCAACCAGGGCCGCCGTATCGCTGATGGCCGTGGAGAACTTCTCAGCAGCTTGTTGCAGATTCTGAAGCTCGTCTTGCGAAATCCAACCAGGGGGCTGGTTAAGAAGGCGAAAGAATGCAGCCGGTTCCGGCGCCAAAAGCCGTTGGAGTCGAACCAACATCCGTCGCAGAGAAGCTAATTCGCTGCGACTGACAGAAATGCGCCTGGCCAGCAGTTGCTCTTCCATTGGGCCCACCCGCTTTTTGGCCTTCCGCACAATGTCAACCAACACACTGGCCTGATCTCGCAACAGGCGCGCCAGAATTTCAATCGGCGAGCGAAAGACCTGGCCCGCTTGCACCGCTGCACGGAGTTGGTCTATCGAGCGCCAGGGCCGCACGTGCGCGCTTACCAGCACGCGCGGCTTTACGCAAAGAGTGGTGGTTGCAACCGGGACGTCAAATGTGAAATCGAAAAGCACATCATGAATACGCGCCACCAGCGAATCTGCGTCCTGCTCTAAGTGAGTGGCGTCTACATCGCTCTGCAACGATTCGTAAAAGGTATCGGGCAACGTCAGATACCGCCGTAGCCAGGGTTCCGAAGCCACATTGGAAAGCGAAAAATGCAACCAGAGGAATTCATTCGGTGGGCACGGATCCGGCGCGGTTAAAAACTGAACCGCGCCCTCCGAAGTGATTGAGCGCGCGGGCTGGTTGGGAACAAAATGATGGCCCCAAATTGGCCCACCTTGGTCTGGACCAGACGTCTGTTCGCTATTTTGCGCCACTGTTTCAGCAGCCATTTAGATCATTGGTAAGCTGGTTTCCACCGGTCAAAGCCGTAAAACAACCAAGCTGAGAGGCAGCGCGTTTTTTGCGGCGTTCCCCTCCAGCGCTTTGTTAGGCATCGCTGTCGGTTAGATGCGTTTGAAAGTATAGTCTCGCTTTGCATGGCGCAGGCGAAGCTCGTCTGGAAGAATCTGGATGATCTGCCAAATCTGCGGCAAGCCCTCCTCGAAGTGCATGTAAATGTATTGACCACCCGCATACCACATCATCTCGGAATAACCCTGCTGCCCGGCCTTAGGATAGCGGACCCAGGCTCCACTATGCCACGCTGAAGTCCGCTCCGGGTCGAATCGCAAAACGGTGGAGCTATCCTTGCTAGAGGGCGCAGTCATCTCCCAAGTGCCAGCGAGGATGTTACCATCCGGTGGGTGGTAGCTACGCTCGACGCTGTAGACCAACGCACCGAATGCCGCGAGTGCAATCAGGACCGCGGCGATGAGCAGGCATTTTTGTGCGCGCGACCAGGCGTGTGTGAGCGGGAGCATCTAACTATGATTAGACGAAAGTTCGTAACACATCGCGAATTATTTTTCGTCTAATCCGGCCCGTTACAGCTGTTGTTCGGTCGCGCTGGTTATTGTCCGCGGCTTTGAGAGAAAACGGTCGACTTCGTCGTTGTAAGTCTCGAAGGGGTTACCCATGACGAGAAAATCGCGGCTATCGCAGGCGATGGAGTCCCAGTTGATCACGTAGGGAAAATTGCAGTTCTGAAAAAAGGTAACGGCACGGGCGCGGCCGGATGCGCGCGTGTTGGCCGGAGGCACGTGCATCGCGCTGGGACGGCGAACACCGTTGTTCCAGTCTGAGATTCGTTTGCCCGGTGTGATGCTGAAGAATAATCCGCGGCGCGGATCGATGTTGTGATATTCGAGGTCGATGCTTTGCAGCCATGGATCGTCCCAGCTCAGTCCTTCGGCTTGGACAAAACTTTCCAGCAACCATTTCTTGGTGATCCAGTCAACGCCGCCGATCAGCGCCTGCCGGTTATGCGGAATTGCTTCGAGAACGTATCCCCAGTTTTCCAGTAACCAGTTAGTTTCCGCGTTGCTATGTCCCAGATGTTTCTGCGCGAGATGATGAAATTCCCATTGCACGTCCAGCGCGCTCACTGTTTTGCCGTTCTCGAGCCGGACGATCCATTGCTCGCTCGTATCGCGAGAGATGTCGCGCGTGCTTTGCACGGCATCAGCCAAAACAAGGTTTCGCGGCAAGCGGCCTTCCTCCAGCAAGGACAAAACGCACGCGGTCGTCCCAATCTTTAGCGCCGTGGCATATGGACTCATGTTCGAGTCGCCGATGAGCAAATGCAGCCGCCGATATTTCCGGTAATCGGCCAGTGGCTCGTCGCGCGCATTGATGATGGCGCGATTGAATTGCACCCACTGATAAATGTCGTTGACGATGTGATCGGCGCGTTGGCTCAACTGGAAACTGACCTGACCCTCCGGTTGCGGCGGCTCGAAATCGAACGCCAACGGATTCGACTGCCCTACGCGCCCCGCGCCGGTAAAAATCTGGCGCGTCGCTAAAAAGGTTAGCAGCGTTCCGAGAATCGGCGGCGTGAACTGCGCCTCGCGTCGCATCAGATAATTCTCGTGGCAACCAAACGTCGCCCCGGTGTGATGGTCCACGTTGTTCTTGATGAACGATACGCGGTCTTCCGCGCCGAGAGCAATGAGCGCTGATTGCAAAAGGTCGTCTCCCGCCAGCTCATACGTGACAAGATCGTGCAAATGCAAACACTCGGGTGACGCGTACTCTATGTGTCCCATGTCGAGGTAAAGACGGCCCCCGTTCAGCAGAAAACCGCCGTTACCCGGCGGTTCCTCGTAGTCGCGATAATGCAAATCGATCGTCCCGGCGTCGGCCTTACGGAACAGGTAATTTTTAACCTTCGCCGGCCAAAGCTCGGAATTCACGTGCGGCTCGTCTTCGCTAAGAAGACAACCGTACTCGGTTTCGATTCCAACGACTCGATCCATTCGAACCAGATTACGCGCCGAATCGCAATTTGGCTAAACCAAAAATCCAAGGTGGAACGCGACCTCCGGGCGCGTTGGCTAGCATGCGGCCTTGCCGCCTGATATCCGCGCCTTCGGCGATTAACTTCCATCGTCTTCGGAGAAGCCGATCCACCTTTAGCCAAAAAGTGAAAACGCGCAGAGAGCAAAGCACACAAGCGACCCAACCTCCCCTCCGCCTAGCACTTTGCTCTCTGCCGCTTTGCCGAGTGGGAATCGCAACTCGACTAAACCTCGTCGCAGCTCAGGGAACTCCTCTGCCCCGCCACCCGAAAATCAAAGAGATTATGAACAACACAAGGAATATGACGAACAGAAGTTTCGCGATGCCCGCCGATGCTGCAGCGATACCGCCAAATCCAAAAACCGCTGCCACAAGTGCGATGATTAGAAATATTACAGCCCAACCTAACATACCTACCTCCTCACAGACTGAATCGTATCTGGAGATTGTATCGCGCGCCTCAGCTCGTCGGTTATTGCCCGTTGGAATAACTGGTACAACCTAACGATTTGCTCCAGCTGGAAACATCACTTTGTCAGGAGCGGCGTTAAGCGCGGCGAGGAGTTTTTTGATCAAACGAGTTTTGATGCGCCCTGCTTCACGCGGCGCAACCAGATAACGCACGATCGCTTCCAGCCATGTGTTTTCGCCAACCCGAAAGATCACGCGCGGATGTTCGTGCACGTCCAATTCGTCCACTGGCGTTTGGCCAAGCAGGTCGCGATAAGTTTGTACGCGTTTGATCATTTCCTGGCCCAGTTCTTCCTCGGTGATTTTTTGCATCGTGCTGGCGATAAACTCCAGATCAGCGTTGAAAGCGACCTGGAACTTCACCTCGTTCCAGATATAGGGAAACAAAGGCCACGAATAATTGTAAACCAGTTCATCGAGTACTTTTTCATTTGGGAATTTGATAAGCCGCCCGCTTGGGTGGTCGGTGGAGAGATATTGGCCGCCAAACTCCCACAAGGTGGTGTCGAGGTAGCCGACATCGATTACGTCGCCGGTGGCGTCGGCTATTTTGATTCGGTCGCCCACACGAAAAGGCTGGCGCACGAGGATGTAAATCCAGGCGATGAAGCTTTTCATCGGAGTTTGCACAGCCAACCCGAGGATGATCGAACCGATACCAAACGCCGCGACCGCCGCGTACCAATTAACAAAAAGAATCGAGATGACAATAACCGCGATGGCTAGCGCAACAGCCAGCCGCTGGACGCGCTGAAGGGTGAAACGGGTGGAAGCATCTTCGATTCGGCCAATTGCATAGAACGAAAGCGCCCGCGCTATGGTCAGCACCACCGTGATCAGCGCTACGCCCCTTAGAATTCGCTGGGCAATACTCATCGCGGCGTCCGGCAAGGGAATGAGTTTCGCGCCGATCAGAAAGTAGCCAGCAGCGCAGACGGCAAGAAGAGCTACGTATATCACGAACCAGAATCTGTCCCGACTGTGAGTTTCAACTCTTTCGGTACATTCTTCTCCGCTCGCCCGCTCTAGTTCTCTCCGGATTTCGGGTCGCTTACGAAGTTCCTCCGTCGTTTCGGCCATCAACATTGGATTCGAAGCAGACGCAAGAACAGGTCGCACTGGCCGAGGCACTTCCCCATCATCCAGCTGCCACTTGTTTAAGGCCCTCCTTTTTCAATAAATTTGTCTTGGTGTCGAGGGAACCAGATTAGAGGGAACGTTCGAATCGTATGCGAGAATTGCCGTCAATGCCTAAGAACTGGCCCACTAGCACCCTTGTGCACGACACCGCCGAACAATTCCACATTCTGGTGGATAGCGTCGAGGAGTACGCCATTTACCTGCTGGATCCTAACGGCAACGTGATCACGTGGAACACAGGCGCGGAGAAAATCAAAGGTTACTCCGCAGAAGAAATCATCGGCAAAAATTTCGCGTCCTTCTACACGGCAGACGACGTTGCCGCCGGCAAACCGCAACGCAACCTGCGCGAGGCGAGCCGTCGCGGATACATTCGTGATCAGGGTCTGCGAGTCCGAAAAGACGGAACAACTTTCGAAGCCGAGGTCATCATTACTGCGCTTCATGATGAGACCGGGAAAATTCGCGGTTTCTCCAAAGTCACACGCGACATCACTGACCAAATACGGAGCCGTGAGTTTGAAGCGGAAAAAATTGCAGCGCAAAAAGCAGGCAAGGCGAAGGACGATTTTCTGGCAGCGCTCAGCCATGAACTGCGCACGCCCCTGACGCCTGCATTGGCAGCAGCCACCTACCTCCAGGATAACGCGGAGAAGCTTCCGCCAGAGTTCGTCGAGGATATTGAGATTATTAAGCGCAACGTGCAACTGCAGGCCCGATTGATTGACGACCTGCTCGACCTTACCCGGATCGATCGCGGGAAGCTTCATCTCGAACTGGTAGCTTGCAACGCGCACACAATTATCAAAAACGCGCTCGAAATGGCACACTCGGCGATCGCAGCAAAGCAATTGATCGTCTCGACCCAGCTTGAGGCGAAAGAGTATCACATCCTGGCTGATTGCATCCGGCTTCAGCAAGTGTTCTGGAACTTGATCAACAACGCCGTGAAATTCACCCCGCAAGGCGGACAGATCACGATCCGCACCTTTAACGACAAAGCTGGACGTTTTCATTTCGAAATTGCCGACACGGGGATTGGAATTGAGCCGCAACGGTTGACTTCGTTGTTTCAGCCATTTGAGCAGGCTGACCCTTCTGTAAACCGGCAGTTCGGCGGACTAGGGCTCGGACTCGCAATTTCTAAACGTCTCGTCGATCTCCACCATGGCAAAATTGAAGCGGAGAGCCGCGGCCGAAGTTTCGGCGCGACGTTCAAGGTTAGGCTGGATGCTCTGCCAAACGGATCCGCAGCGATCGCCGTGAACCATCGCCCCGGCGGCAAGACATCAAAACCGCTGCGTATACTGCTTGTAGAAGATCACCAGGACACCCGGCGCACATTATCGCGTCTGCTTACCCATTTTGGTCACAACGTTGTAACTGCGGAAAACGTAGAGGCAGCGATCGACATTATGGGATCTGACAAGATCGACGCGGTGTTGTGTGACATCGGCTTGCCCGATGGAAGTGGTTACGAAGTAGCAGCACAAGCGCGGGCGAAAGGGAACATCAAGGCAATTGCGCTCACCGGCTTCGGCACCGAGCAAGACCTGCAACGTTCTAAAGAAGCCGGATTCGATTTTCACCTGGTCAAGCCCATTAACTTCCAAGAGCTGCAAACCGTTCTCGACCAGTCAGACGCGTAGCTTCGGAGAACAAAGGAAAACGGACCGTGGACGACAATTAACGTCCGCTCGAGCGAAGCTGTTGCGTAAATCGTGTTCTAACCTGCGCAGTTCGCCTCCGCTTTTATCGTGGCGGCTTATGTGCCATTTTCGTCTTACCAGCGAAACCAAAGTAACGCTTTCAGCACTCGTTCCACCAGACTGCTAAAACAACACAGGTAAGGCGGGCAGTCCTCTGCACGCAGCGGCGCTGATGCATTACTTGCGCCCGACGCTGCTTAGCGACGCGAGCTGCAAGTAATGCATCCCAATCAGTGCTCAGCAGACTCGTGGACGACTATCGAGCCGAAGAAGCCGACGCCAGTTCCGGCTCCATTAGAGCCTCTGGGTTCACGATGTCTTCGGCCAGCTTGTTCAGAAGCTCGTTTGCCTCAGATTCCTCATCCAAAGTCTGTTGGAGAAGGTCCGCGGAATTATCCTGTCCAAGCAGTTGCGCAAACGTGCGCACGCTGCCGTAGCTGGCGATCTCGTAGTGCTCGACTTTCTGCGCTGCCACAATGATCCCGGCGTCGATTACGGAATCCTCACCACTTGCCTTCAGGACTTCCGATCCTTCCTCGATCAAGCCTTTCATGGCCTGGCAGGTCTTGCCCTTTGTCTTTTCGCCGAGCTCTTCGAACACTTCCTCAAGCCTCTGCACGTGACCCTTGGTCTGTTCGAGATGTTTTTCGAAAGCTTCCTTCAATTCGTCTGATGAAGCCCCTTTCGCCATCTTCGGCAATGCTTTGAGTAGTTGATTCTCGGCATTGTACAGATCGCGAAGTTCGTTCACGTAAAGTTCTTTTAATGTCTCCAGATTCATAATCCCTTTTTTATTCCCTTTCTTTTCCTGGTTTTAGTTCGCTTGTTGCAGGCACGATACGCTTGCACCGGCTACAAAGAGGAAACGTGGCGAACGAACAAACTGCGCGTGTGTCGCGCCAGAATTTTTGAAATTCGCGATCCGCGGGGCCGCGCCGCTTGTCGTCAGTCGGCGAGGGCGCTCTGAAAAGAACGCATTGAGGATTCTACCGATTGGTCCGTTCTTCTCATCCGGGAATGGACCAAACGCGTGTACGCGTTGATGTAATCGTTTGCCATCCGTCTCGCTATGAACCGCTTCTCAAAAACCTCGCGACATCGAGCGCGGCTCAGAGGGCGAACAACGTCACATCCGTTGCCTACAGCGTTCGCGAATCACTTTAGACAAACGCGGCAAGAAACTTGGAACTTGTTCCCAATTCGTGAACCTCGAAAGGTCCACAACTAGCTACGAAATTTTATATGCAGAACTTCGAAGCAATGGCGTTGGTACTTAGCTGCATCGGAACGCTGTGCTGGATCGTATGCTTTTGGTGGATGCATCGCATCTCATCCCGTCAGGATGCCATGTTGGAAGAGGTCCATGAAATGACAACCCGCATTGAAAAGCTTTCTCAGTCGGAGCACGATTTGATTAGTGACGTGCATCCTAAGGTGAGCGAAATCAAGGAGCAGGTCGAAAACGTTAGAGAAGTTGTTTCGTCCGAAAAGAGCTGACCGCGTGTCGATTCGCTCCATCGAACGCGCAGGATTGGTCACCGCCTATCCGCACCGCGGCTCGTCGCCGCCTTGATGGCAAAATTTTCGCTTGATTTTTTCATGAGACTTTGTCGGAATACGACGCTTAAACCAACTTAACCGAAAGGCGTATCCATGCTCTGGACCATAATAGTCATCCTCATCGTTCTTTGGCTTCTCGGCTTCATCGGCCACTTTGGCGGCGGTCTAATTCATCTCCTGCTCGTGATTGCCGTTGTCATCCTGATCATTCAACTGCTTCAGGGCAGACGAGGTCTCTGAACGAACGCCTTCCCAGATTGCTGCAGGGCGCGGGTCAGCCGAACGCGCCCCGTTTACAGGTGTCCCGTTAGAGCGAGAATTATTAAAATCAAAAGAATCAATCCGAGACCTCCGCTCGGCCAGTATCCCCAGCCCGAGCTGTAAGGCCAGGCTGGCAAAACACCGACCAGCAGCAAGATTAGTATGATTAACAGAATTGTACCCATGGCTACTCCTTTCCGAAGTATGTTCGCCGCAGCGAGGCACTTTGGACGTTGTCATATCTCCCACGGCAGAACACAAGCGAACATCCCTTAGCGTTTTTCCACTTTTTTTGTTTCAATGCGCACTGCGTATTCATCCGGTTTTACTTCGCGCCCCGCTCGATCGGCATACACCTGAGTAAACTCGGCGCCGAACAACAGAATCTGTGATGAGTAATAAACCCAGAGTAACACTGTGATTAGAGAACTGGCAGGTCCATAAGCTGATCCAGCAGCGCCGCTGCCCAGATATAAACCTAGTAGCCATTTGCCGACACCGAAAAAAATCGCCGTCAGGACCGCGCCAATCCAAACATCTCGCCACTGAATCTTAGCGTCAGGCAGAAACTTAAAGATCATCGCGAACAGCAGAACGATGACCGCAAAGTCGAACATGAGATAAACGCCCATCGCGAGGATGAGACCACCCGGTAACATGGATTGCACGTAGTGGCTGAAGGCTTTGAGCAGACTTTCGAGTGTGAGTGAGACA
>Ga0207697_10000666_pt1 | contig 19520 bp, 17 predicted proteins | sample KBSSwiS5withPhiX_FD_184293 | JGI IMG/M metagenome (GOLD analysis project Ga0207697, IMG submission 184293) | Switchgrass rhizosphere microbial communities from Kellogg Biological Station, Michigan, USA, with PhiX - S5 (SPAdes) (version 2) | ecosystem: Host-associated > Plants > Roots >... | reverse complement strand
CGGCCGCGCCGGTCGAGCCGATGTACATGGCAGGGCGCTTGCGGACCGCCTCGAGGCCCTCGAGGACCTTGATCTTGTCGGCGCCGTAATCGTCCGTGTCCGTGGACTGCCCGTTGGCCGACGGCGGGTGCGGGTGCTGCGTCTCCGGCTCCGATGCGAGCGGCTGCGGCAGGTCGTGCTGGTCGTGCTGGGGTTCTAGTTCAGACATTTATTGTGCGTGCGTGTGTCCGTCCACCTCGAGTGCGGCGGTGACGGGTCGATCGCGCGAATCGACGGGCGATTGAACGTGGCTGCCGGCCGGCTGACGCGACCTCAGACGCGCATCGGCATGATCACGTAGGTGTAGTCGTAGCCCTCCGCGCCGATCGGCTTCATTACCGCCTGACTCATCTCGTCCTTGAACTCGAGGGCCACGGAATCGGTCTCCACGACGCCGAGAAAATCGAGGACGTACTGCGCGTTGAAGCAGATCGTGACCGGCGCGTCCGTGTAATCCACCATCAGGACTTCCTTCGCCTCGCCGAATTCCGGGCTGCTCGACGCAATCTCGACCTTGCCCCCGTCCATCGTGAACTTCACCGCGCGGGACCGCTCGTTCGAGAGCAGCGCGACCCGGCGCACCGCGCTCGTCAGGCGATCGCGATCGAACTCGACCCGTTTGTCATTGCTCTTCGGAATGACCCGTTCGAACGCCGGGAACTGACCGTCGATCATCCGCGAGATCAGCAGCCGCCCGCCGATGTTGAAGAACAGGTGGTTCTCGCCGCGCTCGTAGAGAATGTCGCCGTCCCCTTCGGACAGCAGCCGCCCGAGCTCCAGCAGCGTCTTGCGCGGCAGGATCACGCGGACCTCGTCGTCCGGCGCAGCCGACGATCCCTCGACCGTGCGCGGCACCGAGACCAGCGCCAGCCGGTGCCCGTCAGTCGACACCAGCTTCATCGCATCGCCGCGCAGGATGAACAGGGCGCCGTTCAGGAAGTAGCGCGTGTCCTCCCCGGTGATCGCGAACTGGGTCTTGCCGACCATCTGCTTCAACACGTCACGCGGGAGTGTCGCGCTGACCGTGCCGGTTGCCTCAGGCAGACTCGGGAAGTCCTCGCGCGGCAGCGTCTGCATCCGCGAATCGAAGCGATCGGCCGCGACCTTGACGCCGCTCTTGTCCGATTCGATCCGCACGTCCGTCTCCGGCAGCGCCTTGATGATCTCGTAGAGCTTCTTCGCGGGCAGCGTCAGCGTGCCGCGCTTGGTGACGGTCGCGTCGCACCGGCTGCGCAGCCCGACCTCGAGATCCGTCGCGAGCATCTTGACCTCGCCATCCGTCGCTTCGATCAGGACGTTGGCAAGGATCGGGATGGTGTTCTTGCGCTCGACGATGCCCTGGAACAGCTGCAGTTCACGCAGCAGATCCGTCTTACGGACGACCAATTCCATGTGGTGATGACCTCGCGCGGAAGGCGCCAGCGCGGCGCGCGGATCCCTTCACTGTTGAGGGAGATCTCAAGAACAAAGAAGTATAACAAGAATTAGGTGCTGTTGAAAAGACAAAATGACGCGATTACTCCTTCAGGATGTGTAACTTAGCCTGTGGACGCGGGCGTGGATCGAAGCCCCTTTTTCTGCGGGCGTGCGGCGGATATTCCGGGCGCTCGCGGCGGTCCACCGTTCATCCGCAGGGGTCCTCCGCCAGGCCTGTGGAAAACCGCCCGGAACGGGGTTGTTCCTCAGCGAAACGTCTCCATGAAGTTGTGGATAAGGTTGTTGAAATTGCCATCCGTCTGGCGCATGTGCTCGATCTTCCGGATGGAGTGGATCACCGTCGAGTGATGCTTCCCCCCGAAGCTCCGGCCGATCTCCGGCAGGGACGCGCTCGTCAGGCCCTTGCACAGGTACATCGCGATCTGGCGTGGCGTCGCCACCGACTTCGAGTTGTTACGAGACTTCAGATCAGCCAGCTTCAGCTGGTAGTAGTCCGCGACGAACTTCTGGATGATTTCGATCGTGACCGCCTTCTCGTCATGCTGGAGGACGTTCCGCAGCACCTCCTGGGCCAGGCCGAGCGAGATCTCCCGGCCGGTCAACGAGGCGAACGCGACCAGCCGGATCAGCGATCCTTCGAGCTCGCGGATGTTCGACTTGATCTTCCCGGCGATGTAGATCGAGACGTTGTCGGGCAGCGGAATCCCTTCGTTTTCGGCCTTTTTCTTGAGAATCGCGATCTTGGTCTCGAGATCCGGCGGCTGGATGTCGGCAATCAGGCCCCACTCGAAACGGGAACGTAGCCGTTCCTCGAGCGAGGTGATCTCGTGGGGCGGGCAGTCACTGCTGATGACGATCTGCTTCTGGGCGTCGTAGAGCGCGTTGAAGGTGTGGAAGAACTCGTTCTGCGTCCCTTCCTTGCCGGCGATGAACTGAATATCGTCGACCAGGAGCACGTCGACGCTGCGATAGCGCTCGCGGAACTCGAGGATTCGATCGAAGCGGACCGCGTTGATCATCTCGTTCATGAACCGTTCGGCCGAGATGTAGGTCAGCTTCAGGCCGCGCTGATGGTTCAGCACGTAATGCCCGATGGCGTGCATCAGGTGGGTCTTCCCGAGCCCCACGCCGCCATAGATGAACAGTGGGTTGTACGAGCGCGATGGCGCTTCCGCGACGGCGCGCGACGCGGCGTGCGCGAACTGGTTCGAGGGGCCGACGATGAAGGTGTCGAAGGAGTAGCGCGGCGCGAGACTTCCCGGTTCTGCCGACGTGACCGGCTCGGTTGGTTCGGCCGGCTCCGCGGGAGCCTCGGGCATCGGCAGTTCCTCCGCCGCCATCCCGTCGTCTGTGACGAAGAGCAGCTCACAGCCTTGGCGATGCACCTCGGCAAGTGCCTCAGCCATTACGCCGGCGTAGTGCTTGTTCAGCCAGTCGCGGAACATCGTGTCCGGCACGCGCACGTGCAGGCTGGTGCCCTTGTCGACGAGAAAAGACGTGGGCTTGAACCACGTGTAGTAGCTGTGGCGGTTGACCTTGGTCTCTATCCTGGCGAGCACCTGATCCCAGATATTGCTGCCGCTCATGGTCTTTATTCTGATTTCTGAACGCCCGGATGCAGACTTTCGCCACGGAGGGGTCGGAAGCCGGTTTCCGGCCCGATCCCGACCAGAACGCGACACGCAACGTTTTAAGGCCTGTTTAAGCGACTTTCGCCTTCTGCTGGCGTCTCACCCTGACAGCAGGTCGGCGCAGGGGGCGAAACTACGGCTTTTCCACATTTTTTTCCACAGTTGTGGAAAACTTCGGGGGGAGACCCTACGAGAATCGCAGGGGGACGGCGACTGTAGCACAGGCCCAGACGCCTGACAATCGCGTCAGCGGGGGCCCGTTCGTTTGACACTTCGCCTCGACGTTCGCTACTATCGACGTTTCTCCGTCAGGGAATTTTGACGGCCAGGGGATTCCGACATCATGAAGCGTACGTTCCAGCCCAACCGTCGTCGTCGCCGTCGCACACACGGCTTTCTGGTGCGCATGGCCACGAAAAACGGCCGGCTCGTCCTCAAGCGCCGCCGGGCCAAGGGCCGCAAGCGGCTCACCGTTTCCTCCCCGAGCTAACGAGCTTTCGGCCGGCTTTGCCGGGCGACGGACAATGCAATCCCAGTGTTTCGGCAAAAGCCGCCGGGTTCGTCGCCGGGCCGAGTTCCAGCAGGCGTTTGGCTCGGGAACCCGGACCCACGGCAGATACGTCACACTGGTCATCGCTCCGAACCCTACCGGTCGTCCGCGGCTCGGCCTCGTGGCGAGCCGCAAGGTCGGCAATGCGGTCGCCAGGAACCGCGCGAAGCGCTTGATGCGAGAGGTGTTCCGCAGGAATGTCGCGCCCGGATCGGGGCCCGCGATCGACATCGTGGCGATTCCCCGGCGCGGGTTCTTCGAAGCCGACTACGCCGCGCTGGAGCGCGACCTGATGTCGGCCATCCGCCGCGGCTCACCACGTCCGGCCCGCAATGCCCGCTGACCCTGGCACCGCGCCGCGCAACCTGGCGCAACGATCCGCCCTGGCGCTGCTCACGCTCTACAAAATGCTGTTGTCGCCCCTGTTTACTGGATCCTGCCGGTTCGTTCCGTCGTGCTCCGATTACGCCCGCGAGGCCGTGATCGTCCATGGCACCGTCAAGGGGACGTGGCTCGCGGCGCGGCGGCTGGCGCGGTGCCACCCGCTCGGTTCAAGCGGGCTGGATCCCGTGCCCACGGCAGCGCCGCGTGTGTCGTCGAGCCGGATGTAGCGAATGGAAAAGCGCGTTCTCATCGCCATCGCCCTGTCGTTCCTGGTGCTGTATGGCTACCAGGCGTTCTTTCCGCCCCCCAAGGCACCGGTGCAGACCGTCGCGCCGCCAGCGGTGACGGGCACGACCGCCACCGATTCGGCCGCCCAGTCTCCGTCAGCAGAGGCCGAGTCGACCGCCGCACCGGCCGCGGCGGCGCTCGTGAGCGACACCACCGAGCGCGACATCGTCGTCGAGAACGAGGCGGTGCGCGCCGTGTTCACCAACCGTGGCGCGGTGCTCAAGAGCTGGGTGCTGAAACGCTATCGCGATCACTCTGGCGCGCCTCTCGACCTCGTGCCGCAGGCGGTTCGCGGCGGGCCCCGACCCTTCACGCTTTTGGCAGACGATGGGAAGACCTCGGCGACGCTGCGCAATGCGCTCTATAAACCGAGCAGCGATGCCTTGACGGTGGGTTCCGCCCCGGCGACGCTGACGTTCGATTACCAGGACGCCAGCGGTCTGTCGGCGCGCAAGGAGTTCGGCTTCAAGCCTGGCAGCCCATACGTCGTCACATTCAAGGAAACGGTGACGCAGAATGGCGCGCCGGTGAACGCCACTGTGCAGTTCGGACCGGCCCTGGGCAACGGCATCATCGAGCGGAGCGGGAGCTACAACCCGCCGGCCCAGCCGATTTTCTATCGCGACGGGTCGGTCACGCGGGTCAAGACCTCGAACATCCAGAAGAGCCCGAACGAAGAAGGCAACTTCGGCTTCGTCGGGGTCGACGACCATTATTTCCTGACCGCTGCCCTGCCGGGCGGCGATCGGCTTCACGTGGAATACCAGCCGGTGTCGGTGCCGGTCGCAGGGTCGACGACCGGGGCGAACTTCGTCAGCTGGTCGACGAAGTCACAGACCCAGAACGCCACGCCGTACTTCCTCGGGCCGAAGGATTTCGACGTGCTCGCCGCCGTCGATCGCAATCTGGTGCGGGCGATCGACTTTGGCATGTTCTCGTGGCTGGTGGTGCCATTGCTGCGCGCGTTGAAATGGGTCAACGCCAGCCTCGGGAACTACGGCTGGTCGATCATCGCGCTGACCGTCCTCATCAATCTCGTCATGTTCCCGCTGCGCCACAAGAGCGTGGTGTCGATGCGGAAGATGCAGGATCTGCAGCCCGAGGTGAAAGCGATCCAGGATCGCTACGCCAAGCTCAAGATGGCCGACCCGGCCAAGCAGAAGATGAACGTCGAGCTCATGAACCTGTATCGTGAGCGCGGCGTGAATCCGGCCAGTGGCTGCGTGCCGATGCTGCTGACGCTCCCGGTGCTGTTCGCCTTCTACGCCATGCTGTCGGTCGCCATCGAGTTGCGCGGCGCGCCGTTCGTCGGGTGGATTCACGATCTGTCGGCCCACGATCCGTACTACATCACCCCGGTCCTGATGGGGATGACGATGTTCGTGCAGCAGCGGATGACGCCGTCGACGGCGGATCCCGTGCAGCAGAAGATGATGATGTTCATGCCGCTGGTGTTCACGTCGATGTTCGTGTGGGCGCCGAGCGGGCTGGTCCTCTACTGGACGACGAGCAACCTGTGGGCGATCGGGCAGCAGGCGGTCACGAACCGTCTGATCGGGGCGCCGGCGAAGGCCGGGCGGGCCGAGGCCGAACGCCGCTTGAAGAGCGCCGGGGGCGGACGCACCGAGCAGGCGGCAAAGGAGCGGAAGTGATGGAGCTGGAAGATCGCGTGCGACAGTTTCTCGAGCAGACGCTCGGCGCCATGGGGGTCCCGCTCGACGTCGCGTTCGTCGACGAGAGCGACAACATCCGGGTCGAGCTCACGGGTGAGGGCGGCGATCAGCTCCTCCGCCGCCGCGCTGAAGCGCTCGATGCCCTGCAGCACATCGTCAACACCGCGTTTCGTCGCGAGTTGAAGGGGGATCGGTCGTGGGTGGTGGATTGCCTCGACTACCGCAAAGGCAAGGACGCCGAGACCAAGCAGATGGCGCGCTACATGATGGAGCGGGCCAAGAGCACCGGGACGCAGCAGGAGATGGGACCGCTCAACCCGTACGCGCGACGCCTGGTTCACCTGACCGTTGCCGAGGATCCGGAGATGTCGTCGGAAAGCATCGGTGACGCGTTCATGAAAACCGTGATCATCTCGGTCCGGCGGTAAGACCAGGACGGCAGCGTGACGCAGGTCTATCGCCGGGCGGCATGCATCGCCCTCAGGCCGAGACCTTTCCGACGGTTTCCGCACGAACCGACGAGGGCGTTGGTTCTGTCCAGCGAGGCGCACGCGGTCGCCTGAGCCCCGTGTACGCCACCGACGACACCATCGTGGCGATTGCCACGCCGCCCGGCCGCGGCGGAATTGGCGTCGTGCGGGTCAGCGGTCCTGATGCGCTGCGCGTGGCGCAACATCTGACCGGGCGCACCACGCCGCTCACGCCGCGCCACGCGACGCTCGCCAAGACGGTCGCGTCGGCTGGTGCGGCCGACCAGGTCGTCCTCACCTACTTCCAGTCGCCTCATTCGTACACCGGCGAGGACGTCGTCGAGATCAGCGCGCACGGCAGCCCCGTGCTGCTGCGGGGGATCGTGCGTGCGGCCATGGATGCCGGCAGCCGGCTCGCGGAGCCCGGTGAGTTCACCCTGCGCGCGTACGTCCGCGGGCGCATCGATCTCGTGCAGGCTGAAGCGGTGCGGGATCTCATCGAGGCGGTCACGCCGCTGCAGGCGCGCGCGGCGTTCGATCAACTCGAAGGTACTCTGACCGAGCGCATCCGCGCGATCGACGCGCGGCTGTTCGATCTGGCGGCGCGCCTCGAGGCCTCGCTCGATTTCCCGGACGAGGGTTATCACTTCGTCGACGAGGACGAAGCCGCGCGTGAGCTCGGATCGATCACCGAGTCGATTTCCGCGCTACTCGCGACGGCCGCACGCGGGCGGATGATCCGCGAAGGTTTGCTGGTCGCGATAACCGGCCGGCCCAACGCCGGGAAATCCAGCCTGTTCAATCAGCTCGCCGGCGTGGGGCGGGCGATCGTTGCGGAGTGGCCAGGTACCACGAGGGACGTGCTGACCGAGACGATCGACATCGAGGGTGTGCCGATGACGATCGTCGATACCGCGGGTGTGCGCGGCGCGCCGCTCGACGCGGTTGAAGCCGAAGGGATCGCGCGGGCGGTCGCGGCGCGCGAGACGGCGAGCCTCACGGTGCTGGTGCTCGATCGCTCGTCCGCGCTGACAGAAGACGATCTCGCGCTGCTGGAACTGACGGCGGCGCGGCCGCGGGTGGTGGTGGCGAACAAGTCGGACCTGCGGGCGGCCTGGGACGTTGCCGCACTCGCCGTCCCGGTCATCGAGGTGTCGGCGCGAACAGGTGTGGGCATCGAGTCACTGCGGCACGTCTTGGCGGACGCAGGCGAAGGCGAGCCGGTGCGCGATACGCCGGCCGTCACCAACCTGCGGCACGTGGCGCTGCTCGAACGGGCGCGAGATGCCCTCCGACAGGCGCGGGACGCGGCGGCGGCGGGGACTCCCGAGGAGTTCGTGCTGGTGGACGTGCACGACGCGCGGGCGCGGCTCGAGGAAGTCACCGGAGCCCGCACTCCGGACGACATGCTGCAGGCGATCTTTGCGAACTTCTGCATTGGCAAGTAGGTCACGACATGGCCGCGAGTGAGCTCGATGTCCTGGTGATCGGGGCTGGTCACGCCGGCGTCGAGGCGGCGTGGGCCGCGGCGCGCCTCGGGTGCAGCGTGGGCATCTGTACGCTGTCGGCGGACACCGTCGCGCACATGCCGTGCAACCCGGCGATCGGCGGGACGGCGAAGGGTCACCTGGTCCGCGAGATCGACGCGCTCGGCGGGTTGATGGGACGCGCGATCGACGCGACGGGGATTCAGTTCAAGCTGCTCAATCGCAGCCGCGGACCGGCCGTGTGGTCGCCACGGGCCCAGGCCGACAAGCGGCGGTATGGCGCGTGGGTGTCGGCCGCACTCCGTGCCGAGCATCGCATTGAATGGATTCTCGCCAAGGCCGAGGGCCTGGTGCTCGAGGGCGGGAAGATCGCGGGCCTGGCGCTCGAGGATGGCCGGATCATTCGCTGCCGTACGTTGGTGGTGACCACCGGCACGTTCCTCAATGGGCTGGTGCACGTGGGCCGCGAGCAGCGACCGGCCGGACGCGCGGGCGAACCGCCATCGCACGGCCTCGCGGAATCCCTGAAGGCCTGCGGATTCCGATGGGGGCGCCTCAAGACCGGTACGCCGCCGCGGCTCGATCGGCGAAGTCTCGACTTCTCCCGTTTCGAACGCCAGGGGGGCGACGATCCGCCGGTCCCTTTCTCGTTCACGACAGATCGGATCGATCGTCCGCAGATCGATTGTTACCCGCTGCACACGTCCCGCCGCGTCCACGAGCTGGTGAGGGAGCACATCAGCCAGTCTCCTCTCTACAATGGACAAATTAAGGGCATTGGACCAAGATACTGCCCATCTCTGGAAGATAAGGTCATGCGCTTCCCGGATCGGGAGCGGCATCACCTGTTTCTCGAGCCCGAGGGCGTGGACGTCGATGAAATCTACCTGAATGGATTTTCGATGAGTCTTCCGGCGTCGGTCCAGACAGAGCTGGTCCACGCACTGCCCGGCCTCGAGGAGGCGAGGCTTCTGAGGCCAGGCTATGCCGTCGAGTACGACTTCATCCAGCCGACTGAGCTCTCGCCGACTCTGGAGACGCAGCGCGTCCCCGGTCTCTTTCTCGCCGGGCAGATCAACGGAACCTCCGGGTACGAAGAGGCGGCGGCGCAAGGGCTGGTCGCCGGCCTGAACGCAGCCCGGTGGGCACTCGGCCGGACAGCGATCCATTTCGATCGCAGCGACAGCTATATCGGGACGCTCGTCGACGATCTGACCACGCGCGGGTGCCTGGAGCCCTATCGCATGTTCACGTCCCGCGCAGAGCATCGACTGCTGCTGCGTATCGACAACGCGGATCTACGTCTCACGCCCGTCGGGCGCGAGGCGGGCCTGGTAGACGACGAGCGGTGGCAGCGGTTCCAGCGTCGGCGAGAGAGGCTCGAGTTCAACCGCGCATGTGTTCAACGCGAGTCAGTGGTCGTGAGCGGCCACCGGATGCCAGCGGAACGCGCGTTGCGCAACCCCGCCGTCTCGTTCGCGACGCTCCGGTCCGAGGGTCAGCTTGCGAGTCTCAGCATCTCCGAGCAGGACGGCGTCATCGACGCGGCGAGCCTGGAGATCGAGCTCAAGTACGAAGGGTATTTGAAGCGGCAGGTATCCGCGGTCGAGCGCCAGCGCAAGCAAGGAAGTCGTCCTATTCCCGAATGGTTCCAGTTCGACGGGATTCCTGGCTTGTCGAATGAGATGGTGCAGCGTCTAACTGAAGTGAGGCCGGCGACGCTTGGACAGGCGTTGCGCATTCCCGGCGTGACAGCGGCGGCCGTGGCGGTGGTCGGTGCCTACATCGATCGCGCACGGGAGGCGCGTCAGCTTTGATACTCTTCCGCTGTGGCGCCCAGGGATTTTCAGAGCCGTCTCGTCCGCCGCGCCGCCAAAGCCGGTCTTTTCCCCTCTGACGATCTCGTTACCTCGCTCACCGAGTACTACGAGCTGCTGGCGCGCTGGAACCGCAAAATCAACCTCACGGCGCTTTCTGATCCGGACGAAGCCATCGATCGGCTCCTTCTCGAGCCGCTGGCTGCCGCCCGACACCTTCCAGCCGGCACACAGCGAATCATGGACATCGGCTCTGGGGGCGGTTCGCCCGCTATCCCGCTAAAGCTGGCCGCCCCTGCCGTCTCATTGACGATGGTGGAGGTCAAGGTCCGCAAGTCCGCTTTCCTTCGCGAAGCCATTCGCCATCTCTCGCTGCGGGACACCCACGTCGAAAACGGCCGGTACGAGGAACTGCTCGCCAGACCCGAGCTGCATGAGCGCTACGACGTGCTGACAATCCGGGCAGTTCGCGTCCAGCCGAAGACGCTGACGTCTCTCCAAGCCTTCGTCCGTCCTTTAGGCACCTTGATGTTGTTCAGAGGCGCAGACGGAGATCGAGAGACTGAGTCGCTGATTCCCACGCTCAGTTATGAGAGGACACTACCGCTGCTGGAGGCGACGAACAGTCGCCTGACGATTCTGGCGAAGAGATCCGTCGGGCACATTGCGAGTGTTCCACGTGGAACACCTCCCGTCGTGTAGCCGTTGAGTTCCGCGAGTTCTCAGCTGTCTTAGGACGATCACTTAGGGTGTCTTTTTGTTCAACTCTACGAACGAGCGGATTCCGCTTCGGGTAGCCGCTCGTATAGCTGAGTCTGGACATAGCCGTTGCGGCAAAATCTCAACCTTCGGCTGAGTGGTCGCGACACCTGATCAAGGTCACTTGAGCAGCCGTAACGATGTGGAGTCACGCCTTTGAACCGACGGCACCCTGGAAGCGGAGTCCCAGAGCTCCGTGGAAGACGCAGAGAACGCGTTCACCCAACTGCAGAGCGACTCGTCGCTGAAGCTGTGAATGAAAGCGATTTGCAGAACTCGAAGTGCCTTGATCAGGTGGCAGTCCGCCCTGAGTGGCGGTCCTCGAACCCGCGCTGATGCGACAGGCCAACATCATTGTTGAGTGAAAAGCAGGACAGCACGTTCGGGGCACGACGTGGTCGGGCCGCAGGTAAAAATGCGACTACCCACATTCCATGGCCCGCCAGCCGTCGCACGCGCACGCCCCGATGGTCCCCAATGCGAATGATCGCCCTGCGCCAGCCGCCGTCCCACCTAACCCTTTCGTGCTGAATAGCATGCGACTGCCTGCACTTATCCGCCATTGCTTCAACAACGCGTCAACGCTATCCTTGTCGGTCGTCTTCTCCATCGCGTATCCACAGGATTTGGTCAATCAACATAATGCGTAGGGTTCTGGTTGTCGCCAATCAAAAAGGCGGAGTCGGCAAGACGACGACAGCCATCAACCTCTCAGCGGCGCTCGCCCTTGCCGGCCAGCGGGTGCTGCTCGTCGACCTCGACCCCCAGGCGAACCTGACCAGCGGCGTCGGCCTCAAGGGGCAGACCACCGCCGACGGCAGCGTGTATCAGGCCTTGACCGGCGAGGTGGCCAGGGCGGACGCGTTCATCCTCGAGACCGCGATTCCGGGGCTGAGCCTCATTCCGGCTGATCGCAACCTGACCGGCGCGGAGGTTGAGCTCGTGTCCCTTCCGAATCGCGAGCAGCGTCTGCGATCGGTGCTCGGCAGCCTCGGGGATCGGTTTGACTACGTCTTCATCGATACCCCGCCCTCTCTCGGACTGCTTACGCTGAACGCGCTCGTCGCCGCCGACGCCGTCTTGATCCCCTTGAATTGCGAATACTTCGCGCTCGAAGGGCTCGCCGATCTCGTCGCCACCCTGCGCCGGATCCGCAGCAGTCTCAACCCCGTGCTCGACATCGCCGGCGTGGTGCTGACGATGTACGACGAGCGGACCAACCTGGGGCAGCAGGTCGCGCGCGACATCCGGGCCTTTTTCCAGGAGCGGGTGTTCGATACGGTCATCCCCCGCAACATCCGCCTCGGCGAAGCGCCGAGCCACGGCATGCCGGCCGTGACCTACGATCCGAAGTCCCGCGGTGCCGAAGCGTATGTCGCCCTCGGCCGGGAGTTCCTCGCGCGCGATGCCGCCACGCGCCCGCAGACGGAGCCACAGCATGGCTGACAAGCGTCCGGCGCTCGGCCGCGGGCTGAGCGCGCTGATTCCCGAGGCCCCGGCCGCGCCGGCCGAGCGGTCGCTCGACGTCGACCTCGACTTGCTGCGGCCGAATCGGTTCCAGCCGCGCGCGGCCATGGACGACAGCCGCCTCGACGAGCTCGCCGCGTCGATCCGCTCGAACGGAATCATCCAGCCGATCGTCGTGCGCCGCGACGGCAGCCGCTACGAAATCATCGCCGGCGAACGCCGCTGGCGCGCCGCACAACGTGTCGGCCTGTTGAAGGTCCCGGTGGTCGTCCGGGATATCCCCGACGAACGCCTGCTCGCCGCCGCGTTGATCGAGAACATCCAGCGCGCCGACCTCAACCCGCTCGAGGAAGCGCTCGCCTACCGGCGGCTGACCGACGATCTGCATCTCACCCAGGAACAGATCGCCGAATCGGTCGGCAAGGATCGATCGTCAATCGCCAACTACCTGCGGCTGCTGAAGCTGCCGAACGAAGTACGCGAGAGCGTCGCCAGCAGCACGCTGTCGATGGGCCACGCGCGCGCTCTGGCCGGGATCAGCGACGAGGCACAACTGCTGCGTCTCGCCCGCGACGTCATCGCGAAGCAACTCTCGGTGCGCGAGACCGAAGCGCTGATCCGCAAGACCACCACTCCCCCGCCGGACGTCGACGCCCCGCTGAAGGACGTCCACACGCGCGCCGCCGAAGAGAAACTCCGCTTCGCCCTCGGCACCCGCGTCCGCATCGTCCGCAAAGGAAAAGGCGGCAAGATCGAGATTGATTTCACGAGCGAAGACGAGTTGCAGAGGGTGTACGAGATGTTGGTGGGACGGTAGAACCAAAGACCCCGAGTTCGATAGGTTCTGTGAGTTCATAAGGTTCTCAGGGTGCTCGTTCGCACGGTTCTAAATGGTTCCAGTGGTTCCCGGACGCACTTGGTCGTTGGGCGCCGCAAGCGATCGCCGGACGTGAACCCTCGAACCAGAGATTCCGCGCCGCGAAAAACCTGTCGAACCAGAACCCTGAGCACCCCAGAACCGTGAGCACCCGTAGAACCAAGAAAGGAGCGAAACGAAGTGAAGCGACTTACGTCGTACTCTCACTGCGCCGGTTGAGCGAGCAAGCTCGCCGCTGGTGAGCTCGCCCGGGTCCTGGGCGATTTGCCCGTCCATCACGACGACCGGGTCCTGCTCGACTATCGGACCTCGGACGATGCCGGTGTGTACAGGCTCGATGACGAGCACGCCCTCGTGCAGACGGTGGATTTCTTTACGCCGATCGTCGACGACCCGCGCACTTATGGACGGATCGCCGCGGCCAACGCGCTGAGCGACGTCTACGCCATGGGCGGACGGCCGCTGACCGCGCTGGCGATCGCCACGTTTCCCGCGGACGGTGACGAGGCGGTGCTCGGGGAGATCTTCGCCGGCGGGCTCGAGGCACTCAGGGAGGCCGGCGTGGCGCTGCTCGGCGGCCACACCGTGCAGGATCAGGAGATCAAGTTCGGCTACGCGGTGACCGGTGACGTCCATCCCGCCCGGTTCTGGGCGAACGGCGGCGCGCAGCCCGGGGACGCGTTGTTCCTGACCAAGGCGTTGGGCACCGGGATCGTCACGACGGCGCTGAAGTTCGGACGGGCGCCAGCCGACACGGCAGAGGCGGCCGTGCAATCGATGCTCGTCCTGAACCGGGCCGCGTGCGAGGCGCTGCAGAGTCTGCCCGTCGGGGCGGTGCACGCGTGCACCGACATCACCGGTTTCGGCCTGGTCGGGCATGGCGCGGAGATGGCCCTCGCCAGCGGCTGCCGACTGATGATCGACTCGGCCGCGGTGCCACTTCTTCCGGGCGTCCTGGACCTCGTGGAGGGCAACGTGCCCGGGGGCGGCGTGACCAACCGGGAGCACTTTGCCGGCACGCTGGCGCTCCGCGGGACCCCCGCCCCCGCGCTGGTGACGGTGTTCCACGACCCGCAGACATCCGGAGGATTGCTCGCGGCGATCGCGCCCCAGCATGCGGCCGCGGCCAGGGCCGTGTTGGCGGCGGCGGGCGTCGCCGCGGCGTTGATCGGGACTGTCGAATCCGGACCCGGGCAGGTCGTGCTGGAGTAGGTGATCGCTTCAGCCACCGCGGACGATGGAGACGACGAAGAAGTCGCTGCGCTTCCGGGCCTGTGCTCACCATGACGGCGGTCGCGCTCTAGTTCACGTTAGAAGGCCTTCCGCTGACCCCCGTTCTGGCCGGGCTGGCTTGGCAGCCCGGCACGTCGAATGGTATAAATTGATGTTTTGTGTCGCCGCCATGAGGGGCGACGTGTGGGGTACGCCCCGCCTTCGGAGGTCGTGTGCTCCCGGACCTGTCTGTCTTCTGGGTCATCTTTTTCGTGCTCCTGCTGACCGCGCTGCTGAACCGGCTGCTGTTGAAGCCGCTGCAGCGCGTCATGGGCGAGCGCGAGCACGCCATCCGGTCGGCTCGGGAGTTGGCGGAGCAGTCGGCCGCCGAAGCGCGTGCCGCCGCGGCGGAGCTGGATCAGAAGACAGCCCTGGCCCGCGCGGAGATTTACCGTCAGATGGACGAGATGCGGAAGACCGCGCTCAGCGAACGCACCGAGATGCTGGCAGCGACCCGAGCCGAGGCTGAAGCCGAAGTGGCGCGTGCGAGCGCGACGCTGAAGTCAGAGGCCGACGAGGCGCGCCGCCGGCTGTCGGCAGATGCCGAAGCGCTGGGCGCCGCCGCGGCGGATCGGATTCTCGGTCGTAAGGCTTCCTGATCGGCGCTCCCGGACACATATCAGCTCATGCCATTCGCCAGTCCCAGTCAGACCGCGCGTGCGCGACGCTCCCGTCGCGCGACGTGGCCTCGCAGTTCGCTCGCCTTCCTGTTCGCGATCAGCATCGGCGCCGCGATTTCGCCCGGCCTGCTGGCAGCGAGCCGCCAGGCCGAGGCGCCGCCGGCGCAGGAACACGCGGCGCCGGTTGCCGCATCGCAGGGAGCAGCCGCCACCGGCGAACACGGCGCAGCCGCTGAAGGAGAGCACGCCGAGGGCGCGCTGCCGACGATCGCGCGACTCTTCAACTTCGCCGTGCTCGTCGGTCTGCTGGTCTACTTCCTCCGGACGCCGCTCTCGTCGTATCTCGCCTCGCGGCATGCGGAGATTCGCGAGGAGCTGGTCAAGGCGGCCGAATTGCGGGCGGCTGCCACCACGCAGCTCGCGGACGTGCAGCAGAAGATGTCGGCGCTGCCGGCGGAGCTCGACGCGCTTCGCGCTCAGGGCGCGGAGGACGTGGTGGCCGAGCGCGCGCGGATCTCGCAGGCGACCGCCACCGAACGGGAGCGTCTACTGGCGCACACCCGGCGCGAGATCGAGATGCAGCTCCGGCTGGCGAAGCGAGCGCTGATCGAGCATGGCGCGCAGCTCGCGGTGGACGTGGCGCAGACCCGGATCGTCAACACGATCACCCCCGAGGATCAGCTGCGGCTGGTCGACCGCTACACGACCCAGTTGCGGGAGGCCCGATGACGGCGCGCGGATCGGCGACCCGCTACGCCCGGGCGTTGTTCGACGTCGCCATTCAGGAACGGGTCGACCTCGACGTGCTGCAGCGCGAATTGAGCGGGTTCGTGGCGTTGGTCACCGGCCACGAGACGCTGTCGCGTGCGCTGATGAGCCCCACGGTTCCGGCGGCCAAGAAGCGCGCGGTGGTCGAGGCGCTGTTCGAGCGAGGCGGCGCGGTGAGTCCGCTGCTCGGGAAAATCCTCACGCTGCTCGCGGAGCGGGATCGGCTGACGCTGCTGCCAGAGCTCGCGGCCGCTTTCGAGCGCCGGCTGATGGATCACCGGCACGTGGTGCGCGCGTCGCTCGCGACTGCCGTGGCGCTGCCGCCCGATCGGATTGCCGCGCTGAAGGACGGTCTCGCCCAGGCGACCGGCCGCGACGTCCATCTCGAGACGACGGTCGATCCGGCGCTGGTCGGCGGCGCGGTGGCGCGGATTGGCAGCACGGTCTACGACGGCAGCGTCACCACCCAGCTGGAAAAGTTGAAGCGGTCGCTGATCGAGTCGGCGCAGTAGGACAGCAAGGACATCATGGACATTAGAGCCGAAGAGATTTCCAAGATCATCCGCGACCAGATTGGCAGCTTCGCGGTGGACGTGGACGTCGCCGAGGTCGGGACGATCGTCTCGGTGGGTGACGGCATCGCCCGCGTCCACGGCATCGAAAACACGATGGCCGGCGAGATGCTCGCGTTTCCGCACGGGGTGTTCGGGATCGCGCTGAACCTCGAAGAGGAAAGCGTCGGCGCGGTGCTCCTCGGCGAGTACACCGAGCTGAAGGAAGGCGACACGGTCAAGCGCACCGGACGGATCATCTCCGTGCCGGTCGGCGAGGAACTGGTCGGCCGCGTGGTCAACGCACTCGGCCAGCCGATCGACGGCAAAGGCCCGATCGTCTCGAAGGAATCGCGCGAAATCGAGCGGCTCGCGCCCGGCGTCGTCGACCGCAGCCCGGTCAAGGAGCCGATGCAGACCGGTCTCAAGGCGATCGACGCGATGGTGCCGATCGGCCGCGGCCAGCGCGAGCTGATCATCGGCGACCGCCAGACCGGCAAGACGGCGGTGGCGGTGGACGCGATCATCAACCAGCGCGGTCAGGACGTCATCTGCATCTACAACGCGATCGGGCAGAAGCAGTCGACCGTCGCGCAGGTGGTCCGGACACTCGAGGACGCTGGCGCGATGGACTACACCATCGTGGTCGCCGCCTCGGCGTCGGATCCGGCGCCGCTGCTCTACATCAGCCCGTACTCGGCCTGCACGATGGGCGAGTACTTCCGCGACACCGGCCGTCACGCCCTGTGCATCTACGACGACCTCTCGAAGCACGCCCAGGCGTATCGTGAGATCTCGCTGCTGCTGCGCCGCCCGCCCGGCCGCGAAGCATATCCCGGTGACGTCTTCTATCTGCACTCGCGCCTGCTCGAGCGCGCCGCAAAGCTGCGCAAGGAGCTCGGCGGCGGATCGCTGACGGCCCTGCCGATCATCGAGACCCAGGCCGGCGACCTGTCGGCCTACATTCCGACCAACGTGATCTCGATCACCGACGGCCAGATCTTCCTCGAGAGCGACCTGTTCCACCAGGGCGTTCGCCCGGCGATCAACGTCGGCAACTCGGTGTCGCGGGTCGGCGGCTCGGCGCAGGTCAAGGCGATGCGTCAGGTTGCCGGCTCGCTGCGCCTGGACCTCGCGCAGTACCGCGAGCTCGCCGCGTTCGCGCAGTTCGGCAGCGACCTGGACAAGGCGACCATGAACCAGCTGAATCGCGGGCGCCGCCTGGTCGAAGTGCTGAAGCAGCCGCAGTATCAGCCGCTGCCGGTCGAGAAGCAGGTCATCATCATCTACGCCGCGAACAACGGGTTCCTCGACGGGGTGCCAGTCGAGCAGGTGCGCGATTACGAACGTGACCTGTACGCCTTCCTCGATTCGCGTCGCGCGCAGCTGCTCTCCACCCTCGCCGAGAAGAAGCAGATCGACGATGCGATCAAGGGCGACCTCAGCCAGGCGCTGGCCGAGTTCGGCAAGACCTTCGCCGCGACGCAGAAGACGGCCGTCTGAGATGCCCTCTCTTCTGGACATCCGGCGCCGGATCCGCGCGGTCAAGTCGACGCAGCAGATCACCAAGGCGATGAAGATGGTGGCGGCCTCCAAGCTGCGGCGGGCGCAGGAGCGCATCTCCCAGGCCCGGCCGTACGCCAACCAGATGGCCCGCGTACTGCGGAGCCTGGTGGCCCGCGTCGACCCGGCGGCGCACCCGCTGCTCGACCAGCGCGACACGCCGCGCGCGGGCGGGCGCGTGCTGCTCGTCGTGATCACGGCGGACCGCGGCCTGTGCGGCAGCTTCAACACCAATGTGATCAAGGCGTCGGCCGGCTTCATCACCGAGAACCCGACGCGCCAGGTTGCGCTGGGACTGGTCGGCCGCCGCGGCCGCGACTACTACGCGCGCCGCGGCTTCGAGATCCGCCACGAGCAGGTCAATTTCTTCGGCGGGCTCAATTTCGATCACGCCCGCGAAATCGCCACGACCGCGATCGAGGCCTTCACCGGCGGCGAGGTGGATGCCGTTTATCTCGCGTACAACGAATTCAAATCGGTGATGCAGCAGCGGGTGGTCGTCGAACGCCTGCTGCCGATCCCGCGCGAAGTGGTCGAAACCGCGATGGCCGACGCCACCGTGGCGCCGCAGCCGGTCGAGTACCTGTACGAGCCGGCGCCCGAGGAGCTGTTCCGATACCTGCTCCCGAGCTACGCCGAAGTCCTGGTCTTCCGCGCGCTGCTCGAATCGAATGCCGCGTTCTACGCTGCGCAGATGACCGCGATGGACGCCGCGACGCGCAACTCGGGCGAGATGATCGACAGCCTGACCCTCTACATGAACAAGGTGCGGCAGACGGCGATCACGCGGGAGATCATCGAGGTCGTGAGCGGCGCGCAGGCGCAGCGGTAGAACCGTCGCACGGAACCGGTTCAAGGTTCATCGGTTCAGGGTTCAGGGTTTGGTTCGGCGTTCCAGGTTCGGTTCAGGGTTCTTGCGTAGGGATGGTTAGCATCACTTCGAAGCGGGAAGCGGGAAGCGGGAAGCGGGAAGCGGGAAGCGGGAAGCGGGAAGCGGGAAGCGGATAGCGGGAGCGTCAAGAGCACATGGCAACAGCAACTGAGACAGCGGTCGCGCAGAAGGTCGGCAAGGTCGTCCAGGTCATCGGCCCGGTGGTCGACATCGAGTTCGAGGGCGGTCATCTGCCGGCGATCTACAACGCGGTCCGCGTGGTCGGCGGCGGCTCGGCGCAATCGATCGACGTCATCGTCGAGGTCGAGCAGCACCTCGGCGAGAACCGGGTGCGCACCGTGGCGATGAAGCCGACCGACGGCATGCAGCGCGGCATGAAGGCGATCGACACCGGCGCGCCGATCTCGATGCCGGTCGGGCCGGCCACGCTGGGCCGGGTCATGAACGTGCTCGGCGAGCCGGTCGACTTCCCGGATCGGCCGATCGAGTCGCAGGAGCGCTGGTCGATTCACCGCTCCGCGCCGTCGCTGGAAGATCAGTCGACCGAGCTGCAGATGTTCGAGACCGGCATCAAGGTCATCGACCTGCTCGAGCCGTATCTGCGCGGCGGCAAGATCGGCCTGTTCGGCGGCGCCGGCGTCGGCAAGACCGTCATCATCCAGGAACTGATCCACAACGTCGCCATGAAGCACGGCGGGGTGTCGGTGTTCGCCGGGGTCGGCGAGCGCACCCGCGAGGGCAACGACCTGTGGCTCGAGTTCCAGGAGAGCGGCGTCATCAACATGCAGGAGATGGAGAAGTCCCGCGCCGCGCTGGTCTACGGACAGATGACCGAGCCGCCGGGTGCGCGTCTCCGCGTCGCGCTCAGCGGCCTGACCGTCGCCGAGTACTTCCGCGACGCCGAGAACAAGGACGTGCTCCTGTTCATCGACAACATCTTCCGCTTCACCCAGGCCGGCTCCGAAGTGTCGGCGC
>Ga0207697_10000661_pt1 | contig 19575 bp, 18 predicted proteins | sample KBSSwiS5withPhiX_FD_184293 | JGI IMG/M metagenome (GOLD analysis project Ga0207697, IMG submission 184293) | Switchgrass rhizosphere microbial communities from Kellogg Biological Station, Michigan, USA, with PhiX - S5 (SPAdes) (version 2) | ecosystem: Host-associated > Plants > Roots >... | reverse complement strand
GGAGCGACGTGCGCGCCCTCGGCCCACGGCGCGATCGTGGTGCCGGCGTGGCGCTCGATCGCCTCGAGGTCGCGCTTCTGGCGCGGCTCGATGAACGTGATCGCCCGGCCCGAGCGGCCGACGCGGCCGGTGCGCCCGATGCGGTGCACGTACACGTCCGGCGAGGTCGGGATGTCGAAGTTCACGATGTGCGTGACGTCGGCGATGTCGAGCGAGGAGCGCCACCTGACGGCGAAGTTCGGGGCGGCGTATCCGGATTACCGTGAGGGTCGCGGGCCCGCCCTGAGCCGCCGCTTCAGTCTGGCGCGCGCCATCGGCAACCGCGAGCACAAGGCGGTGCTCGGATTGCTGGTGGTGCTTGCGCTGCTGTGGTGGAAGACTCTATGATCGCCGTCTCTACATGACGCCGACGTCAGTGACGGCGGGCGGTTAGCTCAGTTGGTAGAGCACCGGCCTTACACGCCGGCTGTCACAGGTTCGAGCCCTGTACCGCCCACCAATCTCTCTTCTCGATACTGCTTCCACAATTGCTCTCGTTGAGCCGTCATTCGCCCGCTCACGTCGGCATCTTTCCCCGTAATTCGTCCGTACTTGCCGCTTACAGGTGCCCTGTAGGGCGATTACCCGAACGCAGCGAAGCGCTCGGATTGTGGTCATCAACGACCTGTCAGCAGGTGATGCGGTGAGTTGGTGCCCGGCGCACGCGCTTATTGTGTGTGACGACTGACGAGCACCGGTTTAAGTGGCTGGTGGTCTATGTCACGACGGGCGGGCGTCAAGAAATATTCCGCGACAACGTGCCCGGCGCGCATCACAGTGTTGGTGCGACAGCCCTATAAACGAAAACCGCCCGGAAGGGCGGTCTCGTGCATAACCGGGATGGCGTTCTACGCGGCCGCCAGGCCCCGCTCGCGGAGTTCTTCTTTCGTGAACGGCTTCTTGTTCTTGCCCTGACTGCGATGCGCGCGGCCGTCGTGACCGGGAACCTGGCAGATGGGGCAGACCGCGTCAGACGACGACTTCCGCTTGCCGCGGCCGGTGGCAGCCTTCCGGATAGCGCTCGCGCCGGTGGGGGCCCAGCCGAGTTCCTTCAGCTCGGCGAGCAGCTCGTTCTGGCGGGTCGATCGCATGTCGCGCAATTTCTCGTCGATCTCGGCAATCTGCGCTTGAAACCTTTCGCGCTCTCTCTGAAGCTGCGCGTATTCGTTGGCCACTCGTTTCTCTCCTTTGTGCTTGACGGGACGGGCCCTGCGGACGGGCGCGGCTCTTCTGGCTTTCCGGGTTTTCCTGGAAGGCTTTTTCGACACGAACTCTCACCTCGTCTGGATCAGTAACGGACTCTAAATGGCAGTTTTCGTGGATTCGTCTGGGACGGCGATTCGAAGTTCGTGAAGATTGCGCCGAAGCCTTCTAAGGTTGTAGGCGGCACGCGGGGTATATGTCAACACAAATGTGACCCGCTCCTCAGAATCTTCTATCCCTGGCCGCAGTTATACCGTCAACCACGAATCGAACTGGACGGTCCGGTTGCGTCGGAGACTACTCCGAAATGCAGGGTGATCGGCGCCGGAACGAGGTGGCCAACACGCGGTAATCACAGAGTGTCTATATCCGCCGCCGTATAAAAGGCGATTTGCAGGCCGTTGAAACTGCGCGGTGTGCCTTACTCATTTTGTGCGCTGTGCCGTTCAAGCGCACATCCGGACTACGATCCATGAACGGATAAAGTGTGGCCGAAACGCGTGTGGTGAGCCTTCAGGGCGACGAGCCCAACGACGGCTCCCAGCGCCGGGCGTCGACAGTCTGGCTGACCACGATGTCCTGCCGCGTGTCCGGCTCTATTTTGTCCAGCGGTCAACCAGCCGAACTGCACAACTGTTCAAACGAACGCTCGCGCCGACCGCTGAACGGACCTACCGCTGATCGTGCCGAACCTCGGAGCGACGATCCGGAAAGCGGCTGGCCAGACGCCCCATCGCCGCACGTTTTCACCGAGCCACCGGCGAACGGGCATCGCCTCGCGACAGCGCCCCGCCATCTGATGAATGGCCGAAGTCCAATTGACTTGGCACAGCGAGTGTGGCTAAAATCGCAGGGTTCTAGGGCAGGAGTTTTGCGGAGCTGGCGCGGTGGCGCGCATCTGCAAGTGCCTGATTCTAAACACTCGAACGTTGTGGGTCGTCGGCCGGCCTCAGACGCTGGCTGCCACCGCGATTCGACTCTGCACCGCCCACCAGCCCTTCGCGCCGCAGACCGGGTTGGACCACCAGACTGACACTCTGGTGCGCAGGCGGGCAGGGACGCCAGTTCTTCGGGGTCGTAGTTCAGTTGGTTAGAACGCCGGCCTGTCACGCCGGAGGCCGCGGGTTCGAGTCCCGTCGACCCCGCCAACTCCATCCTTGAGTGATTCACCGACTTACCGGTTCCGCCGGAGGTCTGCTTGCCCGCGGGCCGGAGGCCGCGGGACGGCGGGGGTGCAAGAGAAGTGCAAGCATGGCGAGATTGCTCCAAGGTGCGCATCGACTGATGCAGCCCATGGAGCGTCGTGTTCAGGTACGTACTCGTCTGCTGGAGGGACGCGTGCCCCAGCATGTGCTGGACGTGATGTACCGGCCAACCGCCTTCGATCAGTCGGGACCCGCCCTCGTGGCGAAGGTCGTGGAAGTGAAGATCGATCGCCCGGTACGCCGCCTTCGACTCCGGACTCAGGTTGGTGCTGCCTTTCTCGTTCGGACCCTTCTTCCTTGTCCAAATCCAGCTCGGCGTGTGCCCGTGAGCCTTCAACACGGCGGTCTGCCAGGCTCGCCTGACGCTTCCGACCGGGCCGCCCACCTCGTCTCCGCGTAGTGATTTCGGGTCGATGCGGCGCGTCCCAAAGTGCCGAGGTGCCGGACGAACGCCTCGACATCGTCTTCTGTCACCGCCTGCACCGGTCTGTCTCCAAGACGAGCGAGGCCCACGGCAGGGAAGGACATCAGCTGCCGCACCATGTACTCGTCATCGCGCCAGGACGATTTCTCACGCTGCTTGCAGTATCACTCGATGAATGCCTGGGCGAAGGCTTCGAAGGAGACGCCTTGCTCAAGTGCGGTGGGGCCGTGTGAAGTGCCGCGCGCGGGCGAGGAGCGCCAGGGTCGGCCGCGGCGTCCGTGCGGGCCGATCGGGATCGGCGATCCGATGGTAGCCGCGCGGCGCCCGGACGTGCTCGCGCAGCAGCTGCCCGGTGAGCGTGAGCAGGCGGACATGGAGCACGGTCCATTGCACCTGGACGCGCTGGCCGATCCAGCCGGCCGGTGCCGAGTGGTAGGCGGCGTCCACTTCGACGCACCCATCGAGATGGACGGTCCGCAGGCCGTAGCGGTAATACCGAAACGGTTAGAGGGGCAGCCGCTGCAGCGCCGGTCGCTCCTCCGCAAACATCGCGGCGACCTGGCGCTTAGTGGTGCCGTGGACGACCGCACCGGTCTCGAGATCGACGGCGTGCTCGGCTTGCATCGCAAGCGTGAGAAGACCTATCGGCAGTAGGTGGTTCATCGTGTATCCTCCTCATCTCTCCGTCCCACGTGACATCGTTCGGGGACGACCGATTGGAGCATCCGCGCGAACGCGGGTCCATTGGACGATCGTGTCGATCGATACCTAGGGAGGGGTCTTTGTGAGGACCTGTCGAGCAGGGCGAAGGAGCCGTTGACAGAACCGGACGATCGCGGCGATTCGTCGCGTGGTTCTCAGTGTGTTGGCGCAGAACGTGAGTCCAGCCGCGCGGCCATCGTCACAAGGCCGGGAAGAGACCCGGCATTCATCTTGCGCATCACCTGGCCGCGGTGCGCCTTCACCGTGATCTCGCTGATGCCGAGTTCACCCCCCACTTGCTTATTCAGCAAACCGGAGACGACCAACGCCATGACCTGCCGCTCGCGTGGGCTCAATGAGGCATGACAGTTGCGAAGTTGTCGCATGGCGTCCTCGTCATGGATCATGGCGCGGCTCCGCTCGATGGCACGCTGGATGGCGCTGACAAGCACGGCACCGGTCAGCGGCTTCGTCAGGAACTCCATTGCCCCCGCCTTCATCGCGCGGACCGTGATCGGTACGTCGCCGTAGCCCGAAATGAAGATGATGGGCATGTTAGTCCGGTCCGGAGCGACTCGCTTCTGCAGTTCGAGACCATCAAGGTCCGGAAGACTGAAGTCGAGTACCAGGCAGCTTGGGGCAACGACCCGTGGACGGTGCAGGAACTCCTGCGCTGACGCGAATGTCTCCGGCTGCCACCCTGCGGAGTCGATCAGCAACGCGAGCGATTCGCGCACTGAGACGTCGTCATCGACGACGAATACGATTGGTGTGACATGCGACATGACAGCGACCTCGACGCATTCTCGTGCGATTGATCGTCATGGCGCTATCACATGTTTCTGTTACAGACGGCCATCCGGCAGTCTGGCAGAATCCTGGCATGGCCATCCCTGACCACGCTCGCCGCCCCATCGTTGCGGCGGTCGACGATGATCAGAGGATTCTCGAATCAGTGGAACTTCTGCTCGAGTCTGCAGACTATGACGTGCGCCTGTTTTCTTCCGCCAGGGCGCTGCTCGAGAGTGGTGGTCTCCGGGAGATCGATTGCCTGATCTCCGACGTCGGCATGCCCGTCATGGACGGTTTTGAACTCGCACAAGCCGCCCAGGCCGCACGGCCCGGGTTGCCAGTCATCCTGATCACCGGTCGCTCCGACCTGCTGAGTCGGGCTCCGCTCAACTGGTCACGCCGCTACCTGCTGTTCAAGAAACCCTTCGACGCTCAGGAACTGCTCACGGCCCTCAGTGATGCTCTGCGCAGTCCGAAGAGTCAGGAGACGGATGCGTGATACGCCACGTCGATTGGCCCGGGCTTGGCTCAGTGTTGCCTTGCATGACGGAGCGGTATTTCCAGCCTCACGGCCATTCTCACGAGCTCGGCCAGCGAGTCGGCCTCCAGCTTCTTCATAATCTTTCCCCGATGAATCTGGAGGGTGACTTCGCTGATGCCAAGCTCGGCGGCGGACTGCTTGTTGAGAAGCCCTGACACCACCAGCGGCAAGACCTCGCGCTCACGTGGCGTCAGACGCGACAGGCGGCGCTGCAGTTCGGCGAGCTCGGCTCGGTCCCGCCTCGCGATGCGGTCCTGCGTGAGGGCGGCATGGATGGCCCTTACCAGGTCTGATTCTTTGAGCGGTTTGGTCAGGAAGTCGACGGCGCCCGCCTTCATCGCGCGCACCGATGTGGGAATGTCGCCCCGTCCCGTGATGAATACGATGTGCGGCTGAGGCTGTCCTGTCTGCCTTTGCAGATCGAGTCCATTGGCGTCCGGCAGTTCCACGTCCAAAACGAGGCACGCCGGTAGGTCTGGTTTCGGATACGCGATGTACTCAGCAGCGGAACCGAACGCCACCACGTTCAGGTCGAAGGTTGACAGCAGATCAGTGAGCGCTTCGCGAATTCCCTGGTCATCATCAACGACAAAGACGGTATGGTCTTGCGCCGGCACTCACGAGAGGATGCGCCACTCACCGCCGGAAGTCCACCAGACGTTCGTCTGCCTTCCCGGGTGGACCCTCTGGTACCTCGCCGCGCTTCCTCCAAACGCGGGGTTCGCCGTATATGATTCGAGCGCAGAACGCAGCACCGGCGATGCCAAACGATCCCTTCGTCCAGCGGCGCGCGCGAAAGCTCGCTTCGATGCGTGGGAGAGTTCCCAGTGTCGCGGATGGCCAGCATTTCGTCCTCTCGAGCCTTCCGCCAACTCCGGGCCAAAAACGCCTCGCTCTGGGCATCGTGCTCGGACTGACAGTCGCCCTTTACCTTGTCATCGGCCCGTTCGGTGGCATGCAGTTGGGGCCGATCCCGTCGTTCGTGGCGGTCTACACGACCGGGATGTTCGTGACCGATTCGATCACGGCAGTACTCCTCTACGCCCAGTTCTCCATTCTGCGCGCTCGCGCCATCCTCGTGATCGCCAGCGGATACCTCTTTACGGCGTTTCTGATTGTCCCGTATGTCCTCGCGTTTCCAGGGGTGTTGGCTCCGAACGGCGTCGTCGGCGGGTTGCAGACGACCGCGCACCTGTACCTCCTATGGCACTGTGGATTCCCACTATTTGTGATCGGCTATGCCTTGTTGAAGGACCAGGACCCGAGCAGACAGTGTTCGCAACGGGAGGTCCGTGCAGCGATTTTCCGAAGTGTCGCCTTGACGGCGGCCGGCACGGCGGCCCTGGCGCTTCTGTGCATCCGAGGCACAGCCGTGTTGCCGCGCATCATGCTCGATCAGTACCGGTTTGTGCCGGAGTGGCCCTACGTGGTCGGTGCGCCGATTGCGGCGCTGTGCACTCTGGCGCTCGTCGTGCTCTGGCTGCGGCGACGATCGATTCTCGATCTGTTTGTGATGGTGGTGTTGTGGGCGTACTTGGTTGAAATACCTCCACATTACTATCCGTTTGCGATTCGGTTCAGCACCGGCTGGTACGCCGTGCGCGTCACCAGCTTGCTCTCCAGTACGATCGTCCTCATTGTCTTGCTGTACGAGATTACAGCCCTCTACGGAGGGCTCCTGGACGCTGTGCTTCGTCAGCGCCGGGAACGGGAGGCGCGCCTGATGACTGGCGACGTCGTCGCGGCGTCGATTGCTCACGAGATCAGGCAGCCATTGACGGCAATGATCACGAGCGCCGATGCGGGCTTTCGCTTTCTCGATCGGTCGGCGCCGAATCTCGAGAGAGCCAAGGAGGCGTTGAAACGCATCGCCACTGATGGCCATCGTGCCGGGGTGGTGGTCGAGAGCATTCGCGCGAACTTCAGGAACGACGACCGGACACGAACATCGCTCGACGTCAATGAACTAATCCAAGAAGTGCTGTCCCTGGAACGTGGCGCTTTGCAGAGGCATCGAATACGAGTCGAAGCCGAGACCGTCGGGCAGCTGCCTCAAGTGCGAGGAAATCGAGTGCAGCTTCAGCAGGTGTTGATCAACTTGATCACGAACGCCATTGACTCGATGGCTTCCGAGGATGAGCCGCGGGTGCTGTGCGTCAAATCTGCAGCCCACGAACGTGACGGCGTCATGATATCGGTTGCGGACATCGGGACAGGCATCAGCCCGCAAATTCTCGATCGGATTTTCAATCCGCTCTTCACGACCAAAGCCGACGGGATGGGGATGGGACTATCGATTTGCCGCGCCATCGTCGAGGCCCATGAGGGCCGGTTGTCGGTGTCTCAGAACCTTCCGCGGGGCGCAATCTTTCAGTTTACGTTGCACGGAACTCCCACAGCATCTGCCGGGCCTTGATCCGGAAGATTGGCGCTGCACGCCGGCTGAGAAAGGTGAGACTCGCCGGCGGCGACGCTTTTGTCCTCGGCTGACGCAGGCCTCAACGTGATTCATTCTTGTTCGGCGAATACCTGCGTCAGCGTTTTCCCGTACGGATAGAACCCGACCTTGGTGCCGCTCGCCCAGGCGGCCCGCTGCTCAGTGCTGCGAATGTCCCAATCCGGGCGGCAGCGATGCAGCACGTCCCGGAGATCGCGACGCAATTCTTCCACGGTCGGCCGCCCGAAAAACCAGTAGCCGTTATGAATCTTGTAGACGCGCAGCCCCGGTTCGAGCACGACCGTGTGAGGGACCTCATCGAGTTGTGGTCGGGATCTGTATATTCCGCGATGTCGAGATCCTTTTGCACTCTGCGGCCGGGGTCGGACAGAAACGTCCATCCTCCCCCGACGGCAGTGCGAAACTCATTTGTCTCGAGCAGGTTGTCGGTCGAGATCGTCACGAGGCGGCAGTAGCCGACCTGCATCTCGCGGTGGAGTTGCAGGAGGCCTTCGTGCTGTCTCCTCTCCTTTGGACAGAAACCCCCGCGGGAGAGCACTAGCACCAGCGGATCGCCGCCCTGCAACTCCGAGATCGTGCGGCGCATCCCACGATGATCCGACAGCGCGTAGTCAGGAAACACTGCCGGGAATGATGTCAGGACGCATACGACCTCTACGCGTTCGCGCGCTCAGCCACGCGTTCCAACTGCCGTGCGGCGTCTGCCGTCGCCTCGTGAGGAGTCTTGCCCCTCTGACGCGCCACGATGTATCCGCCGTACCACTCCGACCAGTGGTGCTTCGGAGCCGCCCGCTGGTACTCGCCGTGACGCTCCTCTGCTTCTCGCAGCAGCTCGGTCACCGTCGCGATGTCCGAGCTGAGTCCTCGCCCGGGAAACCGGGTCTTCACCTCTTGAAGCAGCCAGCTGTTGCCGTCGGGATCGCTGAACGACGCGAATGAGAAATACGAACTGCCGTTCGGGTCTCGGCCCGGCAAGCGTCCTTTCGTCCCGGTGACGCGAAGAAGGTTGCCATCGAAGTGGAACACGTCGCTCACGTTCACGCCATGTGCCACGAGTTCGGCGCGCGCTGCTGCAATGTCGTCAACGACGAGGAACGTGCCCTGGGCCGAGCCTGGCACCGCCGTCGTGTAGCCCTTTCCGAAACTGACGGAACACGGTGATCCGGGAGGGGTCAGCTGCACCACCCGCCAGTCGTCGCCGTTGGTGAAGTCCGCGTCCAGGCGCCAGCCCAGCCCCTCGTAGAAGCGCTTGGCCCGGTCGACGTCGGATACCGGAAGGGGGACGACCTCGAGTTTCAAATCGATCGCAGTGGTCGGGATCCGGGTGGGGTGCTCAGCGATTGGCTGTGTGCTGCTCATTGTGACCTCCGTCGGTTGTGGTGAATGTGATCAGGATCGTGTCGCGGTGTCCAGGCCTGCATGAAGAATGCTCCCGCGGCACGAAGGCGTCCATTGGACGTTGGTATTGGTTCGTCACACACCGTGGACATGCCGAGAGTCAATACGTACGTCTGATAGATCCGCCGTTCGAGGTCTGGTTTCATGTGCTCGAGGAGGTCCATATGAAAAGCATGCAAATCATCGTGTTGGCGGCAGTCATCGTCGGAACCTGTGTGGGGGTGCCCCTGGTGCGGGCACAGCAGTCAGGAATCAAGCGGACTGATCTCCAACAGCACGACCTCAGCCTGCCCGGACGGGAGGTCGTCCAGGTGCGCGTCGACTTCAGCCCGGGAGTGGCGTTCGGCAGGCACACACATCCTGGCGACGAGATCGTCTATGTCCTTGAAGGGTCGCTGGAGTACGAGGTGGACGGTAAGCCGACGGTGACGCTGAAGGCCGGCAGCGTGCTGTTCATCCCGGCCGGCACGGTTCACGCGGCGAAGAACGTTGGTAGCGGCAATGGTGCTGAGCTCGCGACATATGTCGTCGCCAAAGGGACGCCCCTGGTCGTGATGGTCAAGTGAGCGGCGGCGATCGATACGAAGGTGTCGTCGATACCTTCGTCCGATAGATCCCATGAGTGGCGTCTGGTTTCATGTGCCGAGGAGGACAGCATGAAACGATTCGAACGACTGACCGACCGGGTGACGCTCCGAAGCGGAATCATCATTGTTGCCGCAATGATGGTTCTCACACTCTCGGCAACGGCCCCGCGCCGCGCGGGAATAGCCGTGCTCGCGGCGACCGCTGTCGGCGCAACATCGGCGACAGTGGCCGCTGCTGCAGACAACAACCCCAAGGTGGCGCCGTTCAGCGTCAGCGTGCCCGATGCTGATCTGGCGGACCTGCGCCGCCGCCTGAAGACGACGCGCTGGCCGGACAAGGAGACCGCGGCCGATCAGTGGCAGGGCGTGCAGCTGGCGAAGCTCCAGGGACTCGTTCGTTATTGGGGCACGGACTACGACTGGCGCAAGGCCGAAGCAAAGCTCAATGCCTGGCCGCAGTTCATTACGAACATCGACGGCGTCGACATCCACTTCATCCACGTGCGTTCTCGGCACCCGAATGCCATGCCGCTGATCATTACGCACGGGTGGCCTGGGTCGGTGTTCGAGCAAATCAAGCTCATTGGTCCACTCACGGATCCCACGAAGTACGGCGGCCGCGCCGAGGATGCATTCGACGTCGTGATCCCGTCTCTCCCTGGCTTCGGCTTCTCGGGGCGGCCGAGGCAGGTCGGTTGGGGGCTCGAGCGCATCGGCAGTGCGTGGGCCACCCTCATGCAGCGCCTGGGGTACACGCACTACGTGGCGCAGGGCGGGGATTGGGGAGCGGGGGTCGTCGAGGCGATGGGACGGCAGGCGCCGGCCGGGCTGCTGGGCATCCATACGAACTTTCCCGCTGCGATAACCAACGAGGTCGGTGCCGTACTTGGAGGTGGGCCGGTACCGGCGACATTCACCCAGAAGGAAGGCGCAGCAGTCGCCGACCTAGGGAAGTACGTTCAAAACGGCGGCCTGGCCTACCTGACGATGATGGGTGCGCGGCCGCAGGCGGTCGGCTACGGCTTGACGGACTCCCCGGCTGGCCTCGCCGGGTGGATGCTCGTGCACCCGGGGTTCGACAAGTGGACGTACGGTGAGGACCCGAACCAGTCGCCGACGAGAGACGACGTCCTGGACAACTTCACTCTGTACTGGCTCACGAACACCGCGGCATCGGCAGCGCGGATCTACTGGGAGAACCGTGACCAACAGTTGGTGAGTGCGGCGTCGCAGAGGACCGATCAGATCTCGGTTCCCGTAGCGATCACCGTGTTTCCGGACGAGGTCTTTCGCGCACAAGAACGATGGGCACGGAGCGCCTTCCGCAATGTGATCTACTTCCATGAGGCCGATCGGGGCGGCCACTTCGCCATGTGGGAGCACCCGGAGTTGTTCGCCGACGAACTCCGTGCCGCATTCCGATCAGTGCGCGGCGCAGAGTAGGGACCAGCGGCTTGTTCGCAGTCGTAGTGGATATCGCGGCGGCCGTTCACATGATCCGGTGGGAGCGCCGCCGCTCTCATAAAAGGTAGCGGAGGTAGTCCAATGGAACAGCCACACATCACGAGGTTGATCGTTCTTTCGACAACCGTCTTCGTTGTCACTCTGGTGGGCGCGGCACAACAGGCGCCGGATCGATTCAGCCTGACAACGGCAAACGGCATCGCGTTCTCGGAATTCAAAGATTACGAGGCGTGGCAGATGATTGCCACGAGCCAGCCCGATGACGCGAGTGGATGCGGCACATCGAAGGTTGGGTGCACGAAGGCAATCCTGGGGAATCCCACGATGATCAAGGCGTACCGCGAGGGCATTCCGGCCAACGGCCAACCGGTTCCGGACGGCGCCGCGATGGCCAAGATCGAATGGCTGAAGGGACACAAAGCCTCGCCGTACGGGGTGACAGTAGACGGGACCCAAACCGAAGTGTCGTTCATGCTGAAGGATTCAAAGCGCTTTCCGGACACCAACGGCTGGGGATATGCCACGTTCGAGTACGAAGCAGCGTCTAAAGCGTTCAAATCCGCCAAGCCGGCCACCTCGTCTGGCGCACTGGGCTCGTGCCACGGGTGCCACATCGCCGGTGCGAGGGCGCGTGACTTCGTTTACACCGACTACGCACAACGGTAGCGCAATGGGTACTCATGGGACAGCGTTGATCTCTGGCGCGTACTCCGGCATGGGGCGATCTATGCCGACCGCCTCGCCAGGCGTGGCTATGATCTGATTGTCGTAGCGCGGCGCGAAGCACGTCTGAGGGCGGTCCTGAGACGCATGTCCGGCGACACGAACCGCTCGGTGCAAGTCATGGCTGCTGACCTGGCCGATCTTCTTTCACGAGACGATGACCCCAGTGCGTGACTTCCTGGCTGCCCACGAGGTACCCACTTTCTTCGATGAGATATATGCGGGGCTGGGTGAGCACGTCAAAGGCAGCTGGGCACGCGACGGTTGTGCCTTCCAGTGCGAAGTACGTCTCTGCTGAGACGTACTTCGCCGCGGTGACTGCAACCGGCACAAGTTGCGCCGGCGGCGTGCATCGATTGCCTTCGGCCGAGCAGATGCGCTGCTGTTCCCGACTACGCCGTCTCCAGCTCCGCGAACCGAGAATCAGCAGTTCCAGATTCGCGGCAAGAGGTCACGGAAATCTGTCTGTCGCGGAACACACATCCGTCAAGCGCCGCCAGCGTGCCCGGCATCACGGTTCGATGGGGCTGAACTCGGGCGGACTGCCGCTCGGCCTCGAGCTCAACGCTCCACGCGCTCCCTCGCTCACGCGCCGTCCTCATCTCGAGGTGGACGGCTGCCGAAGCCCCGACGCGATGATCTGAAGGCGCCCTTCAATCTCGGCGTCACGCCCAAACGCGTCAGATCTAGCATGGACAGCGCGACAAGAGTCGGCATCTAGACACGCGGGACTGGCACGAGCCGACCTTGATGTCTGCCGTACCAGCCATTTCTGGAGCGGCGCGATGCCTGCCCAGCCGCGCCAGCCGGTGATGGGGGGCGTGGAGAAGTCCGTTTCAGGGCTCGCTGGTGATGAAGTACTGGGCCATGGGAGTGCCGGCGTACTTCTTGCCCATTATTCGCGCGAAGAGCAGCACCGAGCTGCGTGGCCGGTGGTTCACCACGAGGTGCTGGGCCTCCCCGGCGGCATTCCGGGTGACGGTGACGACGACGCTGGTGGGCTCGCCGCGAATCTGACAGGTGTACTCTTCGAGAAAGCCCTTATCGCCGTAGTCGCCGGTGAAGGTGAACTCCTGGTGCTCATACAGCTCGCGGGCGTCGAGCACCAGTGTTCGGACGCCCGCCGCGCCGTTGAGGATCCCCTGCATGGCCGCGCCCTCACCGGTGACGTCGTCGGCGAGCTTGTCGAGCCACCAAGGGTAATAGGCGGTGTGCTTGCGAGAGGGATCGCTGCTTCCGGTAGCCGTCATGTTGGGCCTCCTTCCGATCCGGCAGCGCGCCGGACGCTATGCGTGAAGCATGCGCCAGTCCGCCGGCGACATCCATTACACATTGGTATCGCCCAGTAAAAATGCCACCTCAGAACCTGGAGATCGAATTCGTCAATGCTTGTGTCGAGACGGTCGCGTTCACCTCCGGCCGCGTGTGGCGACCGCAATTAAGTCTCGCCCTGTATCGGCTACGAGATACACTCTGGGGCGTCGCAGAGACTTGGTTGCGCCGCCATTCGAGACTCGATGCTCTCGGATTCGCGCCACCACTCAGCGTCAGTCGGCCGTCTGATTGCGAACCCCGTCATGCCGCTCGCTCGAGGTAGGTTCATGTCTTGGTCGACACGCTCGAGATGGGGACAGGTGCTATTGGTCGCGACGTACGTGTGGGTAGCACGCTGTGGACCCGCCCCGCCAGCCTCGCAGCCGTCAATCGTGTTTAACACCGTCCCCGAGGCAGCGCCTGGGGGTTCGGAGAAGCGTGCTCTGATGGACGGCCGCGTCGTGGGTGCGCGCGGTGACGATCGGATCGTACTGTTCGCCAAGAGTAGCGTCGGCGTTTGGTGGGTGCAGCCGTTGACGGCCGAACCGTTTACGAGGATTGAGTCCGATACAACCTGGAAGAACACGATTCACCTCGGAGTCGAGTACGCGGCACTGCTGGTGCGGCCGGGTTATCGCCCGCCCGACACGACCGAGGCGCTCCCTACCCCTGGGGGAGACGTGATCGCGGTCGCCACCGTCAAGGGCATTGGACAATTCGTGGTCCCGCCACCGAAGCGTCTCTCGTTCAGCGGCTATGAGTGGGACGTCCGTCAGACGCCCAGCGACCGCGGCGGCGCGAACGATTACGCTGCGGACAACGCCTGGACCGACGCCAAGGGGTCACTGCATCTGAGCCTTCGACAGCGTGAGGGCCAGTGGACCAGCGCCGAGGTGACCCTGAACCGCACGCTCGGCTACGGCACGTACGTGTTTGTGGTTCGCGATACATCACAATTGGACCCGGCCGCGGCGATCGGCATGCTCACATATGACCAGGGCAGTGCGGACCAGAATCATCGTGAACTGAGTGTCGAGATCAGCCAGTGGGGTGACCCGAGCGTCAGCAACGCGCAGTACGTCGTCCAGCCGTACTACGTGCCGGCGAACGTCTCGCGATTCGCGGTGCCAGCAGGCACGGTTTCCCACTCGTTTCGATGGGAGCCCGGTCGCGCGGTGTTCCGAACCATCCGCAATTCAGGGGCGGCGAGGGAAAAACCCACCATCGCTCAGCATGAGTTCACCTCCGGAGTGCCGATTCCTGGCAGCGAGCGCGTCCAGATCCATCTGTACTTCTTCAGGTATTCGCCGCGGCCGCCCCAGCGTGACGTCGAGGTCGTGATTGAACGCTTTCAGTACTTTCCCTAGCGGTAGGCGACTGCGTCGGTGGTCCGCCATCGCGATGTTGGCGATAGCCGTGACGCCTATGCTGGCGACGCCTGCTGCCGCCCTCGATCCGGACCGCGCGCTGGCGCAGTACCTGCGCGACGCATGGGGCCGCGAGCAGGGCTTCCCGGGCGGCCCGGTGTATGGCCTTGCGCAGACGTCGGATGGCTATCTATGGATCGCCGCCGAGAAGGGGTTGGTGCGCTTCGACGGAATCCGCTTCCGCCTTTTCGAACCATCGGGTTCGACGTCAGCCATGGGCCCCACCGTGCTGGGCGTTGCCGCAGCGCCCGACGGAAGCCTGTGGGCGCGCCTTCGAGGACCGGCGCTCGTCCGCCTTCGTGATGGCGCATTCGAGGACATTCTGCCTACCGTCGGGCTTCCAGGATCTATCGTCACGGCCATGCTGCGTGGGCGTGATGACGCGATGCTCCTCGCGACCGTGGGGGAGGGGGCGGTCTCCTACCGAAGTGGCGCGACAGCCAGCATCATCGCGCCCAGGAACGTCCTGCCGGCCTCGTTCATCATCTCGCTCGCACAGATGCCGAACGGACAAATCTGGTTCGGTACGCGCGATGCCGGCCTGCTGCGAGTAGAGGGATCGCGCGTCTCCCGGATTACGGAGGGATTGCGGAATCCGAAGATCAATTGCCTACTGGCTGGCGAGGAGGGCGATCTGTGGATCGGCACGGACCGGGGTGTCTCCCGGTGGAAGGCTGGCGAAATCGCAGGTTCAGGAGTCCCGAAAGCACTGGACACCATACCGGCCATGGCAATGATTCGGGACCGGGATTCGAACCTGTGGATCGCGGCGGGCCCAAGCGGGCTCCTGCGAGTCAACGGGCGCGGCGTGACGACGTTTACTGCCCGCGACAGACCGTTCGCAGGGAGTGTCACTGCCGTCTTCGAAGATCGCGACCGGAACCTCTGGGTTGGAACGACGGCCGGGATCGAGCGCCTGCGCGACGGCGCGTTCACGACACACTCGATGGCTCAAGGGCTGCCTGCCGGAGGAGTGGGAGCGATCCACGTCGATACCTCACAGCGCGTATGGATCGCGCCAACTGGCGGGGGCCTGTACTTGCTGCACGACGGGACAATTGAGCGCATCAGCGTCGCCGGATTGGATGACGACGTGGTCTATTCGATTACAGGTGCAGGCGCCGAAGTGTGGGTCGGCAGGCAACGCGGCGGATTGACGCGGGTGCGAGCAGCCGCGAACGGATCCTACACGGCACACAGCTTCACCCAGGTCGATGGACTCGGGCAGAACAGTGTTTACGCCGTCCACCAGACGCGCGACGGTGCAGTGTGGGCCGGCACGCTCAGCGGCGGCGTGAGCCGGTTCCACCAAGGCGTCGTCAGCACGTTCGGGACCTCGCAGGGACTGGCATCGAACACCGTGGCATCGATCCTCGAGAGCGGTGACGGGACCGTCTGGTTCGGAACGCCAAACGGCATCAGCACGCTGTCCCATGGCGCGTGGCGCACCTACGCGACCGCGAACGGTCTACCGTCGAACGACATCAACATTCTTTTCGAGGATTCGACCGGGCGCGTGTGGGCCGGCACCGCTGGTGGCGCGGCCATCTTTGCAGCCGCTGCGTTCCACACCCCTCCCAACCTGCCGGCCGGGCTACGCGGGTCGATACTGGGATTTGCGGAGGACAAGACGGGGGCGTTATGGATCGAGACCGCCGATCGGCTGTTCCGCATGCGCCGCCGCGATAGTGACGACGTCAACACACCTACTGAATACGACGTCCGCGAATACGGCATCGCTGACGGGCTGATGACGCTCGAGGGTGTGAAGCGGCATAGAAGCCTGGTGGCGGACGCGCGCGGGCGCATCTGGGTCTCCAGAACCGGTGGGCTGGCGATGACCGACCCCGCGCGGGGCGACTCCTCTGTCATGCCGGCGCTGTCCCATGTCGAGGCCCTGTCCGCGGACGGCACGGCCATCGACCTTCTGGGCTCTCGCCGGGTCCTTGCAGGCCGTCGGCGAGTCACGATTGGCTACGCAGGCCTGAGCCTTGCGGTACCTGAGCGCGTCATGTTCCAGTATCGGCTGGACGGCTTTGACACGGACTGGAGCCGACCGGTGGCGGAACGCGAAGCCGTGTATACAAACCTGGCCCCCCGTCCTTACGTCTTCCGCGTCAGGGCGTCGAATGGTGACGGCCTGTGGACGAGTACCGAAGCGTCGGTTCGATTCGAGATCGCACCGAGCGTCTGGCAGACCGCCTGGTTTCAGATCTCGGCCCTCATGATCTGTGCACTCGGAGGATGGGGACTCTTCCGCTTTCGTGTCTCTCTCGTGTCCCGAAATCTCAATCGTCAGTTCGAGGCGCAGCTCGCGGAGCGCACTCGCATCGCGCAGGAACTCCACGACACCCTGCTTCAGGGTTTCATCAGCGCCTCAATGCAACTCCATGTCGCCTCGGACAGGCTGCCGCCGGATTCAACGGTCAAGCCTGCAATCGGTCGGGTATTGGAACTGATGCGACGGGTCATCGACGAGGGACGCGTGGCGGTGCGTGGATTGCGGTCGGCGCGAACCGCCGCGCACGACCTGGAGGACGCCTTCGCCGGCATTCGCGACGAGTTGGCGGAGGCGGGACACATCGACTACCGGGTCACCATCGAGGGGGAGGTGAGGCCCCTCCATCCTTTGGTCCGCGACGAGGTCTACAGGATTGGTCGGGAAGCACTGGTGAACGCGTTTCGCCACGCCCGAGCGCGGAGCGTCGACCTCGAGCTCGATTACGCCTCGAACCGCCTGCGCCTGCACGTCCGAGACGATGGCCACGGAATCGATCCCGAGGTCGCGAGCTCGGGGACGGACGGGCACTGGGGCATCGCGGGGATGCGAGAACGTGCGGAGAAAATCGGCGCCCGAATTACGATCAGGAGTCGCCACGGCGCCGGCACGGAAATCGAGCTGATCGTGCCCGCCAAGGTCGCTTTCGATCGCAGGGCAACGGATGCGGGCCGCAGCTGGATCGCACGACTCCTGGGGAGTCGTCGGAAGGCAGGCCGTCCTGACGAAACGAAGAACGTATGAGCGCCCTCCCGCGCATCCGTGTGTTTTCCGTGGACGACCACCCCCTTTTGCGCGAAGGTATCGCCGCGGTCATAAACAGCCAGGTCGACATGCTGATGGTGGCGCAGGCATCCAGGGGCCGTGACGCGCTGCCACTCTTTCGCGAGCATCGCCCAGACGTGACCCTGATGGACCTCCGACTTCCCGACATCAGCGGCATCGACGCGACCATCGCGATCCGCGGCGAATTTCCGGAGGCGCGTATCGTCATGCTCACGACCTTCGAAGGCGACGTCGAGATTCAGCGCGCGCTCGCGGCTGGAGCACGGGGGTATGTGCTGAAGAACATGCCCCCTAATGAGCTCGTCGACGTGGTCCGGCACGTTCACGCAGGAAAGAAGCGGATTCCGCAGGAGATTGCCGTCCAACTCGCGGAGCACCTCACGGACGAGGCACTGACGCCGCGCGAGATCGATGTCCTTCGGCATGTGGCGGGCGGCAATCGCAACCGTGACATTGCGGAGCGGCTCTCGCTTTCGGAAGAGACGGTCAAGGTTCACCTCAAGCACATCATGGAGAAGCTGGGTGCGCCCGATCGGACGGCGGCGGTAGCGATTGGGGTGCGACGCGGCATCATTCAGCTGTAGGTCAGGACTCGCGCCCACTTCGTGGCGGGGCACCGCTGTCCCCCGATAGTGGTAGGAACACCTTCCTGAATTGAGGGATTCGCTCCAGCCGCGCAGCCAGTACGCTTACTGGGGCGCACACGTCGGGCGCCTCTCCAGAGGGTGCCGATTGCAACGACTTTTCTCGACGTTCCCCGGTCGATGGCCCGGCGTCGGTCTACTGCTGCTGCGGTTGGTGGTTGGGACCGGTGCGGGAGTCCAGGGTGGAACGTATTTAGCGACCGCCACGGCTCCGGACATCACGACGCAAGCTGCAGCCGCAGTGGCGATCGCCAGCGGAGCGTCGCTCGTGCTCGGCTTTGTCACGTCTGGCGCCACGGCGACCGCGGGGCTTGCCTTCGTAATTCTCGCGTTACCATCCGCAGGTCCGGCTGCGCGTCTCTTCCTCGACCGACCCGGTGCCCTGTCTCTGGCGCTTGTCGCCGCCGCGCTCGTCCTTCTCGGCCCCGGATCCCTTTCGCTGGATGCCCACCTGTTCGGTCGTCGTGAGATCGTGTTTCCTCACGACCGCCGCCCGCCTGCCCACTGAACACCGATCACCCCGGCGGGAGCGCTCGCGCCCGTCGCATTCCCCGATAGTAGTAGCGGAAACCTCTCGATCGGGTGATGCGGCGCGTCGTGCCGTAGACCACACTGCTCCCGCGAAACGAATTGCCGGAGTACCTCATGATTTCCAACTACAGTGCCGTCGCGGAACCCAGTGCATTGGCAATGCCGCAGTCAACATCGGTGGTGTTCGTGGTGGACGATGACCTCTCGGTACGGCAGTCCCTCGAACTGCTCATCGAGTCGGCGGGCTGGCGCGTGGAGGGATTCGGGTCGGCGGCTGAGTTCCTGCGCCGCCGCAAGGTGGATGCGCCGAGCTGCCTGGTGCTGGACGTGTACCTGCCCGATCTGAGCGGCCTCGATCTGCAGAGGCAACTCGCTGAGATCGAGAAAACGATTCCAATCATCTTTCTGACGGGCCACGCGGATATCTCGATGAGCGTGCGAGCGATGAAAGCTGGCGCTGTCGATTTTTTGACGAAGCCCTTTGTTGACCGGGACCTTCTCGCGTCGGTGCAGCACGCCCTCGAGCACAGCCGCATGGCACGGGAGCACGAGGCGGATTGCCGGAAACTGTTCGCCCGCTACGCTTCGCTGACACCTCGCGAGCGCCAGGTCATGGGGCTCGTGGCATCCGGGCTGCTGAACAAGCAAGTCGCCGGGGAGCTCGGAACCAGCGAGATCACGGTCAAAGCGCATCGCGGTCAAGTGATGCGGAAGATGGAAGCCGGCTCGCTCGCAGAGCTGGTACGAATGGCGGGACGCCTCGCTCTGCCAATCACTTGCTACCACTAAGCCGAAATGGAGCAGTAAGGATCGACACTCAGCGCTAAGGACGCGAGTCCGATCGCCGCTCATCGAGACGCTCGCCTGCGGCCACATTGAAGTGGCAAGACCAGGAGCTGAAGCGGAGGCTCGTCGGAGGGACAGCGCCATGAGGCACGTCTGGATACTTGTCGCAGTAATGGGAGGATCGATCGTCATGAGTCCCACATCGATGCATGCACAGGCAGAAGTGGGGATCGCGACGGCCATCGGCGCGGCGGCGATCAAGACCTTCAGCGT
>Ga0207697_10000657_pt1 | contig 19633 bp, 15 predicted proteins | sample KBSSwiS5withPhiX_FD_184293 | JGI IMG/M metagenome (GOLD analysis project Ga0207697, IMG submission 184293) | Switchgrass rhizosphere microbial communities from Kellogg Biological Station, Michigan, USA, with PhiX - S5 (SPAdes) (version 2) | ecosystem: Host-associated > Plants > Roots >... | reverse complement strand
TGTCGGTGTTGGGGTTGGTGTTGGTGTTGGTGTTGGGGTTGGGGTCGGAGTTGGAGTTGGGGTCGGAGTAGGAGTGGGCGAAGCTGCCGGCGTGGATTTCAGCACCTCGTTCGAGTCAGAACTTTCAAGACTTCCTTTGTACGCCACTACCGTATAGTAATACGTACTGCCAGCAGGAGGTGCTACGACGGTTACACTCGTTCCTGTTCCCAGGAAATCGGCGTGCTGGCCGTAGTTCCCAGAGCTGGTTCCATAATAGACTCGATAGCCATCGATATTTGGGCTCGAAGGGCTGGCCTGCCACGACAACGCTAGGCCGGTAGCGGCGGCGGCGGGATGTAGAAAAAGTCCGCTATAGAGCAGCACCGCCATTGCAACAGCGGCACGGGCGACAATTTTTGTCGGACTATGGAATTTATGGTTAATGCTATGGAGTTAAGCACGGACCATGCCTGAACCGGGGTCGAAATTAATTCGGCCCGTTAACGCATCAAAGCTCAACCTTTAACGACAAGCGGGTGAAGGGAATCGAACCCTCGTGTCCAGCTTGGGAAGCTGGCGTTCTACCATTGAACTACACCCGCATTGGGAAAGAGGAAATGGTGATGGCTGAACGATGAAAAGTCAAAAGGCCATCACCAAGGTAAAAGGCTATTGCGCGCCAAAGGCAGCAAAATTACCAGTGGCGCAATTGTTCCGGTAGCGGACAACTCGCGCAATCGGAGGCATCGCGCAGGCAAAAATCCTCGTAAATTTGGAGTAATCCCTGTTGTCCGACCAAAGACCCGACGAAGCCGCGTTGCCGCGGATCACCGGCAAACAGTCGTGCCGCGGCAATACGCGCCGCTTGATTAGAGAGTTGGGCACGTAATTTTTTGTAGTCATTCCAGATTTCGCGATCGTCATTGACTGCCAGGGGGTAAACCACATTGGCGAGAATCTCCGTGGCGCGGGATTTCCCGATGAGTGCGAGCGGAGAAGACGCCCGCGCCGCCGCCAGGGTATAATGATGATTCCAAAAATCGTGCCGCAAATCGGCGAGAAACGAGATTAGCGGTGTGGCCTCGCTCGCGCGGGCGAGTGTTGAGAATGATTTCCATTCCGCGACCACCGTGGCCAGAGCACCGAGCCGGCGATGCGGATGATTGAGCGGGCGCGCGCCGCTCATTTTCCAGAGTTTCGCGGGTAGAACCAGCCGCGAGAATTGTTCGCGATATTTCCACCAGCGGTCCCACAAGGAACGCAGATAGCCGCGGGTGGATTTCCGTTGCGCGTCAAGATCGGGGGCGTCGAGAAATCCGGCGATGCCGAAGAGCAACGCTTCGGCGTCTTCCCGTCGGCTTCGCAAAAAAGCCAGGGGCAAACGCTGGGAAAGCAGTGTGAACGGCAGACGGTTTTGTTTGTAACCGAGCGCCTCGGCGACGGCCTGGAATAACGTCTCATCGCGTCCGTGCCCTTCGATGCGCTGGCGGAGTCGATTAGCTTTTTGTTGTAAACGAAACTTCGCCGCGTGCTCCAGGACGTTCGCGACCCGTTCTGCCTCCAGGTTTCGCAGTGGCGCAACACAACGACCAGCGTGAGCAAGCGGCACTATCCCGGTCGCGACATCTCGGAGCGCGGCGAGATCGAGTTGGATCTGGGGCACGTTCCGATGAGTGCTGGTGCGGGCAAAAAATTCGACACGACTTCGTTCGAGAAAAACATGCAGCGTGGTGTCATCGAATGCTGGGTTGGTTGCATGGCCGTGCAGTTCCCAGTTGCGATCGAGCAAATCGATTTCGATGGTGCCGCGCACGGCGGGGTCGTCTTCGATACGGACGACAGCGTCCTGAAAATCGGGGCCAGCCTCGCGATTCCAAAAACCAAACTGGACGATTTCGACCGATTCTCCAGCGAGCGTTCGGAATTTTCGGCCAAATTCACCAGCGAACCAGCGCGCCTGCAGCTCGAGCTCATTTGGAATCTTGGGTAGCGCGATCAATGGTCGCTCGCCAACGCGAGAGGTCTGTTCCCGCATCTCGGCGTAACGATTGATCGAATGCATTCCTGGAGTTTCCTAGCGTAACCCTCAAGGAACGGCCATCTCGAAATGCCGTTAAAATCGGCTTCAATCGACCTGTCTTCTGTCGTCCTGAGTCGCGCAGACGACGAAGGATCTCTCGAAGTTAGTGTGATGATCGACCTATAGTGAGGTCCCTCGCCGTCTAATGCGGCTCGGGATGACAGACATGGCTACGAGGCGCCGGAAGAAGATGCCGCCCCGTGAAGTTGTGTCTCCGCCGGCGCCGGCGCATCCCGGGTAAGATTTTGGCGAAGATAATCGCCGATCTTCTCTACCTCCGCTGCCCGCGAACGCGGGAAGACAAAAGAATATTTCTGGCCGCGTCCCTCTGCCGGAAAGACGACGAGATTTTCGGAAAGAAACTTCGGCTCGCGCGCGATGGTCATACCATCGAGTTCGATCGTTTGTGCGACCGGCTTGGATCCTTTCCGCCCGACGAAAGTCAACTTGCGCGGTTCTTCGTTAGTGGCAACGAGCGCCCCAAAAAGATTGGGCGCGATGCGGCGGCCACGACCGCTCACGCATGGAAGAGCCCAAGCAATGGTTTCGCCGAGCAAGTTTTGCTTACTGAAAACCGGCGCCAATTTTGGCGGCAGGTTCAGCGGCAATGTGGCTTCGCGATGGAAAAGGGCTGGTTCGTTTAGCTTTCGCCAAACCAGCCAAAGTTTTACCTTGGTCGCGCGCAAAATTTTTGGCGCAAAATAAAAGAACGCAGCAAGTGCGATTAAAAAAATCGAGAACGCGATGATCGGGTGATAGTGCAACAAAGCGAGCCCGCCGATCACTACTGCATCCTCACCGACACTGAGTGCAATATTTGAAAACGGCTCTGGCGATGTGTTTGAAAGGAGGCGGGTCGTAGCCTTGGCGGTGTGCGTCGCGAGCGCAGTAGTGCCTGCGAGCAACACAATGATAACATCCAAGATTGGACTGGAATGTCCGAGAACCTGGATGGCGAGAAGCGCGCCTCCGATTGGTCGAATGATGGTATGGACAGCGTCCCAGATTGAATCAATCCAGGGAATTTTATCTGCGAAAAATTCGAGCAGAAAAAGAACGCCCGAAATAATCAGGACGATTGGCTGGCCCAGGATCGCGAGCGATTGATATTGTGGGGCAAGAACGATCCAGTGGAAATGAATGGCAAGGCCAGTGGCGAAAACAGTCAGGTAAAGATTTAGCCCCGCCAGACAGGCAAGTCCGAGCGCGACACTGAGGAGATTCAATCTATCCACGCGAAATTATCGGTGCGCGGAAACGATTGTCACATGCGAGTTACAATCGAGATCAAATGACGAAACCCGAATGACGAATGACGAAATAATGACGAAATGGCGAAGGCCGAATGAGCCGGCGAATCGCGTTTTGCCATTCGGACTTGTCATTCCTTCGTCATTCGACATTCGGGTTTCGTCATTTCATACTGCGCCGTGCTCGATATTCGAATCGTTCGCGAACAACCAGATTTTGTTAAGAGCCGACTGGCGCTTCGCTGCAGTGGTGACGAAGAGAAGATCGACGAATTGCTCCGGGTCGATGCGGAACGACGCAAAGCCGAGACGGCGTTGCAGGCGCTCAACGCCGAACGCAAGAAACTGAGCAAGGAGATCGGCGGAATGCGGAGCCGCGGGCAGGATTCCCTCCAGTTGGAGAATGATGTTCGCAAAATCGGGGAAGAGATCGCGCGCTTAAACGAAGACGTTAACCTGGTAGACGGGCAACAAAAGGAAATGCTCCTGGAGATTCCCAATCTGCCGCATTTGAAAGTGCCGATCGGGAAAGACGCCAGCGCCAATCCAGTGGTGCGTTCGTGGGGAGCGAAACCGAACCTCGACTCTCCGTTGGATCACGTCACCATTGGAACGAACCTCAAGTTGTTTGATCTCGAACGCGCGGCAAAACTGAGTGGGAGCGGTTTCATTTGTTTTACCGGCGCGGGCGCGCGGTTGGAGCGAGCTTTGATCCAGTTCATGCTCGATTTGCACACGCGCGAGCATGGTTACGAAGAAATGAGCCCGCCTTTTTTGGTGCGGCGCGAATGCATGATCGGAACATCACAGCTCCCAAAATTCGAAGCCGATATGTACGGACTGGAAAATTCACAACTCTTTCTCGCCCCGACTGCGGAAGTGCCGGTAACAAATTTTCACCGCGAAGAAATCTTGAGCGCGGATGAACTGCCAAAGAAATACGTTGCCTACACACCTTGTTTTCGCCGGGAAGCGGGTTCGGCAGGTCGTGAAACGCGGGGCATCATTCGCGTCCATCAATTCGATAAAGTGGAATTGGTCAAAATCACTACCCCGGAAAGTTCCGGCGAGGAACACGAGAGTCTGACCGCCGATGCCGAGAAAATTTTGCAATTGTTTGGGTTGCATTATCGCGTGATTGAACTTTGCGCCGCCGATCTCGGCTTTGGTGCTACCAAAACCTACGACATCGAGGTTTGGTCGCCGGGACAAAATGCCTATCTAGAAGTTTCGAGTTGCTCGAACTTCGCTGATTTTCAGGCGCGGCGGATGAATCTCCGGTTCAAGGATGCGGAAGGCAAAAACCGTTTTTGCCATACTCTTAATGGTTCGGGCCTGGCCTTACCGCGATTGTTTGCCGCGCTGATCGAAACGGGTCAGCAGAAAGACGGTTCGGTGCGGCTGCCGGAAGAATTGCTGCCTTATTTTGGCGCGGAGCAGATTCGGTAAGGATACAGGTGCGCCACCGCCGCTCCTTGGAATAAATTGGGCAGGCGCTCCCGCTTGCCGACTAATAGACTGGCAACCGGCGCCGTTGCACTACAATTGAAGATCGAGTTGCTTGCGATCTTCCGCCGAAGTTTGCGCTTCGGTGGAGGGCAAAGCGAGCTCGTACCCCAGACGCTCGGCCAGCCGTTGTGCACTCTCCAGAGCAAACCCTTCGAAATGATTGTTCACGTAAGCGTAGACGGCACGAACATCCGAAAGTTGTCGGTCGATCTTCAAGGCCCAGCTTTCCATCGCGGCTTCGCGTTTCCAAAGCAGTTTTCTGTAGCGATGCCGGTGTTTGCCGTCCCGGTCATATTTAGTGGTGTAATCTCCGAGCAGCCGGACGTACAGAAAGTCGGTCGTCCGCGGCTGAAATTCAAAAGGCGCCAAATTGCGCTCATTGAGCGGCGAAGTGTCCGCCCAAACCCAGCAGATGCGATGTTTTTCCAAAAGATGAATGAATTGTGGTCGATGCCAGCCGGGATGGCGAAATTCGATGGCAAAACGAAAATCCCGCGGCAATTGTTCGACGAATGAACGGAGCGGTACTTTCCCTTCTTTTGGAAGAAACGACGGCGGCAATTGGATGAGGATAATGTGTAACTTGGGGACGAGCGGTTCAACCGCGCGCAGAAACCCGCTCAACTCTGCCGAGCAATCGCGCAGCTTGCATTGGTGCGTGATCTCGCGGGGCAGTTTGCAAGAAAAACGAAAATGCGAAGGAGTGAGGTCAAGCCAGCGCCGCACCGAATCCGCGCCCGGAGCCGCGTAAAAGGTCGAATCGATCTCAACGGTCGGAAAATAGCGCGCATAAAACTCCAACCACCGGGATTCGGGCAGGTCGCGCGGATAAAAAATCTCGCGCCAATCCTCGAAGCTCCAGGCACAAGCCCCAATCCGGATTTTTTGCTGCTCATTCAGGTTCATTGCCTTCAAGTTACTTCAGACTTGAGCGAACGAAAAAGCACCAACGTTGTCTAAAAACCCGCCATCCGGAGGCTCATTTTTGGGCCAGCTAGCTTGACTGGGTGCCGGAGGCAAATACCCTGCCACGTTCCATGCGATTACGATTGTTTATTACTGTAATGGGAGTGCTCTGTCTCGCCGGTGGCGGACAGGCGTCGATCATTTTCCGACCGGGAGAGAAAGTGAAATATGTCGGTCCCGGGGAGGAGGAAATCAGCGGAAACGCGCAGCAGCTTTACGACAAGGCGCAAGAGGCGGAGAAACAGGGAAATATGGGCCGCGCGATCAAGGCCTATACTCAACTTTTGAAGAAGCACCCCAAAGACGCCCTGGCTCCAGGCGCCACTTATAGAGCGGCACAGTTGCTCGAGTTCGAGGGTGACTATATGAAAGCAGCCATGACCTATCGCTGGTTGGTGGAAAGATATCCCAGCAGCCCCAATTTCGACGAAGCGATCGAGGGGCAGTTTCGTGTCGGTGAAATGTATCTTTCCGGAAAGAAAATAAAGATGCTCGGAATTCCAATTGCGACCTCATTGGATCGTGCGGTTGAAATCTTCGCCGCGATCGTGCGGACCGCGCCCTTCGGCAGATATACCGCCCGGGCCCAGTTCGATATCGGTTTGGCCCGGCAGAAACAACAGGCAAATGATGCCGCGATTCAGGCGTATCAGGCTGTGATCGACAAATTCCCCAATGATCCGATTGCGGCGGACGCGCAATATCAAATCGGATATATTTGGTACGAAGCGGCACGTCTCGGGACTAATGATCAGGCCGCGACCCAAAACGCCAGGACGGCATTCGAAGATTTCCTCTTTCGTTATCCAAAGAGCGAGAAAGCACCGCAAGCCCGCGAAAATCTTGAGCGCCTGCAGCAGAAATCGACTGGCGATGCCATGAAGATCGCCAAATTTTACGACAAGGAGAAAGCTTATCGCGCGGCCGTCATTTACTATGGGCAAGTAATTCGGGAGCACCCGGGAACGACGGCGAGCGCAGAAGCCCAAAAACGCATCGATCAAATTCGCGCGAAGGTGGGTCCAACAGCTTTGACGCCCGCCGTTGCGGTGAGCGAACCGAAGAAAAAGCAAGTGGCTTCACGAGCTCCCGCCGGCAATTCCAGACCCTCCTTCCGCAATGGCGACGCCGAAGTTGCTCCGCTGCCACCACCGGAACCAGATTCGAACTTGCCGCCGCCGGCCTCGCTTTTGCCACCGGCAACGACGGCGCCTGAGCCGTCCCCAAGCCCGGAGTCATCGCCTGCTCCGGAAGCCACTGCCACGCCCGAGCCCTCCGCCTCGCCTGATTCTGCCGCTTCGCCGGCGCCGTGAAAAACCTCCTCGCCGCGGTCTGTTTGCTTCTTACCAGCTGCCTTGGCTACCACGTGGGGCCGGTGAAACCCGGTGTTCTGCGCGATGTCCACCTTGTTGCGGTGCCGACGTTTGAAAACAAAACCTTACTGCCGCGCGTCGAAGTGCTCGTTACCGACAGCGTTATCAAACAACTGCAACAGGACGGTACTTACAAGATCGCCGACAAGGGTAATGCCGATGCCGTCTTAAAGGCTGAGATCACCGAAATTAATCGTACTCCCGCGCGATCGGTGCGCGGGAACGTCCTTGCCACGACGGAGTTTAACCTCACCATGCACGTAAGGTATAAACTTGAAGCGCGCGGCGGTAATTTGCTCATGCCCTATGCCGACGTTGTGGGCACCACCAGTTTTTTCGTTGGGACTGATGTTACGACCGACGAGCGACAGGCTTTGCCCCTGGCAGCCGAAGAGCTCGCGACCCATCTCGTGACCCAATTGAGCGAAGGCTGGTAATTCCCCATGAAAGGCGAGGAGCACCTTTGGGGAGTCCTCAATGACAAGCTTGAGACTCTGAGCGCGACCAATCACCTGGCCGAAGCGATCCGGGTAGGGGAAAGCGCGCTAGAAATCGCCAAACGGAGCTTCGGCGCCGGTGACGCCAGGCTGGCGTTCAGTTACGAAAAACTTGGTTTATTGCACGAACAGAACGGGAATCGCTCGGGAGCGAAGGCTTATCTGGTCAACGCTCACCGGCTGCTGGCCAGGAAGCGACCCGCCGATGATGAAGCCGTTTTCCGCTCTTCCCGGCGACTGGGGCAACTCTGTAATGAGCTCGGCCATACTGAAGAAGCGATCGATTTTTTTGAGCAGGCGGTCGCAGCGGCTCCGCAGGTGCCCGGACTACCGTTTTCTGATCTCGGCGCCCTGCTGAACAATGTTGCTCTTATGTGCCGCAAAGCCGGCCGCGGCACCGCAGCTGAACCATACTATCTGCGTGCTCTCCAAATCTACGAAACCCAACTCGGGCCGGAACATCCCGATGTCGCCTCGGTGCTGAATAATCTCGGCGTCTTTTATACAAACGAGAAGCGTTTTACCGAAGCGGAACAGGTTCATCTCCGCGCGCTCGCCATCCGCGAGAAAGCATTTCCCGCCAGCCACCCCGACATAGCCCAATCGAAATGCAATCTCGCGGTCGTTTATCATTCGCGGGGCGATTACGAACGGGCTTCAGAACTTTATCGCGCGTCACTCCAGGCTTGGGAGGAAGCGACGGCCAAACCGCCAGAGGAATACGAAGTCGTGGCGGCGAACTACGCCGATCTTCTCCGTTCCCTCGGCAAAGCCCGCAAAGCGCACGCGCTCGAAAACCGGGCCCGCAAGAAACGACGCGGTTGATTGCGGTTGCGCAGGCTGCGCAGATAAGTCAGCTTGCCTCCGCCAATGTCTTCGAGCTCACGTGGCGGAACTGGCAGACGCGTACGGCTCAGGACCGTATGGGGCAACCCATGGAGGTTCGAGTCCTCTCGTGAGCATTGCTGATCCTAGACCAGACATGCAGCAAAGACGATGCGACCAAGGTCCAACAGTTTCCCATCCCGCGCTTCAACAGAATCTGGGCGGGGTGCGACACCCGCGTCCGGCGAACTTTAATCTTTAACTAAATCGTGAATGCGTTAAAACAGCTTGTGGGACATTGGACATGCCAAAAAGACTTAAATATTTCGTGAATGTACAGCTCAAAGTGGATCGGGTCGGTCCCATCATTTCGCCGCTGGCGCACCCGCTCGGCGGGATTCTTGCTCTGTGAGAAGGGGCCGATGAAAATCTCCGTCGTTATCCCCTGTTATAACGAACGCGATACTGTTGCCGAAATCGTGTCCGCGGTCCGGACCGCACCTCTCCGAGACATCGAGATCATCGTCGTAGATGATGGTTCGACTGACGGCAGCCGCACGATCTTGAAACGCAATATCGAGCCAATTGCCGATCGCGTCATTTATCACGGTGTTAATCGTGGCAAGGGCGCGGCCTTGCGCAGTGGTTTCGCAGCCGCTACCGGTGATATCATTCTCGTCCAGGACGCCGACCTCGAATATAATCCGCAGGAATACCCTCGCTTGCTCGAGCCGATCTTAAGCGGCAAAGCAGATGTCGTTTTCGGTTCGCGCTTTATGGGCGCCGGCCCACATCGTGTCGTTTATTTCTGGCACATGATCGGCAACAAACTGCTCACTTTGCTCTCAAACATGTGCACAAACATCAATCTCACTGACATGGAAACTTGCTACAAGGCATTCCGCGCTTCCGTCATCAGGAACATTGATCTGCGTGAGAACCGTTTCGGATTCGAACCCGAAATCACGGCCAAAGTAGCCCGCGCCCGCTGCCGGATTTACGAAGTCGGTATCTCTTACGACGGCCGTACCTACGAAGAAGGAAAAAAAATTACCTGGCGCGATGGAATCCGCGCCTTCTACGCCATCATCAAATACAACTTCTTTGTTCGCGGTAGTAGCGCCGTTTTCTCTAACGAGAATTCGCCGAGCAAATCGGCCGAGACTGTTGAATTGGGACCGCGCCTGAAGCATTCCTGATGACGGTCCGCTTTTCCTACGGGCGCATTGCGCACGTATTGCTTTGGGGCGGGTTGGCCGTCGCGTCACTTTTGGTAAGCATCCCGAGAATCTATTCCGGCGTGACTGACCACCCGCTTCACTCTACCAGTCCTCTCCACACCTGCGACAGCTATCTGAAATTTGCCACCGGCGTATCGGGCGCATCGAAGGACATGATCTCGATCTTCCAATCGATGAGCGCGTCCAAGCGCATCATCATCTTCACCTGCAAGGATGACGCGTTTAGTTCTGGTTTGGGAATGACGACTGCATACCTCGCCTCGCCGCATCTTGTCCGTTTATTCGAAATCAGTGGAACGCATCCGGACAACGAACTCTCGAAGATGAACCCCGATGAGGTCGCAGCGGTGGTTTTTTGTCGCGTTAACCGTCCCCATTGGTTGCCGGCCGGGAAAGTATTCGGCTCGGGGCTGGAAGTAGTCTCGATACGGGAAAAGGCGCGGCGATGAGTGCGCTCGCTTTGCTTGGCGCATACGGGACACTTTTTGTCGGCGGCTATGGCCTGCTGGCTTTGCTGGTTCGTCAGAAGATACAATTTAGTCTTACGGAGCAAATTGCTTTCTCCTGGCTTCTTGGAACTGGGGCGGTTTCACTGCTTCTCTGGATATTTGGTCTTTTTGTCCACGGGATGCTGCTACCCGGTCTCGTTAGCATCATTTGCCTTTCCCTGGGACTCGTTGGTTGGCGACAGATGGTGCCGCGACCGCTTCGGCGAACGCCGAACCCCTTCGAAATTTTTCTCGGGACAATTATCGTTATTGAAATTGCGATCGTCTTCTATCTCTCATTTGTTCATACCCTTGGTTGGGACGGATTGCTCAACTGGGAAATCAAAGCTCGCTACGCCTTTGCCAACGGCGGCGTCATTCCCGCAACGTATTTTAGCGACAGCGGTCGCGCCTTCAGTCATCCGGAATATCCGCTAGCTATTCCGTTCACCGAGCTGTGGCTTTATCTTTGGCTCGGTGAAGCCGACCAATTTTGCGCGAAAACCATCTTTCCAATTTTCTATGTTATCGGAACATTCTTGGTCGTCGCGATAGGCAGGCGTTTCACCGGAAAAACATGGATTGGGCTCGTCATGGCGGCATTTCTGTTTTTTGTTCCACAGATTACGGTTGAAGTCGGGAGTGCAATCGGTGGTTACGCGGATTTTCCGCTGAGTATCTTTTATCTGGCAACAATCGGGTGCCTTTTGTGCGCCACCGAACCAAAGAACGATGCCTTTTTCGGCCTTTACGCTGCCTGCCTCGCGCTGCTGCCATGGGTAAAACGTGATGGCCTCATTCTATGGATCGTCGCGGCAGCTTGCGGAGTATTCGTCATTTTACGGACGAAAAGATCATCTCGGCATTTTTTGGCATTGTTCCCAGGGCTTCTGATCATTTGCGGCTGGCGCTTTTATCTATCGGCCATGCACGCGCCACAGGCCGCCGACTTTCTACCGATGAATTTGGAGACCTTTAGCAGTCATCTCGACCGTATCCTTCCACTTTTTTCCGCACTTTTGACCGAATTCCATAATCTTCCTACCTGGAGTTTGTTTTGGTTTGTGGTCGCGGTTGGCGTGGCCTACTTGCTGGGTCAAATGCGCAATCCAGGTACACCGATATTGCTAACTGCTCTGTTCCTTCCCATCGTGCTGTATCTGTTGATTTATGTCTTCAGCAGCTGGCCCAACTACCTCGAGCATGTAGGTCTTTCGATTAGCCGGCTGTTACTGCACGTCGCTCCGGTTGGATTTCTGATCACCCTGCTCGCGGTTTCTCGCCGAAGGGTGAAAAGCCCGGCGCCTGTCCACGAGCGCGGCGTTACTTGCACAATCGCGGTTTCCGAGCGAACGCCGATGGTTGAGCTCGCCTGAGGAAAACGCCCGTGCGCGTGATCCCGAAGTTGTACGGGAAATGTTTGATCGCGTCGCCAGACGATACGACCTCGCGAACCACCTTTTGAGCTTTGGCCGGGATTTCTTCTGGCGCAGACGGGCAGCCGAGATTGTCGCGAAATGGAATCCGGCTTGTGTGCTCGACCTCGCCACGGGCAGCGGCGATCTCGCGCTCGCCCTTCAAGACAAAATCCCTCGTGCCCAAATAGTCGGTCTAGATTTTTCCAGTGCCATGCTCACACTCGCGCGCAGCAAGGGAGTTCGCCAGCTTATTGCCGCCGATGCTGCCCAATTACCGTTAGCGGAACAATCGTTCGACGCCATAACCGTCGCGTTTGGCCTGCGAAACGTGCGCGATTGGGCGGCGGCGCTGCGCGAAATACGTCGTGTTCTGACCTCCGCCGGTCATCTGCTCGTGCTCGATTTTTCTCGGCCGCCAAAGCCAATCCTTCGTTTCCTTTACCGATTTTACCTGCGCCGAATCTTGCCCCTCGCTTCCGCACTCATTACGCGTGAAAAGGAAGCCTACCAATATCTCGGCTCTTCTATCGAAAATTTTCCCAGCGGTCGTGCGATGTGCGATTTGATTGAAGCCAGCGGATTTCAAAATGCCATAGCCGAGCCACTTACCGGCGGTATCGTGACGATTTACGCCGCGGAAGTGTAGCTGCCGCTGTCTCAGCGGCACTTCGGAATTTCTGGTGCCGGCGACAGCTAGACGTTCAGGGCGTTGGCGCGGTCATGGGGGAGGTCGCAACCGAGGGCGACGCACTGGCCGAGGGTGAAGGTGAGGGTGGTTGCACCAGCTCTGCTCGCAACGCCCTCAAGTCCGAGTTACTAATCACAAAGGCGCCTTCCTGTTCGTCGGTCCGCGCCATCGATGTTCCATCAGGCGAAGGTCCGCCGATTGTCAGCTTGTGTTGGGCCTTGTCATCCGGCGAAGTAGTAAAACTGATGACGAGCGATGGTTTATCGAACGTTCCCGGCGGAACATTTGTGATCCAGCGAACGGCATGCAGCGAGGCGAGCGTGTTCAGCAGCGCTTGCACCTTCACGGTGTTGATCGGCCCGCTACCACTGACCCATTGCCATTGATTGTTCGCCCCGCGGATCAAGCTTTGTTCGTGATCGGTGAAAAGCGACAACCGATGGATTTGGTCCGCTTTGAACTTGAAAATTGCCAGTTCCTGCCACTGCAAAGGATCGGCAAAAATATTATCGAGTGTGGAGCGGCGAACCGCTACTACGAATGGTTCCTCTCCGACACGCGCGAAGATATTTTCACCATCGATTTTTCCGAATGCGATCGTCGCCAAAGGATGCTCACCCGCCTGGGTCTCGGCCGTGTTCTCCGACGCAAATGAGCTGAGGGTGACCGTCAATTGCGGCTTATCGAGACCATATTTCGGCAAATCGGATGCAACGTCTGTGACGAAATTCGTTACTTGCTCGCCGGCAAGCAACTCAATTAACCGGCGTGCTTCTGCTGCATTGGCCGGGCGATTGTTCCGATTGATGATCGTCCAGTTTTGATCTTTGCGGGCCAGCACCGTTTTTGTTTTTCCGGGAGCATCAATGGTGATGCGGTCCAGCTGATTTTGATCAAAACGCACCAGGTGCCGGTCACGTAAATCGTTTGGTTTGGTGCCCAAAATTGCTTCAATCTTGTTCGGCAGGGTGTAAACGAACTTGCGCGGCGCGAATCGGACGTAAACCTGGTCCTTTTCTTTTTCGGGGACGCCGCCTATCTGCAAAATCTGGCCTTGCTTGTCGTTGTCGGTAAAAATCGTCACCGTTCCCCGGGGCTCAGTCAGGCCGTAGGGGTGCAAATCGCCGGCATCGTCGGCCACAAATTGAGCGATCCGGCTAGTCGTAATCTGCGCGATGAAGTCGTTGACCTTTTGATCGTCGGCCCGGGCCCGCAACGGTTTCACGATTTGCCAGTGATCACCTTGCTTTTGCAGTTCCATTTCACCGGCCGCGGTTTTGAGCGAAAGTCGTGTGACCTGTGTCGCGATTATGTCGGTCAATTTGCGATCGCGAAATTCCTCCGGTTTTTTCGAAATCTGGTTTTTGATCGATTGCGCAGCGAGAAAGACATCCTTCGAATTCTCCAACCGCACATAGGTCTTGCCTTCCAGAGCGGCGTTGTTACCGAATAAAATCTCCGGCGGCGCGTTCGTGCCTTGGAGCTTTAACCGAAGCTTCGCTTTGGCCACGCCGTATTCCGCCATCCGGCTCTTGTCTGCCTCGATTTCTTTTCCGCTGATGGTGGCGTCTTTTTTCCAGTCTTCCAGATCGAACAATAAACTGTCTACGGTACTACCATCGGCCAGGTCTTTGACCGGTGCTTCCAGTCTCCATTTTTTGTCTGCGCGTTTTAATTCAATCCGTTCCTCGCCGTTTTGAATGACAACTCCGTCGATTTTATCGCGTTCGAAATTAATCACGTTCTGGGCGCGACGATTCGCTTCTTCGGTGTTCGGGCGCTTGGTTTCGTAAAATTTGATGAAAACGACTAACGCCGCGGTGAGGGCAAAGAGTACGAGCGTGGTTCGGAATCTCATAGCACGATCAGGCTCGCCGCTTCCACCACACCGCGGAACCGATCAATGCCGGCACCAGCGGCATCAAGACCAGAACAATCCAGCGCAAATTACGGAGCGCGGTTTGATCGAGCCTGAAGGTAAGTGTTTTCGGCACCTTCGGCGCGATACCGATCATTTGCTCCCGACTCATCAGCCAGTTAATGGAGCCCGAAATAAAATCGAGGGCCTGCTGATCCTGAGTGAGCGCATTGTCCTGAACAAAAAGCGCATTGCTCACTACCACCATGCGGGACGAATTCACCCGCACCCGTTCGTCGCCACTACCGCCCTTTTCGATCGAGACTGCGATGGTCAGGGGCGCAGCGTGGTCCCGATTTTGTTCGAACTGTAATTTAGCCGGATCGTCCGAATTGTAATCGACTTCACCCCAGTAACCTTTTTCCGCCTGCACCAGTGGCTGCAGCTGAACGCCCCCGGCTTGCACCCGCTGCGAGTCGAGCGTGAGGGAACACGTTCCACCCAAAAATGGCGCGCGCACGTCGGCCAGCCGTTTGGTGATCGCAGAGTCGGGCAGGAAACGCCCAATTACATCGCGCACTCGCGCGATTTCTTCGATGCCAGTGCGCACCATCGCCATCAAGCGATCATCGTTCACTCTTACCCCAAGCTCGGCCAGGAACGCGTCGAGCTTGGGTGTTTTGGCGGACGGATCGAGCAACAGCAAAATGCGCCCCTGTTTATTCCAAAAATCACGCAGCAATTGCATCTCGCGGTCGGAAAAATCATATTGCGGGCCGACGATCATGATCGTCTTCATCTCCGCCGGAATTGCGTCGACGTTGAAAAGATTTAGTTCCTGAAGCTTGATGTTTTCATTTTCGATAAATGTCTTCAGCACCGAGATCGGGCTGTCTGGGGGCCGTTCCATCGTCATCAGGTTGGGAGCCGCTGTCGCGATGGGCGGTTCTTTGTGGCCGAGCACATAACCGATGATGTTTTTCTTTCCCTCGGTCAGGTCGATAATCGCGCTGCTAATTGCCTGCTCGCCCTTGAACGCGGTCACACGCGGACCTTCGCCCATCGCCACCCCGCTTTGATCAACTTCCGCCATTTCCGAGGCCTTGACCGTTTTGTTCCGTCCCTCGTAATCAAGCACCAGCATGCTTTCGTCCGTGACTACCTTGTATTTGTCGAAAAGTTCCTTCGCCCGCGAAAAGCTGCGTTCCGGATCGATCTGCTCAACGTCGATTTTCCCTTTGGCGGCGTACTGATATTCCGTTAGCAGACCTTGCACGTCGTTGGTGATCGGCGTGTTTGGGGAAAAGAAAACAGTGATGCGCAGTTTCCCCTTCAACGAGTCAAGCATGCGTTTCGTTTTGTCCGAGAGGGTGTATTTTTGGTCGCGCGAGAAATCCCAGCGCCGGTAATGCTCGAAGCCGAGATAGTTCACCATCAACGCCAGGAAGATGAGCAAGCCAATCTGAACGACGACATTGAGTCCGATCTGGAAGCGATGAATTTTCTTTGGTTTCTCCGCCACAATTACAGTCTCCATTTGCGCGATTGAAATGCCTGATAGGTCAGACCAAGCATGACAATCGTCAGGCTGAGGTAGAGAACGATTGGGCGGGTATCGATCTCGCCGCGCGAGAGCGTGCCCATTTGTTCAAGGGCGGAGAAATAGCCGAGGAGTTGCCTCGTCGTGGAACTGACCTCAGTTAGAATAAAAGTGATTAGCCCGGAAAAGAAATGCATCGTGATCGCACAAAACGAAATCACCGCTGCGATAATCTGGTTTCTAGTCAGGACCGAAGCGAAACAGCCGATGCTGATATAAAACATTCCCAGCAGCAGCAGCATCAGGTAAGAACCCCAATACGCTCCGGTTGACCCCGCCGCTGTTTGACCGGTGATGTATTGGAAGATTAAAAAGTAAAGAATGGTGGGAACCCAGAGAACCAGGTAGAAAACGAGAGCGCCAAAGAATTTCGCCAGTACCACCTGCCAGTCTCTCACCGGCGCGGTCATGAGCGGTTCAATCGTACCCAGCTTAAATTCCTCCGCGAACAACCGCATGGTGATGAGCGGGAAAATCAAAACAAAGGCGAACCAGAAAAATACCGAATTAAAAAATGCTTCCTGCACCGAATATTGCACTGGCCGCTGGTTCATGAACGAAATCTGGAAATAGAAGTCGGCTCCGCTCACGAACAAAAAGAAGACCAGGACGATGTAGGCGATGGGCGAGTAGAAGTAGCTCGATATTTCGCGCGATAGAAGGGTGTAAAACTTACGCATGTCAAAAATGGCGCCGCGCGCTCTCTGTCATCCCGAGCCGCGCAGACGGCGAGGGACCTCGCCCATCCTGATTGATTACACAAGGGAGGTTTGGGTGAGGCACGGAGTTGGTGTGAGGTCCTTCGCTTCGCTCAGGATGACACGCCGCTGCTAGAGCGAAGTGATGAAACATCGGAATGTTATTTTTCATTCACGTCTCATCCGAATGGGTGATCTCCACAAAAACATCCTCCAGCGTTGCGCGGCGCGCGGTTAACTCGCGCACCTCCCAATGGCGATCCCGCGCCAGGCGGAAAACCTCCGGTCGAACGTCCGCCCCCGATTCCACTCGCAGCGACAAAATCTTCCAGCCGTTATCCTCCGTCTCGCCCACATCGCGGACGCCCGTGATTTTTTTTAGCTCAGCCGCTGCGTCATCCGCGCCAACCTTCGCTTCCAGCGTCACTCCTCCGGCCGTCCGAATGCGACCGAGCAAATTTTCCGGCGTGTCGCACGCTTCGATTCGCCCTTTGTTGATAATAATTACCCGCGTGCAGGTCATCTCGACCTCGGGCAAAATATGGGTCGAAAGCAAAATCGTATGTTGTTTGCCCAGATTCTTGATTAGCTCCCGCACCTGGCGGATTTGATTCGGATCAAGACCGATCGTCGGTTCGTCCAGAATCAACAGATCAGGTTCGTGCAGTAACGCGTCTGCCAATCCAACCCGTTGCCGAAATCCTTTCGAAAGCGCGCGAATAAGTTTGTTTTCAACTTCGCGCAACCCGCAAAGTTCTTTCACATCGCCGACCCGTTCGCTCATCCGCCGATGTGGAATGCTTTTGAGGGCGGCGCGGTAGTTCAAATATTCGTTCACGCGCATGTCGTTGTAGAGCGGCACGTGTTCCGGCATGTAACCAAGGTGCGCTCGGGCCTGAAGTGATTGCTCGAAAATATCGAAACCGGCGATGAAGGCCCGGCCGGAGGTTGGCGGCATGAAGCTCGCCAAGATGCGCATCGTGGTTGTCTTGCCGGCTCCGTTTGGCCCGAGGAAACCCATGATCTCCCCCTGACCGACCTCGAAGTTGAGATCGCGGATTGCGGTCTGTCCTGCGTATTTTTTAGTTAAATTTTCAACCTTGATCATGAAACAAACTCCACCGGAGGAAGTACTTATCCCGTCAGTGAAACGAGACCAAACATTTTTTCTCCTTGCGGGAGAACGCTAGGATGAGGGCCTCCGAAGAGGGTATCTTCCATTTCTCGAATTCACTAATCCTTTTGAGACAATTTTCATCGCGCTGCGTTGTCTAAAAAATTTTAGCGCGCTGTCAATGGCACGGTTTGGATCTGGCGCGTCCCATCGTTTCGAACGACGCCGACGGTGAAATCAACCGTCATCCCGCTTTGCACGCGCCCGAGCAGGCCCTCGATCGATTTCACCGAGTTCACATCGTGCCGTCCGACTCGGTAAATCACCAGTCCGCGCTCGACCCCAATTTCCGCCGCCGGACTTCCCGGCTCAACCGCGCTAACCAAAACTCCGCGCCCGGGAACCAAATCAAAAGCATCGGTTAGTTCCGCCGTCAGATCTTGCAATTGCATTCCAAAAAGACGATCGGCATTTGCCGCGGCGGGTTGATTGGAGTTGCTGGGTGGCTGCTGCGCGGAAGGCTTCTTTTGCGCGACTGCTTTAAATCCTTTGACAACTTCGCGCACGGTCTCGGCCGGAATGGCAAACCCCAGTCCCTGTGTCGGAACACCCTGGGGCGTAAATGCCATTTTGGCCGAACTCACCCCGACCAGCCGGCCGGCAATATCGACCACTGGGCCGCCAGAATTTCCTGGGTTAATCGCCGCGTCGGTTTGCAAAAGATCTTTGTACTCCAGATTATCTATCGTGATATCTCGCTTCAGTCCACTGAGCACGCCGCGGCTGATCGAGCTGCCGTAACCGACTGAATTGCCAAGGACGATCACCGTTTGGCCGAGAAGATTGGGTGAAGGATTATCCAGATTAATGAACGGGAATCCGCTCTGGCCGTCAATTTTGATAAACGCCAGATCTTTTTTGGGATCGCCCGTTATGTAGTGGGCGTTGTAAACCTTGCCGTCGCTCGTGGTCACTTCGATTCTCAGGTCGGCTGCGCGCTGCACCACGTGCTCATTGGTCACAATGTAGCCGGCGGGGTCAACGATGAAACCGGAGCCAAGACTTTGCAGACGCTGTCGGACTTCGCGTGGTTGGCTGCGGTAGGTGCCAAAGAATTCGGTCGCGAAATCTTCGAATGGATCGCGGATTTGCCGGCGCACTACGCGCTCGGCATTAATGTTAACGACGGCCGGCATCACTTTCGCGACCGCGAGAACAACGGGCTCAGAAGCCGGATCGGTAGGCGTTGACGACGGCAACGGTGTCGGCGTTTGCGCAAAAAGCAGGGCGCTGCTCGCAAACAGTACGGCAATCGCTGTCCTTGACGCGTGGAGACAGACTCTGGGTAGCGCACGCGTCTCGCGTGTTGGCGATGGCGTCTCGCCATCGCGGGCTTTTATTTTGCACACTAGAAACAGAAAAGATTGTTCCGGCGAGACGCCGAAAGTCCGAGCCGGACTGGCGTTAGCACGCGAGACGCGTGCGCTATCGGGATTATTGGCATTCGACATCGTTGTGTATTGCATCCCTTCGGGTCGCGTGAAATTGCCCGCGCAAGTAACCGGGCGCCCTTTCCACTGTCAACTTGCCGGTCGTCTCGTTCTTACGACATTGTCTTGATACCATGCATCCTTCCTTCGCCAACCGCCTGAATCTCGACTTGCTCGAGCAGAATTACGAGCGATGGCAGAAAGATCCCGATTCGCTCGATTCCGGTTGGTCGGCATTTTTTGAGGGATTTGAGCTCGGGAACCTCGACGGCAAAAATGGCGCGGCGGTTGAAGCGGTGCCCGCCGAAGCGCGGCGAGATCTGCGCGAAAGCCCGTTGCAGACGCGCATCGATTCTCTCGTTTATGCCTACCGCATTCTCGGTCACACCATCGCGCGGGTGAATCCATTGGCGGAAAAACGGCCCGACAATCCGCTGCTCAGCCTTCGCGAATTCGGCTTTAGCGACAAGGACCTGGACTATCCGGTTTCATCAAAATTCTTTCTCGACGGTCGCCAGATGACCTTGCGCGAAATGATCGCGCTGCTCGATCAAAT
>Ga0207697_10000656_pt1 | contig 19694 bp, 20 predicted proteins | sample KBSSwiS5withPhiX_FD_184293 | JGI IMG/M metagenome (GOLD analysis project Ga0207697, IMG submission 184293) | Switchgrass rhizosphere microbial communities from Kellogg Biological Station, Michigan, USA, with PhiX - S5 (SPAdes) (version 2) | ecosystem: Host-associated > Plants > Roots >... | reverse complement strand
CGACTGCCGACCGAGTGCACGATTCTTCAGTCCCCCGTGTCGCCACACGATGCCGAAGGTTTCGATCACGCGCCAGCCGGCGATCCGGTCGCCGTAACGCATCCCGAGCTCCTCGGCAACTCGGATGTCGTCGAGAAGATGCTGGACGTGTGACTCGTTGCGCAAATCCACTGGCAGCGGAGAATCGAGCACCCACGTGCAATCGAAGTTGAGCCCCGCTCGCCGGCTGCAGCCGAAGAGACAGACGCTGGCGAGTACGATCGCCAGCAGTGGGCGCTTACGCACACCACACGCGAATCAGGTGGTCCATACCCGGCGAAGTGACCAACTCACACACACTGCGGCGTTGAGGAGGGCGATCTTCAGCACAGCATCGATCTGCGGCCCGCGGAGGGTGGCGGCTGCGATCGCGACTGTCACCCCGATGACGACACAGAGATACCCCGCCGTCCGGTAGGTTCGCATCCAGGCGTGGCGATGACTGTCCGCCATCTGGACAGCGGCACTCAATTGAGCAGCCGGCCTCAGTCTCGGTATGACGTTGCCGACCACGACGAGATGGAGTCCCAGCAATACCATCGCGGCACGCGCGGGCGCAGGCAGCCGGATCGGCGCGCCGATCAGCGTGGTGAGAACGAGAACGTGGAGGCCCAGCGCGAAACTGCAGAGCGCAGTCGTGGCTGTGGCGATGACTCCAGCCGATGCTCGAGACGGCTCGTCGCCGGTCCGGATGCCGAACACGGCTCGACCGATGCACGTTACCAGCGCAATTGCCGGAAGAAGAAAGGCCAGACCCACGACGGTCACGAACGACGCCTCCGGCAGATACGGTCCGGGGAGCCAGGGGAAGGCGATTCCTCCGGCGAGAAAGCCCACGCCGATGAGGCCGCGATCGCGACGAGCGACTCCGGCACTTATCGTCATGCCCGCTGCTCTCGGGCTCTCGCGCGCCGACGCGCGGGCACAGCCGTGGGTTGCACCCAGTCCGCCAGGTGGCGGAGCACGTCCTGAAACACTGACGTGTTCAGCTCGTAGCGAATCGTCTGGCCGTCCCGCTCTGCCACGACTAGATCGGCCTCACGCAGGACTGCGAGATGCCTCGACACCGTCGCCCACGCGCTCGGGAAGGACTCGGCGATCACCCCGGAGGTGAGCGGACCGTCGCGCAACAGGCGCAGAATCTCGCGGCGCGTCGGGTCCGATAACGCGCGAAACTGCTTGTCCATTGCCGCCATACGCTGAAATAATTAGCTTATCAACTAATTATGTCAAGGGCGATGATGCGGGCAGTGTGAAGCCAGCTTCGGGACGAGTTCTACGCTTTGAGCGCTTGATGCACGAGTGCGACCGCGATCGAGCCTTCGCCCACGGCAGATGCAACCCGCTTCACGTTGCCGCCGCGCGCGTCACCGACGGCGAAGACACGGGGGCGACTGGTTTCGAGCAGATACGGGGCGCGCGGCAGTGGCCATGACGCCGACGTCAACTCCTCGTGCGTGAGGTCGGGACCGGTCTTGACGAAGCCGTTTGCATCGAGCTGGACGCAGCCGTCCAGCCAGCGCGTGTTCGGAGTAGCGCCGGTCATCACGAAGACATGACTGATGCGATGCACCTCGGTGCGGCCGTTGCGATTGTCACGCCACTTGATGCACTCCAGCGCGTCGCCTCCTTCGAGCTCCACGACCTCGGTGTACGGGTGCACCGCGATCGCGGGATTATCCTCGATGCGACGAATCAGGTAGCGCGACATCGTCGACGTCAGCCCCTGCGAACGCACCAACACGTGGACCTTGCGACAGGTCCGTGCGAGGAAGACCGCGGCCTGGCCAGCTGAATTCGCACCGCCGACGATCACGACTTCGGCATCGCCGCACACCTGCGCCTCCATCGACGTCGCCGCGTAATGCACCCCGGTCCCTTCAAATTGCGAGAGGTTGGGCAGCGCCAGCTTCCGGTACTTGGCCCCCGTCGCGACGATCACCGCACGCGCCTGCACTCGCACTCCCGATGTCGTTTCAACGGCGTACTTCCGATCGGCACAGACCAGTCGGGCGGCGCCAGTTGCGACCTGCAGCTCGGCGCCAAACTTCTGCGCCTGCGTGTGGGCGCGCGAGGTCAGCTCCTGGCCGGAGACACCCATCGGAAAGCCGAGGTAGTTTTCGATCTTCGAGCTGGATCCTGCTTGTCCTCCGGGTGCAGAGGACTCCATGACGAGTACGTCGAGGCCTTCGGACGCCCCGTAAACGGCAGCCGCCAGACCAGACGGTCCAGCGCCGACGACCAACAGGTCACGCACTCTGGTGGTGTCCAGGGGGTCGTTCAGCCCCAGGCAGTCTGCAACCTCCCGATTGGACGGATTCCGCAGTACAACCCGTCCCCGACAAATCAACACGGGCACGTCGTTCATCGTGACGGCGAACCGATCGAGGAGCGCCTGTGCCTCCGCGTCTCGATCCAGGTCGATGTAGGCATGCGGATGGCCGTTTCGCGTCAGAAATTCTCGAATCCGCAGCGTATCCGCGCAATGTTCAGACCCGGCAACCACGGCATCGCCGAGGCCGTGCGCAACCAGTTCCACTCGTCGCAGGATGAACGCGCGCATCAGGATGTCGCCGAGCTCGGCGTCACCCTGGACGAGCGCCTGGACGTGGGCATGATCGAGCTCGACGACCTCGCCGTCTCCGCTCGCGCGGATCTGCATCAGCGCGCGGCGGTTCGAGAACATGTTCAGCTCGCCTGTGAACTGCCCGGATCGCAGAACCGCGACGAGCGCTGCTCCTCCTGCTGGCGACTGCACGATCTGGATCTCGCCCGATCGCACGACAAAGAATGGGGCTTGGCGTTGCCCCTCTTCCACGAGCACGTCATCACGGCGTACGGGTCGAATCCGGCCCAGCGCGGCCATACGGGCAACCTGTGCCACGGTCAAGACCGGGAATACATGATCGAATGGTGAACTCAACGCCATTGGGAGCTGTGAGATGTCCGTCATAGTGAGCCGTCAGGAAAGTACGTGAAGCGATGCTACCTCGATCGTTCACCGTTTTGGTGTCAGGCACCGGATCGTGAACGTTCACTTTTTGGTGTCAGGCACCGAATCGTGAACCGAATCGTGAAGAGCCGTTCGCGCCACTCGCTTGCGTCCTTAGAACAGGAAACGGGCGGCGATTGCCGGCACCAACATCATGCCGATGAGCAACCATGCGCGTGAGTTGCCGACGTTCAGTGTGTAGCCAAGGCCGATGCGCTTCTCGACCCAGATTGCGGGGTCGTGCCGGTTGAAATAGAAGAGGCCGCCAATTTTCCAGGCGTGGTCGGGTGTCGCGTCTCCGTGAACCTCCTGTCGCGCGGCAGCGGGAACCGCGCGTTGGCCGCCTTGACCCACTCGGAACATCCAGAAGGCGACGCCGAAATTGAACAGCATCATCGGCAGCATGACGAACCCGACCCTCCCGCTCAGTGTGTGATCGAACGTGGGCAGCGATTCGAGCGTTGTGACAGACAACATAATCGCCATCGCGTACCCGGCCAAGATCAGGACGAGGACGTTCACAACTCGAAACCGTTGCTCCGCTGCGGCAGCCAGGCCATCCACGGCGACCTGGCGCGACCGCCGCGCCAGCGAGACGGCCATCGTCAGCATCATCGCGACGTAGAGGACGCCCAATGCGAGCGTGCGGAACGATCCGGTCGAGCGGGAACCTTCAGGAGCCCGATCCCCGTACACATGGACGAGCACGGCGGTTGCCAGCAGAATGGCGAAGGGGCCGGCAGCGAAGAGGGCGCCGCCGGGAAGCGACGTATCGCGCGGGACGAGTGACGCGACGCGCACGTCAGCATGCGCGACGGCATGGAAGCGCGCCCTCCGGTTCGCCCACACCCATGCGCACAGGCCGACGATCAGGTTGCCGGCTATAACCGCCATGGAGAGAAACGCTCCTCGCCCGGAGGGGACCGCCGGGATCAGCAGGCTGACAGCTAGCGCCGCCGCGGCCCCGGTCCAGACGATGATTCGATACCGCGCGACGAGCGCGCGGCCGACGCCCGATGCGACCGCTTCTGGGACCGTCACCGCAAACAGGATGTCTGGCCGGCTGAAGCGAGGCATGGCGTGAAAGAGCAACGCCTGCATCGCAATTCCGAGCATCATGGCCCACGCGTTGGACGTCATGGCCGTACTCCTTGCGCGACACGCTGCAGCGCCGCCGAGATCTGCCGTGCCGACATGCCGGCGCTGCGCAATTCGGCGGCGATATGTCCCAGCTGCTGCAACAGCTGATCGACACGAGTGCGATCCATCGACCGCGGCGCACTCCGCGCCATGACGACGGCGCCGCGTCGCCGCTTCAACTCGAGCCAGCCCTCATCGGCGAGCATTCGATACGCCAGCGCCACGGTATTGAAGTGGACCCCGAGGTCGAGGGCCAGCTGACGGATTGGTGGCAGCAGATCGCCCGGCCTGAGCCGCTGTTCCACCAGATGGCGACGCAGATCGCTGGCAATTTGCCGGTAGGCAGGAGTGGGGGAGCCGAGATCGATCGAGACGCGGGGTGCAGCAGCCATTGTCTAATGTCTATGTACAATAGACATTAGTGACGGCAGATGCAAGCCGATCTGCAATAGAAGAAGATGCGCTCTACTCCAGCTCTGGCGTGACGTGTGATACGCGGCGGGAATGGGTACGATGTGTGGCATCGCTTCGTTCACTTTTCGGTGTCAGGCACCGAATCGTGAACACCTGATCGTGAACGTTCACCGTTTTGGTGTCAGGCACCGAATCGTGAAGGGGAACCCCATGGAGAGTTGTGCACATATTGAGGCCGTGAGCACGGTCACGGCCGCGAAGCACCACGAGTGCGAGGAGTGCGTGAAAATCGGGTCGAATTGGGTGCACCTGCGCACCTGCCAGACGTGCGGCGTCACCTTGTGCTGTGACAGTTCGCGCAACCGCCACGCGACCAAGCACGCGCGTGCAACAAGTCATCCAGTCATCGCGTCGGCCGAGCCTGGAGAGAGATGGTTGTATTGCTATCCAGATGACGCGTTCGTGGAGTACTGACCGCGGTGTTTCACGGCGGGTCTGAAGACGAGGCGTGTACCGACGTACTACGTAGTGCCCGGTTCAGCCGGACCCGATGTAGGATGAGTTGCCATGAATAAGAGACTTTTTACCATCCTGGCCACAGCGACGATCCTAGCTCCGGTCTGTGCGCTCGCCCAGACGCCACGCAGTGCACCGGCGACCGACGGCGCGGCCGCAACGAAGAAGTACACGCCCGCTCGGACGCCATGGGGTGAACCCGATCTTCAGGGAACTTTCTCGAATCGGACGATCACGCCGTTCGAGCGCCCGGCCAACGTCAGCGGTCGCGAGTTCTTCACCCCTGAAGAAGTCGCCGCGCTCGAGAAGCGGGCGCAGGAACAGAGCGGCGATGAGGGGCGCAACAAGGGAACGCGCGGTGATGTGGAGCGCGCCTACAACGACTTCTGGTGGGATCGCGGCACGAAGGTCACGACGCCACGAACCTCGCTCGTCATCGAACCGGCAGATGGCCGGGTGCCAGAGCTGACCGAAGAAGCCAAGAAGCGAGCGGCGGATGAAGGAAAGCGTCCGGCATTTCGCGGTGCGGGCGCCAACGGGCGCGGCGCCGATACCTGGCTCGATCGCAGCACGTTCGAGCGCTGCATCACGCGTGGGATGCCAGGCGCGATGAGTCCCACGGCGTACAACAACAACTATCGAATCACGCAGAGCCCGGGTTACGTGGCCATCCAGATCGAGATGCTCGGTGGAGCGCGTGTGATTCCGACCGACGGGCGTCCGCACGTCAATCAGTCCATTCGCCAGTGGATGGGAAATTCAGTCGCTCGATGGGAAGGTGACACGCTCGTCGTCGACACGACGAACTTCACTGACAAGGTCCTGTACCGTGGCGCGGCCGAGAACCTTCACCTCGTTGAGCGCTTCACGCGCGTGGCACCCGGCCAGATCGACTATCGCGTGACGATCACGGACCCGACGACGTTCACGAAGCCGTGGACGGTGGCGATCCCATATGTGGATACGGGCGAAGACATGTTCGAGTACGCGTGCCATGAGGGGAACTACGGTATGGAAGGCATCCTGAGCGGAGCGCGCGAGGAAGAGCGGGCCGCGGCGTCTGGAAAGGGAAAGTAGACATGGTATTGCAGAGAGTTCTGGTCGCAACGGGCGCATCGATCCTGCTCATCGGCTCCGTTGTCTCGGCTCATCACTCGTTCGCCGCGGAGTTCGACGCGAACAAGCCCATCCAGCTGCGTGGCACTGTTGCCAAGGTGGAGTGGATCAATCCGCACACATGGATTCACATCGACGTGAAGGATGCGGACGGCAAGGTCGAGCGTTGGATGGTCGAAGGCGGAACGCCAAACACGCTCCTTCGGAGAGGCCTGACCAAGGCCTCGTTGCCCGAAGGAACCGAAATCCTGGTCGATGGCTATCGGGCGAAGAACGGATCGAACCGCGCCAACGGCCGCGACGTGACGTTTCCCGATGGGCGCAAACTGTTCATGGGGTCGTCGGGCACCGGAGCGCCGCGCGACGGCCGCGATGCTGCCGAGAAGTGACTCAATGAACCTTGAGAATCAGTCCAGCTGAGAACTCGAGCTGCCAGACGATGTCGGCAGTGAAGTTGAAGAAGCAGATGCCGGGTGAGCACCCGGTCACCCTGGCGTCTGCATAGACAAACGTCGCAGACAACTGACCGTTCAGGCGCACGCCAACTTTGGAGGCGGGAAACACCTTCACCCCGCCGCCACCTGCGACCGTGAAACGCATTTCGCTGTCGCCCTCACCGGCATATCTCGTCAGGCCGAGCATCCCGGTCGCGTATGGCCGCACGCGCCCATCCGCGTACTCCTGAAGCCCTCCACCCTGCCAGTGGTCGACGCTGACGCTCGCGCGTATTGGTGGAAGAAGCGGTCCCGCCGGCACCGTGACATGCGCGTTCTGGTGAGTGAACAACGCCTCGACCTGCAGACCGTTTCCGAGCGGGATATCGACGATGGCGCCGACTGCGGGCGCGCCGTCGGCATCGACCGGCTGACCGGTGACCAGCTCGAAGAAATCACCCCCGAAGCGATACCCGCCAAATGGCGTGATCTCGATGCCCTGGGCACGGAGGCTCGAGGCGTGGCCGCAGACGGCGATGAACAGAATCGCCCCTGCCAACGGGGATCGGCTTGCGGTCATAAGGCGGCAATCATGCGCCGGCCGGCTCTCGCTGCACCAGAGATTCCCGCACACCGCGTCCCGATGGCGCATCGAAGTCGCCGCGCTGATGCCCCTCCACGGCAGAGCCAGAAACTGTCCCCCCGAATCGGTATAGCGCCCAGCCACAAAAACTCATACACTCTGCGCCGAACCCACCGGCCACCATCCATTATCAATAGAGGGGGCTCCGATGAAAGTTGCGGCGTGCTTAGCCATCCTGCTGGTTGCTTTCGCCGCGAGTGTGTCGGCGCAAACGAGCCAGAATCACAAGAAGTTCCTGGGTGGGCCACTCGTCATCGAAGACCAGGGCAGCTTCTTCGTCGGCGGTGTGCAGAAGATTACGGATTACGCGGTGGTGCCTGGTCCAGCCGCCCCCGGCGCGCCGGCGCCTCCAGCCCCGACGCCGCAGCAGATCACCATCGGCCAGATGTACGTGCAGTTTCAGATTCCCCAGAAGAAATACGGGGCCGGATGGCCGGTGATCATGGTCCATGGCTCGACGCACACGGGGGCCTGCCTCGAAGCCACACCGGATGGGCGCGAAGGCTGGTACCCGTACTTCGTTCGCCACGGCGTTCCCAGCTACGTCGTCGACCAGGCAGGGCGTGGCCGGTCGGGTTTCGACGAATCAGTTATTCACGAAGGCGAAGCGCGCTTCGTGGCTGGAGACGCCAAACGGGGTGCAGAGCTGATCCCAAGCTTCGGACGAATCACCGATAACGGGGCGTGGACAGCCTGGTTCGGTCATCTCGTCCCGGAGGGATCTACGGTCCTCACCGGCACTCTCGTGCCGCATGGCGACGCGAAGGATCCCAATCCAAAGCCGGACGCGTATCAGCATGTCGCTCCGCTCTTCCCAATCGAAGCGACCGACGAGGGTCTCGTTTCGCGTAAAGGCGCCATTGGTCCCGCGCCGGCCGGCTCGAACGGATACTACGCGCTCGAGTACTACAAGCAGCTGGTGCCGAACGCCGAGGTCACGCTACCCGGGTCGACGTGCACGTCGTGCGATCCCAGGGAGCTTTCACCTGCCAACACGTGGACGCCGCAGAACCTTGCGGCGCTCGTGGAGCGCCTGGGCGGTGCCATCGTTGTGACCCACTCACAGTCGGGGATCATGGGTCATCATATGACCCGCATTCTCAAGGAGCGAGGACATCTGGATCTCCTCAAAGGGCTGATTACCCTCGAGGGGTCGTGTTCGCTCAGCAACAGCGGACTGACGGCAGCCGATTTCGACAACATCCCGTATATGGCGCTCAAGGGGGATTACACCGCGACCAGCACGGTGTGTCAGGAAACCGTGGACGCCATCAACGCGCGTCGCACGGCCAAGCAGGGCTCAGCGAAAGCGGAGTATCTCAAGCTCGACGACATGGGAATTCTTGGTGTGACCCACATGATGATGCTCGATAAGAAGAACCTCGAGATCGCCGACATCATGCTGGGTTGGGTAGAGAAGAACGTTCACGGAAACAGCAAGCGTCGCTGACGCGGGTCGAACACAGTCGAACCACAGGAGAGCGTCATATGAAGAGACTTTCGAGGCTGTTCATGGCGGTTGCATCCCTCGGGTTAGTAGCCGCCTGCAGCAACAGTGGCAGCGCACCCGCATCATCTGGGGACGGGGCTAAGCCGGGAGCGTCATCGGCCGTGCCCGATGCGGACAAGCAGTGGACGATGCCGAACAAGAACCAGTCGGCGACGCGCTACAGTGCCGTCAGCGAGATCAATTCGGAGAACGTCAAGAATCTCAAGGTGGCATGGTCGTTCTCGACCGGCGTGTTGCGCGGTCACGAAGGCGAACCGCTCGTGGTCGGGAACACGATGTTCGTGCACACGCCGTTCCCGAATCTCGTGTATGCGCTCGATCTCAGCAAGGAGGGCGCGCCGGTCAAATGGAAGTACTCACCGAAACAGGATAATGCCGTCATCCCGATTGCCTGCTGCGACACGGTCAATCGCGGACTGGCCTACGGCGACGGCATCATCTTCATGAATCAGCTCGACACGAACACCGTGGCGCTCGATGCGAACACCGGTAAGGAGCTATGGAAGGTCAAGCAGGGCGACTACAAGATGGGCCAGACCATCACTTCGGCCCCGATGGTGATCAAGGACAAGGTGATCTCCGGCATCTCGGGTGGCGAGTTCGGCGTTCGTGGATTCGTTACCGCTAACGATGCGAAGACGGGCAAACAGGTGTGGCGCATGTACAGCACCGGGCCCGAGGCGGAAGTTGGCTTCCCTGGTTCAGTGGAGACCTGGCAGGGTGACGAGTGGAAGCGTGGCGGCGGAACCACCTGGGGCTGGTACAGCTACGACCCCGATCTGAACCTCTTCTACTACGGCACCGGCAACCCCGGATCGTGGAACCCGGACCAGCGGCCTGGTGACAACAAGTACTCGATGACGATCTTCGCCCGCAATCCCGACACTGGGAAGGCCGCATGGGCGTATCAGAAGACGCCGCATGACCGGTGGGATTACGACGGAATCAACGAGAACGTCCTGGTCGATCTCAACATGAACGGTCAGATGCGCAAGGCTCTCGTGAACTTCGACCGCAACGGCTTCTCCTACGTCCTGGATCGGACCAATGGGGAACTGCTGCTGGCGCAACCCTTCGTGCACGTCAACTGGGCGAAGGGCATCGACATGAAGACCGGCAAGCCGATCGAGGATCCGGAGAAGCAGACGTCCGCCACCAAGAACACGAAAGACATCTGCCCGTCGGCGATGGGAGGCAAGAACCAGCAGCCGGTCTCCTACTCACCGCGCACCGGTTTCTTCTACGTGCCGACCAACAACCTGTGCATGGATTACGAGGGCGTCCAGGTGAAGTATCAGGCGGGCCAGCCGTACGTCGGCGCGATCGTCGTGAGCAAGCCAGGACCCGGCGGCAACCGCGGCGAGTTCATCGCCTGGGATCCGGTCGCCGGCAAGAAGGTGTGGGGCATCAAGGAAGAACTGTCGGCGTGGGGCGGCGCGCTGTCGACCGCCGGCGACGTCGTGTTCTACGGGACGATGGAAGGATGGTTGAAGGCCGTTAACGCCAAGACCGGCGACGTCCTGTGGAAGTTCAAGACACCGTCGGGCATCATCGGCAACCCGATGACCTACGTTGGACCAGACGGGAAGCAGTACGTCGCGGTGCTCTCGGGTGTTGGTGGATGGTCGGGCATCGGAGTCGCGGCTGACATGAGCCTCGAGGATCCAACGGCGGGTCTTGGCGCGATCGGCGCGTTCAAGGATCTGGCGAACTTCAGCAATCAGGGCGGCGTGCTCACGGTATTCTCTCTGCCATGACGATCGATCCCAGGCGGGTCTACAAAGCAAGATCCGCCCTACGGTGCACGCTCACTCTCACTCGTAGGCCGGGTCCTGTTTTTTGGACCCGGCTCGTTTTTGTGCTGTCCTTTCTCTGCGCGAACACTGCGTTCGCACAGGCGCCTGTCTCGCCGAAGCCTGCCCCGCCGAAGACTGGCTCGTCCAAGCCAGGCGAAGGTGGCGGACAGGGACAGTTCCGCGTGTGCGCCGATCCGGAGAACATGCCGCACTCGAACGACAAGCAGGAGGGGTTCGAGAACAAGATTGCGGACCTGATCGCCAAAGACTTCGGGGCGACCACGCATTACACCTGGTGGGGACAACGGCGCGGCTTCATCCGGAACACGATGAACGCGACGCTCGAGGAGGGGCGTTGCGACGTCGTTATTGGAGTTCCCGAAGGATACGACCTGGTGCGTACCACGAAGCCGTACTATCGCTCCACCTATGTGTTCGTGTACCCAAAAGACAAGGGCCCCCAGGTCAAGTCGCTCGACGATCCGATATTGAAGAAGGTCAAGATCGGCGTGCATCTGCTCGGGGATGACTACACGAATCCGCCACCAGTGCACGAGCTCTCGAAGAGGGGAGTGGTCGGCAACCTTGTGGGCTTCAGCACGTTCTATTCAGCGGACAATCCACCCAGCTCAATCATCGATGCGGTGGCGAGCGGCAAAGTCGACATCGCCATCGTCTGGGGGCCTGCCGCCGGATACTACGTCAAACAGCAACGCGTCCCGCTGGTGATGGTACCGATCCCTTCAGGCAAGGGGGATTTGCCCTTCGAGTTCGGCATGTCGATGGGAGTCAAGCCTGGCAACGATGCGTTGAGAATAAAATTAGAGAAGGAGATCGATGCGCGACGCGCGGAGATCACGAAGATCCTGAACGACTACAACGTTCCGCTCATCGAGAGGAAGGCAGGACCAGCGCGATGATCATCCCGTACGCACGACGGCTTCTGTGTACACGGTCACTGCTCACAGCGACTGTCGCCGTTTTCCTGGCGACCGCTGCCGGGGTTGTGTGGGATGGCAACGGATTCCAGCCGGGCTCGATCGTTACCGCTCAGGCGTCTTCCGACACGTATACGAACGTCTACAACGGGTGGAAGTGGTGGCATGTCTACTGTTACCGCTGCCATGGGGTCGATGCCGTCGGCACGACCAACGCTCCGAACCTGACCGATCCCAACAACAAGCTCAGCTCCGCCGAGTTCCTGAAGATTGTGTCGAAGGGCATTCCCGACAAGGGCATGCAGGCGTGGGACAAGCTGTTGGACAACAAACAGATCGGGCAGATTCATCTGTACGTGCAGGCGAGAACGGACAAGGTGTTGCCGCCGGGACGGCCTGACGAGGTTGGGCCAGACCACGGGCTCTGGGTCCCTCCCGACGGTTGGCCCAAGCGCTGACTCCACGCCGTAGTGTCCGGCTTTAGCGTCACGCGGGGCTAAAGCCCCCGCTCTACGTCCTGTACATGTTTCATTTACATGAGCCGGCGCGCTTGCCGGCTCAACCTCTCAACACTCGAGCTCGTCGACGCAAGCGATTCACACGCTGAGACTTCCTCCGCCTGCGATGGAATGGGCAGGCATCTTGCCATTACAGATGGCAGGAGGACCAGCATGTTGAAGAGGCTCATATCCGCTTCCGTGTTGGTGGTGCTTGTCGGAGCGGCAAGTGGCGCCAATGCGTTCACTGGTACGTCTGACAAGCGGACGTACTTTACTTTCAGTCAGCCAGTCGCGCTTCCAGGTGTGACACTTCCGGCTGGAACGTACATGTTCCGCCTGGCTGACGATACCACCACGCGTAAAGTGATCCAGATCGCTAACAAGGAAGGCACGCGCAGCTTCGCCATGCTGCACACCGTGCCGGTGTACCGCAGCGATCCGCCACGGGATCCAGAGGTGAGGTTCATGGAGACCGCCGCTGGCGCGCCGATCGCGGTAAGGGCATGGTGGAAGGACGGCGAGACCACTGGGTACGGGTTCATCTATTCGAAGAAAGAACTCGCTGACTTGAATCGGGTGGCGAACTCGGAAGTTCGAACAGAAGCACCAGTCACGCAACCCGCTGAACCCGCGGGCGAGCCGGTCGCTGAAGGTCCGTTGAGCGGGCCGGATGTGATCGAGGGCCCGGGCGCGCCGCCAGAGGAGCCGGAACAGGTCGCACAGGCGCAGCCGCCGGCGCAGGCTCCTCCACCAGCACCAGCACCAGAGCCGCGTCAGGCGCCGGCGCGTGAGCAGCTGCCTCACACGGCCAGCCCGCTCGCGCTGCTGCTGCTTGGCGGTCTTGCGAGCACCTCACTGGGCATGAAACTGCTGCGGAAGTCGTAACGTGGGCATGGCTCACTGATGGTGAAACGGCGTGGGGGAGGACGACCTCCCCCGCGCCGGAGCGTCAGAGGTACACCATGCGGATACTCATTTTCTTCTTGGCCGCCATCTTCGCCTCGAGCTCAACCGATCCCGCTGCGCAAAGTCACTTCTCGGCGCGTTCGGATCTGGTCGTGCTCAATGTGGCTGTGACGAATGATAAAGGCGGATTCGTCGGCGGGTTGCCAGCCGATGCGTTTCACGTCACGGAGGAGGGCCGGCCACAGAAAGTGAGTTTCTTCGCCGAGCAGGATGCGCCGGCCACGATCGGGTTGCTTATCGACGCCAGCGGCAGCATGCTGGAGAACCGCGATCGTGTTGTTGCCGGGATTACCGAGTTTGCCAAGGCCAGCCATCCAGACGATGAGTTCCTGCCGCTCGTGTTCAACGAGCACCTGTCAACGGTTCTGCGCTCACCTGATCGTTTCACCAGTGACCCCGCCGAGTTGCGCGAGGAACTGACCCAGGCGCTCGAGGCACGCGGGCGAACGGCGTTTCACGATGCTCTCGTTGAGGCCATCGATGGTGTCGGTCACGGCAGGCACGAACGAAAAGTACTCGTGGTCGTCAGTGACGGCGGTGACAACGCCAGCCGGCTGACGTTCACTGAAGCATTCGAGAAGGTCCTGGCGTCCAACGTCGTCATCTATTCGATCGCCATCGTCGATCCGCTGGCGCTCGATCGCAATCCCAAGGCGCTGCGACGCCTTGCCGACGGAACAGGTGGCCTCGCATTCGAGCCTGCGAATGTGTCAGTCGTGGGCCGGGTGTTCCAGACGATTGCGCATGACATTCGCAGCCGCTACACGCTGGCGTACGAGCCGCCCGACGCAGGCCCCGGTGGACGCCTCCGCCACGTTCGAGTAATGGTCGATTTGCCGGGACACTCGGGTCTGAAGGTCAGGACTCGCACGGCCTATCTCCCTGATTCGCCGCCGGCAGATCAGCGGAATGAGGTTGCGCGATGATTCGCCTGATTCGGCGTCTGCTGGCATCTCTACTCGTGGTACTCGGACTCGCCGTCATTCTCGCGTCCGGGTTTGCGCTCTTCGGGTCGGATGAACTGCAGCAGCTGTATGTACCGACACTACCGAACAGTGACTATGGGGCCGGCCTGAGCAAGGGCGAGGGCGAAATCACAGTCGAGAAGGGAAGTCCGATCGGGATCATCGAAATCCCGCGGCTGGGTCTGTCATCCGTGGTGCTCGAGGGTGACGACACCGCAGCGTTGCTCTTTGGCGTGGGGCACCTGTCGGACACACCGTTGCCGTGGCACGGCGGGAACAGCGTCTTCGCGGCGCATCGCGACACGTTCTTTAGGCCTCTGGCGGGAATTCGCCGCAACGACGTCATCAAATTCTCGACCGCCGACGCCGAGTTCGAGTATGTCGTCACGGAATTGAAGGTCGTCAAACCGACCGAGCTCGCGGTGCTCGACCCGACTCCTTCGGCGACGCTCACGTTGATTACGTGTTTCCCGTTCGACTACGTCGGTCCGGCGCCGAATCGGTTCATCGTGAAGGCCGAGCGTCGCTTGCCAGCAGCGCGGCAGCCAGCGGCATGAGTCAGAAGTCGGTCGGAATCGGCAGGTTGTTGGAATCCCAATCCTTGACCGATCCATCCTTTGCCTTCACGAAGCCAAGCAGACAGCCACGCGAGCCGTCGCGAAGGGGATGGCAGCGCGCCTTGATGGTGTCGCCCGGCTTGATGTAGTCGCGCGTAACACCGATGCGCTCCAACTGGAGGACGCTCGACGCCTCGAGCGACCACTTCTGCGGCTGGCCATCCGGCCCTTTGACTTCCAGATAGATCCAGGAATGAGGGTTCATCAGGTGAACCTCCTTCACGACGCCTTCGACGTCGGTGAAGGTGTCCACGTAGTTGCCGTGCGAATGATGCGCGCGCATCGAGGTCGCGAAAAGGAAGACGCACGCCATAGCGATGGCGGCCACGCGTCGTCGGCGAAGAAGAGTCATTTCGCACCACCCTGAGGAGCGCCCGCGCCCGCCGGCGCTGCTCCCGTACCGCGGCCGCCTACACGAGGCGGAGGCGGGTAGTCGTTGTCGTAGTAGTCGCGATAACGAACGCCGTTGCCATCCTTGTCGACGAATCCGAGAGATTGCTGGAACAGGCCCGGCTCAGGGTCGCCGTCAGGGACCGTACCTTCGGAAATATAGAGCCGGTTTTCGTGCATGTAAATCGCGACGAATGTCCGCGACTTGTCGGCGTTGTTCGTCAACTGCAGCTGGTGCCCCTCGACCAGGTCGATGAAGTTCCACATGTAGTGAGTGACCTTGGCGTCGCGCTGCATGAACTGCCACGATGCCCAGACCAATACCCCTCTGATGTCTGTCTTCCAGTACCCGAACCCTACGGCCGCGCCGGCGCCGATGCCGGTGCAGCGCTCGTCGGCAAATGGAGGGCACTGCTTCGATTTCTCGGTGAGCAGCTTCTCGATGCCGCGGTAGTCCACCACAGTGACCGAATAGCGTTCGTGGTCGCGCGCGACCTGGTACACGCGCGCTGGCAGCATGGCGCCGTACTCCGACATGTACGTCGTGTCAGTCACCTTGGGCGCGGAGGGAAAGTTGACCTTGAAGCCGTCTTCGCGGCTCACGAAGTCGATCCATTCCTGCGCCGGAACCGGGGTGGCCGAGAGCAAAACGAGCGCCGCTGCCACGCTGGTAATCAACCGCATAATGGACCTCGAGTTGAACGGCCCGCCTGAAGGCGGACGCTACGATCGTCACCTTGCATCAAGCGGGGACGGGCCGCCGATCGTTCAATGCCAGCCATCCCCGCGCGATCCGGTAGATGAACCACAGGGCCAGGAGACCCAGCGGAATCCAGACGACGATGAGCCCGATTCCCAGCGTCATCACCACGAACGCGCCACAAAGGCACGCCCACAGCAGTCCCCACCAGAACGTGCGAATCTGCCAGCCGAAGTGCGATTCCAGCCACGTCCCTCGTACGTCGCCCCGCTTCACGTAGTTGAGGATCACGGCGATGATCGAGGGCCAGCCGATGAGAAACGCGCCAACGACCGTGGCGGCCCCGAGAATTCCGGTCAGCAGGCTCAGCGTGTGCAATCCGTAGATGACCTGCGTCCAGGTGATCAACGAGCGTTCGTCGTTCATCGCGTTCGCGCCTCACCGCGTGGAGGTTGTGGCAGGTGCCAGGCTCCTATACACGGCTTCGACGAACATATCCGTGGTCCAGTTCCCAGCAGTGGCGCCGTAGCGCGAGTCGTAGTCGAGCGTGGGCCGCGCCGCCTTCACCTGCTGAAGCGTCATCTTCTTTGCGATCATCGCCTGAATGCGATCGCGGATGATGGTGACCATATCGCGGTACTCGAGCACGTCGAATTCGTCTGAGATGCGGCCGTGGCCCGGCACGACAAACGTTCCGCCCTCTTCGTGATGGGCTGGCACCGCGAGATCGAGCACGAGGTTGAGACCGTCAATGACACCTTGTACGTTGCCGCCCTTCTGAAGGTCGATGACGGGATAGCTGTCGGTCCGGTAGATATCGCCGGTCGCGACGACGTCAGAGTGACGGAAAAAGACGATGCTGTCGCCGTCGCTGTGGGCATTGGGCACGTGATACATGAACACGGGCTCGCCGTTGAAGTAGAACTCTTTCTCGCGGCCCACGAAGGTCTCACTTGGCGCGGCCGACGCCGGGAGGTGAGTCATGCGGCTGGCGACGTTGTCGTGAGCCAGCACTTGCACCGCAGTTTGTGATCCGCCCGGCGTGTTGATGATGGTCCATGTGTTGGCCGAGCCGAGCGCCTTGCCAATCGCCTCGTTGCCGCCGACATGATCGGCGTCAGCGCTCGTGTTGAGCAGATACTGAACAGGCTTGCTCGAGAGCGAGATCTTCTTGATCTCCGCCAGCACCTTGTCGGTGAGCGGACCAGACTTGGAGTCGACCATGATCGATCCCGACGGCCCCACCTGGACTGTGACGTTGCTGCCCCCGCCGCCAATCAGGTAGACATTTCCCTGCACGCGCAGCACTTCGATTTCACCCGTATCCGGATTCTTCGCCTGACTGGCGCGCGGCGCTTCGGCGCGGCTGACGGCGGCGCCGCGCTTCAGCTGTTCCTGATACTCGGGGTACATCGTCTCCGGACCACCCTTTGCGGCAACGGCGGGCGCTTTGGTTCGCTCGGTGAACTCCGTCAGATAGGGATTCTCGCCAGGCAGGTAGTGCGGCACTTCGCCCTTCGGCCGTCCGGTGATCTCCTCGACGTACTCACATGGCCAGGTCCACGCCGCGTTGTCCTGCGTCGCGATCGAGAAGTCGGTGGTGCGAACCATTGGCTCGGCGAGATACACCGGATCCGAAATGATCGCCACGTGCGTCAGGTACTTGTCGTGCCGGATGAAGTGCTCGACCATCGTCGTCTGATCGCTTTCCGGAACGCCGTTCCGGCGCAACCAGCCCTGCTTCAAATGCGTCGTCGTCACAACCAGATGGTTGCCTTCCCAGCGGCCGGTCGAAAAACCCATGAAGGTATGCGGCGCGTACTGCGATGGATGCGGGCGGCCATCCATCCAGATCGTGCGCGTCTGCTCGTAGGTGCTGATGTAGTTCTTGATGGCGACGACCTGCTGCGTTTCCGGGTCCTTCTCTTCCCAGATTCGCAGATTCAGAGGGCCATGGTAGATGTAGGGCGCGACGTGCACGCGGCACTGGTGCTCCTGCAGCGTGAGGCGTGACGCATCCCAGCTCTCGGCGAAGAGGCGCGCGGCGTTGTTGATTGGGATGCCAAGGTAGTCACCGAGATCAGGTCCCGGGCCCCGATCCTGTTCGTCCTCGTGCGCGCGGTAGGGAATCCAGTTGCCCGCGAGAAGAACCTGCGCCGACGCCGGCACACTCATGAGAACCAGCAATATCACACTGGAAATAAGGGCAGACCGTCTCGACATCTGGGCGCGCTCCTGGGGCGAATCTGACCCGGAAGACTAGCACGTTCATAGCCTTCAGGAGTCGCTTCCAGGAGCAACCCGGCCTCCGCCGGCACTTCTGTTCTGATAGACTCCATCTTCGCCCGTCGGAACCAACCACACTAGCGTCGAGTAGAGCCCATGGTCCGTGCCTCCGCGGTGTCTCATCCCGGAGTTCGTCTCAGTAATCAGGACCTTATCTCAGCCACCAGGCCGCTGACCGCTCAGGCCGTCTTGTGCGGGGGACAGCTGTGACGCCTGGTACCGGTGGCGATAGCGGCGTGTTTCCTGCCTTCGAACGGCGGGTGGGAAAGTATCGCCTGCTCGACCTCGTTGGCCGCGGCGCGATGGGACAAGTCTACGCAGCCATTGATGACCACACCGGGCGCAAGGTGGCGATCAAGGTTGTCAATGCCGATCTCGAGGGGGAGCCCGACATTCGTGTGCGATTCTTTCGAGAGGCACAAACGGCGGCGCGACTCGTTCATCGGAATGTCATCACCATTTATGACCTTGGCGAGGATTACGGCAGTCCGTTCATCGTCATGGAACTGCTCCGCGGGTGGACACTTGCCAGCTACCTCAACGAAGCGTCGGCCGCCGACCTCGAACGCAAGGTCGACCTGATGATTCAGTTGTGCGACGGCATGTCGGCCGCACACGCGGCGAATATCATTCACCGCGATCTGAAGCCCGGAAACCTGTTCGTCCAACTCGACGGCCTGCTCAAGGTGCTGGATTTCGGCGTCGCTCGGCTCGCGAGCTCCAATATGACCTCGACCGGCGCACAACCGGGCACGCTGCACTATATGTCGCCCGAGCAAGCCCGCGGCGAAGAGGTCGATCAGCGATCGGACATCTTTTCAGGCGGGAGCGTGTTTTACTTCATGCTCACCGGCCGAAAGCCGTTTCCTGGCGACGAGTGGGCACGCGTCATTCGTAAGCTGGAGTCCGAAGAACCGCAAGCACTCGGTCCTGCGGATGCGCCTCCCGAACTGGCGAGCATCGTCATGCGGTGCCTGGCGAAGCGGCCTGCCGACCGCTACAACGACTTCCCAAGCGTCGCAGCCGACCTGACGAAGTTCCAGCGTCAGTACCAGGCTGACACTCGACGGCTGCTTGAAACAGTCGGTTCGAGGTACAACGCTCTGCTCACGAGCCTGACGTCTGTGGTTGAGGTCGCGAGAAGAGTCGGCCACGAGATGGTGGCCACGTCATCGGTGCTCGAGCGGCTGCACAGCGATTTCCCAACGCTTCGAGATCGCGGTTTCGACGCGATGAAGCTGGCTCCTCTTACGCGAGCCCGTGTGGTTGCCCTCCAGGACGAGATCGGGCGGGAGTTGCAGCGCGTACAGCAGCAGCAACGCGGACTCGATCAGCTCGCCTCTCTGCTGGCCACAGGGGAGCAGGCCTTGAGCGAGGGCCGCTATCCGGCCGCCGCCCGAGTGTTCGAGCACATTCTGACGGCGTTGCCGGAGTCGAGCACTGCGCGCACGCGACTGGCGGAGTGCCGGGCGATCCTCGACCAGCAGCAAGCGGACGCACAGCGTGTGAAATCGCTCGTTCGCGAGGCGCAGGCCCATTTGCGGTCCGAGGAGTGGGAGCGGGTGATCGCGGTCTGCGACGAGATCCTCAGGATCGATCGAACGGTGCCGTTGGCGATCGCCCTGCACCAGGCGGCGCGGACGGCCCTGGAACGCCAGCGCGCCGCGGACCTGGAGCGAGAGCAGGCAGTGCAACGAGCCGTTCAGATGGCTCGGGCGTCGTTCAAGCGAGG
>Ga0207697_10000655_pt1 | contig 19716 bp, 14 predicted proteins | sample KBSSwiS5withPhiX_FD_184293 | JGI IMG/M metagenome (GOLD analysis project Ga0207697, IMG submission 184293) | Switchgrass rhizosphere microbial communities from Kellogg Biological Station, Michigan, USA, with PhiX - S5 (SPAdes) (version 2) | ecosystem: Host-associated > Plants > Roots >... | reverse complement strand
GAAAGCGTCCCGGATGATCCTGGCCCGGCGGCTTGACCCGCGCGGCAGCGAATATTGAGCGGAGGAAACAGATGGCGTCATCACAGCAGAGCACCGGCACGAATTCGTATGTCGAAGTTGTCCCGCTGACGCTGCATATCGGGGCGGAGATCCGCGGCGTCGATCTCAGCAAGCCGTTGCCGCCGGAACAAGTGAAAGAGGTGCGGGACGCTTTCCTGAAATGGAAGGTGGTGTTTTTCCGGGGCCAGAATCTCGAGTCCAATGAGCTGCTCGTGATGTCGGTCGAGGTTGCGACCTCGCCGACGTTCACCGCTGCAGTCCCCAAGTTTGTTTTCAAGCTGCCTGGGCCGCTCGGCGGCAACTTAGGCAACATCAGCCGCGACGGGCACGATTTGTCTTTGCAATCAACGTCCCCGCCAGAGGGACGCGATGACGTTCGGTCTAGGACGAGATCGTGTTCACCGGCACCACGGTCGGTGTTCGCACGGAGCAGCGGTTCGGCCGTCCGCACCGCTCAAACGACGTCATCAGCCCCGAGCCCGGCGCCGGCAAGCTCACGAGCGCTGCTATATGAACTCTGCCGCAGGCCCCCCAGGCGTCGTGGCTCTCGAATCCGGCCGAGATCCTCCGCTGGTGGCGGCGAGCGATACCGCCCGCATCAGGACGGGCTTCTGGATTCTCAACGGCTTCGACGGTGGGCCTTGCGACGGGTGGATGCTCGGATGACCAACTCCGGCCGCAGTATCATCGTTTCCGGTTCCGGTGGCACGCGGGAGCCGAGAATCCCGAGCGCAATGCGCGCCGCCCCTTCACCGATCCGTCGGCTGTGTTGATCGATGCTGGACAGACCGACTCGCAACGAGTCGTCGTAGTGCAGGTTGCCGCAGCCAATAATCGCCACATCCTCCGGGATCCGCGACCCCTTTTCGAGGGCATAGTCCATCGCCCCGGTCGCCAGCGGATCGTTATAGCAGAAAACGCCGTCCGGTCGTGGCTCGAGGCGCAGGAGCTCAGCCATCGCTTCCGCACCTCGCTGTTTGGAATCTACGTCGACCTTTCGCACAGACGTGATGTAACGGTCGTTGATCGCGATTTTCCGGCGCACCAGGGCCTGTTTGTATCCCGCCAACCGGGCGAGTCCAGGACTGGTCTCCGGCCCGCGGATGTGCGCGATCCGCTTGCATCCGATCGCGATCAAGTGCTCAGTCGCGAGCCGGCCGACGGCAACATCGTCGACCCCGACATAGTTTGCAGAGGCACCAGGGATGTTGCGATCAATCAGAATGTACGGTGTCTTGTGGTTCTCAATCCGGACGACCAGCTCCGCGGTCGGGCGGCAGGAGGCGATGATCAATACATCCAGCTGCCGCGCCAGCAGCTGATCGACTTCGTGTTGCTCGAGATCGGGATCCTCCTCGGAGGAGGCAATGATCAGATAGTACCCACTCTTCCTCAAGACATCGGAGAGAGACTTGGCGACCTCCGCGAAGAAGGGATGGAGGAGATCCGGGACGATCAACCCGACCAAGTAGGTGCGGCCCGTCACCAGACTGCGCGCCGCCAGGTTCGGCCGGTAGTCCAGCTCCTTCACCCGCGCCAGCACACGTTCCCGCGTGTCAGGTCCGACCTCAGGATGATTGCGCAGTGCCTTGGACACGGTGATGACCGAGACGCCAAGGTCCTTCGCGATGTCCCGCATTTTGACGGTCATTACTCTCTCGGTCCTCCACGTGTGCCCGTCACTGAAGGCAGAGCGGTGTCAGGAACGCGCTGCACGGCGCCCCGGCACACGCGCCGACGCACGCGACCCTTCTGCGCGGTCAACGACCGCGGACTGCAACGCGGACTGCGGTCCGCGAGGTATGCGAGCCCCCCGAGATCGGCTCGGCGGTCGTGTCGGATCGGCGTACGGTGCCACAGTACCAGCAACTCGTACAATCCCGGGCCGGAGCGCCTTGCGCGACGCACGGCGCCCCCCAGTATCGCGCCACACGACTGCCGCACCCTCCCTCGGAACTCTCGCGCGACTGCAGCCGGATATCGCCACTCCCAAGAAACCGCTTGACACGGTCTGCGCGGCGGCTAAAATCCACGCGTTCCAGTTCAGTTACCGGTAACTTCACTGCGAGTTGTTCCGCGGCTCGGGTCGCAGGTGGCCGTATCGCAGCAGCGAGGCAGCGCGAAGGAGACCGACCGGATGGGGCGCCGGCACGGGCGGGTGGCGACACTGTCCAGTACCAGGCGCGCGCGCGACCGTCTCGTTCCGCCGCCGCAGGGTTCGGACGACCGGCACGGTCTCGGCACCAGGGCGGACCACCTGGCGGACAACGACGAGGACTCCTGACATGAAGACACGACTGTCGATTCTCGTGGCCGCACTATGCTCGTTGGCGTACTTCTCCTACACGGAACGCGTCGCCGCCGCCGATCAAGCCGACTCGAGCCGGCCTTCGGCGAGCGCGCGCCCCGCGCCGAGCGACTTCTTCGACCCCATGGGGCTTGTCTCGCCGAGTCGCCACGGCGAGTTGACCACGTTGGGAACAGGATTCAGCTTTACCGAGGGGCCGGCCGTCGATAAACACGGGAACGTGTTTTTCACCGATCAGCCGAACGATCGGATCTACCGATGGGATGCCGGGACCGGTCAGATCAGCCTCTTCCTGCAAGGGACCGGCCGCGCCAACGGAATGGCCTTTGACAGTGACGGCAACCTCATCGCCTGTGCTGACCTGCATGGCGAACTCTGGAAGATCCATCCGGATGGCAGCCATGAGGTGTTGGCCAACAACTACGGCGGCAAGCTGTTGAACGGGCCGAACGACGTCTGGATCGACCCGGCCACTGGTGGGATGTACATCACGGATCCGATCTTTCCGCGGAGCTATTGGGACGATACCGATCCGCGGAAACAGGCGTGGGAACCGACCCACTCGGAGCAAGCGGCGACTGGCAAGGGTGGTCACGTGTACTACCTCCGTCCCGGCGGCGGTCCACTGGTGCGGGTGACGAACGAGGCCATGGGCTGGGACGCGGATTCCTGGCCCAACGGTGTGGTCGGCACGCCTGACGGCAAGAAGCTGTACGTCAACAAGTGGTACTACGACAACAAGGGCGGCACGTGGGTCTTCGATATCAATCCTGACGGCACCCTCTCCAACATGCGGAAGTTCACCGACTGGGGCGGCGACGGCATGTCGATGGATGAATTGGGGAATATCTATATCAGCAACGGCACGGGCGTGATGGCCTTCGATCCCAAGGGCAAAAACATCCTGCGGATTCCTATCACCGGCGGCGCGACCAACAACACCTTCGCCGGACGGAACGACAAGACGCTGTTCATTACCGGTCCGGTGAACAGCGTTACGGCCGTCAAGATGACCGTGAAGGGCGCGCCCAACTGGTGACGTAACTGCCGTTCCGGCGCCCGACCCGCGACGGAACGACCGTCGTGATCAGGCGCGCGCACAACACGGACGGCACGTCACGCCGCTCGTTAGGGTTCGTCAGGAAATAAGTGCGCCATCTCTGGGTGTCGAGGCGCCGTCGGGCAAGGCGCGAAGAGCGCGCATACCGGGTGTATGAAAGCGATGAGCAACGCCGCCCGCCGGGATGCATCGGCGGCCAGGATGGCACAGTTATTTCCTGACGGGCCCTTAGACACGCTCACCAGAGAGGCGGGAGGAGACGATGACCCACAGTTCGCGGTTGGTCGCACGTGTGCTCGGCGTGGCGATGCTGCTCGCGGCATCGGTCGTGCCCAGCCGGGCGCAGACACAAGGCGGGATCAGCGGCCTGGTAACGGACTCGTCGGGCGCTCCTGTCCCGGGCGCGACGGTGACCGTGACCAACACGGCCACTCGCGGCACGCGCAATACCACGACCAACGTGGAGGGGCTCTACACCTTCCCCGCGGTGCCTCCCGGCACCTATGCACTGAAAGTCGAGCTGCAAGGCTTCAAGACCGCAGAGATCCGGTCCTTCAAGGTCGACGTCCAGGAGACGGTGCGAGTGGACGTGCCGTTGCAGGTCGGTGCGCTCGACGAGACGGTGACCGTCATCGGTGAAACCACCCTGCTCAACACGCAGAGCACCACGATCGGGACGGTGATCGAAAACAAGGTCGTGACCGAGTTGCCGCTGAACGGCAGACAGTACCTGAATCTTGTCGCCCTCTCCCCCAACGTCAACGTGCTTTCGCCCGCCGCGGGACAGGCGGCCGCGCGATTGGGGGGCGAGCGTGCCGCGCAGTCCATCTCGACCGGTGGACAGCGCATCTTCTTCAATTACTACACGCTCGACGGCGTCAGTAACACGGACCCGAACTTCAACAACTACATCGCCCTGCCGTCGATCGATGCGATTCAGGAGTTCAAGGTCCAGACCGGCGTCTACCCGGCCGAGTTCGGTCACCAGAGCACGCAGGTGAACGTCGTCACCAAATCCGGCGGCAATGCTTTCCACGGCTCGGTCTTCGAATTCCTCCGCGACGAGAAATTCGACGCCAAGCCCTACGCCTTCACCAGCGTCCACCCGGCCAAGTCGCCCTTCAAGTGGAACGACTTCGGCTACGAGGTGGACGGCCCCGTGCTCCGCGACAAGTTGTTCTTCATGACCAACTTCGAGAAGTTGCGGCGCCGGCAGACCACCCAGTCCACGTTCACCGTGCCGACCGAGAAGATGTTCGCCGGCGACTTCAGCGAGATTCTTCCCGGCACCGTCATTTACGACCCGACCACGGGCCAGCCGTTCCCTGGCAATCTCATTCCCGCAGGCCGGATCGATCCGATTTCGAAGAACTTACTGTCGTACTACCACGCGGCGACGCTTCCGGGTCTGCAAAACAACTACGTGCAGGACAACTCGGCGCCGTTCGATCGCACCGGCTATGTCGTGCGCGCCGATTTCAACGAATCGCCATCGTCACAGTGGATGGGGCGCTACAACTGGGGCGACGACACGCAGTCGAGCCAGGGCCTCGGTCTGGCGGGTTCGAAGACCATTACGAACTACAAGCAGTGGGGCGCCTCGAACACCCGGACGCTCAGCTCCACGCTGGTCAACGACGCGCGGTTCGGCTACACCACGTTCTTCAACTCGATCGGCACCCTCTCGGCCTATACCAACGACGTGGTCTCCGATGTGAACATCCCGAACCTGAACGCCGGCGCCCCGGTTTCGTGGGGCATTCCGGACGTCTCGTTCACCGGGTTCAACGACATCGGTGATGCCAACGACGGCCCGTTCGCCGTGGACAACAACACGCTGCAGTTCGTCGACAAGCTGACGTGGGTGAAAGGACGCCACACCCTCGGCATGGGCGCTGAGTACGGCCGGCAGCACTTCAACGAGGTCGGCAACCAGTTTTCCCGCGGGATCTTCTCCTTCCAGGCGAATACCACCAAGAACGCGCTGAGCAACACCGGCGGCTACGCCTTCGCCGAGTTCCTGCTCGGCCAGCCGTTCCACACGACCGCGGCGCTGGCCGTCGCCGAAGGAAAATTCGTACGCAACGTCTTCCACGCGTTCGTCGACGATAACTGGAAGGTGACGAACAATTTCACGCTGCTGGCCGGCCTGCGCTACGAGCTGACGCCGCCGTTTACCAACACGCTGGGGAACTATTTCACGGTGGCGATCAAGAAGATCGACTACAGCCTCGACCAGCCGCAATCCGACTGGCCGGTGCTGGCGCGCCAGGGCGACGATTGCACCGATCCGTACGCCGGTCTGAGTCTCCGCTGGACCGTCACGCCGGTCGTGTGTGGCAATACGCTCGGGCTGAACAACAACCTGCGGGAGACGAAGCATTTGAACTTCGCGCCCAGGCTCGGTGGGACCTACGCGCTCGGGGAAAGGACCGTCATCCGCTCCGGTGTCGGGCTCTACTACATGGAAGACATTGGCAACGCCGAGTACTTCGACATGGCCCGCATTATTGGAGCCCGCGTGGACAATCAAGCATCGACGACAAATTTGCTCACCTGGGATAATGCCATTCCCGGCGGAGGTTCGCTCACCCAGGTGAATCCCCCGTTTACATCGTGGGCGGCTGCCTACGATCACGCCACCCCCCGCACCTGGCAATACCTGGTGAACGTGGAGCGCCAGCTCGCCACGAACTGGGCGCTGGAGCTCGGTTATCTCGGATCGCAGAGCCGCCATCTCTATGGGTTCCAGACCCTCAACCAGGCCGCTCCGGGCCCGCTGAACAGCATCCAATCGCGCGTGCCCTATCCGACCTTCGGCGTGATCTCGTATGTGAGCGACTCGCTCAAAGGGCACTACAACGCGTTCAGCATCAAGGCGACGCACCGCTACGGTGACGGTCTCAGTCTGAACACGAGCTACACGCTGGCCAAGTCGATCGACAACTCCAGCGGAACCCGCACGCAGGGCTACGACACGCTGTTCCCGCAGGATAGCCGCTGCATGGAATGTGAGACCGGCCCCTCCTCGTTCGACGTGCGCCATCGCTGGGTGATGGGCGCCGTCTACGAGCTGCCGTTCGGCAAGGGCAAACCGGTGAACATCAACAACGCCGTCCTGGACGGCATTTTCGGCGGGTGGCAGTTGAGCACGAACACCACGATCCAGAGCGGCGTTCCGCAGACGCTCTCCGCCGGCAAGGTTCAATCGGGCACCAACAACCTGGTGAACGATCGTCCGAGCTACTCGGGCGTGGGCGACGGCTATGCCGCCGACCCCTCGCCGGCGCGCTGGTACGACCCCGCTTCGTTCGTCTTGTCTCCTGAGGGCGAATTCGGGACCGTCGGGCGCAATTCGATGACGACGCCACATCTGCAGCAGATCGACGCGTCGCTGGCGAAGAATTTCCGGCTGCCGAATGGCCACCGCATTCAGGCCAGGGTCGAAGCCTTCAACGTGTTCAACCATCCGGTGTGGGGCGCACCCAACGGAAACATCCTGGCGGGCGCGGCATTTCCGGGCGCGGCCGAGAACGCGGCGCATCAGGGGTTCGGCGTCATTACGTCAACGGTCCTCCCGATGCGCCAGATTCAGTTCGGGTTGAAGTACTCGTTCTGAGCTGGAACCGTATGGATGCCGTCGAGAACCGCACCCGGTGTGGTATCCAAACGTCCCCGTGGGCACGACTCGGGCTGCCACGGGGACGGCGGCGTCGATAGCGGTGGACGTGATGGCTTCGTCGGCCGATGAATGGCTTTTGAAGGGGCCGAGAGGCCTGTCGGGCATCTCGACGGCCGGCAAACAAACGAAAGGCGCCCGCTGTGGCGGGCGCCTTTGACGCCCCCGGCTGCAAATCCGTTGCAAGCGCGAGGTGAAAAGTGGTCGGGGCGAGAGGATTCGAACCTCCGACCCCTCGGTCCCGAACCGAACGTCTCCCTGCCGATTTCGGAAGGATTCCGACCGACGTCAGCCTGAGCGACCGGAGAGGAACCCGGGGGCCTGCGGCTACGAACTCATTACCACAGGCTCACGCCAGACTGTTTGGCGGCCTTCCGCAGCGGTCCATCCGTGCAGGCCAACGCGAGTTTTCGTCGCTGCGCCAGCTCGAGGTAGGCGGCGTCATAGATCGACAGCAGGTGAGCGGACGCCAGCTCTGATAGCCGCGAAAAAGCCAACGTCGCCATTTCATGGTCGATGCGGAGCGGGAGTCCGCGAAGCCATCCAAGCCCGATTTGGCGCTCGGCTTCCGTCAGTTTCTTGCGGCGGACAAGAACCGTGAGCGCGTTGGCCACTTCCAATGGCCACAGTGCGGGCACTTCGATGGCGGCGCCGTCCGCAATGGCATCCAACAGGCCGGCCGTGTAAGTCGTCGCCTGACCGGGATGTACCCAGCCGATCGCCACGGACGCGTCCGCGACGAACGATCGCGTCACAGTCTGCCTTCGTCGATCGCGGACCGGGCCTGCCGATCCGAGAGCATCGCCTTGGACCGTCGCCGGATCCGTTGCTGCAGCTCCCGGAGCCCGGTCACCGTCCGGCGGACATCGTCGAGCCGCTGTGCGCCTTCCGGCACCAGTCGGGCGACGGGCTTGTCGTGGCGCGTAATCACCACTTCTTCCCCCTTCGACACGCGGTCCAGCAATTCACCGAAACGAGTTTTGGCTTCGAATGCACTCACTGTGGCCATACTAGTCGTCGTCTGCCAAATCAACCAGTCGCAGACCAGTCTAGCATGGGAGACCGCGTGCCATGCCCGCGCGGTAGCCCGTCGCCGCCGGCCATTACGGAACCACCCTGCCGGCTTCCGGCGGGTCTCGATCGTAGAGAATCCGGGATTCGTTCCGGCCGAAGTGAGTCCGCATGGAGAACGAATTCGTCGTGCTGTCGCAGAAACGGCACCTTGCCGCAATTGGCTGCGCGGCACTCAGGCTTGTGCTTCGGGCATTGATTGAAGCAGCAGAGTCGGCCGAGATACGTGCGGTGGCGTCGACCAGGAACACGTCGACCTGATGGTGGGCGACGCCGATCTCCCTTTCCTCCCAGAGCAGATTCACCGCGTGGCTGCGCAAGAGGCGTAAGCGCTCCAGTTCGATGGGGGGCATCGGAGCCACACGGCGATATCACCATCTTTCGGCTCGTGAAAATGACCTCGCCGGGCGCGCCAACGGGTGGATTCCGTTCTAGGCGATGAAGCGATGGAGCCGAAAAGGGCGATGCGGCTCACGGCAGGAATGACCGCGAAGGCGGCGGCGACGTATTCCGCCGCCGCGCGGCGGTAAGCGTAGCGCATCAGCGCGTAGCGGTCGCCTTCGTTCAGCTGAGGTTGGTCCCGACTGCTCTCGGCTCTGTCTCTCGGGTAGCGTCAGGGGTAGCGATTTGCGGGCTGGAATCAACGAGACTGTCTGACGGGAACTGCGGAGGGTGCGAATCTCGAACGATTGCGTATGGAGAAACCGCGGCGGGAGCGATACGAAGCACCGGTCCCTCGGGTGGAACCGAGTGACCAGGCACACTCAGTTGTGTGGTTTTGTTAGGAAAAGTGGTCGGGGCGAGAGGATTCGAACCTCCGACCCCTCGGTCCCGAACCGAGTGCTCTACCAGGCTGAGCCACGCCCCGACAAGCGTGAACCGCTATTCTACCTCAACGCGCGGGTCGATCAACAACTGTTCGCCGCGTTCCGTCATTTGGGTCCCGAGCAGCGTCTCGACCAGGCCGATGCTCGCGTGCGCGGTCAGGTCGAGTTGCAGCGGCGTCACCGAGACGTAGCCGTCCTTGACCGCCTGGTAGTCCGAGCGATCGTGCGGCTCCCACTCGTTCTCCCCTTCCTCGATCCAGTAGTAAGCGCGCCCCCGCGGGTCCTGCCGCGGGTTCACCACGGTGACGTGATTCCGCTTGGCCTGGAAGGTCACTCGCAGCCCCTTCGGCTGGCCCGGCGGAACGTTCAGGTTCAGGAACGTCCGGGTCGACAGTCCGCCGCGCAGCACCGCCTCCGCGACGGTCGCCGCCGCGGCCGCCGCCGCGGCGAAATCGTACGCCCCCAGCGTCCGCTCCAGCGACACCGCGATGCCGGGAATACCGAGCAGCGCCGCCTCCATCGCGCCGGCGACCGTGCCGGAATAGGTGATGTCGTCGCCGATGTTGTAGCCCTTGTTGATGCCCGACATGATGAGATCGATGCGGCCGTCGAACAACTGCGTGAGCGCGATGTTGACGCAGTCGGTCGGGGTGCCGTCGACCTCGTAGATGCCCTCGCCGATCTGCTCCATCCGCAGCGGCCGGCGCAGCGTCAGCGCGTGTCCGATGGCGCTCGCCTCGACATTCGGCGCGACGACGGTCACATCTCCGAGCCGGCGCACCGCCTCCGCAAGCGCATGAATGCCGTCCGACCGTCCGCCGTCGTCGTTGGTTACGAGAATCCGGGGCATGGGGGACGTCGATTATAGCAGTGAGATCTCCGGGTTCATGTGGTTCATGGAGTTCATGGGGGTTCATGGGGGTTCATGGGGTTAGGTTCAAGGTTCAGAGGTTCGGTTCAAGGTTGGTTCGCAGAGCCCTCGCGATCCGCAGGTCCTGCGCGCCGAACCTGGCACCGTGAACGTTGAACCCGTCACCTTGAACTCTGAACCTGACCTCATGAACGTTCATGAACCCCATGAACCCATGAACCTGAGTAAGCTATCCCCATGCGTCCTTTCGATGCGGTGTTGATGATCTCGTTCGGCGGGCCGCAGGGCATGGCCGACGTGCGGCCCTTTCTGGAGAACGTCCTGCGCGGACGGCGCGTCGCGCCTGGGCGGATCGACGAGGTTGCCCACCACTACGAGCTCTTTGGCGGCGTCTCACCGCTCACGCCGCTGACGATGCGGCAAGCCGATGGGCTGCGGGAACGGCTGGCGGCCGGCCCGGTGCCGCTGCCGGTCTACGTGGGGATGCGCAACTGGCATCCGTTCCTCGCTGACACCCTGAGTGAGATGTCGCGGGCCGGGATCCGGCGCGCCGTTGGCGTCATCGCCGCGGCGCAGCGCAGCTATTCGAGCTGCACCCAATACAAAGAGAACGTCGCCGCGGCGCGCGCGACGCTGCGGGAGCGCGGGCTGGCCGACGTCGAGGTCACCTACGTCGGGGACTGGTACACGCACCCCGGATTCATCGAAGCCAATGCGGCACGCGTGCGTGACGCGCTAGCCACGTTGCCGCCGGCGCTCCAGGAACGTGCCGAGCTGGTGTTCACCGCGCACAGCATCCCGGTGAGCATGTCGGACAAGTATCCCTATCGCCGCCAGTTCGAGGAGACGTGTGCCCTGATCGCGGCCAGCGTCAACGCCCGCCGCGCATCCGCGGCGCAATACAACCACGTAGCGGTCTACCAGAGCCGCAGCGGCCGGCCTGAGGACCCCTGGCTCGGTCCGGACATCGGCGAGTACCTGCGCGACCTGGTCGCACGCGGCGTCCCCGCGGCGGTCCTCTCCCCCGCCGGCTTTCTGATCGATCACGTCGAGGTTCTGTACGATCTCGACGTCGAAGCCGCCGCCATCGCCGGCGAGATCGGCCTGCGCATCGCCCGCGCCGGCACGGTCGGCGACCACCCGCTGTTCCTGGACATGCTGGCCGACGTCGTGACGGCCACCGTGACGCGCTACGCCGAAGCCAGGCCGCTCCCGCTGGTTGCGCACGCTTGACACGACCGCCCGGCACGCCGCTCGCGTCCGCCTGACACGGCTCCACGCCGCTGGCGCCGCGCCGCGCACGGAAGCGATGAACCTGGCAATCCCGAGGGTAGAGTCGTCCCCGGCTGGACACCTCTTAACGCCCCAATCGTGCCAAACTGGGCCGTCTCGCCCGGCCGACGGCCTGTGGCGAGCGTCAGAGGCTCAGATGGCAATCAGACCGATTCTTCTCGTGTCCGCGCTGACCTTCGTGTCGGTGCCCGCCGTGCTGCAGGCGCAGCAGATTCAGATCCAGCAAATGGAGGTCACCGGCCCCGACGCTCCGCCATTCGCGATGGCTCCCGGCCGCACGTTGCGGACCGGCACCGGGCGGATTCGCGGGCGGGTGCTGTCCGAGTCCGGAGCGCCCGTCCGACGCGCCCAGGTCCGGATCTCCGGTCCCGACATCGCCGGCCGGACCGCCACCACTGACGCCGACGGCCGCTACGAGTTCGTCGATCTGCCCGATGGTCGGTTTACGGTCAGCGCCTCCAAGGCCGGCTACGTGACGGTGCAGTACGGGCAGACGCGGCCGCGCGAGCAGGGCAAGCCGATCGAGCTGGCGGACAAGCAGACGCTCGACAAGGCCGACCTGGTGATGTTCCGTGGCAGCGCGATCACCGGGCGGATCGTCGACGAAGCGGGTGAACCGGTGGCCGACGCGGTGGTCACCGCGATGCGTTCCGAGTGGGCGGCGGGCCATCGCCGCCTGGTCAACGCCGGGCGGATCGGCCAGACCAACGACCTCGGCCAGTTCCGGATCTACGGCCTGCCACCCGGCGACTATTACGTCAGCGCCACGCTTCACAACCCCGAAGGGCCGATGCTCGACATGATGGGGCAGTCGGCCCCGCTCCCGCCCCGCACCGCGGCGGCCGCGTCAGGGTATGCGCCGTCGTACTACCCAGGGACGGCGTCGAGCGCCGACGCCCAGAAGATCGCGGTCGCGCCAGGTCAGGAAGCGCAAGGGATCGACTTTCCGCTCGCCCAGGTCCGTCTCGCCCGCGTCAGCGGCGTCGTCCTCAACTCCGAGGGCAAACCAGTCGAGGGCACGATGGTCTCGCTGAGCTCGGGTCAAGGGGACGGGTTGATCGGCATGAACAACAGCGCACGCACGAATCGGGAAGGGGCGTTCACGCTGTCGAGTGTGGCCCCCGGCGACTATGACTTGCAGGTGCGCGGGATGACGATCATCACCTCCGGCGGCGGTGACGCGATGATGTTCACCGCCCGGATTGGCGGCGGCGGAGGGGACGCCGAGTTCGCCTCGCAGCCGATCAGCGTCAATGGCGAGGACCTGGCCAATCTGGTCGTGACGACCTCGAAAGGGGCCACGGCGAGCGGAAAGGTGACGTTCGAAGGCCAGCGGCCGCCCGGCGATCTCCGGGTGACCGCCGCGGCGGCCGACGATGGTCCGTCGCCGCTGGGGAGTGCCGGCTCCGCGATCGCCGCCGATGGGACGTTCACTCTCAAGGGGCTCTCCGGACCCTCGCGCGTAATGCGCATTCGCGGCCTGCCCGCCGGGTACGCCTTGAAGACGGTCGAGCACAACGGGATCGACGTGACCGACAGCGGACTCGAGATCAAGGGCGCCGACACCATCACGGGAATCGAGCTGGTCGTGAGCAGCCGGGCGAGCGAGATCGCCGGCGCGGTGACGGGTGCGGACGGCGCGCCGATCAAGGATTTCACGCTGGTGGTGTTCGCGGAGGACGCCGACAAGTGGACGTTGCCGGCGACGCGGTGGGTCACGGCGGCGCGCCCCGACCAGGACGGCCGGGTGCGGATCAAGGCCATGCCGGCCGGGTCCTATTACGCGATCGCGGTCGACTACCTGCCGCAGGGCGAGTGGAACAACCCCGAGACGCTCGAGCGCCTGAAGCCGAGCGCGCAGCATTTCGTGCTGACCGACGGCGAGCAGAAGACGCTCGACCTGAAGATCGCCGGCGGCGCGTAAAGAGGTCCGGCCCGGCTCCTAATCGTTCAACAGCGCTGCTGCCTCGTCGTCAGGCTGCTCCTGGACCGGGCCTTTCCGGCGGGCGTAGACGTAGGCGATCGTGAAAATCACCACGATCAGGCCGAACGAGATCCACTTGTTGACCTGGAAGTGGATCCAGCCGCCGGCGTGCAGGTACTCGATCAGCAGCTTCAGCCCCACCCACCCGATGATTACGAAGGCGCCGTCCACCAGCGCCGGATAGCGCCGGACCAGCGACAGCAGCTTGCCGATCACCAGCCGCATCGTGATGATGCCGAGCAGGCCGCCGCTGATGATCACCCAGGTCTTCGGCGACATCGCGACCGCCACCAGGATCGAGTCCACCGCGAAGACGATGTCGGTCAGCTCGACCTTCACCACCGTCGCCCAGAACGCCGAGAGTCCCATCGCGGCGCGCGCCGGCTTGATCGACCGCCGCTGCTCGGCGTCGCCGCTGCCGAAGAAGTGGCCCCACACGAGGTAGAGCAGGTACCCCGCCCCAATTAGCTTGACCCATGCGACCTGGAGCAGATGCACCGCCAGCAGAGTGGCAAGAATTCTGAACGCGAACGCGCCGAGGATGCCGTAGCGCAGCGCCTTGCGCTGGTCGCCGCGGGGCAGGCCGAGCACCAGGATGGCCAGCACCAGCGCGTTGTCGGCGCTGAGCAGACCCTCCAGGAGCACCAGCAGCCCGATGGTGAGAAAGTCGGTGAAATGGACGTCCATCAGTAGCGGCCAACCTTGACGCGCATCGTATCAAGGTCTATATTTGGATCGACGCAAGGCAGGGCGGATCCCGCACCCCGGTGCGCCAGCCTGGCGGCGGTTCAGAAGCTCACGAACGTATGGCGATCGAACACGACCTGTACTTTATCAGCATGGCCGCGCGGCTGCTCGACATGCACCCGCAGACGCTGCGCAAGTACGAGCGGCTGGGGCTGGTCCGGCCGACCCGGACGGTCGGCAGCATGCGGGTGTACTCGGAAGACGAGCTCGAACGGCTGCGCCTGATCAAGCACCTGGTCGACGAAGTCGGCGTGAACCTGGCCGGCGTCCAGCGGCTGCTGGTGATCGCCGAGTCGGTACAGCGGCTGCGGCCGATGGTCCGCGACGAGTCCGGACGGCCCGAGATGCGGAAACGCCTGGCGCGCGAGATCGAGCGCATCGGCGAGATGGTCGGACTGTAACGGCTCGCTCCGGCGGCGCCGGGGCGGCCTCGTGAGATCTCGAGGAGCGCGTTTGGACTTCAAGGACTATTACACGACGCTCGGCGTGTCGAAGACCGCATCCGAGAAGGAAATCAAGCAGGCCTACCGTAAGCTGGCGCGGAAGCTCCATCCGGACGTCAACCCCGGGGACAAGGCCGCCGAGGCGCGCTTCAAGGAGATCAACGAAGCCAACGAAGTGCTCAGCGATCCGGAGAAGCGCAAGAAGTACGACGAGCTCGGCGCCAACTGGCGGATGTACGAACAGCAGCAACGCGAGCCCGGCGGCGCCTCGCCGTTCACGTGGGGCACGCCCGGCGGGGCCGGCTATCGCACCGTCACGGAAGACGAGATGCACGAGATCTTCGGCAACGAGGATCCCTTCTCCGACTTCTTCCGGACCTTCTTCGGCGGGGGCGGCGGCCAGCAGGGCCCCCGGCCGCGCAACCGCGGCAAGCAGAAGGGGCGCGATATCGAGCACGAGATCGAGCTCACGCTCGACGAAGCGTTCCACGGCGCCACGCGCCGGATGGCGATCAAGGAAGGCGGCCACGCGCGCTCGGTCGACGTGCGGATCCCCCCCGGGGTCAAGGATGGCTCACGCGTCCGCGCCGCTGGCGAGGGAGAATCCGGCACCAGCGGCGGCGCCGCGGGCGACCTGTATCTGCGCGTCCACGTGCTGCCGCACCAGGTATTCGAGCGGAAGGGCAACGACCTCCACTCGCGGGTCGGCGTCCCCGTGACCACCGCGATCCTCGGCGGCGAGGCGCAGGTGCCGACGATTACCAGCCCGGTGCGGCTGAAGATCCCGGAGGGCACGCAGAACGGTCAGGTCTTCCGGCTGAAGGGACACGGCATGCCGGTGGTCGGCAAGCCCGGCGAGCGCGGCGATCTCTACGCCACGCTCGACGTCCAGCTCCCCCGCTCCTTGAGCAAGGAGCAGCGCGAGCACTACGAAGCACTCAAGAAGCTGGACGCGGGACAGCACAAGTAGCCCCGGCCTTCAGGCCGGCGAGCGGGCACCGCGACCGAGAAAGCAGGCGACGGTCATGAACATCAACAAATACACCGAGAAAGCACAAGAGGCGATCCTCGGCGCGCAGCAACTCGCCGATCGTGAAGGTCACCCGGAAATGGCTCCGGAGCATCTGCTCCTCACCCTTCTCGAGCAGCGCGACGGCATCGTCCCCGAGATCGTGCGGAAGATGAACGCGGATCCGGCGGCGCTGTCGGCGGCGGTGAAGAGCGAGATGGACAAGCTCCCCCGCGCACACGGCGGCTCGCAGGTGACGATGTCGGCCCGGTTGCGTCAGGTGACGACCGCGGCGGAGGACGAGGCCGAGCGGTTGAAGGACGAGTACGTCAGCACCGAGCACCTTCTGGTGGCGATTGCCGCCGAAGGCGGACGCTCGGCGTCGGCCCGCATCCTCCAGGCCCGCGGCATCACGAAGGATGCGATTCTCCAGGCGTTGACCACGATCCGCGGATCCCAGCGGGTCACCAGCCAGAACCCCGAGACGACCTATCAGGCGCTCGAGCGCTACGGGCGGGACCTCACCGGGCTCGCGCGTCAGGGCAAGCTCGACCCGGTGATCGGCCGAGACGAAGAGATCCGCCGTGTCATCCAGGTGCTGTCGCGCCGCACCAAGAACAACCCCGTGCTGATCGGCGAGCCCGGCGTCGGCAAGACGGCCGTCGTCGAAGGGCTGGCCCAGCGGATCGTGCGCCAGGACGTGCCCGAAGGGCTGAAGAAGAAGCGGATCGTCGCCCTCGACATGGGCGCGCTGATCGCCGGCGCGAAATATCGCGGCGAGTTCGAGGAGCGGCTGAAGGCGGTCCTCAAGGAGGTCGCCGACGCCGAAGGTCAGGTCATCCTCTTCATCGACGAGCTCCACACCGTCGTCGGGGCCGGCGCCTCGGAAGGGTCGATGGACGCCTCCAACATGCTCAAGCCGATGCTGGCCCGGGGCGAGCTGCACACCGTAGGCGCCACCACCCTCGACGAGTACCGCAAGTACATCGAGAAGGATGCGGCGCTCGAGCGGCGGTTCCAGCCGGTCACGGTCGGCGAGCCGACGGTCGAGGACACGATCAGCATCCTGCGCGGGCTGCGTGAGCGCTACGAGGCGCATCACGGCGTCAGCTTCAAGGACTCGGCGTTGGTCGCCGCGGCGGTCCTGTCGAACCGCTACATCACCGACCGGTTCCTGCCCGACAAGGCCATCGACCTGATGGACGAAGCGGCGTCGCGGCTGCGCATGGAAATCGACTCGCTACCGGCGGAGCTCGACGAAGTCGAGCGCCGGATCATGCAGCTCGAAATCGAGCGCGAGGCGCTGCGCAAGGAGACGGACGCGCCGTCAAAAGATCGTCTCGGGAAGCTCGAGAAGGAGCTCGCCGATCTCAAGGAGGAGAAGGGCCGCCTGGCGGCGCACTGGCAGCAGGAGAAGGAGACGATCCAGAGCTCGCGCCAGCTGAAAGAAGCCCTCGATCAGGTCCGGATCGAGATCGAGCAGGCGCAGCGCTCCGGCGATTACGCCAAAGCGTCAGAGCTGCAGTACGGCAAGCTGCCGGACATCGAGCGGCGCATCCAGGAGCAGGAAGGCAAGCTGGCAGAGCTCCAGAAGGGCCAGCGCATGCTCAAGGAACAGGTCGACGAGGAGGACATCGCGGAGGTCGTCGCTCGCTGGACTCACATTCCCGTCAGCCGGCTGATGGAAGGTGAGATTCAGAAGCTGCTCAAGATGGAGGACCGCCTGCATCAGCGGGTGGTGGGTCAGGAGGAGGCGATCGTCGCGGTGTCGAACGCGATCCGCCGGGCCCGGGCCGGACTGCAGGATCCCAACCGGCCGCTCGGCAGCTTCATTTTCCTCGGCCCGACCGGCGTCGGCAAGACCGAGCTGGCCCGCGCGCTGGCCGAGTTCCTGTTTGACGACGAACAGGCGATGATCCGGATCGACATGTCGGAATACCAGGAGAAGCACACCGTGTCGCGGCTGATCGGTGCGCCCCCAGGATATGTTGGCTACGAGGAATCGGGCCAGCTGACCGAGGCCATCCGCCGCCGGCCGTACGCGGTGGTGCTGTTCGACGAGATCGAGAAGGCGCACGGCGAAGTGCTCAACGTCATGCTCCAGCTGCTCGATGATGGGCGGCTGACCGACGGCAAGGGCCGCACGGTGGACTTCAAGAACACCGTCGTCATCATGACGTCCAACGTCGGCAGCCATCTGATCGCGGAGCAGGTTGGTTCGGGCGCCACCTCGCTCGATGACCGGACGCGGCGCCAGGTCCTCGACGTGCTGCGCAGCCAGTTCCGGCCGGAGTTCCTGAACCGGGTCGACGAGATTATCGTGTTCCACGCGCTCAGCCGCGAGGAGATGCGGCGAATCATCGACATCCAGCTGCAGGGCCTCACCCGGCGGCTGGAGGATCGCAAGATCCACGTCGAGCTGACCGACCGCGCCAAGGACGTGCTGATCGCGGAGGGCTATGACCCGATGTATGGCGCCCGCCCGCTGAAGCGAACGATCCAGCGCGAGGTCCTCGACCCGCTCGCGCTGCGCATCCTGCAGGGAGATTTCGGCGAAGGGGACAACCTCCGCGTCGATGCTCCGAACGGCGAGCTGGTGTTCTCGCGGGCCGACCGGGGCGTGGCGGTCTGACGCCGCCCGTCCCGCCCGCCTGACGCGGGCAGTACAATCAGATCGATGGCCGATCAGACGACAGGCAAGCCCCCCGTGCCCCGGGGCCGGCGGCCGGGAGACCGCAAGCTGCCCTCCCGGCCCGGCTCGGGCGCGACGATGTGGTACGTGCTGGGGCTGCTGCTCTTGCTGGCTCTGGCCCAGGCGTTCTTCTACTCCGTCCAGTCCGGCGAGAACCTCTCCTACAGCGAGTTCCGCAAGGCGGTCCGCGACGGTCAGGTCACCGAGCTGACTCTCGGCGACGACCGGATCCGCGGCAGCCTCAAGCCCGCGAACGACGGCAAGGCCCGTCAGTTCACGACCGTCCGGGTCGAGGATCCGAAACTGGTCGAGGATCTCGAAGCCAGCGGCGTCAAGTACACCGGCGAGGTGACCAGCCGGTGGATCGGCGAGATCCTGAGCTGGATCATTCCGCTCATTTTCCTGGTCGGCCTGTGGAGCTTCTTCTTCCGCCGGATGGGAGGGGCTGAAGGCGGGGTGATGTCGTTCGCCCGCAGTCGCGCCAAGATCTACGCGGAAGACGACGTCACGGTCCGCTTCGGCGATGTCGCGGGCGTGGACGAGGCCGAGGAGGAGCTGCGCGAAATCGTCGAGTTCCTCAAGACGCCGAAGAAATACACCAGCATCGGCGGCCGCATTCCGAAAGGTGTCCTGCTGGTCGGCCCTCCCGGCACGGGCAAGACGCTGCTGGCCCGGGCGGTCGCCGGGGAAGCCAATGTCCCGTTCTTCTCGCTGAGCGGCTCGGAGTTCGTCGAGATGTTCGTCGGCGTCGGGGCGGCGCGGGTCCGCGATCTGTTCGCGCAGGCCGAGGTCAAGGCGCCGTGCATCGTGTTCATCGACGAGCTCGACGCGCTCGGCAAGGTCCGGATCCAGACCCCGATGGGCAGCCACGAGGAGCGCGAGCAGACCCTGAATCAGCTGCTCGCCGAGATGGACGGCTTCGACGCCCGCAAGGGCGTGATCATCATGGGCGCCACCAACCGCCCCGAGGTGCTCGATCCTGCCCTGCTCCGCCCCGGCCGCTTCGATCGCCAGGTGCTGGTCGACAAGCCGGACGTCAAGGGGCGCGAGGAGATCCTGCGCATCCACTCGAAGAACGTGAAGGTCAGCGGGAACGTCGACCTGAAAGTGCTGGCGGCCCGGACGGCCGGGTTCGCCGGCGCGGATCTCGCGAACCTGGTCAACGAGGCGGCGCTGCTCGCGGCGCGCCACGACAAGACCGCGGTCGAGATGAAGGATTTCGACGAAGCAATCGACCGGGTCATCGCCGGGCTCGAAAAGAAGCGCGTGATGAGCCAGAAGGAGCGCCGGATCGTCGCGTATCACGAGTCCGGGCACGCGATCGTGGCGACGGTCGTCCCGGGGCTCGATCCGGTGCACAAGATCTCGATCGTGCAGCGCGGCTTCGGCGCGCTCGGCTACACCATGCAGCTGCCGCTCGAAGATCGCTACCTGATGACGCGGACCGACCTGCTCGGTCAGCTCGCGGTACTGCTCGGCGGCCGCACGGCCGAGGAGATCGCCTTCGGCGAGATCTCGACCGGGGCGCAGAACGATCTCCAGCGCGCGACGGACATCGCCCGGGCGATGGTCACCGAGTTCGGCATGAGCGATCTCGTCGGGCTGGTGAACCACAACGGCCACAAGCGCAACGCCTTCCTCGAGACGCCGTTCGCGCAGGAGCGCGGCGCCT
>Ga0207697_10000653_pt1 | contig 19754 bp, 22 predicted proteins | sample KBSSwiS5withPhiX_FD_184293 | JGI IMG/M metagenome (GOLD analysis project Ga0207697, IMG submission 184293) | Switchgrass rhizosphere microbial communities from Kellogg Biological Station, Michigan, USA, with PhiX - S5 (SPAdes) (version 2) | ecosystem: Host-associated > Plants > Roots >... | reverse complement strand
CTCAAAAAAATTGCAGGCCAAGATCACTGAGAACAACAGAATCCTTCAGGCGCTCGGTGCGAAGCCAATCAGTTTCCGTGATGTGAACGAAACCTATCTTGCTGCCGGCGAAAAACTGCGGCCGTATGTGACGAACACGGTGGTTTACCTGCATCGGGCGATGGATCGCGGAAAACAAATCTTGTTCGAAGGCGCGCAGGGAACATTCCTCGATATCGATCACGGCACATATCCCTATGTGACTTCTTCAAACACGACAGCGGGCGGTGCGTGCACCGGAACGGGCGTGCCGCCGCATCGGATGGATCGTGTCGTCGGCGTGATGAAAGCCTACTCGACGCGAGTAGGGGACGGCGCATTGCCCACGGAGGACGAGCAATTGGCGCAGATGTTTCACAATCTCGGCCGCGAATTCGGCGCGACAACAGGACGCAAACGCCGCTGCGGTTGGTTCGACGCTGTAGCGGCTCGTTACGCAGGTATGATCAATGGCATCGACGAGATCGCCATCACCAATCTGGATGGATTAGATCAGGTCGATCCAATCCGCATTTGTGTCGGTTACCAGCTACTCGGAAAACGGCTGGACGTTCCGCCATGTGACGCAAGTCAACTCGCGAATTGCGAGCCGGTCTACGAAGAAGTCGCTGGCTGGAATACATCCATACACACTGCACGCAAATTTTCGCAGCTTCCTTTAGCCGCGAGAAAATATGTCAGATACATCGCCGAGCTCGCTGGTGCAAAACTCTCCATGGTAAGCGTCGGTCCCGCGCGCGGGGAGACGATTGTGTTGTAGACTGTTCCAGACGGTTCGCTTCGGCTACGACAGAATGACGAAGCACGAATGTCGAATGACGAAATAAATTCGAAGCACGAAGACCAACAAAAACGTTCCGTTCGATCATTCGTCATTCCTTCGAGCTTCGTCATTCGGATTTCGTCATTGGCAATCCGCGCGACTTGCCTCTCGGCAATAGATTCCACATGATAAGGGGCCGTTAAATTCTGTGAGCATCAAAACCGTCCCCCGTCACATCGCCATAATCATGGATGGCAACGGCCGTTGGGCGAAGTCGCGCGGACTGTCTCGTATCAAAGGCCACGAGGCGGGTGCTCAGGCAGTTCGAGAATGCGTCGAAGGTTGCGGCGAGTTAAAGGTGGAATATCTCACATTGTACGCGTTCTCCGCTGAGAACTGGCAGCGCCCCAGAGCTGAAATCATCGCGCTGATGCGGTTGCTGGAAAAATTTTTAAGGGAGAAAACGCCGGAATTGCTCGAGAAAAATGTGCGCCTTCAGGCCATCGGTCGGTTGACTGATCTGCCGCGGAGCGCACAAGAACAACTTCACAAAAGTATCGAGCAAACTTCGGGCAACACTGGTCTCATCCTTGTTTTGGCGCTCAGCTACGGCGGCCGACTCGAGATTATCGACGGCATCAAAAGTTTGCTTCGCGCGATCGAGCTGGGGCACATCGACAGGGCAATGATCGACGTGGAGATGTTCAGCAAACATCTTTACACGCGTTACTATCCCGATCCCGATCTTCTCATCCGCACGTCCGGCGAAATGCGGCTCTCGAATTTTCTGCTTTGGCAAACTTCCTACACGGAGATGTACGTAACGCCAAAGCTGTGGCCTGACTTCAGAAAGCAAGATCTAGTCGCCGCAGTAGAAGAGTTCGGCAGTCGCCAGCGACGTTACGGAGCAGTTGAGTAAAGGACAACCGAAGTTGACACCTATGAGAAAGAGATAAGCCACGGCAGGTTATCGTGGTAACTCGACTGAGGTTGAAGCGCTGCCGCATCTATTTGGGCTGCGATCGCTTAATCGCCAGGCAAGTTTCAGCTCTGACGCCGTGATTTACGTTTTCGAGACTGCGATCCACGTGACTGAGAGGCGCGACGGGGCGTGCGCTTTTTACGAGCTTTAGCTTTGTTTTGCTTCGTGGTGTTGCCTGTTTCGGGATTCATCTCGTTCATCATTGAACGAAACCAATCGACATATGTTTCTCGCGTGTAGTGAAACATTGTCTGGCCAATTGCTTTCCCATCGCAGGTGTAACGAATGAACATGTCGTCCCCTTCGATCATTGCAGCGTGGGACACAGGCGACTCTCGATCTTGTAGTTTATCAACGACCGCAGCAGGCAATTTCATGTGTTGTCTCCCGTCCGTACATCGCCGCTATTGGTCGAACACCTTCTTCACGTCTCCGATTTTGCGCTGTATCTTTCCACCTGTTTTTTCCGCCGTTCCGCGATCGCGCAAGTCTGGATTCCCTGTCGCCTTGCCGGCCTGTTCTTTTACTTTGCCCTTCGCTTCCTCGAATCCGCCCTTAATCTTATCCTTACTACTCGATTTCATAACAACAAAATCGTGCGTTATGAACGCGGCGGTTGTAAATAAGGCTCGACAAACTTTCGCGGATTAAGTAGAAGCTTCCTCGATTTCGTCATCCGAGAGTTTCAACTTATCTCAGGCCGGGCTGAAAACGCCGGGGCGGGATCTTCGCTGAGACACCGTTTAGCGCGATCCCCAGATCCAATTGGAGTTCCGAGTCAACCGAAGTGGGGCCGCTGTTCAAAGCGCCTTGTGAGCATGGTTCGTGGTTCCACGCGGAACTGCGTTTCGGTCAATGCAACTCACCAACCAGACTCATTAAAATATGAAGATAAAAAATATAACAACCTCACAGCTAAGCAATGCAGTTAATCCTTCGCCTTTGCGGCGCAGTTTTGTGCTAATCCTGCTTATGCTTGCTTGCTTCGCGCTTTTGCCTGGTACGCAAGCACTAACTCCGGCACCGGATGGGGGCTATCCCGGAGGCAACACAGCAGAAGGACAGGCTGCGCTTCACAGTCTGACCACTGGTGGCTTCAATACTGCAGTTGGTTATTTGTCGCTCCGAAGCAACATCACAAACAGCTTCAACACTGCTGTCGGTGCTGGAGCGCTCCTTGCCAACACCGCGGACAACAATACGGCTACTGGCGCGGCAGCCCTTTTAAGCAACACCGTCGGGCAATGGAACACTGCTAATGGAGCGGCCGCGCTCGCTAGCAATACCATGGGCATCAGCAACACGGCCAACGGTTTTCACGCGCTCTTTAGCAACACCACCGGCAGTGCCAACACGGCCACCGGTTCGTCTGCGCTCCTCGTCAACACTGGTGACTTCAACACAGCGGACGGTTTTAGTGCCCTCCAAAACAACACTACCGGTCAGGAGAATGTCGCATTGGGCGTTGATGCTGGTTCCGCCGTTACCACCGCTAATAACGTGATCTGTCTCGGGCATCCGGGTGCGAATGTGAGCAACACTTGCTTTATTGGCAACGTTTATGGGACAAATGAGGGCGGTGCGATCTCGGCAGTCTACATAAATAGCAACGGTCAACTGGGCACTCAAGCGCCGCCGTCCGCGCGGCGTTTTAAAGGAGAGATTAAGTCGATGGAGCGAGCCAGCGAAGCGATACTGGGCCTCAAACCAGTGACGTTTCACTACAAGAACGACAAGGCCGGCACCCCGCAGTTTGGTCTAATCGCGGAGGAAGTGGCAAAGGTGAATCCCGATCTCGTGGTGCGCGACAAGAATGGCGAGGTCTACACTGTGCGCTACGACGCAGTGAACGCGATGTTGCTCAACGAGTTTCTGAAAGCACACCGTAAGATGGAGGAACAAGACAAGCGCATTGACGAACTAACGGCACACTTGAAAGAGCAGGCAGCGCAAATCCAAAATGTGAGCGTCCAGGTTGAGGCAGGCAAAGGTGCGTCGCGAGTAGTCAACAATCCCTAAAGCCGGATCAATATCGAGGCTTAACAAAAAAATATGACACTCATACGCTTAACAAACTTAATCGGCGGGTTGTCTCTCCGTTCAGTGTTGGAAAAGAACGCTTGAACGCCGGCGGCAGTATTTTGGTAGGCGATGGTGTTGATCTGTAGCGCTTGGAGACCGGTGGGATATGCGAACACGGCAACGGGCATTGCTGCGCTTAGCAACCGCACCTGCAGCTACAACACGGCGTTGAGCGGGGATGCTGGCTCTGGTGTTACCACGGCTGGTAACGTTGTCTGTATCGGCGCTTCAGGTGCGAACGTGAGTAATAGCTGTTATATCGGGGTATCGCCGGCCAGACGGTCGGCGCGGGTGGAAGTACCTGTTACGTGGACAATGACGGCAAATTGGGCGTGTTTCTCTCAGCGCGCCCGTTTACGACTGACATCGGCGACATGGAGAACGCCAGTGCGGGATTGCTTGCCCTGCGTCCAGTGACTTTCCATTACAAGCGCGAACTGGATAAAGCTGGCATCCCGCAGTTCGGCCTTATCGCCGAAGAGGTAGCAAAGGTGAATCCCGATTTGGTGACTTATGACGCCAAGGGTGAATTATCCACTGTTCGCTACGACGCGGTGAATGCCATGTTGCTCAATGAGTTCCTAAAAGCATGTCGCCAGATTGACGCGCAGCAAAAGCAAATTGATGCGCTAACTGCAGGCTTGCAGACGCTGAGTGGCCAGCGTGAAGCGAACAAACCTGCGCCGCGAGTAGTCAACAATCTCTAACTGGTTAGGTCCCTTGCGCACGCGCACGAGTCTTCCATAGTTGTGCGCCCAGAGTGATAGTTCCTCCAAATTGATGTTTATTCGTGATATTTAGCTGTTACAAGTGGACAGCGACATGAGATTTGAAGGTCAAGTTGCAGTGATCACGGGAGCAGGCCGAGGTATCGGACGCGCAATTGCTTTGCGTTTCGCCAGTGAAGGCGCGCGTGTCGCGTGTGTGAGCCGGACAGAGGAGAACGCAAGAAAGATTGCTGGTGAAATCAACGGTCTCCGGAGCGAATCGGCAAAAGCGTACGCAGTCGATGTGGGGGATCATGCAGCTGTGCAAAAAATCGGTGCTCGAATTCTGGAGGATTTTGGTCGGGCAGATATCCTGGTGAATAACGCGGGCGTGACGCGCGACGCGCTTGCAATGAGAATGTCGCTCGAAGATTGGGACGCCGTCGTCAACACCAACTTGCGAGGCGCGTTTAGTTTTATACACGCGCTAGTTCGCTCGATGACCAAGCAACGCAGTGGCCGCATCATCAATATCAGCTCTGTGATCGGCTTGATGGGCAACGCCGGGCAGACAAATTACGCGGCGAGCAAGGCTGGCTTGATCGGTCTAACCAAATCGCTCGCGCGCGAGCTGGCCAGCCGCAATATCACCGTCAATGCTGTGGCGCCTGGCTTTGTTATCACCGACATGACCGTCGGGCTCTCCGATCAAGTTAAGGATACGATTAACAGCAAAATCCCACTCGGCAGGACGGGGACACCCGAGGAAATTGCCGCCGCTGTAGAATTCCTCGCATCGCCAGAAGCCGCTTACATTACAGGGCAAGTGCTGCGTGTTGATGGCGGGATCGCGATGTGAATTTCTGGTAGGGACGCCGCGCTGCGGCGTCCGGTCAGCGCAGCGCGCTGACCCTACCATCAACCCCGTTCCACGATCGTCACCCGGCCTTCCGCTACCACAACGGCCGCGGCGGAAAGGATAAACTCATAGACCGTGTTTGCGCCTTCGCCGTAAAGACGCGTAGCCAAAATTCGAAGCGGCAAATGAATGTAATCCAGGCGTGTTACCTGTAAGCGTCCATTCCGCAACGCAGCCAGATATCCTGGTGGCGCGATGGCACCCGCAGCGCGCGCGCGCAAACCGCCGTGAACAGCCGCTGCTTGCGCGCCATATTCGAAGGCGTGTACTGCGGACAAACATCCCTGACGACGCAACGGGTTTGCCGAATCACGATGCGTATTACTGACGCAGGAGATCGATCGATCGTCCCACTGCAGCACTTCATCGACGAGGCACATCAAATCGGAGTGGGGGATCAGCGTTCGAATTTCTGCTTTATTGATCGGCATGTTGTTAGGCGATGATTTGCTCAACGGGTGGCGTTTGTCATTCCGAGCGAAGTCGAGGAATCCCGATGCATTACCCCGGTGATAGCGCCGCGAGATCCCTTCGACTTCGCTGCGCTCGCTCAGGATGATCGCTTTGTCGCTGCAATTTTCTCAAGCCTGCAACGAGGCCAAGCTAATCCCAGAACGAATAAAAGTTGAACCAGTTGTAAGGCGCCAGACGCGCGTAATGCTCCAGGCGCGCGAGGTAGCGTTGTGTCCACGACTGCGTCTCCTCCGCGCGATGCTCCCGATTCAACACGACTTCATCAGCGAAATGTTCGAAATAAATGTCGTAGCGATTCCCGCCGCGATAGAGGCCGAAGAATAAGATGACGGGACAATGCATTACAGCAGCCAGTAAAATCGGACCGGCTGGCAAGGTGGCAGGTGCCCCAAGGAATTCGCAGCGCGTTGTCTTGTCGGCACCAAACACGCGATCGCCTAACATCCCGACGAAGTAACCCGCATCCAAGCTTTCCCTGGCTCTGATCAACGTATCAGGCCGGTCAGGTGCGATCACTGTGTCGGCAATCACAGGATTTAGTCCGTCGAAAAACCGGCTGATGTTTTGATTGTGGGCGGTGTCCATTAGCACCTTGAGCGAAAAGCCTCGCTGCATAACTCCGAGCGCCCGTAACACCTCGAAACTGCCGAGGTGAGAGCCTAACAAGATGCAGCCTTTGCCGCTTTCATTTTGGCGCTGCAACAGTTCTTTCCCGTGAATTGTGACCGAGAACCGGTCGAACTCGCCGCGCAACAAATAAACGCGATCCAGAATCGTTGCGCCAAAATAATGAAAATGGCGCAACACGTGCCACCAGTGGACTGAACTGCCTCGGGCGCGTTTCAGGAATTCGTAAGATGCCCTACGCGCGGTGTGTGCCGTGATCAGGAAGTAAACGGTGATCGGAAATAACAACAGTCTCGCTAGCGATCGACCTAGCCGCTTCGCAATCCAGGCGATCAATCCTAGTGAAGTGGGTGTGCCGCGCTCCGGCTCGCTCACCCAGCGATCTGCTTCCGAACGCTTGGGGCTGACAATTTCCGAAATCATTTTGCGATTTCCGTGTTTTGTCCGCAAATGGCGCCGGTGAAGAAATGCGGATAGACCTCGCGGATTCGCTCGACATCGGGCGCAATCTCCGTACGCGGAAAGCCGGCTCGAGAAAAAGCGTGACGCCACTGTTCGGCAGTCAGAAAGCCTGGGTTTGGACGAATTTCTGGATCTGTTTCCACATTAGTAAAGCTGTCCAGAATTTGAAACATGAGTTCAGGATACATCGGCTGGTTATCGTAAGGTCGCACGCATTCCCCGATGACGAGCCTACCGCCCGCAGCAAGCGCCAGGCGCGCTTCGTTCAAGCTGAACAAGAGATTCTTCGAGATGTGCATGACGTTAACAGCGTAGACGAGATCGAATTCTCCCGGGGCGATCCCTTGCTCGCTCCACGGTAAATCGAGATCGACGGTCGCCCATTCAAGCGGGAGTGTCGGGTATTGAGCCGCCAACTTGCGTTGGTTACAGCGACGGAAATACGCGTTTGGTTCGGTGATCACATAGCGTTTAAGTCGCGGCAAAAGGTCGCGTTCATCCAGTAGCCTCACCAAAATTTCCGTGGCGCTCCCAGTGCCCGCGCCGATTTCAAGAACTCGTACCTTCGGCTGGGAGTAAAGACGATCCGCCGCCGCGGTAGCGCCTACCCAGTTGTTTACGGCGTAAGTCAGGTTGTCATTGTTAAAATAATTGAGCCACAGCGGGACGCCTTGAGGTCCGAGCACATTTTGATCACCGCTTTTTTCGCCCGTCGCAACGGTGCGGTAAAGACTTGCAGCATGATCTAACAAATCCAGAGTCGCCGCGTTCCCGGGATCAATGTTGAGCGCGAGAGCACGCAAGCCTTTAAGATCGGGTTGCCATGGCGCGTTGCGCAAGCGATAGGAGCGGACTCCGCTGTCACTCTGCGCATCGACGCAGCCGGTTTCTACGAGGCGCGTTAGGATCCAATTTAGGGCAAACCTAAAGCGCGGCTGAAAACCGAGAACCCTGCAAAGCTCATCAGCTGATCGCCACGCGCCCAGCTGATCTGCCAAATTCAATTGGCCTAACAAATCAACAGCCAGTTCGATGCTGTAGCGTTCCATCAGCTCGATGCTCTGATACAAGCGCTCGCTGAATATCGCCGGCGGAAATTCTTTGAGACACTCGGCGAGGCGCGGATCGCTCAGGCCGGTTTCAAATTTTGGAGCGTCAAGCAATGGCCCGTTCATCGATTCATTCTGCTCCCCAGGCGACTTCAAGTTGACCTTCGACTATTACGCGGCCTTCCGCGCGACAGCAAAAATTGACCTCCGCACCGTGCTCATTTCGCAGGGAGAGAGAAATCGTGAATGCCTGTTCCGGCTTAAGTGGCGCAAGGAACTTCACGATTCGTATGCCGCTGAGTTGAGAATTCTGCCGCCATTCAGCCAGCGTTGCTATGACTTCATCGAGGATTACAACCCCCGGCACCAGAGGCGCATCCGGAAAATGCCCGGGCAAACTTGGATGATTCGCGCGGATTATACGGATAGCTTCAAAAGTCATCCGCGAATTGTGTCTTGCATCAGATCAGGCGACCGAAGGCGCTGCTTGCTTCTGTTGCGCAGCGCTTGAGTGAGCTAATCCAAATCGCTGGCAATATGTCTGGAACATGTCGAACACTTCTTCGGCGGAGGAACCAAACTGCGATAGATCGTATCGGTGATTGGCAGATTGTCTCTTAGCCTGGCCGGCAACTAGCGCGCGCATGCGTCGCTCTGCTTCCCGAGACAATGACCAGCCGAAATATTCGTAGATCCGCCGAACTGCCCGAATCGGTTCGCGACGAATTTCGTCATATTGAACGTCGCAGATGCGGTTGTTTGCCAGACGATCGCGTTCAGGCAAAAACTTCTTCATCGTTTCGGACCAGTAGTGGATTGCCTCGCGAGACACTGTAACCGAATCAACGGCATCACTGAATGCGCTGCGAAGGATTGTCACCAGACTCGAGACAGAGGCCATCGAATCGACGGGCGTCCGGTGGGTCTGCACGAACAGCGCATCGGGATAAACGGACAGCAACGCCGGCATGGCAAACATGTGCGTAGGCGCTTTCAGGATCCAGCGGTGAGCGGCTTGCCGAAACTGCAATTGTTGAAGAAAACGACGGTGATATTCGTATGCCGGCCGCAAATCCTGCTGAAAAAACCAGGCGCGGTACGACGGCACATAATACATCGCATCGAACTGATCGCTGAGAAATGTCGGAGTCATCAGGCTTACGCACTCCTGCGGAACTTCTGCGCCGATCGCATGCACGTATCGGAACGTAGGTACCAGCCAGTTAAAGAAGTTACAGCTTTGCGTGGCTCGCTGGATCCGGCGTTTCTCATTTGCGCGTGTAGGTGGAGACGGCGATCTCACCTCCCACATCAATGGACATCGATGCTCTGGGTCCGCGGAGAGCAGGCGATGCAACAGGCTGGTGCCGCTGCGAGGCAGCCCCACGATAAAAATTGGTTCACGAATTTCCTGGCGTGAGATGTCTGGATACAATTGCCGGTCCCGTTCCATTTTCAGACGCGCACACAAAGTCTCCAGAACATCGGTCTTCAACGCTATTTTTCCGATCAGGTTGAGCCGTGCCTCGTCCTGACATGATTCAAGCAACCGCGATATCCCTTCAAAAAATTCGCCGCCGCCGAAATCATCGAGGTGACAACGTCGTTTTGCAGTTTCGATCAAGTCCGTCGCCACCAGTCGCGTCGATGGAATTCGGCTTTTTTCCAGCAGCGCTCCGAATCCATTGAAAAGCCGTACAGGCAGTTGCGGACGAATTTGTTGAACGGTCGTGGCAGAATCGTGCATTACGGTTAAGGCATCCAATAAATCGCAACCGGGCAGTTAGATAGGGCTATGGAAACGACCGACGCGGGCAAGTCAAGCCACCAGTATTTTTGGCGTCGAGGGGACGATCCCAAACTTGCACGGGATGTCGCCCCCAGAAATTCAAATCACCACGAGGATGGGCGCTGAAATATCGTTCTGGAGCGGTGCCCAAAGTTTTGAGATGAACGCCGGGGATCTTTGACATATTTGGCGAGTCAAACAGCGATTGCCGAAGAGCATTTTGTTGCGCATGTGGTGTAATCGTTTCATCGTGTTCGCATGCAATCGGAAAAAGCTACGTTCGGTGCGGGTTGTTTCTGGGGAGTGGAAGAGACTTTTCGCAACTTAAGAGGTGTTTTGTCGACCAGTGTTGGATATGCCGGGGGAACACAGGAGAATCCGACTTATCAGGATGTGTGTACCGACAAAACCGGACACGCCGAAGTCGTGGAAATGGAGTTCGACCCGTCACAGGTCAGCTATGACGAACTTCTGGATGTTTTCTGGTCGAACCATAACCCCACTACACTGAACCGACAGGGCCCCGATGTTGGTGCCCAGTATCGATCGGTGATTTTTTATCATTCCCCTGAGCAACAAGCCACCGCCAATGCTTCGAAAGAAAAACTGGAGAAAAGCGGCCGATTCAATCGCCCAATTGTGACACAGATCGAACCCGCTCCAACATTCTGGCGCGCTGAAGACTATCATCAGCATTACCTCCAGAAACGCGGCCAGGCGCATTGCGCGGTTTGATCCTCGCGGTTTTAGAGTCGGCATAATTCCGCCTTTCCATTTCCAGATGCTTAGCGCCAAAGGCGCACCAGTCATATCGAGCCTGGGGCAGCCCGCCAGGATTCGTGAAATCCCGAAATCGTCAGCGCTGAAAGCGCGATTCACTTTCGAGGCCGGTTCGAAAGCGAATGACGAGTGAACTATCTGGTTATTCCTGGCGCAGGCGCAATTAACCTACGTATCTTATTTGTGGATGAACGCTGGACCTCACGTCATTCGCACGAAAAATTTCGTCGCTGATGCTGCCCGCCTGATTCTGGAACAGGCGCGCGAAGCTATGGCCGAGCACAACGAATTTCGAATTGCGCTCTCAGGCGGAAACACCCCAGCGCCGGTTTACGCCCGGCTTGCAGCAGAGGCGCATGATCTTCCGTGGAAGTCCGTTCGCTTCACGTTCGGAGACGAGCGTTGCGTACCGCCGGATGATCCGAAAAGTAATTTCCGGATGGCGCGCGAAAATCTTTTTGTGCCTGCTGCCGTTCCTGAAAAATCAATCATGCGTATGCGTGGCGAAATCGATCCGCAAATCGCAGCGCAGGAGTACGAAGACCAACTGAACGCCATCGCCACTGAGCGCGGTGAACGAATTTATCAACACGATTTGATTCTCCTCGGCCTCGGCGACGACGGCCATACGGCGTCACTCTTTCCCCAGACCGCGGCCTTGGACGAGACGACGCGACGCGTCGTCGCAAATTTCGTTCCCAAGTTGAATGCGTGGCGCTTGACGTTCACATTTCCACTCATCAATCATGCCCGACGCATTTTGTTTCTCGTCGGCGCATCGAAAAATCCCCAACTCATTGAGCGTGTGCTGGCAGGCGACCGGCAATTTCCTGCCGCGCGGGTGGATCCTTCGGCAGGAGAAGTGACATGGATGATTGGGGAGTAATGCAGGCAGGGAGTGACGGCTTCTCAGCCGTCATCTATCCTGTGAGGCAAGGTCTCGACTTGTTCGGCGAAACTCTAGGATTGCCTCATCTCGGAACACGACGGCTAGGAAGCCGTCGCTCCTTGTAACATGACGCGTACGATCATCGTTACAGGTTCTGCGGGATTGATTGGCTCGGAAACCGTGCGGCGTTTCGCGAGAGATGGCGCGCACGTCCTTGGGATCGATAACGACATGCGCGCAAAGTTTTTTGGGGCCGAGGCTTCCACGAAAAAAACGCGCGACGATTTAGTCGCAAGCATTCGCGATTACGAACATCGCGACATGGATATCCGCGACGCGGCTGCAGTAATGGATTTGTTCAAAGAGCATCGCGGCAGAATTGAAGCCATCGTGCATACCGCATCGCAACCCTCACACGACTGGGCTGCGCGAGATCCGCAGACTGATTTTACCGTGAACGCCAACGGTACGCTGAATTTGCTCGAAGCTGCGCGAATGTTTTCTCCCGAGGCGCCGTTCATTTTCACGTCGACGAACAAAGTCTACGGCGATACGCCAAACGGTTTGCCGCTGCGCGAACTCGAGAAACGCTGGGAAATAGAGCCCGGCCATGAATACGAGGCTGGTATTTCAGAAACGATGAGTATCGATTACACCAAGCATTCGCTTTTCGGCGCGTCGAAAGTCGCAGCGGATGTTCTCGTCCAGGAATATGGAAGATATTTCGGAATGCCGACGGTCTCGTTCCGTGGCGGCTGTCTCACCGGACCGGCGCACGCCGGAACCGAGCTGCATGGTTTTCTCTCTTACTTGATGATCTGCGCCGTGAGCGGCCGACCGTACCGAGTTTTCGGTTACAAAGGAAAACAGGTGCGCGACAATATTCACAGCTTCGATTTGGTCGAAGCGTTTGCGCAATTCATCCGCGGCCCGCGCGCCGGCGAGGTCTACAACATTGGTGGCAGCCGCCACAGCAACTGTTCAATGCTCGAAGCCATCGAACTGTGCGAGCAGATCAGCGGCAAAAAATTAAACTGGAACTACGAGGAAACCAATCGCATCGGCGACCACATCTGGTGGATCAGCGATGTGCAAAAGTTTCAGGCACATTATCCAGCGTGGAAATTTCGCTACGGGATCCACGAAATTCTTGAAGAAATTCATCTCGCATTTGCGACGTTACAGTGACAGAGACGGGTTGAACAAAGCGGTGGGAGGACTCAGCGTGCGCACTCTGGGAGGATAAGCTTCGAGCTTATCTCGGCTGGCAGGCTGCCAGCCTGCCGAGTCCGGCAAGCTGCCGGACTTCCAATGGCGAGCGCTTTGACGTGTTAAGGCTTTAACGTTTTAGCGATCTAATACTCCTCGCCTTCGTCCTCTTTCGGCGGCACAACGCGATCCTCGATGCCGTAGGCATGAAGCATCGCCGCGGCGAGATAGAAAAAGAAAAGGCCGAGTCCCCACCCGGCAGAGGCGAACGCCGCAAGGAAAACAAAAAGGCCCACCGGAATTGCGCCAAGCATCCACAGAAGACCAGCGAGAATATGTCCCTTATAGATGTGTCCTAAACCCGGAACGATGCTGAACATCACCGCCACCAAGTCGCTTGCTTTACCTTCGGCAGTTTCGGTTGCGCCGCGCACCCAATCGCAGCGGTCGCACCGTTCCGCGTCTTTCGGCAGAAGATGCCCGCAATACGGGCACGGCATTTTATCGCCGGCGATTGGTTCAGGCCGGACGGCTGGCGCATCTGTGTACTCCACCTTCATACTTACCGAAAGTCACAAGCCGCATTGAATTCGTCAAGCAAACAGAATTCAGAGCAGCGTCAAAGATTGCCACTACGGCAGGACACGACGCATTATATGGACATCTGTGTCAGACGTTTGAACGCCGGTCGAGTAAGGACGCGGATGCGCTCATAGGATTTGGACGGGGGACCCAGGTCCATCCGAATTCGTTAGGCGAAAAATTCTCGGAAAGAAAAGCGGCGACGGATTACCCGTCGCCGCCTTCGAATTTAAGATTGATGCGATCGTTACGGCTTATTCACCACCACTCGGCGGGTAGGCTTTCGTAATTCCAACTGGGCGCTCACCTTTTCAATTTGCGCGGACTGCTCTTTTACTGTTGTCGCGAGACGCGCAACCGTCGCTTCCAATTCCGCGATCCTCTTTTGCTGTTTTTGGAATTCATTGAGCGTCGCTTGATGTTGTGTACCCTGCGGACCGCGTATTCTCAGCTTTTGCCCGCTTGCATTGACAAGGCTGGTGCCCAAGTGGCCATCGTTATCGACGTACACGGGAAGGGCGGTGCCAGTGTTAACCTCCGACCCGTAAATGCCTCCGATGAACGTGAGTTCGTACGGCGTTCCGCTGGCGGCTATTCCGCCGATGGAAATCACATTGGTATCACCGGGAAAACCGGGATCGCCGATGTAAATATTGTTGCTGACGATACCTGGATCGGTACCCGCTCCAGCGCCCACCGCAGTAAGGTAATCACCAGTGCTATTTTGAAGCGCCCCGCCGCCTACTGCCGTGTTATTGCTTCCATTAGTGTTGGTTTGCAGCGCGAACGAGCCCATAGCGGTATTGTTAGTACCGTTGTCATTATTGACGAGAGCGGCTGTTCCGAGGGCGCTGTTTCCTGTGCCCGCAGTGTTGAGTAATAGAGCTGCGGCACCCACCGCAGTATTGGAATCTGAATTATTGAGTACCAGCGTTCCGGCGCCAACGCCGGTGTTGAAACTACCAGTGCTAGTTCCAAACAATGCATACCAACCAAGTCCTGTATTTGCAGATCCGTTGGTGAGATGACTTAGCGCGTTGCATCCTTCCGCCGTCGTGAAACCGGGATAGCAACCGTCTGGCGTCGGACTGACTGCTTGCGTTTTGGGCAACAATCCAAAGCAGCCAACCGCCAAAATTATTGATGTGAGGGTGATGTATTGATTTTTGATACGAATGTTTCCTTTCATGGTGGCGTGGACGCTAGTGCTTTCGGGGGCGTTGGCGAGGAAAAATGCGGGTGTCTCACTTAGAGCAGCGCGAAAACCGCGCTGTGGTTATCTCTTTTCGATTTGCGTCGTAGGCGTTATCCGTGGCGGGTGCGCATTTTTCTTTGGCTTGTATTCTCTGCGCAAGCATTTGGTGCGGGACTCGATCAATACGCCCAACTTGTAGTGAACGATTCGGGTGCGATGCCGCGCAACGGTGTACGCGTGACTTACCTCGGCACGAACGGTTACCAGTTCGAATTCAAAGGACACTCCCTCCTGGTCGATCCTTACTTCTCGCGCGTGGACCTTTTGAGCGCAGCACTCAATTCGCGCATTCAGCCAAACGCGTCTCAAATCAATGATGGATTGCGTCATCTGGCGCCAAAAGCAGACGCGATTCTGATAACGCACGGACATTTCGATCACCTGCTAGATGTTCCGGTTGTGATGGCAAAGACACGGGCGCGTCTGGTTGCGTCGGCATCCAGTGTCGAACTTGCCAAACGCGCCGGCGCTTCATCCGGCGAGGCAGTGAAACCCGGCGATGTGCGACAAATCGGTCCATGGAAAATTCGCGTATTATCCGCGACGCACGATCGGTTGTTAGGCAAAGTGCCCTTTGATCGGCCACCTTCGCATGCAGGCGTGTCGGGCGACGCATCGGTTAAGGCGGGACCGCCGCAGCGCGCGGCCGACTGGATCTGCGGGGAACCGCTTGCTTTTTTAATAGAGGTGAACGGCCAGCGCATTTACATCGACTCCGGCGGAACCCCGAAGCAATTGCCGCCTAACGACCATGTGGACCTTGCGATCCTCGGCATGGCATTGCCCGATTCGCGCGCGCGATTGCACGCGGCGCTCGAGCGTCTTCATCCGCGATACATTCTGCCGAGCCACCAGGATAATTTCTTCCGGCCGTTGAGCGCCGGATTTCAATTCGGATCACTGACCGATTTTCCTTTTGTTGAACGCGAGTGTGCGCGGCAGAATCGCAGTCGCTTAATCCTGCTGGATTATTTTCGCCCATGGACGCTGCCGAAGCCAGCAGGCTTCAAATACAAAGCACCAAATCCGAAAAGGGATTGACCACGGATTACCTGGATTCAACGGATGAAAAGCAAGATTCCTTCGTCATCCGTGCCATCCGAGGTCTCAGAACTCTTTGTTGAAACGTTGCGGTTTGCCTGGGAATTGGCACTTGGGATTTAAGACTTCGCGCGAGAAAGTGAACGAGAACAAATCACACCAATCTTGTGACGACCGAAGTTGAACGAAACGTACGTCGCGCGCGTTACGGTCTTTTGCTCACCGCCCTGGCGCCGCTGATCCCGCAAATTCTCGGGAGCGCGTTTAATATTTGGTACAACGCGGCCGTGGTCGAACCAATATTCACACCGGCGTTACGACAACGTTTCTTCGCTACCGTCGTGGCTTACAACTCAGTTGTTTATCCAATCGGAGTCTATCTCTGGCTGAAACGAATCTTTTCATTTCGGGATCTGTTGCATTGGCTTCGTGACGCAGGATCGGCACGCCGCGATGACCGGACGTTGCAGCGCGGAGTCCCTACCAGTGAAGAACTCACGCAAGCGCGCCGGCGATTGATTCATTTGCCCTGGTTTGCAGCGGCGATTTGCGGCGCCGCCTGGTTTTTGTGCATACCTGTCTTCATCGGCGCGCTACTTAAAGTGCAAAATCCATTGGATCCGCGCTTGCTCTGGCACCTGCCGATTTCGTTTTGTGTCTCCGGTTTCATCGCGGTTACGCATTCATTCTTCCTTGTCGAGCTCGCCAGCCAGTGGGGATTGTTTCCCGCCTTCTTCCGTGATGAACGCGCTGATCGCACGCCGAATATCTTCACCCTGTCGTTGCGCGGGCGCGGAATCGCATGGGCGGTATCGGCATCAATCTGTCCGATCACGTCGCTTTTGTTGTTGGTTTTGGCTCCGCGATCACCGGCAACGAACGCCGCGTGGCTCGCCGTTTTCGTGGGCATGATTGGAATTGCGTTCGGAATTTTCACGGCGCTAATGATGAGCCGGCTCGTGGCGAAACCCATCGATCAATTGCGCATGGCAGCCGACGCGGTGTCGCATGGAAATTTGGCGGTAGATCTTAGTCGTGCCGGCGCACAGCGTGCGGATGAATTTGGTCGGTTGCTATCTGAATTCGATCAGATGGTCCGTGAACTCAGGGACAAGGAGAAATTGCGTCAAACTTTCGGTCTGCACGTAGGCAGACGCGCGGCGGAACGCATCCTTGCCCGCGACCCAGGATTGAGCGGCGTTGAAGAAGAAATCACTGTCATGTTCGCCGACATGCGTTCGTGGACGGCGCGCGCGAGCGTGTCGTCGCCTGCGGAAATCGTGGAAATCATGAACGACTTTTTCCGCGTCAGCGTGCGCGCAGTTGAAGAGGGACATCGCGGGATGGTCAACAAATATTTGGGCGATGGTTTCATGGCGATCTTCGGCGCAGGCGACCCGGGTTTAAATCATGCGTGCGATGCCGTGTCGGCAGGACGCGAAATTTTGCGCGCGGTTAAAGATTTGAATGACGAGCTGGCAGCAAAAGAGCGCGCGCCAATTCAAATCGGAATTGGAATTCATTCCGGCCCCGCCATTGTGGGCAGCGTCGGTTCGCCGCAACGTCTGGAGTTCACTGCAATGGGCAACACGGTGAACGTCGCCTCACGCGTTCAAGGCCTAACGAAGACGGTCGGCAGATCGTTGCTCGTTACCTCAGCCGTGCGCGATCGAGCAGGGGACTCGTTCGCGTTCGAAGAACTGCCGCCGCAGGAAGTCCGCGGGATTGAAGGCCGCGTAATGATTTTCGCGATCCACGTGTAACAGGCGCTTGTGCCAAGCGCCTGCGCTTGTGTTTTGCCTCGGCCTTTGACACAAACCCCTCTACACTCGTCAGCCATGCCTTCGCTTTCCGAGATTGTCAGGTATACCAATCGCTTTTTGCGGATTCGCGACGTTGGCGATTGGGAGAATGCGTTAAACGGCCTCCAGATTGAAAATTCCGGTCGCGTTACGCGCATCGGCGCGGCAGTGGATATTTCAACGCGGGTTTTGACAGAGGCTCAAAAACGTGGCGTCGATCTTTTGATCGTCCATCACGGTTTATTCTGGCCGGGACTACAGCCAATACAAGGCGCCTTGCGCCGGCAACTGCGGATCGCATTTGAAAACGACGTCGCGCTTTACAGCGCACATTTACCTCTCGATATCCATCCGAAAGTCGGCAACAACGCGCAACTCGTCGCCGCGCTAGGCCTAAAATCCGCGCAACCATTCCTGGAAGAAAAAGGCCAGCAGGTCGGCTTAAAAATCCGCGCCTCGCTGTCGCGCCGCGAATTCGTTCCCAAATTACAAAAGGCGTTAAATGGTCCGGTAAAAGTCTTCAATTTCGGCCCGAAACAAACGCGCGCGATAGGCGTCGTGACTGGAGCCGCGGGCTCGGAGATTTATCGCGTCGCAGACGAAGGAATCGACACATTCGTTACCGGCGAAGCGCCGCATTGGGCTGCAGTTGCGGCCGAAGAACTCGGCATGAACCTTCTACTCGGCGGACACTACGCCACGGAAGTTTTCGGCGTGAAAGCACTGGCCACACACTTATCCAAACGATTTGGCGTTCCATGGGAATTCATCGATTGCCCAACGGGATTGTAGCGGCGTTCCGCGAATGACGAAGCACGAATGGCGAATGACGAAGGAATGACGGAATGCCGAATGAGGAATCTCTGTGAGGCGGGTGGATCGGCTTGTCTCCAAGCCGATGGCGGGCGCGATCAACGCGTTCCACCGACCTAGTTGTGATCTGCTAAATGCGCTAGCGTCGCTACGGCGACTCCGGTCTATAACGACAATGTTCGCCGCCAGAAAGGTAGTAGCGATTGACCCCAATCGCCTGCTGGTGTCTCTCTCGCCCCGGAAACGAGATGGCTAGTATTACGCACGCAGCAAATTCCAGCCGGTCGGCCTGAAAATGCGGCAGGCCGGCCCTAGAATGAATCCATCCTACTCGAATCTTTAATGATATTAATTACTTATTTTGCGAAAGGCCCCGCCATCGTAAATGCCTACGGATTTAACGGTAAACAGAGTGAACTTTCGTTAATAACGAGCGTTTTCCGGAACTTGGCATGGATACTGATAACAGCGGTGATGCTGGTCCCCCCAGACGCCAACATGCGTTCACAGGAAGGACTTCATCTCACATCCCAAGACACTACTCCGCCTGACATGACCGTCCCAGGAAGATCCGCCGCAACGCGGATCCTGGTCTTGGAAGAGCATCCGTTGCTTCGCGACGGAATGATGGACTTTCTTAATGCTCAGCCGGACATGATGGTATCCGGCCAGGCCGACAACATTCGCGACGCACGTAGTGAGATCGCGAAATTCAAGCCTCAGTTGCTGGTCACAGCGTTGCGCCTCGGCACCGGCGACAGCTTGGAATTCGTTAAGGCGCTCAAGGCTGAGAAACCCGGTTTGCTGATCCTTGTCTATTCTGCCTTTGAGGAAGCAATCTTCGCTGAGCGCACCCTGCGCGCAGGCGCAGACGGTTATGTGATGAAAACAGCGCCAAAAGAAGAATTCCTGGCTGCCATTCGCGATGTTCTCGGCGGAAACATTTACGTCAGCCGCGACGTGGCGATGCGCGCGTTTAAAAAATCGTTGGAATCGCGACCAGAACCTCGTTCAGCGCCTTCAGCCGTTGGCATTGAAAAGTTGTCCGATCGCGAGATGCACATCTTTAATTTGTTAGGCTCAGGTCTTGGCAATACCCAAATCGCGCATTCGCTCAGTCTCAGTGTCAAAACGATTGAGAGCCATCGCGAAAATATTAAGCGCAAGCTCGACCTTAGTTGCAGCCGCGATCTTAGTGCCTGCGCCAAGAAATACGTGGAAGAAACTTTCTTGCCGGCGGCAAAAGGCGCATTCGCGATGAGAGGCAAAAAGAAGGTCGTCCGCTTTCCCGCCGCGTAGAGACGTCACGACGAATCCGCCTTCGCACAGCTACGCTATGACGCGTGGTTGATAACGCATCGTCATTCCAGGATTGAGTCTTCTCTTTTTTTCTGCCCACGAAACACACGAAAGAAACGAAAGGCTTCGGGCCGAAGGCGGGTCCTTCGCGGAGTACTTCCCCATTCGTCATTCGGATTTCGTTATTGTCT